>ERZ778028.457-NODE-457-length-83404-cov-13.996665_pt1 | contig 83404 bp, 44 predicted proteins | sample MGYA00375758_ERZ778028 | MGnify/ENA primary metagenome ERZ778028 (study PRJEB29350, sample SAMN05389828) | bioreactor metagenome | isolation source: Thiocyanate bioreactor | place: South Africa: University of Cape Town | collected 2014-03-17 ...
AACGCAAAGTCCGTATACATCTAATTGTATGCGGACTTTTGCTATTGATACAAGCCAAGCATACAAAGGATGATAGAAAGATACAAATAAATATCAGAAGAAGGATCTCATTATACCAATGAGATCCTTTATTTTTTACAATACCAATGTTTCTTTGTATATTCGTCATATATTTAGAATAAAGGAAAAACCAGATTCCTTAAGCCCAATAAAAAATCTAACGTAAATAACATTTGAAACATATCTTTCTAACGGAGAACAATTCCGAGAAAAGTAAAGATCTAATAATATTTTATCATGAATAAAGTTTGTTTTATCCTCTTGTTTAGCCTTGCCCTTATTTCTAGTCTAAAGAGTCAGCAGAACTACTTCCGGAATCCCGTTATTCGTGGAGATATGGCAGATCCGTCTGTAATAAGAATAGGTGATACCTATTATGCAACTGCTACCTCTTCCGAATGGGCTCCACACTATCCGCTATTTACTTCAAAAGACTTGGTTAACTGGACGCAGATCGGCCATATATTTGACAAGCAACCCGAATGGACTTCCAACTCTTTTTGGGCTCCCGAATTGTTTTATCATAACGATAAGGTCTATTGCTATTATACGGCACGACGAAAGTCGGATGGAGTATCATACATCGGTGTTGCTACAGCAAATAGTCCTACAGATGAATTTACAGATCATGGCCTTTTGGTCGCATTTGGAAAAGAAGCGATCGATGCATTTATCTATGACGACAACGGGCAGCTATATATATCATGGAAGGCGTACGGGCTCAATGATAGACCGATAGAAATACTCGCCAGTAAGTTGTCTGATGATGGCTTAAAATTGATTGGAGAGCCCTTCTCATTATTGAAGGATGATGAGCGGATCGGGATGGAAGGTCAATATCACTTCAAGAAAGGAGATTATTATTATATCGTTTACTCACCTCATAGTTGTTGCGGGCCGCAAAGTGATTATGATGTATATGTTGCCCGTTCAAAAAGTTTTAAAGGGCCTTATGAGAAGTATTCTGGCAATCCGATTCTGCATGGCGGTGGTGGAGATTATCTCTCCTGCGGACATGGAACAGCAGTAGATACTCCCGATGGGCGTTTGTTTTATCTGTTTCATGCCTACTTCAAAGGTGAAGGCTTTTTTGCCGGACGACAACCTGTATTGCAAGAGATGTACATGGGAGAAGATAGTTGGCCACATTTCCGCACTGGAACAGTGGGTAAAGCAGAGCAAGCTATGCCATATCTCGGAACTGTGCAGATGGGAGGTGCTGATTTTGAAGATAGATTCGAAGGTAGTACGTTGAAAATAGATTGGACTTGGAACTTTCCTTATTCAGATATAAAGACTGAATTTCGGAATGGAAAACTTCTGCTTAGTGGCACTCCAAAACAAGGGAATGATTGGGGAACAGCATTATGCCTACGTCCGCAAACACCTTATTATACTTATGAAACATTGGTGAATAATAGCAATAAGAGTATAAAAGGGCTTACCATGTATGGAGATGATAAGAATCTCATAGTATGGGGTGTATCGGATGGAAAGTTAGAGTTGAAATCAATAAAAGATGGTCAGCAATCGTTGATCTATAATTCAACAATATCACAGAAGTTTGTCTATCTCAGAGCTCAGGTAGAGAAAGGTTGTTATATGACTTTCTTTTGGAGTAAGGATGGGAAAAACTGGACGAAGATAAATGAGACTCCTATCCAAGCCGATTATTTAACCCGATGGGATAGAGTTGCCCGTCCCGGAATAATACAGATCGGAGACACTTCTCAGCCTGCTGAATTCTCTTACTTTAAGATGACGAATATAAAATAATAAAGAAACTGCCTTAAGAATTCACTTCCTAAGGCAGTTTCTTTTATGTGATTATCAAATAGTTTGCTTGCCTACCTGAACACTTACCTTTTTACTCTTGTCTTTTCCCCAAAGCAATGTTAGCTCGAAAGCAACGTTCGAATCAATCGTAACCGATGGTGTTTCATCAGCCGAATTACGCTTATTAACTTTAAACGAAACCAAGCCGTCGGGGCCGTATGGATAGCGCTCTATCCCGTGTGCTTCGGTCTGAGTAATATCCCATATTACAGAATGATTGGCATAGTCGGAACGGATACCTAAGATATACTCTATAAATACCGCAATAGGAGGAAGACCTGTCCAACCCACAAAGTCTTTGCGAGCCATAAATCCCGGTTCTGCAGCTTCCGGAGCGTAATATTCCCAGAATGTTCCTGTGTTCTTGTATACTTCAAAAACGTTACTGTAATGGTTCTTGGCTATCTCCTTCGCTTGTTTTGTGTATCCTTTCTTATCAAGTCCCGTGATGACCATATAGTTTGTTCCCGGCCAAACACCACCTTGCCAGTAGCGTCCTCTCGGGTTATATTTCGGATTGTCGGCCGAAAGAGACGGAACTCTGTGCGGACGGTTGAATGTTTTAGGATCGTCCAAATGCTTCACCATTCTCTCTAGTTGCTTAGCATCCAATACATCGGTATGCAATGCCCAGAATGCAGGCATCCCCATCGTTGTACTCAGACTACCATCAGCATACTGATCGTACAAGAATCCTGTTTTTTCGTCCCAAAGATTGTCGTGTACATATTTGGTAAGCATTTTTATCTCGTCCTCAAATTCTTCGATCTCTTGCCAGCGTTCCAGATAGAAACCTATTTCGAGCAATACATTTGCCATCAATATTTGTTGCAGGCATGCATCCAGCCATACCATGTGTCCGTTACTATATATCATATTATACTGAGGCTGTACACGTGGCATGTTGTCCATACCTGTTCCCCAACCGCTCGACCAGTATGTTCCATTAGGCCATGTACGGTTTAGTTTCAGCCATTTGTAATATGCACATAGTGCCGGGAATATCTTTTCTAAGCGTTCGTTATCGCCATACTGCTTGTAGTATAACATCTCACTCCATGGCAGAAGGTTAGGTCCGGTGCTTGTCGGGTCGTAACGCTCGAAGCAATCTGCTCCATCGGCTTTGATTTCGCGGCAAATGAATCCATCGGGATGCTGTTTGGCGTAGAAGTTATCCAATGTATGTTGGAATGGGAAAAAGCGGTATCCGTAGCGGGCAAACATCATCATAAAAGATGAATCCCACATAAAGATATTTCCGTTATAAGCTGTATCCAGATAACTGGAAACAAAGCCCGAACCTTTTTGTGGTTGACGGATATTGCTGATCGCTATTTGCCATGCTTTCCAGTACATCTCTATCTCTTTCGCATGTCCTTCCCAAATAGGACTGGGCAATATATTCTTAGCCTCCTCGAAGCTTTTAGGAATTACTTCCTCGGGTTTTGCTATACGGTATTCATTCTCCGTAACCAACGCTTCCTTTACATACGTATTTTTGTATGGCAGGTTGTATTTTGGCGGTACCTCTTCATTTTCTTGAGAGAAGAGGTTGAATGTTACGATACAGTTTAGAATAATTAAACTAACAAGTCTTTTCATCTTAGGGTATTATAATCGATTTTTATTGTTACTTTTTACAAATATACTGTTTTTATATAAGCCTTATAACCTGTGTGATATAAATAAAAGGTGACAAAAGTGACACTTTTTATTCTGTTTTTTATCTGTCACCTTTTTCTGTTTTTTATCAAGCTCAACGAAGAGAAGTATCATCTCCGCTAGGATACAAGAAAAAACACTAGACAGCGTCCTTATATAGATAAACTATTTTGCAATATACAACATATTATCAGGAATAATATCTTCTCTGATACTGCGGCTCGAAAGACCTACTTCGAGGAATTCTCCCATATAGTTTTCGAAATACAATAACTTCAATTCGTGATATCCGGCTTCGAGAGCAATCTTTCCTTCGGCACGTTTCAGGCTGTGAGAGCCATCGTTGTCAACAACGGTTTGGCCGTCAATGAATAACTTCGAACCATCGTCGGAGAAAGTATAAAATTGATAAACGCCCTTTTCGGGTATTTTGATATATGTTTTGAATACAAATGCCATAGAATCTTTAGCTGTAGCAGAGGCAATCGAAAAATTGTTCATCGTACCTTCTTTTACAAGTTTAGCAGAAGCGATCATATCTGTATGGGTCAGTTTAAAATCGGCTTCGTAATACTTGTACTCTACTCCTTGTTGTTTTACCTGAATATTTTTTGCAGGCAAATACTCCGTTGCTTGTTCGTCGGCAGAAGACAAGCCTGAAGGATAATAATATTCAAACTCGATACCTTTCGGTGTGCGTATCCATGTATCGAACTGGTTTTTGCCTTCATACATTTTGATAATGCGTCCGCCTCTCTCTAATTTACCGTAAGCGTCTACACCTGTTGTCCGTCCGAATGCGAGAGCTATTCCCTGATCGATACCTATATAGTCGTTATCGTGGTCGTGCCCTACAAACACTCCCATTACGTCTTTCTTCTCTACCATCGAGCAAAACATTCCTGAATTTATTTCCGGAGAGGCAACCTCTTCTTCTTTATTGCCGATGGTTTTTTCTTTTCCAACCACGTTGTTATACTCCAGTATAGGAATATGGAAGAATGCAAGAGCAGGAAGCGGTGTTCCGCCATTTTGTGCTGTATATTTATCACTGGTTTTTCTGTACCAGTCTATCTGATCGAAGTGTATCCAGTCGTAATGACCGTACTTGTGTGCAGATGGTTTGTTGTGCGAGTCGATGCAATACAATACAGCCACAGTCTTAGCTCCTTTTGATGCCTTAACTTCTAACGGATAGTTTCCCGATCCCGATAGCTCCGGTCCTTTTTCTCCGATAAAGTAAGGGTAGTTTGCGATAAGATCAAAAACCTCATCACGGGTAAGCCCTGCTTCTTCATCGTGATTTCCCAAGGTGACAGCCCATGGTGTTTTAGCCTCTTCAAATATTTTGCCAATAGATCTCCATCCTTCTTTGGCAGGCATATCGGTTACTACGTCACCCGTAAGGATAGCGATATCCGGCTTTTCGGTTGCCAAAACATGTTTGATCACATCAACAGTCTTGCTGCAATTAGGAGAGTTGTTGCTCCAATGCAGGTCTGTAAATTGGGCGATCTTGAAATAACCGTCCTTATTGAATTTCAATTGTATATTATTCTTTTGTGCAAATAACGTAATTGCGCAAAAGAGAGTTACGAGTATTAGTGTATGTTTTTTCATGGTCTTTATCTGTATTCTCTCTGTCATACCGAGTGTAACGAAGTATCTCGCTTTCTTTTTATAGAAATGTTCAGCTTTGGGATGCTTCGTGCCTCAGCATGGCAGAGATGGTATAATCATTTTTTACAATCCTAATAATTTTTTCATCTTATGAAAAATCTGAGTATTCTTATACACTCCTATGAATTCGGACGAGCCCGGCCCGTAAGAAAAGACAGGCAGCATAAGCGGAGTGTGGTCGTCGGTCATATAGCGGGCAGTGAGATGTCCGTTGGCAACATTTCCGTCCACCAATGTAAGACCTCCTGTTTCGTGGTCGCCTGTTACTACAACCAATGTTTCTCCATTACTATCTGCAAACTCAAGGGCTGCTTTCACCGCCAAGTCGAAGCTTAATGTTTCCATTACAGAGCCCGGAAAAGAATTGGCATGTCCGGCATAATCTATTTTTGCACCTTCTACCATCAGGAAAAACCCTTTGTCATTTGTTGTCGATAGTTTTTTTATAGCCTGATTTGTGGCGTCGGCAAGCATTGTCAGCGTTTCTTCAGATGCAGCCAGATCCATTCGTTCGTCAATACAAATAACCTTCTTGTTATCAGTATTGATGTCGTCAATAGATGTACTGATTCTATACTGTTTCTTCAATTCACTTAAAATATCCTTGCCATCGTTCCGACGTGTGAAAACAGACATACCGGCACCGTTCAGAAGGGTTAGTTTTCCATCGAGCAAATACGAAGTTATCTCGTCAGAGTTATCTCTTTCTACCGAGTGTCCGTAAAAAGCGGCAGGGGTAGCATCGGCAACATTACCCAGCGTTACAACCCCGCAAGCATATCCCGCAGCATGCATTACATCTGCCATCGATGGGTATGCTACTCCATCTTCACTCATGCTGATATGGCGGTTGTTGTGGAGTTCGCCTGTTGCTAATGCGCTGCCTCCTGCCGCAGAATCGGTTGTATAGGAATCTTTGGCACTGGTGTTTTGCAATCCTACATATTTCATGTTGAAAATTGTAAGCCCGTTTCCGTTTTTGTAATTGGCATTATTTACTGCAGCTCCTGCCTGTAGTTGAGCAAGTCCTGTACCGTCACCAATAAGGAATATGATATTCTTGATAGGCTTGTTGCTTCCATCATTCTTGTAAGTAGGGGTATATACGTTGATACCTTTCGATAGTTGCAGAAGCTTGTTGTTAAAACCTTGAAATCCGACTGTTGTTCTATCCAGCCTTTTGGCACGTGCTACATCATCGGTTATATCTTCATTCTTCCCTATTTGGTAGTTCTTATTGTCGAAATGCGAGAAATAATCGGCACAGGCTTCAGGGCGGTCGGTATTAATGTAATCTATGCCTAGATTGTGGAACGTATTCCATGCGGTAACGCCATCGGGTGTTCCCCAAAAACGGATAGGCTTGCCCAATGCGTGTACTTCATTGATCACTTTTACGACTTTCTCCAACTCGGCTTTTTTAATAGATCCTTTACCGTTCCATACCGAATAGTCGGCAAAAGAAAGGCTTATCATTGCTATTCTTTTCAGCTGTTCGGGCGTATAGTCTGTTTTATATCCATCGAATGAAATAAATGATGGATATTTAGAATAATCTTTCTCGGCAGGACGATTCCCCGATATAACAACCTTTACGGCATAAGGGTTAACCGTAGCGTCGAAAACCTGAGGATAGGCTTTCAGTTTGGATACTAATATATCCAAAGTCGGATTTGCCGGAGTTTTCAGATCTACCAAAAGAATAAGCGTTTTATCTGAGTTTTTCCAAGGTCTCCCGCCATTTTGTTTAAATAGATTGACCAATGGGGTGATGTATGCCTCGTCTATAGTCGGGGCATTGGCTACGTCCTTCAGGTCGTGTGCCACCTTCAACTCATTGGCTTTCCCTGTGGTGTAAATATCAGCCTCTATAGATGCTACTTGCTGCGCATAAGCCTGATAGAACGGAACTCTTTGCTCATAATCGTTATGAGAGTGAATGAGTATCCGTTGTTGTGCATTGATAGATATACTTATCAACCCCGTCAAGAAGACTAATAAATATATTTTGTTTAAAATATGTCTCATGATTAAAAACCTTTTTTGATTGTTGTTGACTATACTTCGTTACACGCAGGATAGCACAAATTCTATAATTATTTTATTTCTATTTGAGCAACTACGACAGAATGGTCTGAAATAAATGTATCGTCCAATTTTTCAGGGAGTACACTGTGTTTAGCTACCTTGATGCCTTTGCTTACAAAAACATAATCGATAAACTCACGTCTTTCCATAGGGACTCTTCCAAATCCGTGGAATGTCCAGTCTGTACCGCTTTTCTCTACTGCAATATCTTTCGAATGAATAAGATGTTCAGGACTATTCACATCCGTAACGTGTTTGATTACATCCGATTCGGGTGTCGCATTAAAGTCTCCCGTCATAATGATAGGCAAACCGTTAGCAAGAGCATTCGCTCTGCTTAGCAATAAAGTTACACCTTCCTGACGCGCTATTTTACCCACATGATCGAGGTGTGTATTGATAAAGAAAAGTTGTTTTTTGCTGCTTATATCCTCCAGTATAGCCCATGTAGCTATGCGCTCACAAGCTCCATCCCAACCTTTAGACCCCGCCACTTCGGGTGTTTCGCTCAGCCAGAAGTAACCGGATTTTATTTCCTTGAATCTATCCTTCTTATATAATATAGCACTGTATTCTCCCTTTTCGATACCGTCTTCACGACCTACTCCTATCGCATTATATTCGGGTAGGCGAGATTTTAAGTCGTTCAGCTGGTTTACAAGTACCTCTTGTGTTCCAACGATGTCTGCATTCTGATTCTTTATCGTCTTTGCCGCAACATCTTTCCTGTACTGCCAGTTGTTCAGGCTGTCGTCAGGATTATCGTAACGAATGTTGAAGCTCATTACATTGAGGTCTACCGGCTTGCTATTACATGAAGTCAATAGTACGATTACAGCAAGAAAATAAAATAACTTTTTCATCTTATCAAGGTTTTTTATTTTATGAATAAATTAGATGCTGGTATATTCTCAAACTTCTCGGATGTTGGTTTTTTCCAACCCCAACTCAGGTGTTCTCCTTCGTAATCCTCAAAGTATTGGAGCTTGTATGTGTGGTGGCCTTTTTTCAGGGCAATTCGGCCGGTGGCGGATATGGCTGCATGCGAACCATCGTTGTCAACTATCTTTATATTATCAAGATACAAGACACTGCCGTCGTCGGAGGTAGTCATGAATTCATAGACGCCATCTTCTGGTACAAAGATAATACCTGTGAATATAAATGCAAAATGATCTGCTTGTTTTGCTCCGTTTATTGATGGTTCGGTTATTATTCCTTTCTCTACGAGAGGCGCCTTCTGTATCTGGTCTACAGCACTGAAGTATCCTTCGTAATAATGAAAGTTTGTACCATTCTCTTTGGCCAAGGCTGCTACAGGGTTCTTAAATACAGCTTTTGTGGCTTGAATCGTAAATATACGGCTCGGGATAAATCCATCTTTATATGCACGAGCTTTGATCGTTGTAGTTGCTGCTATTTCTATTGGCTCGGAATAGAGTGCTGATTCTTCGGTTGGCTCTTTCCCGTCGAGGGTGTAATAAATTTTCACATCTTTTGTCGCCGAATGCAAATCGACAGTTGTATTGTCAATGAAGAGATCCAGATCTTTTGTTGTATATGGTATCGAAACAATCTTTCCTGTGGTCATCGAATGCGGATAGTCAGATTCTGCTATGCCTCTGGACTTGTTTGGGGTGGATGACAAGTTGAAATCGAGTACCCCTCCTTGCATTAGTTCTTGGTAGGTAATGTAATTAGCAGCTATCTCCTTTCCGTTGAGAGAAACCTTGTTGATATACACATTCTTTTCAGGGTGATTAGCCTTGATAGTCAATGTTTTTCCGTTCGCTAATTTAATTGTTGCTTTTTCAAACAGCGGAGTTGTCAACGAAAATTCATTCGAGCCCGGGCATACAGGATAAATACCTATACTGCTAAGGATATACCAAGCAGACATCTGTCCGCAATCTTCGTTGCCACTGATTCCCTCAGGGGTTGGCTGATACATCTCCGATAGTATGCGGCGGGTCATAGCCTGCGTTTTCCACGGCTGACCAACATAATTGTATAGGTATGCCATATGATGGCTCGGCTCGTTGCCGTGCGCATATTGCCCTATGAGTCCTGTGATATCAGACATGTGTCCGTCAACTTTTGACTCCACCACAAAGAGGCTATCCAGCTGCGAGGTGAATTCATCTTTCCCCCCGAAGAGCTGTATAAGACCATTTACATCATGCGGTACAAAGAATCGGTATTGCCATGCAGTAGCTTCTGTATATGCACGTCCCGGTTCAAAAGGATTGAAAGGACTGTCCCAATTTCCGTCCATACGCTTACCTCTAAAAAATTTGGTATGTCCGTCAAATACATTGATGTATGATAGTGCTCTTTCCGTATATACTTTATAATCATCCTCTTTCCCTAACTCTTTTGCCATTTGCGCAATACACCAATCGTCGTATGCATATTCGAGAAGGCATGACACTGACTCTCGTTTTATGTTTGAAGGTATAAATCCGTATTTGATATAATAGTCAGAACCTTTTTTGTTTTTGTCGGACGAAACCTTCATGGCTTCATAAGCCTTAGCAATATCAAAACCTCGTATTCCTTTCATGTAAGCATCAGCAATTACCGATACCGAGTGATAGCCGATCATAGTGTTTGTTTCTCCGGCAGATAGCGGCCAGATAGGAAGCTCGCCCGAGGCATCATACATATCGAGGTAAGAGTTGATAATATTATTTACGAGTGTAGTATCTGTTAATGTAATGAGAGGATTCCATGCGCGGAATGTATCCCAAATGGAAAATGTAGAGTAATATTTCTCTCCTTCGGGCAATATACCAACCTTCATATCATGGCGGCGAAACTGTCCGTTTACGTCGCTCATTATATTGGGCACTACCTTTGAATGGTATATGGCGGTATAGAAGTTTCTTAAATCATGTTCGCTTCCGCCTTCTACAACGATTTCCGATAATGCTTCAGACCAAAGGTTGCGGGCTTGATTGTGTACTACATCAAAGTCGAAATCTTCTACATCGTGGCTCAGGTTTTTTCGTGCATTCTCTTCACTTACAACCGAGAATGCAACCTTGGCTATAATAGGTGTACCGTCCGAAGAACCAAATTTGAGTACGGCTTGCTGATTATTCGTTTTAGGTTTGGTATCCTTGTCCAGAATGACACCATCGTTAACTAAGTCGAAAGACTGAATATCTTTTGAAAACTGAGCAACGAAGAACACATACTGATTGGTTACCCATCCCTGAGTTCTTCTCATTCCCGACACTTCATTGTCTGCCGATTGCCTGATAACAAGCGAGTCGATAACTTCTTCGGCCAACACATGCGCCATGTCTATAATTATGGCTTGGTTTTTATCTTTTTCGAAGGTGTATCGGTGTACACCTGTATATGTTGTAGCTGTCAGTTCAGCTTTAATTCCTTCTTCTTTGAAATCAACCGAATAATATCCGGGTGAGGCTTTTTCGTCTTGATGCGAAAAGGCAAGAGGCTCGAAAATATAACCTTTCGATACCGGTTTTATGTCTTTGGTGGTAGGGTGGAAAAGCACGTCGCCCAGATCGGCACAGCCTGTTCCACTAAGGTGTGTGTGCGAAAATCCTAAAATAGAAGAATCGCTATAATGATAGCCCGAACATGCATCCCAGTCTCCTGTACGGGTGTCGGGGCTCAACTGTATTGCTCCATACGGAGTGGTAGCTCCGGGATATGTGTGTCCATGAAAACCTGTTCCGATAAATGGGTCTACATAGTCGATAGGGTTTTTAGGTAGATTTGTACAGCTAATTAAAAATCCAATAATAAAGGTTGATACGAGTATTTTCTTCATTAAGTTTTATATATTAATTACAATTGCCTCAATTTATCATTAAGAAGGAACTATCCAAAATGTATTTTCTACTTCTGCGACAGTTCCTTCTCTATGACAATATCAAATTTCTGTTTTATTTAAAGTTCGAATATCCATCATTCGGGTTATTAACCAATAAATAATCAGTGTTTTCTATCTCACGTTGCGGAATCGGGAAGTGTGCATCTTTAGCTGGATCGAAAGTTCTAGGACCTCTTGGATCGCTTGCGGTTGTTGCAGCAGCATATACTTCTTTTGCTAATCCCCAACGAACAAGGTCGTAATGACGTTCGTCTTCATAAGCTAACTCACAACGGCGTTCTTTAACCAAATCATTGAATGTAGGAGCGGATATTGCTTTTGAATTGTCTCCGCCAAAAGCTCTTACTCTAACTTCGTTGAATGAGGCCGCAGCCGCAGCCACACCTTTAGTGCGATCGTTCGGACCTCCTCCGGCTAAGAATATTTCGGCTTCGGCATGGATAAGCAATACATCAGCATAGCGTAAAAGAGGTACATCTGCACCGGTTTCCCAGTTCCAGCCTGTAAGATCATTATATGCAGCAGAATATTTTGTTCCCATATATCCTGTACTCATGTCCTTAATAAGGGCACTGGTAAGCGTTGTTTGTTTACCTAAGAAGAAAACATCATCACCCGCACCTTTAAGCGTTACCAGACGGCGAAGGTCTCCGCTTGAGGTCAGGTTTGGTTTTTCGAATGCATCGAACAAGCTTTTGGTAGGAGCAAAGTAATACCATCCTGTACCACCCGAAAGAGTTCCCGAAAGAAGGATAACAGATGTTACTGTTCCTTGGTTTCTCACCGGCTTGTTAGTAAGATTGAAAAGTACTTCTTCATGCTTTTCTCCGGCTGGAGAGAACAAGTGCGCATAACCGTTATTATTTGTCTTGTCTAAAGAATACTTGCCCGAGTTGATTACTTTTTCTGCGGCAGCTTTAGCTTCGTTATATTTACCCCAATGTGCATATACTTTTGCAAGAAGCCCGTAAGCAGCACCTAGTTGTGGACGACCTTCAGCACCTTTGTCTCTGGTCCAAAGACTTTGTTTCTCGAAATGAGAAATGGCTGTTTTCAAATAACCTTCGATGCGTGTATATGTCTCGATTTTTGTTTCGCGCGGCTTGTTTATTTCCTGAGGTTTGTTATAATCATAGAATGGCAATCCTCCATATCTTTTTGCTAAATGGAAATAAGCAAAAGCACAAAGGAAATTAGCTTCACCAAGAATAATATCTTTGTTTTTGTCAGACATTTCAATGTTAGGCGCATATTTCATTACGTCATTTGAGCGTCTGATTACTTTATACATTATTTTCCAGTTCGAAAACTGTCCGCTTGATGCATTTGTTGTTGTTCTGAATTCGGTGAGGGCTTCATCGTCGCCTTTACTACGATTGATTACCATATCGTCGCTGGCAGCACCTACCCACCAGTGTCCGCGCCCGAAACCTTCTTCTTCATAAAAAGGGGCATAGGCAGCATCTAACCCTAATTGAGCATCGGCTTCTGTATTCCAAAAGTTTGAAAGCCCGTAAGGTTCCCTATCTAAATCACACGATGTGATAAAAATGAATGGGATGAATAGTAATAATTTATATAGTTTCATGTTTTATTCGATTTAAAAGTTAATATTTACACCCATAATGAAAGTTCTAGGCTGAGGGAATTGTCCTCTGTCCACACCTATTTCGGTAACTCCGTAACTATCCAATTCATTAGCATAAGTTTCACCAAGTTCAGGGTCGAAGCCTTTATAGCTGGTGAATGTAAGCAGGTTCTGTACGGTAGCGTAAACTCTTAGTTTTTGCAATCCTAATTTTTTGATTGTGTTTCTGTTGAAAGTATAACCTAAGGTAAGTGTTTTTAGTCTCAGGTAATCACCTTTGTCAACATAGTAATCAGACATCCTGCGGTTGTTGTTGGTATCCTTGATTGTAACACGTGGTCCATTCCCTCCGGGGTTGTTTGTTGGGTGATAACGGTCTAGGATAGCTGCAAACTGATTGTAACGAGGATCAACGAACATACCTTCATATTTGATGGCGTTGAATATGTCGTATCCGGCAACACCTTGGAAGAAGAAGCTAAGATCGAAACCTTTATACTCAAGATCGGCTCCAAGTCCATAAGTGAAATCAGGGAATCCGCTACCAATATTTGTTTGGTCGTTAGAGTCTATTTTTCCATTACCATCCAAATCGAGGAACTTAAGGTCTCCAACTTTTGCGGCAGGTTGTATTTTTTCTCCTTTTTCATTTACGTAAGTATCTATTTCTTCCTGAGATTTGAATACACCTCCATTTTTATAACCATAGAAGTGTGCTATCGGTTCACCCACTCTTGTTCTTGTGATGTTAGTGCCACGGTAAGAACTTGTAAACATGTTTCTGTTACCTGTACCCATCGAAAGAACTTCATTTTTTACCTTGCTGAAATTGCCGTATGCGCTTATATTAAAGTCCTTAACTTTAGTATTGTATGATAAGTTCATATCAAAACCACGGTTACGCACTTCGGCAGCATTTACCATCATTCCTCCGTCTACACCGGCTAATGAAGGTACAGGGATCTCTAGCAATACATCTGACGATTTTTTGATGAAATAGTCGAATCCGAAATCAAACTTGTTGAGGAAGCTGATATCTAAACCTAAATCTGTTTGAGTCGTTACTTCCCATTTCAGGTCAGGATTCGCTAATGTAGACTCATATCGTCCAAAGCCTGCAGTTTCTGTACTGCCAAAAACAGTGTTGTATCCATCATTATCTGTTGTGTTGGCAATAAGCACTTTGGTAGGATAATTGCTTCCCATATCCTGATTTCCTAATTTACCCCACGATGCTCTCAGTTTTAAGTTTTGGATTGCTTTTTCTTTCAGGGTTTCGAAGAAAGACTCTTCTGAAATACGCCATCCTCCCGAAACTGAAGGAAAGTATCCCCAACGATTTCCTTTTGCAAATTTAGAAGAACCATCGGTACGGAAGTTTGCAGATAATAGGTATCTGTCTCCAAATGAATAATCGAGTCGGGCGAAATAAGAATTCATAGCCCATTCTTCGCGACCACCTTGCATCCATGCTATATTTGTAGCAGCAGAAAGATAACGTTGCGATTTATCTTCGGAGATAAAACCTGTACCGCGAGCATTTGTATATTCAGAGTTGAATGCTTCGTAAGAAGTACCTCCCAAGAGCATCAGCTTGTTGAGTCCTATCACTTTGTCATACTTCAAAGTAGTGGTTGTGATCCACTTTGTATCTTTCCATCCTCTTTCGGTAAGTTCATTTGTATTGGACGCACGTCCGGCTTCAGGTACTCTGGTTACAAACCATTTGTCACCCCAATCAGACCAATCATAACCTAAATCAGTTTTGATTGTAAAATCATTTAAGAATTTGTATTCTGCATATACATTTCCAAATATGCGGTCGCGAGTACGTGCACGGTCCGATCTGTCTAAAACAGCTACCGGGTTTATGAGGTCGGCGCCTAATTCTCCACTTCCGCTATAAATGCCTTTGGCTTTGTTTTCGTAAACAGAAACAGAAGGGTCGAATTGAAGTGCAGAAGCAATGGCTCCACTTGCTCCCATTTCCGGAACCAGCATTTGCTTAGAGTGTGTGATCATCAAGTTTTCTCCTACCTTGAAATTTTTGAAAACTTCCAGTTCTGTATTGATACGTAGTGTTGTACGATTGAAACTTGAATTCTTTAGAAGTCCGTCTTGTTTAAGATGGGCTCCCATGATATTATACTTGAATTTATCGGAACCTCCTGAGAGCGACAAATCATAATTAGCCTGATAAGCGGCACTTGAGAAAATTTCATCCTGCCAGTTTGTCCTGCTCACTTTTGCAAAATCAGATGTGTAATAATCCGGAGCCGTTTTGTCGTATCCGTCATATTTTATAGCATTGTCGTATGCCTCCAAATGGATCATATTACGTTGTGCAGCATTCAAAACATCTATTTTTCGTTGAGCCATCGATACTCCATGATGAGTATTGAATGCAATATTCACTTTGTCGGATTTACCTCCCTTTTTAGTCTGAATAATAACAACTCCGTTTGCTGCACGTGAACCGTAGATAGCCGCAGATGCAGCATCTTTCAACACGTCGATACGCTCTATGTCGCCCGGATTGATATCGTTCATATTATCAGCCGGCATGCCGTCGATTACATAAAGTGGTTCGTTGTTTCCAAATGTACCCATCCCACGGATACGGATAGAAGTTCCCGATCCCGGAGCTCCACTACTTTGCAGTACGGTAACACCCGACATACGGCCTTGCAGCGCACTATTGATACCGCTTACTGACATGTCGTTCAGGTTCGACATTTTTACGGATGATACCGCTCCTGTCAGGTCGGCTTTTTTCTGTGTTGTATATCCCACAACAACAACTTCGTCCAAAGCCTGAGTATCTTCTTTCAGGACGATGTCTAAAGTGCTCTGATTTCCTATTTTTACTTCTTGAGGAACAAAGCCAACATAGTTAAATGCTAGAACCGCTCCGCTGGGAACATTTATAGAATATTTTCCGTCAATGTCAGTAATCGTTCCTGTGGTTGTGCCTTTAACGGCGATACTAACCCCCGGAAGTGTGAAGCCTTTTTCATCTTTGATGACTCCCGAAATTTCACGGCCTGTTTGTTTTCTATCTTTTACTTCGTTTGTTCCGGCAACAGATAATATAATCTGATCATCTACTATGGTATAGGTGATGTTCGAATCTTCGAATAGTGAGTTTAGTATTTCATTTACCGGTCTGTCTTTTACATTTATCGATACAATCTTATCTGTGTTGATAAGCTTGTCGTTGTACATAAAGTGGTAAGAAGACGCTTTTTCTATTTCTTTTAGTACAGAGCGGATAGCTCCTGTTCTATTGATGGAAATGCTGTCTATCCGTTTCGATTGGACGGTGAAGGACATTAAAAATAGCCCTAAAAATAAGAGATATTTGCTTTTCCCTCCTAAAATAAATTTCATTAATGTCATGGTATATTTTTTTTAAGGTTAATGTTGAAAAATACGGGTTCAGATGGAGCAAAAAAATCCAGCCCCCTTAGAAGTAAGTGGTAATGTCTTTTCATAAATTTTCTTGTTTTAAAAAACATCATACAAATGAATATCCTTATTCTTAAGGAATCACTTCGACGATATTAAGTTTTAATTAAAAGGAATAACACATTTTGATCATACTGGTTCGATTTTAGGTTTTAAATTTTAGATTTAAGTTTCTGAGTTAATATTATTTTTTGTCCTTGTCTTTTCCATTCCAGTTGAGGTGTACTCAATGATAGCATGTTCATTATCTGATATATTGATTCATCTTTGATCGTCGCCGTAAAGCGATATTCTTTCAGGCTCTCATCTTGTATCACAATATCTACCCCATAAACCCTATTCAACTTTTGTACGACTTCCTCGAGTGGCTTATTATTGAATAATAAAATCCCCTGTTCGTAAGCGTCATACTCGTTCGGTGTACTGTTTGATATTGTATATTTTCTATCTGTTTTGTTAAACACCAATCGGGTATCAGGCTTCATTGTTATCGGGTGATTCAGCCTTGGCGAATTGAAGTCTACAATACCTCGTTCCAGATATACCTGTATTGTATTATCTGCATCATAATCTCTTACCGAGAACTTAGTCCCGTATGCTTTTACCCTTGTTCCGTCTGTCGTTTCTACATAGAAAGGATTCTTTGGGTTTGATTTCACCTCAAAAGTTCCTTCACCGTCTAAAATAACAAGTCGCTCTTCATCAGAAAACCGATCAGGATATTTGAGTGTTGACCCTGCATACAGGGATACTTTCGACCCGTCGGGTAGAGAGATATTTACTACTTTGGCATTTGTTGCAGCTACTTCGTTATAAACCACAGGGCCTGTCTTGTACTTATCTATCAGCAGGTATGTGAAGCCTAATATCAAAGGAATTGTGATGATTGCAGCCGAATTGGCTAGCCAGCGACGCCAGTTGATTGTTTTCTTTTCCGTCAAAGAGAACGGTATTTCAGGAATCTCTTTGTTTATAGACAGTGCTTGCGAAGCCTTATACACAAGGTTCCATTGATGGAATATCTTACGAGCTTCGTCAGAAGACGACAAAAAAGACTCAAACTCTACTTTTTCTTCAGAGCTTAGTTCTTTGTTGTGAAACTTGAATATTAACTTTTCAAATTTTTCTTTATCCATAATAGAATTTAGTGGCTTCTATATATAAGACAGATAACTCATAGGTCACCCTATGAAAAAAATTAATTTTTGTTGAAGAAAAGGAAAAGGAGAACGTAAGGCAGGAAATCTTTTAATGATACCGATAATATAATCAGCGATTTATGCATGTATGCTTCTACTGTTTTTATCGAAATATTTTTTCTTTCGGCTATTTCTTTATAAGTAAGATGTTCAAATCGGCTCATTCTGAATACTTCCCTGTATTTTTCGGGAAGTTCATTTATTGCTTTTTCAATCAAATTTTCCAGTTCCTCAACAGAATATAAATCGTCAGAAGTGTAGGGGTCGTACGTATTCAATATATACTGCTCGTATGTCATTTGTGTTTTTTGCTTTTCTATCAAATTGAGGCAGTGATTTCGTGTTGCAGTAAGTAGGTAGGAACGGACAGAGGTATTGATAAATATATTTTTTCGGTCTCTCCACATTTTTAAGAACACATCGTGTATGCAATCTCTAACAGAGTCTTGGTCGGATATGTATCTGTTTGCAAATACGCATAATGGTGCATAAAAAAGATTATATAGCCTGTCGAAGGCATTGTGATCATCTTCTTTTATCAGATCAAACAATCTATCATATGTGTTTTCCCTCTCCATTCGAAAACTGATATATAACAAACATCCTGCAAATGTATGATATATTTTCAGGCTTAAATGTTAATTAAGAAAATAATATGTAAGATTTCCCTTATCTTTATACCTTCCTTATATTCAGAAAATAGAAGATTAATCTTTAATCTGTAAATATAGACCTTGAAGTAAAATATTTTAAACATAAAATATTCACCATGAAAAAATTCATTATTTTATTTTCTTCATGTTTGTTATCGTTTAACTGTGTAGCTCAGCAACATAAAGAACAATCTCTCTTATTGAAAACTCCTGTTCAAGAGCGTCCGGCAGGACAAACAGATGTACTTGAGTTGAGAACCGAACCCTTACCTGTGGTGCGTGTAGCATTCATCGGCTTAGGCATGCGAGGCCCCGGAGCTGTGAACAGAATGACTTATATCCCGGGAGTGGAGGTTGTTGCATTGTGTGATGTAGAGCAAAAAAATACAGAGAAAGTAAATAAAATGCTACAAGAAAAAGGCCTTCCTAAGGCTCAGGAGTTTTATGGAGACACCTCTGTGTGGCGCAAGGTTACAGCCCTTCCCAATGTAGATCTTGTTTATGTGGCAACAGACTGGTTGTCGCATGCAAAAATAGGTATTCAGGCGATGAAAGACGGCAAGCATGTGGCAATTGAAGTTCCTGCTGCTGTAACAATGGATGAAATATGGGGATTGATCAATACCTCCGAGCAAACCAGAAAGCATTGCATGCAATTAGAAAATTGCGTATATGATTTCTTCGAACTCACAACCCTAAATATGGTACAGCAAGGATTGTTGGGTGAGGTGATTCATGGCGAAGGTGCATATATTCATGGTTTACAACCATATTGGGATGAGTACTGGAACGACTGGCGCATGGACTTTAATAAAGCTCACCGAGGTGATGTGTATCCCACGCACGGACTTGGACCTGTATGTCAGGCAATGAATATACACCGTGGCGATAAACTGAACTATTTGGTTGCGATGGATACGAAGGCGATAGGCAATCCTGAGTTTTTGAAAAAGAATAGAAATGAAGAAGTAAAAGGCTTTCGCAATGGAGATCATACCACCACTATGATTGGAACAGAGAATGGGAAATCTATATTGATAGAGCATAATGTAACATCACCTCGTCCATACAACCGTATGTATCAGCTTACCGGGACAAAGGGATTTGCGAATAAATATCCGATAGAAGGATATGCATTAGACAGTGAAGAGCTTGACCCTGCATTGACCAAGAATCATGAAAACCTGACGGCTCACAGCTTCGTACCCGAAGATGTGCAAGTGGCATTGATGGAGAAATATAAACACCCTATAGCAAAAGATATAGAAGATCAGGCTAAGAAAGTCGGAGGACACGGAGGAATGGACTTCATAATGGACTATCGTCTGATATACTGTCTTCAAAGGGGACTTCCGCTTGATATGGATGTGTATGACCTTGCCGAATGGTGCAGCCTGATACCATTAACGGAAATTTCGCTCGACAATAATTCAGCTCCTGTAGAGATTCCCGACTTCACACGTGGAGGGTGGAATAAAATAAAAGGATTGAAATTTGCTCAGTAATCCTCTTCCGTAGACCCTTATAAAAGGATAAAGGAAAAGGAGTTGTCGGTATTCATTTTAGTTGAAAGGGGTAGGGATAAACTTGAAAAAGAATTATTTTAGCAAAAGGGAGTGATCTCTCTATATTCTAAACTTAAATATACTTATGAAAAAAAATTACTTGATTATTTTAGTCGTATTCTGCACGGCTCTGTTTTCAATGACAGTATCAGCCCAGAAGTTATTTAATCTTAAATCTCCGAATGGTAAGCTGGAAGCTGTAATTAATGTAGGTAAAACAATCGATTATTCTGTTTTGCATAACGGCGATCTTATGCTCGACAAGTCTACAATTTCCATGTCACTCAGTGACGGAACTTTCTATGGAAAAGACGCGAAGTTGTCGGGGTCATCTACAAAGACCGTAAATCAGACAATTAGTGCACAGGTATATAAACGTAAACAGATAAAAGATAATTATAATGAGCTTACGCTCAAATTTAAAGATCACAGTATTCTCTTTAGAGCATACGACGATGGTATTGCTTACCGTTTTGTGTCTGCGTCTAAGAAGCCATTTGCGGTACAAGGCGAACAGGTTGAGTTTAATTTTCCTGCAGACAGCAAAGCTTTTATCAATTATACGAATAAATATGAATCGGCGTCTTTTGAAGAACAATTCTTTAATTCATTCGAACAACCGTATGTTCATAATCTTTTGTCTGAGTGGAATAAGAAAAGACTTGCCATAAGCCCTTTGGTAGTAGAGGGAGTAAAGGGTAAAAAGGTTTGCATTGTAGAAGCTGACCTTCTTAACTATCCTGGAATGTTCTTATATCCGGGAGATAAAGCCAATATTCTGAAAGGGATTTTTGCACCGTATCCGAAAGATGTAGAACAAGGAGGACACAATAATCTGCAGATGGTTGTAAAATCTCGTGAGAATTTCCTTGCAAAATTTGATGGTGCTACCAATTTCCCTTGGCGTGTTGTAATCGTTTCCGAAAAAGATTCAGATTTGGCAGATAGCGATATGGTCTACAAGCTGGCAACACCGTCTCAGGGTGACTACTCTTGGGTAAAACCGGGTAAGGTAGCATGGGACTGGTGGAACGATTGGAACCTTTATAATGTAGATTTCAAGACAGGAGTGAACAATCAGACGTATAAATATTATATAGACTTCGCTTCTAAATATGGTATAGAATATGTGATTCTGGATGAGGGATGGGCCGTGAATTTGAAAGCCGATTTGTTTCAGGTTGTTCCCGAAATTAATTTGCCCGAACTTGTCGCTTATGCTAAATCGAAGAATGTAGGTCTTATCCTTTGGGCAGGGTTTCATGCTTTCGATCGTGATATGGAAGCCGTTTGCAAACATTATAGCGAGATGGGCATCAAAGGTTTTAAAGTAGACTTTATGGATAGAGACGATCAGGTTGTTGTTGATTTTCACCGTCGTGGTGCAGAAACGGCGGCTAAATATAAAATGATGTTAGACTATCACGGTACTTACAAGCCTACAGGTTTGCAACGAACATATCCTAATGTGATTAACTTCGAGGGCGTAAATGGATTGGAGCAAATGAAATGGGCAGAAAACCTCGATCAGGTTACCTATGATGTTACTATTCCGTTTATTCGTCAGGTAGCAGGGCCTATGGATTACACGCAAGGTGCGATGCGCAATGCTACAAAGGGGAATTACAGAAGCGTGAATAACGAAGCCATGAGCCAAGGTACACGTTGCCGTCAGCTTGCTGAATATGTTATTTTCGAATCTCCGTTGAATATGCTTTGCGACAGCCCGTCAAACTATATGGCAGAACAGGAGTGTACTGAGTTTATCGCTGCTGTGCCTACCATTTGGGACAATACAGTTGCATTGAATGGTGAAATTGCAAAATATGTAGCTATCGCCCGTCAAAAGGGAGATGCATGGTATGTGGGTGCATTGACAAACTGGGATGCCCGTACTATGGAACTGGATTTGTCATTCTTGGGCGAAGGCAACTTCAAAGGAGAAGTGTTTAAAGACGGTATAAACGCCGATCGTGTTGCTAAAGACTACAAAAAAGAAATAATAGATATTCCTGCCGATCGGAAACTTCCAATATCAATGGCTCCGGGTGGAGGTTATGTTGTAAAAATAACAAAGAAATAAAAATAATTATTCTTCTATTATAAGATAAGAGGCTGTCTCAACTATTTTGTGAGACAGCCTCTTTTATAAAAAAATAATCACGGCTTTATTTTATATATTGTTCAGCGCCTGATCCAGATCAGCGATGATATCGTCAATGTTTTCGATACCCACAGATAAGCGTAACAACCCCGGAATAGCACCTGCCAAAACTCTTTCTTCGTCCGAAAGTTGTTCGTGAGTTGTAGTTGCAGGGTGGATTATGAGAGATTTGGCATCACCTACATTTGCCAAGTGGCTTATCAGTTGGAGTGAGTTTATTACTTTGTCGGCATTATCACCCGATCCTTTTACCTTGAAAGAAAGTACGCCACCGGCTCCTTTTTTGAAGTATTTTTTAGCCAATGCGTGGTATGGGCTGCTTTCGAGTCCCGGATAGTTTACATATTCTACTTTATGGTGTTTCTCCAACCATTTAGCAACAGCTAATGTATTTTCCACATGACGTTCTACCCGAAGAGAAAGTGTTTCCAGTCCTTGCAAGAGAAGGAATGAGTTGAACGGGCTGATGGTACTACCCCAGTCTCTAAGTCCTTCTACGCGGGCACGTATCGTAAATGCGATATTACCGAATGGACCATTTGCACCAAATACATCCCAGAATACAAGTCCGTGATAGCTGTCGGATGGCTCTGTAAATTCAGGGAACTTACCATTGCCCCAGTTGAACTTACCGCTATCTACGATCACCCCGCCAAGAGACGTTCCATGTCCGCCTATCCATTTGGTAGCACTTTCTACTACAATGGTAGCCCCATGTTCTATCGGGCGGAAGAGTGCACCTCCTGCACCGAACGTATTATCTACAATTAGAGGTATTTCGTATTTGTCGGCTACAGCAGCGATAGCTTCAAAATCAGGGATATTCAGATCAGGATTTCCGATTGTCTCCAGATAAAGAGCTTTTGTCCTGTCATCAATCAGCCTTTCGAACGAAGCCGGCTCGTCATCCGGTGTAAAGCGTGCTTCTACTCCCAAACGTTTGAACTGTGACTTGAACTGATTGTGTGTTCCACCATACAAATGCGAAGTAGTAACAAAGTTGTCTCCCTGCGACAATATGTTGTTAAGCGCCAAAAATTGAGCGGAGTGACCTGAAGCTGTTGCCAGTGCAGATGTTCCGCCTTCAAGAGCAGCTATACGTTTTTCAAATACATCTGTAGTCGGATTCATCAGACGAATGTATATATTCCCGAATTTACGAAGTCCAAACAAATCGGCTCCATGTTGTGCGTCATCAAAAGTGTATGACGTTGTTTGATAAATAGGTACAGCACGTGATCGTGTAACCGGATCTACCTCTTGTCCGGCATGTACTTGTAACGTTTCAAATTTATAGTTGCTCATATTTTTTTGTTTTTATAAAATGAGAGTAATTGATTGTAAAATCAATTACTCATAACTAAATAAAGATAACCTTTAAGATCGTATTATGTTGATTAAAGTGGATATTCTTCAAAAGCATACAATACTGTAGACAGATAACGCTCTCCTGTATCGGGAAGGATTACAACGATATTCTTTCCTTTGTTTTCAGGTTTTTTTGCTAACAGTGTAGCGGCATACGCTGCTGCACCCGAAGATATACCTACCAATAGACCTTCTTCGCGAGCCAGTTCACGGCTTGTGCGGATGGCATCGTCATTACTTACCTGAATGATTTCATCTACAACAGAGTCATTGTATGTTTTTGGAACAAAGCCTGCTCCTATACCTTGTATTTTGTGCGGGCCGGGTTTGCCTCCTGATAATACAGGTGAGTCTGTTGGTTCTACAGCCACTATTTGCACATTTGGATTGTATTTCTTCAAAACTTCGCCTACACCGCTTACAGTTCCGCCTGTACCAACTCCAGCTACAAAGATGTCGATTTTACCGTCGGTGTCACGCCAGATTTCTTCAGCAGTCGTTTTTTTATGTATTGCAGGGTTTGCAGGATTTGCAAATTGTTGAAGAAGAACTCCTTTCGGGTTTTGTCTTTGTAGTTCTTCGGCTTTTGCTATAGCACCTTTCATGCCATCCGGGCCCGGAGTAAGAACAATATTTGCACCAAGTGCTTTAAGTAGATTCCTACGCTCTATACTCATGGTTTCAGGCATTGTTAATGTAAGCTTATAGCCTTTTGCCGCAGCTACGAAAGCAAGCCCTATCCCTGTGTTTCCACTGGTTGGTTCTATCAGTTCGCTGTCGGGGTGAAGTAGTCCCGATGCCTCTGCATCTTCTATCATTGCATTGGCAATACGGTCTTTGACGCTCGATGCCGGATTGAAATATTCCAATTTAGCAATTACATGAGCATCTACTCCATGTTTCTTATTGTAATTCGATAGCTCCAATAGCGGAGTGTTTCCGATAAGATCAGTTAATTTTTTTGCAATTTTTCCCATAACCGTTGATTTGTTTGTTTAATTATTGATACAAAGGTACATACTTTGAGGTACATATAAAATCGCTAAAGTAAGGTATTTTGCTACCATGTTTATGGTATATTTTGCTGAGATATTTGATAAAGTAAAAAACGTTAAGAAGACTGTTTGATAGAAATTATTAACGTATATTCGTAGAGCTTTAAGCAAATCTTGTGGAACTTTACAAATCTAAAAAGTAATACATTAATAAACGTTTGAAAGGAAACAATAAATTTGTATAAACGCTATGGAGATATCAGATCTATATAATATATATAAGAAATACCCGGAAATTTCAACTGATACACGTAATAGTCCTAAAGATTCAATATTTTTTGCATTAAAAGGTGCAAATTTTAACGGGAATGAATACGCTGAAAAAGCAATCGATCAGGGCTGTGCCTATGCTGTTGTTGATGAAGAGAGATACGCAACCAGACCGAATATAATACTAGTAAAAGACAGTCTGGAAACACTACAAGAATTAGCCCGCCATCACCGGAAACAATTTATAAAAAAGCCAATTATCGCTATCACCGGAACAAACGGAAAAACAACTACAAAAGAATTGATTTATTCTGTTTTGTCTCAGGAGTATAATGTATTGGCAACTCAAGGAAACCTGAATAATCATATCGGAGTTCCGCTAACCTTACTGAGGATAAAAAAAGAACACGAGATTGTGATTGTAGAAATGGGAGCGAGCCATGTAGGTGAAATCCGTTTTCTTGCCGAGATGGCTTTGCCAAACTATGGGCTGATTACCAATCTGGGACATGCACATATCGAGGGGTTTGGTTCATTCGAAAATGTGGTGAAGGCCAAAGGGGAGTTGTATGAATTTATCCGCAACACTAATGATGGAAAGATATTTATAGACTACAGCAATTTGCTCTTACGTGAAATGTCGGAAGGGATAACGTCTATATATTACGGACTGGAGGAAGATTTATTTATTTCAGGAAAAGTAACATCTATCAGTCCTTTCCTTGCACTGGAGTGGAAATTTGGCAATAAACGGAATAAGGTGCAAACAAATATGATAGGAGAGTACAATCTCTCTAATGCATTGGCTGCAATAACTATTGGTAAGTATCTCGGAGTAAAAGCATCTTTGATATGTAAAGCCATAGAGGAGTATGTGCCGACTAATAACCGCTCGCAACTAAAGAAAACAGAGAAAAACATGCTTATAATAGATGCATACAATGCCAATCCGACAAGTATGCATGCCGCTCTCGAAAATTTTGACCATATGGATGTAAATCATAAGGTTCTTATCCTTGGAGATATGAAGGAGTTAGGACCTGATACAGATATGGAGCATCAGAAGATTGCAGATTATATAAGCGATCATAATTTTGACAGGGTTATGTTTATCGGAGATAATTTCAGCAGGGTAAAAACAAAGTATCCGAGATTTAAAAATCTTGACCATCTGAAAGAATATCTCGAAAAAGATCCGGTTGAAGATAGTTACATATTACTCAAAGGCTCGAGGGGAGTACAACTTGAGAAATGCATTGACATGCTATAAAAAGATAATATAATATAATAGAAAAAGATCCTCATTTGGGGATCTTTTTCTATTTATATACTTGATTGATTTTTTTGAACAGAATAGAGATTGAGTATCTTAAATCAAATCCTTATAAGGATGAGGATAGTCACTACCCATTGTTTTCTTATATTCTACAACAAATGCCTGATAGCGGATGCGAGCCTCTTCATTTAGCTTTAATCTTTGTAAAGCTTTGGTCTGGAAAACTAAGGCCTCGTCGTTCAACGGGTCTATATTGAACAAAGCCTCTGTTAGATTTATAGTTGTCTGATAGGCCTCTGTGGTAAAGCTTTTTTCGATTTCTATTAATAATACAGGTTCCAGTTTATGTTCCATATCTATCTTGAATGTATCAAAAAGAGCCTGATCTGAAGATCTTAGGAATTTACCACGTGTTAATATCTCTATTAATTCTTCTCTGTTTTCTTCTATACCGGTAGATATTATTTGAATGCACCTCACAAAGTCGCAATAACATTCGTCGGCTAATACTATTTTAAAATAGCCTTTGTCATATACAAATTCAATTCCATCCAATTCACCTAATGCCTTTCTTAAGTGATTGATAGTTACCCCTCTTGAGTTTTTTACTTTATCTTCGGGCTTATCGGGCCATATGAGGTTGCTAAGTCGTTGGGAGGTGATACCGTCTTCGATACTATATTGCAGAACAAGAAAGAACATTTGCCTTAGCTTTGTACTGAACATATAGGTAATATCTTTATTGTTTCTATCGCGCACAGTGAACTCTCCGAATAGATAAATGGAATTAGGCTTATCAATCCGTTCTTTATCGTTGTTCAGCATTCTTAATGTTTGGCTGGTGTTTCTGCTGTTCTTATTTTTCTGAACAAACCTCCGATATAGAAGATACCCTATAATAAAGATACATATACAAGTTAGGCCGATAATTATTAAAACAATAATACCTGATTCTTCTTTGGGATAATTTGTAAGATCGTCTGCTGTAATGGGTGGGAATGCCAATGAATAAACCTTAAGATCGGAAGATACATCATCGGCAAACTCCTGTACAATTGCATACAGGTTGTTTAGCTGATGGTCGTAATACAAATTAGCATTTGTTGTAATCTTATCCGAATATATCGGAATCGAGTCTCCTAGTATTTCATAACTCCCGTCTTTCAGCGAGAAGCGGTATAATTGTAAAAATGATTTCGAAAAATGCTCCGGATAGCACAATGTATAAAAACAGGAATCATCAAGAATAACCATTCCTCGTACAGGTACTACATTGTTTTTATCCCATGGAATTTCCCAAAGCTTTGTAATATGTTTTGTATTTAAATCAACTTTATGCAGATCATAGAAATATTTTCGTCCTACCACCTGTTCGCCCGATTCGTTACCCATCCCTCCGAATACATATATGGAATTTGTTTTCTTCAGATATCCTACTGACGAAAAATAACGAGGAAGTATTGTATCTCCGCTAAATCCATCGAGTGTTGACCATTTTCTCTCGTTTAGGTCGAAACAATAAAAGTTCTTACTATAGTACATATTGCCGAATCCTCCAAATATGGTGTATTTATCCGTTGAAGGATCATAGTAAGCCCCATGATGATGTAGTTGTCTGGGAAGTCGCTCAGTACTTTCTGTTGTCCATTGATAGGTATCCAGATTCAAACTGGCAATCATGGGCTGTTCATCCGTTATATTGTGATACACCTCATATGCATATAGTCTATTGTTTTTCGTGTCTATGAAGTTTGTACCCAAAGCAAGGTTTACCGGACATTTTTCATCGAAGACTTTTGTTCTTGTTTCGCCCGATCTTACATTATATATAGATATCGCATCCCTGTTGAAATAATATATTTCTTTCTTTCTTACGTTGTAGTTTGCTCCGGCTACAGTTTCGGATTTGAATGAAGTCTTAAAGCTCCAGTGATAAGCATCATTTATCAGCCATTGTGGATTTAATACTTCTCCCAATGCCTTCCCCTTCGAATCGTGTACTATACTTCCCTCATTCTCTCTTAAAGGGAATATATATTTCTCATTATTCCCAACCGAGAGCTCTTTGATTGCAAAAGAAGGAGTATCGATAATGTGGTCGCTTTTACCAAAGAGAATAATCGGATAGTATTTTTCCGGAAGCCCTGAGGCTACAGCTCTAAATACTCTGTCATTTACAGTTAATCTTATCGAATCACTCTTTAGATCAAATGATATTATCATTCTGAGCCAATGCTTATCAAGCTGTTCTTCTTTATTTAGTTCGGCTGTGATCAAGCTGCTTCGCCCTTCTTCATTGAATTTGAATACAAAACTACTGCCTTGTCCGTCATAAAATAAATTATAGATTTTATCGGATTTCTCATTTTTTATACGAAGAATGTATCCAATTTCTTTTGCAGGATAAAGGGCTATCTTAAAGTCAATATTGAAATAGTTGGAAAAGGCAACGGATGAATTTTTGAAAACATCGTAAGAGGTTCTTTTATCTATAGATTGTTCCCCTCCACAAAATTTTAGACCTTGAGATAAGGCTGTTTGTGAATAAAAACAACTAAGTATGAAAAATATATATAGATACAGTTTCATGGGATAGAAAATACAATTTTCAAGTTAATAAGATTGTTTCCGGGTGACCTCTATTGTAATACTCTGTTTTGTGATAAATGGAGAAGGGGTAGAGGTGTCTTATCAAGATATAAAGATATTAAAATCTTTTTAATAGAAAGAGATTCCCTTTTAATACCGTTTTAACTGGTTTTTTAAGATTTCTTATAATGTGCACATAATAAGGTAAAAAGCATAAGATTAATGTTTTTTTTTACTTAATAACCCAAATTTAACCCAATAATTAACCTTCGAGCGCCAATCTTTGGTAAAAATGATAACGGGCAATACGTATGTCGAGCCATATCATGAAAGAAAAATAATTTAATAACCAAAATCTATTAATCAACCAACCAAAAATCAGCCTATGTACATTGATGTTTCTAATTAATGTTAACTCTTAACTTTTATAACATGATTTTAATGAAGAAAATTTTGCGAACATTTCTGTTCGTAGCTATGCTTGGCGGCATAGTATCTATAGCAACCTCATGTAATGATGATGAATCGGAACATGTCGATTACGGCACTGTTACGGGGATTGTATTAGATGAGATGGATGCTCCTATTAGTGGTGTTACAGTTACCATATCGGGTGTAGAGGAAACGGTGACAACAGGAAGTGATGGCAAATATACTGCCCAGAACGTATCTATTGATTCCCATTCGGTAAAATTCTCAAAGAAGGGATTTCAAACAATTAGTGTAACTATTACTGCCGGTAAATTCGATGCCAACAAAGTAGCATCTACAAGTGTGAAAATGGTAAATGCGGATTCTAAAATAGTAGGTACGCTTACCGATGCTAAAAATGGTGGTGCACCTCTTGCCGGAGTTGTTGTTAGCATAAGTGCTGATGTTTCTGCAACATCGGGGAGTGATGGTAAATTTGTTATCGAAGATTTGGTAAAAGGAACTTATACAGTAACATTTACCAAAACGGACTATGTAACAATAACCAAAACAGTAAACGAAAGTGATTTCGTTGATGGAGTGGCAACAGTAGACCTCAGAATGGGCGGTGTTGAATTACTGCGTGGTTTAACCGCTGAAGATTTGGCAACTGCCGATAAGTGGTATTACAATGAATACCGTGGTGGACGTAATGGCGATGCATATCCTCACTGGGATTGGTCTGGCGATTACATGTGTGCACTTGACTTAAGAGGAGCTTGGGATGAGCAGAATGAGGGGACAACACTACAAATCCGTAATTCTGGTGATGAACGAAACAATCCGGCTAATCTTGATGTTTTTGACTCTTTTGTATACGGTAGTAAAAAAATAACAGAGGATAATAAAATTCTTTCTCTTAGAATACGTACCCATGATGCTGATGAGGCTTCTCCAGCCTATTTTGGGGTACAGGTTATCGATCTTTCGGCAGCAGAACCTACTAATGTGAAAATAGGAGATACAAAGACTCATGGCTCTGGTAATTATGCTGACTATGATTTCGATTTGAGTGCATATGTCGGTAAAGAAGTGATTGTGGCTGTTGGTATCTATAGACAAAAAACAGGCGATTATTGGAAACAATTAGTTCTTCGTGCTATCCGTTTTGCTGATAAAAAAGTAGAGAACTGGGATTGGTTACCGGGAACAGATGTCGTAGATGGATGGAAGCTTACTCAAGAAATGGTACGCTCTACGATGGTACATCCAAAGAAATCATTTAGTGGAATAAGTAAAGTAAGTGGTGGTAGAGATAACTATAAAGCTGCTTATCGTTCATGGCGCGAAAATTCTCATATAGCGTTTGAATGGGCTTTTGTTCCTCTTCATAAAGATCCTGAAGTATTCCCTTCAGAAGGTTACTTGATTAAGACCAGAGGTTCAGGCACTGCTGTTAATACCAAAGAGCCCGAAGCATACTTCTATTCTAAGTTTGCGATAGGAGCAGGTAATAATCAGCTGACTTTGAAGACTCGTAACTTTGGAAGTAACTATACATTCTTTAAGCTGACTGCAATCAAAGAAGACGGAACAGTTGTGCATGTCGCTCCAAAATCTAATACCGCTCAAGAAGCTTCCGCTGCCGCAGATGGCTGTTGGAAATTCAAACACGGTGCGGGTGGAGCCGGTGAGCCTGAAGCTTATGCTTCATTTGTGTACGATCTGTCACAGTTCAACGGCAACAATGTAGTATTGGTGTTCGGTGTATACAAAGGCGAAAGCAACGGTGACGAAAGCAAGCTGGTATTCTATAGTATCAATCTAAATTAATAAAAATGTTGTGGTCTTAGTGAATCCTCTGCATAAGGCAGTACTATAAAAAGTATTGTCTATGCAGAGAGTACACTGAGATACAAGAAAAATAGAAAAAATGAAAAAAATAGTAACAACTATTCTTTGTTCTTTGTTGGTAATAACCGTTGCATGCAGCGATAATCCCGAAATAGACAATGGAGGAGGCAAAAAACCGGGAACTATTACTTCCGATAATCTTGCCGAGCAGAACATCCTTCGTGCTATGCAAATGGTAGATAGTGCAATGCTTTATCATTTCAAAGGCGAAGGAATGGCAATGTCGAGATTTTATAATCCTTATACTAAATCCAATGCGAATAGAGACGGCTCTGACGAAAAGGGTAGTGTATGGATGTACACCAGCTCTATCGAGGCTGTGAATGCAATATTACATGGGTTGAAAGCTCACAAGGAGAAAGGCAAAGCCGAACTTTATGATAAGAATTTCAACCGCTATGCCGAATTGTTGAACAAGCTGTATACCAATGCCGCGTATTATAAAGGAACATTTAGTCTTACTTCATATACGCAGACTAAAGACTGGTCTGTATACGGCGTAGATAGAGGCAATGCCAAAGGAACTGCACTGGTAGAGGGTATACACAACGTATATGACGACCAGCAATGGCTGATACGTGAATTACTGGAAGCATATAAGCTTACCGGAAATAATACTTATCTCACAGAAGCCGAGTATCTGACAGAATACGTGCTCGATGGTTGGGACTGTGTTCTCGACAGCAATGGTAAAGAATATGGTGGTATTCCGTGGGGACCCGGCTATGTAACAAAGCACTCGTGTAGCAACGGTCCTGTGGTTAGTCCGTTAGTTTGGCTGTCAGAGCTCTATAAAGGTAAGAATGATGAAATTACCTATAAGTATATTGCTACAGATAATAGCCGTAAATCAGCAACTGTGAAAAAGAGCGACTACTATCTGAAATTTGCTAAAGCAGTTTATGACTGGCAAAAAACAAACCTCTTGCGTGAAGATGGTGTATACCATGATATGATGGGTGGTTGCGACCCTAACTGTGATGTGGCATACGAAACCGTAAATGGGGTAAAATATCGCAAGCACACCAATCTGCGCGATCGTACAGGGACTCCTTATTCGTACAATTGCGGTTCGATGATTTCAGGCGCAGCCGATCTGTATCGTGCAACAGGGGAAAATGTATATCTGGAAGATGGAAAAAAACTATCGGATGCAAGTTTCAAATATTTTGCAAAACTTGGTCTTAATGTTCCGGGATACTATACCTACGACCTGATTGGTTTCAACAACTGGTTTAATGGCGTACTGATGCGTGGATATGTAGATGCATACTCATCTTACAAAAACGCATCGCAATATATCGATACTTTCCAGAAGAATTTGGATTACGGATACGATAACTTCTTCTATAGAGGATTACTTCCTGCAAATCTGCTGGTTGGTTGGAGTCGCGAAAATGTAAATAACAGACTGGAAGGGATGTTTACATTCGCTTTTGCTGCCGAATACGCAACCTTAGCACGATACGAATTGGAGAAAAATTAACTAACTTAAATTTATATTGTTATGATAAAAACACATCATGCCAGAAGGATGCAATTTTTGTGTTCCTGCATTTTAATGATGCTCTTTCTTGTCTTTGCGCCTTCGCTATGGGCTCAAAACAAGACCATATCGGGTATAGTTACAGATGAAAACAATGAACCTGTAACCGGAGCGAGTGTAGCAATTAAGAATACGACTGTTGGTACAATCACAGATATAGATGGTAAATATACTATCGATGCTCCTGCAAATGCTACTTTGGTCTTTAAGTTCTTAGGATATGGAACGAAAGAAGAGAAGGTGAACGGACGTAGCCTGATCAATGTGGCAATGACCGTTGACGAAACCACTCTCGAAGATGTTGTGGTTGTGGGATATGGCGTACAGAAGAAAGTTACTTTAACCGGAGCTGTGGCCGGCATCAAAGGGAACGAGATGTTGAAAACCAAAAATGAAAACCCTCAGAATATGCTTACCGGTAAAATTGCCGGGGTGCGTGTCTGGCAAAAGAGTGCTGAGCCGGGTACATTCAATAACAACTTTGACATTCGCGGACTAGGTGCACCATTGGTCGTTATTGATGGTATTCCGAGTACTACAGAAGAATTTCAACGTTTGAATGCAAATGATATTGACGATATCTCTGTTCTGAAAGATGCTTCGGCAGCTATATATGGGGTTCGTTCGGCAAATGGAGTTGTATTGGTAACTACCAAAAAAGGATCGAAGGATGGAAAAACATCAGTTTCTTATAACGGTACATATACTTTCCAAAAGCCATCGGGTATGCCGGTTCTTGCCGATCCTTACCAAACTATGACATTGTACAACGAAAGGTCGATGAACAATATCAATGGAGGAAGTATCATCTATAAAGAGGAGGATTTTGAAGCTTTTCGCAACGGTACTCGCCGCACAACGAATTGGACAGACTTATTATTCTCTAATTATGCACCGCAAACGCAACATGACCTAAGCATCACCGGTGGTAATGACAAAACTCAGTTCTATGTAGGTATGGGTTACTTCTATCAGGAAGGGTTCTTTAAGTCGGGCGACCTTAATTATAATAAATATAATCTTCGAGCTAACGTTACTACTAAGATTCTTGACGGATTAACTTTTGATATTAATTTAAGCGGTGTTGCCGATGAGCGCAACAATCCATATACAGATGCTGTAAATATCATTCGTACTTATTGGAGACAAGGTGTTTTGAATCCGGCGTATGCTGACCCTGAAAACACAATGCTAAATTATCAAGGGTTGGAAATGCAGGAAAATGCCGTAGCACAAATGACTTCCGATATATCGGGATATAGAAAATATCAACAAAAATATTTTCAATCTTCGGCATCGCTTAATTACGATTTAGGTGTTGTTGCTCCCGTATTGAAAGGATTATCGGCAAAAGCGTTAGTGAGCTTCAATTACCGTATGGATAACAATAAGGCATATCGTAAAGAATACTATCAGTATGCATACAATGAGGTTACCGGTTCTTATGATCAGGCATTGTTCAATGCCAGTTCGCCAAGCCGTCTTCGCCGCGAATCATATAATAAGCAACAGATATTGAGCCAGCTATTATTGAACTACAACCGTACTTTCGGTGAGCACACTTTTGGTGGAGTAGTTGGTATGGAAACACAAAAGCGTACCGGTGATAATTTCTATGCACAGCGTGAGCTTGCATTTTCTACAGATTATCTTTTTGCAGGTGTTGACGAAAACCAGTTGGGCGGTATGAATATTGGCAACAATGACCTTTATGAAGAAGCTAATGCTGCAATGATCGGTAGGATAAATTATGCTTATGGCAGCCGCTATATTCTCGAAGCCCAATTTCGTTACGATGGATCTTCTAAATTTGCAAAAGGACACCAATGGGGATTCTTCCCTTCTGTATCGGCAGGATGGCGTATCTCTGAAGAGCCTTTCTTCAAGTCAGTTTCTGCCTTGTCATTTATAAATCAGTTGAAACTGCGTGCTAGCTACGGGGTGTTAGGAGATGACTTGTCTAGTAATTGGAATTATGAGTGGGCAAATGGATATAACTATCCTGCTACAAACTCTAACTCAGCATCGGGATATTACAATCAGTATGCACCGGGATTCATCATCGGAGATAAATATATTTCTGCCGCATCTACCAAGCCACTTCCTAATGTAGGCATTTCTTGGTACGAGTCTCGCACATTCGATGTTGGGGTAGACTTTGAAGGATGGAACGGATTGTTTGGTTTTGCCGCCGATTATTTTGATCGTCGTCGCGAAGGTATGTTTGCCCGTCGCAAAGGAGATCTGCCTACCGTAGTAGGTGCTGAGGCTCCAAATGAAAATCTGGACAGTGACCGTCATTTCGGTATAGATCTTGAACTATCGCACCGTAACAAGATAAATGATTTTTCATATCGTGTAAAAGCGATTAGTACAATTACCCGTCAAAAACACATGATCGCTTCTGAAAAAGGACCTTGGGCAAACTCGTACGACAGATGGCGTAGCGACAACTTGACTAATCGTTATCAGGGAGTACAGTTCGGTTATACTTCTGCCGGACGTTATCAGAACTGGAAAGATATCTGGTCTTATCCGATCTATAAAGATCGTGGACTTTTACCGGGCGACTATAAATATGTAGACTGGAATGGTGATGGTGAAATAAGTGATTTAGATAAACACCCTTATGCGTATGACCAAACGCCGTGGTTGAATTACAGTTTCAACTTTGATTTCGAATACAAGAATTTCGACCTGAATATATTGTTGCAAGGATCAGCACTTGGTTCTATGAAATACCAAGAACCATTGTATGCTATATGGGGTAGCAATGGTGGTGGTACACTTACTCAGTTCCTTGATCGTTGGCATCCGGTAGATCCGTTTGCAGATCCTTACGATCCGGCAACACAATGGGTATCGGGTTACTATGGCTATACAGGACATTATCCTGACCCAGATTCTGAGTTCAACCGTGTAAGCACAGCTTATCTGCGTCTAAAGAGTATCGAACTAGGGTATACATTGCCTAAGATAAAGGCATTGTCGTCTATGAGATTGCGCATGTTTGCCAATGCTTACAACCTATTTACTATAACAGGAGTGAAATTTGTTGACCCTGAGCACCCGGATGATGAATTGGGACGTTTGTATCCACTCAATAAAACGTACACCGTCGGTATGTCTCTTACGTTCTAAAAACTTGTATTAGTAACGAAATAATAAATTTGATAGATATGAAAAAAATATTAATACTGTCTTTGCTAAGCATGTTATTCTTTGCTGCTTGCAACGATCTAGATATTCCGCCAAAAAATCTGATAACCGACGAAGACCTTCTTACCAATGAATCGGGTATGGATATTTACATGGCGACTATGTACAGCAACATGCCTTTCGAGGATTTTAAATATATGGGCGAATGGGGTGTAGAATTCAACTCATGGCTGGGATCTATGGGTATAGAAGGAACAGGAGAAGCCCTTAATCGTGACGGTATATGTAAGACTTTCACAGGTGAACGCACAGCCTATTGGGGAAATGCATTTTCGTTGTTGCGCAAAGCCAATTATTTGCTTGAGACACTACCTAAATATAAGGATTCGTTTCAGGAACAGACATACAATCATTATTTAGGAGAAGGATACTTTGTACGTGCCTTTGTATTTTATGCTATGGCTCGTCGTTTTGGAGGAATTCCATTGGTAACAAAGGTGATTCAGTATCCGAATGATAAAGAGGCACTCGAAGTACCACGTGCCAGCGAAGAGGAAACATGGGATCAGATTCTAGCAGACTTCGATCAGGCAGCTTCATTGTTGAGCCCAACCAGTCCAAAGTCCGGATATGCTAACAAATACGTAGCTCTGTCTTTCAAATCGGAAGCAATGTTGTATGCAGGGAGCGTTGCTAAATACAACGAAAATGTAACAGGACGCCTTACCGGCTTTGGTCAGAAGACCGGTGTTCGTGTAATTGGTTTCGGTGAAGATACATGGCAAAGTGCATCCAAGAGATATTTCAAAGAAGCATATAAAGCCGCACGTGAAGTAATGCAGACCGGAGGCTATTCTCTCTATAAGAAAAAATGGTCGGCTACAGATCGTGAAGCACAATACCAGAATATGGTGGATATGTTTAGTGACCTTTCAAGCCCAGAAAATATTTATGTGAGAAAATATATGTATCCAACTCTAACTCACGGGTATGATGCTTATAGTGCACCATTTATATTTCGTGCGCCGTTGTCGTCTGGAACATGTCCTACTCTTGACTTCCTTGAGTTGTTTGACGGATTTGCTCGCTACGCTGATGGAACAGTTAAGGTAACAACAGGAACATCGAATACAAACGGTGATTATATATTGTATGACAAGCCAATGGACTTCTTCAAAAATGCAGAGCCAAGATTACGTGCTTATGTAATATTCCCGGGAGATATGTTTAAGGGCAAAGAAATTGAAATTCGTGCGGGAGTATACACAGGCTCAACACCGGTTAAGCCTTTGTTCAAGGATTATTCGTATGCTAATGCCGAAACGTATTACCAGCATTTGGATGTTTATACACAGAAACCTAAGACATTGTATCTGAGTCCAAAATCAGAAAATCCTGAAAAGGTAGAATTCAATGGGCAAACAATAACAGCTTCCGGAGCAAATGGTCCGTTCTACGATCAGGGAGAATCTGCAATGGCAGGGCTTTATGGACGTAAATGGCTAAATCCTGACCCTGCTTTTGTGGCAGCAGAAGGAAAATCGGAGCAACCATTTATCCTGATGCGTTATGCTGATGTATTGCTCAATGCCGCAGAGGCTGCTGTAGAATTGTCATTGGCAGGAGAGCCGTCTCCTGACGGATCAGACTTGTTGAAAGTAGCAACAGATGCAGTAAACGAGATTCGTGAACGCGCAGGAGCAACCAAGCTTACTTCTAACCTTACTTCATCTGTAGAAGGACGCAACACTGTGCGCAAAGAGAGACGTAAGGAACTTGCATTTGAGCATAAGACTAAATGGGACTTGAGACGCTGGCGTGTACAACATTACGATGGACGTGATGGCTTTTGGGGTGAAACACGGAATAAGGATGCTTACAGCAATAACTCTCGTTATCGTTTCCGTGGATTGTATCCGTTCCTTTCTACTCAAACAGGTAAATATTTCTTCGATGCCCATTTCCAAATGGTAGGTTTGAGAACATTCGAGTATAATCCGATCGATTATTATTTCGAAATCCCTAATGGAGAAGTTGCTAAGAGCTTAGTGATTGATCAACAGCCAAATAGATAATGAGCAATAATAAAACACAGAATATGAAAAAAATAGTATTTTATTCTTTAATATGCGTACTGCTATCTTTCAGTTCCTGCGATTTGTTCAAGATGGACAATTACGATGAGCCGGCCGAAACACTGGAAGGAGAAGTAGTAGACGTGGCTACCGGCGAGCGTGTGCTTACCGATCAAGGTAGCGAAGGTATCCGTGTGAGTTTAACAGAACTTAGTTGGGGCGATAATGTTTTACATAATCCTTATTTTTATTGTATGCCTGACGGATCGTTTAGAAATACAAAATTGTTTAAAGGAAATTATAATATCCGTATCGATGGACCTTTTATTCCTCTCATCCGCGAAGCCGATGGCATTCTTTTGGCAGACGATACCAAAACAATGGATATAAAGGGCAAAACTAAGGTTAAGTTTGAAGTTCAACCTTTTCTCAAAGTAGAATGGGTAGAAGAGCCTACTGTTACAAATGGTATAATTAAAGCCAAGGTTAAGGTTACGCGCGCTGTGTCTGAAGAAGACTTCCGTGCAAAAATAGAACCGATGGGAAGTTATAATAATAGCTTTTTGAATATGACTGATATTCAGTTGTTCGTCAGCTATTCGTCAACAGTAGGATACCGTGCCCGTGACGAGAGATGGTCGAACCAAATAGAATATACAGGTTCAGCTTTTAACTCTTTGTTTGGTCAAACGATTACGATCGAATCTAATCCCAAAAAGCCTATTCCTTCCGGAAGAACTGTATTTATTCGTGCTGCTGCACGTATCAATTACGATACACCGAAAGGAAGTGGAACACGCAGATGGAATTATAATGAGCCAATGGAGGTGATGATTCCATAATGTAGAGAAAGTAAATTAGATTTAAGGTTTAAAGTAATTGACCTGCCGGTTAGGCTTTAAACCTTAAATCTTTATTTATTATCCTAAATCAGGTTATATTTGCAGATGTATACTAATGAGGTTTGTAATATATAAAGAAAATGCCCTTTGACAAGCCTTTGCTCTCTATGCAAAAAGTTATCTTCTATGTAACTTGATACTGATCTTAAACAAATTAAATTAACTTGGCTATTACCTTATTATGAAAAAGAATGTATTAATCTTATGCCTTTTGGGGCTTGGCCTTCAGCTGGGGGCTCAAACCAAAGACAATGTTAAAACCACATTCCAGACTTCACGAGAGTGGAGACCAACAATAGATACCCGAGCCGATGCGGTGATGGTATATGGAGTAGGTGGAAACCCTTCTGATAAATCGAAAAGAATACCGTTTGAAGAACGTGTACAATCGTGGCGCGACAGAGGTTATATTGCTCACTTCATGACAGGCATAGCTTGGGGCGAATACCAAGACTACTTTACAGGACAATGGGATGGCAAAATGCATCTGGACGAAGGTCAGGTGCAGCAAAATGGAGATACGATATGGCATGGACATATGGTTCCTTATATCGTTCCTACGCAGAACTACCTGAAATATATAAAAGAAAGACATGTAAAGCGGGTGATCGATGCAGGCATTGACGCCATATTTATGGAAGAACCCGAATTCTGGGCTCGTGCAGGCTATAGTGAAGCCTTCAAACGAGAATGGAAAAGCTATTATGGTTTTGACTGGAGACCACAACACGAGTCTCCCGAAAACACATACTTAGCCAATAAACTAAAATATCAATTGTATTACAATGCACTCAAAGAAGTGTTTACATACGCTAAAGAATATGGTAAGAGTCGGGGAATAGATGTGAAGTGTTATGTGCCCACACACTCACTGGTTAATTATTCGCAATGGATGATAGTTAGCCCTGAAGCAAGTTTGGCGTCTCTTGATTGTGTAGACGGATATATAGCCCAAGTATGGACGGGTACGTCAAGAGAACCAAACTACTTTGATGGAAAAGTAAAAGAGAGAGTCTTCGAAACAGCGTTTCTCGAATATGGCTCGATGGAGTCGATGACTGCTCCCACAGGCAGAAAGATGTTCTTTCTCACCGATCCGATCGAAGACTGGCCGAGAGACTGGGCAGATTACAAAAAGAACTATCAGGCAACCTTTACGGCTCAATTGTTATACCCCAATATAGCAGATTATGAAATAATGCCTTGGCCCGAACGTATTTATGAAGGACTTTACAGAACAAGTGCGAATAGTGACAAAAAGGAAAGAATCCCAAGACATTATTCTACACAAATGCAAATAATGGTAAACTCGCTGAACAGTATGCCTTTATCTGATAATAAGGTGACAGGCTCGCGAGGTATAAGCGTGCTGATGGCAAACTCACTGATGTTTCAACGATTTCCTACACACGCAGGATATGAAGACCCTCAGTTGGCAAACTTCTACGGGCAAGCGTTGCCTTTCCTTAAACGTGGAGTGCCTATAAAAACAGCCCATATAGAAAACTTAGGTTATAAAGAAGCACTAGCCGATACGAAGGTATTGCTTATGTCTTATTCGAATATGAAGCCTTTGTCTCCCGAAGCTCATACATATATAGCTCAGTGGGTGAAGGCCGGAGGTGTGTTGGTTTATAGCGGGCTCGATAGCGATCCGTTTCAGACTGTGCAGGAATGGTGGAATACAGGAGGCAATAAATACACTGCTCCGTCTAACCATCTGCTCGAGCAAATGAATATTGCCGTGTCGCCTAAAGAAGGTGAATACAGTTATGGAAAAGGAACTGTTTATATTATCAGAACCGATCCGAAAGACTTTGTTCTAAAAGCCCATAACGATAAGCAATTGCTCGATGTAGTGAAAAGAATGTACGAACAAAAAGCAAATGCAGGGAAGCTGATCTTTAAAAACAATTTCTATCTCCAAAGAGGAGCGTATGATCTGGTTGCCGTGCTCGACGAAAGCGTGAGCAATGAGCCTTATATAATAAAAGGGAATTTCATTGACTTATTTGATCCGAAGCTACCTGTATACCAATCGAAGACCGTAAATCCGGGAGAACAAGCGTTCTTGCTAAATATAGACAGAGTGGCAAATAAGCAGCGTCCGCAGGTGCTTGCCGCTGCATGCCGTGTATATGAAGAAAAGGTAGGTAAGGGTTCTTATTCGTTTGTTGCAAAAAGTCCTATAAATACTACGAATGCATCTCGTATTTTATTACCCCGAAAACCTGTGAGCGTATCGGTAAACGGCAAAGAAGAATTCTTGGCTAATGCATGGGATCAGCAGACCAAGACTTATTTATTAGAATTTGAGAATAATCCTGAGGGAGTATCTGTTAATATTAAATGGTAAATTATATACAAAACAAAAAGAAAATCGCATGAAGAGCATTGTGTTATATCTTCTTCCGCTGTTTGGCTTACTTGCATGTAAAAGCAGTGGTGTGAAAGATTATGAAGTGGTTAAGAATGAATTAAGAGCACCTGCGTACCCTTTGGTTACAATAGACCCATACACCAGTGCGTGGTCTATGACAGACAATCTGTACGATGGAGCTGTAAAGCACTGGACAGGAAAAGACTTTCCGCTTATAGGAGCCATAAAGGTGGATGGCGTTGCCTATCGTTTTATGGGTACTGAAGATGTAGAGTTGGATCCTCTTGTACCAACATCGGAGCAAGGCGAATGGTATGGAAGCTATACGACTACGCAGCCGGCAGCAAACTGGAAAGATAATAATTTCAACGATTCGTCTTGGAAAAAAGATAAAGGTGCATTCGGTACAAAGATAAATGAGCCTACAGCTAAAACAGATTGGACAACCGAAAATATCTGGGTCAGAAGACACATCGTTTTAGATGAGGATGTACAAGGAAAACAAATCTATCTGGAGTTTTCGAATGATGACGATGCCGTTTTTTACATCAATGGTATTGAAGTACATAATACAGGTTCGACATGCAACAAAAATGCAATGATTAAATTGTCGGCAGATGTTGTGAATGCACTAAAGAAAGGGGATAACTTGATAGCTGCTCAGTGTAAGAACCCTGTGGGTAACGGACTGTTGGATTTTGGTTTGCTGGTACAGAAAGAGATGCATACAGCTCTCGAAAAAACTGCCGTGCAAAAATCTGTAGATGTGCAAGCCACGCAGACGCATTACACATTTGCTTGTGGTGAGGTTGATCTGAAATTGACTTTCTCTGCTCCTCTGTTTATGGATGATTTGAACCTACTAACTCGTCCTGTAAATTATATTACCTATCAGGTTGTGGCTAATGATGGAAAGGCTCATGATGTACAAATATACTTCGAAGCTTCTCCACGCTGGGCTCTTGACCAACCTTATCAGGAGTCGGTAAGCCAGAGCTTTGAAGACAATGGTTTGTTATTCCTTAAATCGGGAAGCAAGGAACAGAATATACTCGCTAAAAAAGGCGACGATCTGCGCATCGACTGGGGGTATTTCTATTTGGTCGCCGAAAAAAATAATGTATCGGTTAATATTGGAGAGAGTAATACTTTGAGAACTAATTTCGTCAACAACGTTCAGGACGGGCAAGCAACCACAGGAGAAAATGAAAAGTCGAAAATGTCTTTGACTCATAATCTCGGCTCTGTCGAAAGCTTTTCAGGAAAAGTAATGATTGGTTATGATGATATCTATTCGATACAATATTTTGGAGATAACCTTCGCCCTTATTGGAATCAGGACGGCAACCAGACTATTGCAGGACAATTTCATGCGGCAAATAAAGAATACAACAAACTGATAGAAAAATGCTATGCGTTTGATAAAGAGCTAATGGATAAAGCATCTCTGGCGGGAGGAAAGAAATATGCAGAACTTTGTGCTTTGGCATATCGTCAAGCTATTACAGCTCATAAATTGGTGAAAGCCCCGAATGGTGATTTACTATTCTTGTCGAAAGAAAACAATAGTAATGGCTCTATTGGTACAGTGGATGTAACATATCCGTCAGCACCGTTGTTCTTGTATTACAATCCTGAACTGGCTAAAGGTCTATTGAACCATATATTCTATTATAGCGAAAGCGGTAAATGGACAAAACCTTTCCCTGCTCATGATGTTGGTACTTATCCATTGGCTAACGGACAAACTTACGGGGGGGACATGCCGATAGAAGAAGGAGGTAATATGCTCGCTCTTACAGCTGCTATCGCTGCTATGGAAGGCAACGCCAAGTATGCGGAGAAACATTGGGATGTACTGACTACATGGACAGATTACCTTGTGGAATACGGTCTCGATCCTGAGAACCAGTTGTGTACAGACGACTTTGCCGGTCACTTTGCTCACAATGTGAATTTGTCTGTTAAGGCCATTATGGGTGTTGCTTCGTATGGCAAGCTTGCGGATATGCTCGGGAAAAAAGATGTTGCCGAAAAGTATACCGCTAAGGCTAAGGAAATGGCACAGGAATGGATGAAGATGGCTGATGATGGAGATCATTATCGCCTTACATTCGACAAGCCGGGAACATGGAGCCAGAAGTATAATCTGGTATGGAATAAGCTTCTAAAGATGAATATATTCCCTGACGAAGTAGCTCAGAAAGAAATCGCTTACTATTTAGGCAAACAAAACAAATACGGACTACCTCTCGACAATCGTGAAACATATACCAAGACAGACTGGATAATATGGACTGCTACGCTTGCTGATGATAAAGCGACATTCGAGAAGTTTATAGATCCTTTGCATTTGTTTATGAACGAAACAGTAGACAGAATACCAATGTCCGATTGGGTATTTACAGATAAGCCAAACTACAGAGGATTTAAAGCCCGTTCGGTAGTCGGAGGCTATTATATCAAAATGCTGGAAGAAAAACTAAAAGGAAGTAAATAGGTTTTAGGCAACTATTTCATGGAAGGGGGTTCACAAATTATTTGTGAGCCTTCTTTTTTGTTGGAGTTCATTATTATCAAGTACCCTAAAAAATTATCTATATAAGAACAGAGGTTCAATAAAAAGGTGACAGAAAGAAATGAGGTTAAAAGTGTCACTTTTGTCACCTTTTTAGGGTTAAGGTGCTGTTCTATAGTTTGATGTTGTTTTTGAGAATTGTCACCTTTTGTTCCTCACTGATCTTAGAAATATGATTATTAAATAAAAAGAAGTAAAGTATGGATACTAAATTATTTGTAATAACTTTTTTTCTATTCGGAATAAGGTCGTATTTTTGCACACTAACTAAAATTTAGTTACATAGTACATTAATAAAACTGATTCGATGAATTTTGTTGAAGAATTAAGATGGAGAGGTATGATCCATGAAATCATGCCGGGTACGGAAGAGCAACTGCAAAAAGAATTAACTTCGGGCTATGTGGGTATCGACCCTACAGCCGACTCATTGCACATCGGACACTTGGTGGGCGTAATGATTTTGAAGCATTTTCAACGTGCAGGACATCGCCCGATAGCTCTCATCGGAGGAGCTACAGGTATGATTGGTGACCCTTCTATGAAGTCAGCCGAACGTAACCTATTGGACGAAGCAACTCTCCGCCATAATCAGGAATCGTTGAAAAAGCAACTTGCTAAGTTTCTCGATTTCGAGTCTGACAAACCCAATGCAGCCTTATTGGTAAACAACTATGACTGGATGAAAGATTTCTCTTTCCTGAACTTTATCCGCGACATAGGAAAGCATATCACAGTGAACTATATGATGTCTAAAGATTCTGTTAAGAAACGTCTTAACGGAGAGTCTTCGGAAGGAATGTCTTTTACTGAGTTCTCATACCAGTTGATGCAAGGTTACGACTTTCTTCACTTATATCAGACACTGGGTTGTCGTATTCAGATGGGAGGTTCCGATCAGTGGGGAAATATCACCACAGGGACTGAACTTATTCGTCGTAAAGCGGGAGGAGAGGCTTTTGCTCTTGTGTGTCCTCTGATAACTAAAGCCGATGGTACTAAATTCGGTAAGACAGAATCGGGCAATGTATGGCTCGACAGAAGATATACATCTCCTTATAAATTTTACCAGTTTTGGTTGAACGTAAGCGATGAAGACGCAGAGAAATATATCAAGATATTTACAGCACTCGATAAAGAAGAGATAGAAGGTTTGGTTGTTGAGCAAAAAGCAGCCCCTCATCTCAGAGCATTGCAAAAGCGTCTTGCTAAAGAAATAACCATAATGGTTCACTCTGAGGACGATTACAATCAGGCAGTGGAAGCTTCAAATATCCTATTTGGCAATGCTACAGCTGATGCTTTGAAGAAGCTGGACGAGGAAACTTTCCTTCAGGTGTTTGAAGGCGTTCCCACGTTCGATATTTCGAAAGATGAGCTTGCAGTAGGAATCAAAGCTGTTGATCTGTTGACAGAGAAAGCTGCTGTTTTTCCTTCGAAGGGAGAAATGCGTAAGACTGTGCAAGCGGGAGGTGTAATGATCAATAAAGAGAAGCTGGAAAACTTTGACGATGCTATTGACGCTTCATCTCTTATAGCCGGAAAATATATAATAGCACAAAAAGGGAAGAAAAATTACTTCCTGTTGATCGCAAAATAAAATAATTATTACTTTTGTACTCGCAAAAGTAATATTGTCTCATGGTGTAATGGTAGCACTGCAGATTCTGGATCTGCCTGTCTAGGTTCGAATCCTAGTGAGACAACAAAACTAAAGAGGCTGTCCTTTTTTCTGGGGGACAGCCTCTTCCTCTTTTTAGAATAGCCTCATTTTATTAATCGACCTAGTGTGTAAAAATTAAAACCTTATAAATCAGTGATTGGTTTATAATGAGGAACTAAGCTCTTCATTATAACCCAACCTACAAGATAGGCAAAAGCACATATACAGAATATAATAAAGTATCCTGCCGGCTTTCCTTCAAATCCCATAAATGTAAGCTGTACTTCGTCTGAGTAGACAAAGAGCTTTCCGGCAGACTTTTGTAAGATCATAGAGCTTATTCCTCCGGCCATACCGCCTATCCCTGTGATGGATGCAATAGCTCCTTTCGGGAACATATCTCCTATGGTAGAGAAAATATTAGCCGACCACGATTGATGTGCTGCACAGCCTATACCAATGGTTATGACAGGTAGCCACGGCGAAATAGTACCCAGCGGTTGTGCAAATAATACAACCAGCGGGAAGAAAGCAAAGATAAGCATCGCTCTCATGCGTGCGGCGTATGGATTCATTCCTGTCCTGTTCATAATGATGGTTGGTAATTTTCCTCCCAAAACAGAAAGCATGGTGATTGCATATAGTGTAAATATCAATGCAATACCCAATCCTTCGGAGGTCTTTATTCCAAATTGTGTATTCAGATATGAAGGTGTCCAGAAAAGGAAGAACCACCAGACCCCGTCGGTCATGAATTTGCCTGCGGCAAAAGCCCATGTCTGCTTGTATGAAAAGCATTTCCAGAAAGGTATCTTTTTCTCATCCTCCGCTTTTCCGGTATCTATAATACCTTCTTCATTTCGGTCTTGTTCTATATATGTCAACTCAGCTTCATTTACATGCTTGCTCTTTGCCGGTGCGTCATATATAAATATCCAAAACCCCATCCAAATAAAGCCTAATGCTCCAATTACGATAAAAGCCATTTCCCAACCCCAGCACTTTGCCAGCAAAGGGATACTCAGTGGTGCGACTAATGCGCCAATAGATGCTCCGGCATTAAAGATGCTGGTTGCATAAGCTCTGTCTTTCTTCGGGAAGTATTCGGCCGTTACCTTGATTGCAGCGGGGAAGTTACCAGCCTCGCCCAAGGCTAATATGCAACGGGCAAGTAAGAAACAATACATGCTGAAAGTAGCGATTACTACAGCAACATCGCCTGTCGCCGCAGCCAATTCTGCTGCACTATGCAGACCGACATGTGCTTCGGTTACCAGTCCGCAGACAGCATGAAGGCATGCTCCTACCGACCATACTCCGATAGCCCAAAGGAATCCTTTTTTGCTGCCCATCCAGTCGATAAAACGACCTGCAAACAGCATACAGACTGCATATATAAAAGAAAACATGGAAGTGATTGTTCCATAGTGGTTTTCATCCCAATGGAATTCAGGTTTTATGAATTCGTCCCAAGTAAGGGATAGTACTTGTCTGTCGAGATAGTTGATCGTAGTAGCAAAGAAAAGCATCAGGCAGATGGTCCACCTGTAATTTGTCATTTTTGTTTTTCCGGTATTCATAAGGTGTTTTTATATTGTTTTTGCTTTAGCTATTATCTCAAGAGCCATCTTACACATTTGCGTTATTCTACCCCAATCTTTCGCTGCGATAATCTCTTTCGGGAATAGGTTTGAACCCATACCCACACAAGTAACACCGGCTTTAAACCATTTCGTCAGATTTTCTTCAGTGGGTTCTACTCCGCCTGTCACCATAATATTCGACCATGGCATCGGAGCTTTTAGGTTCTTCACAAAAGAAGGACCTCCCACATCACCTGCCGGAAAGATTTTTACTACTTCTGCTCCCAACTCTTGTGCATAACCAACTTCGGATACCGATCCGCAACCGGGAATATACGCTACTTGCCTGCGGTTACACACTTTGAAGATATCAGGATTTAATAATGGGCCTACCACAAAGTTGGCTCCAAGCTGTAAAAACAAAGATGCTGTACCGGCATCGACAACCGATCCGATACCCAATATCATTTCGGGGCATTCTTTAGCTGCCCACTTATTAAGCTCTCCGAATATTTCATGCGCAAAATCACCTCGATTGGTGAACTCGAATACTCTTACACCTCCTTCATAACAGGCTTTGAGTACTTGTTTGGAGGTTTCGAGGTCGTTATGATAAAAAACAGGAACCATTCCTGTCTCTGCCATTACTTGACAGGCTTTTATTCTTGAAAATCGTGCCATCTATAGTCGTTTTATTTTAGAATTAAAAGGTATTGTATCAAAGAGCATGAACGAGCAAGCAGGTATGTTTTATATATATATCAATAAAAACAATGGATCGAGTTATCATACCCGCTTGCTGTTCATATTTTAGTTGTTTACTATTTTTTATTTTTTCAATTTTTATCTTGAAACACGACCCGAGCCATCCCCTTTCATCAGGTTTTCTACTTCGGCTACTGTTACAAGGTTATAATCGGCATATATTGTATGTTTCAGACATGATGCTGCAACCGCAAAATCGAGTGCCTTCTGATCGTCAGCAGGGTAGGTGATAAGTCCGTAGATAAGCCCACCCATAAAAGAGTCTCCTCCGCCCACACGATCAACGATGTGTGTGATGTCATATCTTTTCGATTGATAAAGCTTATCGGAATATAAGCAACCTCCCCATGTATTATGGTTTGCATTAATGGATCCACGCAATGTGATAATCACTTTCTTAGCACGTGGAAAGCGTTTCTTCAACTGAGTGCATACCGACTCAAATTCTGCAGCATCCACATCTCCTGCAGTATGTGCTACGTCAAAACCTTCGGGCTTGATACCGAAAACCTTTTCAGCATCTTCCTCATTGCCTAAAATGATATCACAACCTTCAACCAAAGCCGGCATAATATCAGAGGCTGACTTGCCATATTTCCAGAGGTTTTTTCTGTAGTTGAGGTCTGTAGAAACTGTAATACCTTTTTTGTTTGCTATTTTGATCGCTTCCAAGCATGCGTCTGCCGCTCCTTGCGATAGAGCCGGGGTGATGCCTGTCCAGTGAAACCATTGGGCATCTTTAATTACTTCTTCCCAGTCTATCATTCCTGGTTTTATGTCTGCCATAGCAGAATTAGCCCTGTCGTAAATAACTTTCGAAGCACGGGCAACTGCGCCAGTCTCCAGATAATAAATGCCTACACGGTCACCACCTCGTATAATATTCTGAACACCTACATTGTACTTTCTCAGATCAGAGATGCACCATTCTGCTATATCATTCTCAGGCAAGCGAGTTACATAGTCGGTAGGAATACCATAGTTGGATAGTGATACGGCTACGTTGGCCTCTCCGCCTCCAAATGTAGCGTTCAAGCTTGTTGACTGTATAAATCTTTGATATCCGGGAGCACTAAGGCGTAGCATGATTTCCCCGAATGTTACAACTTTCTTCATTGTTATGATTCTAATAATATTCTAGCGTTTAGTTATATTTAATTATCAATGGATGTTTTAACCCTTCTGAAAAGGTTTGGATATATCGCTCAAAATCACTCAACATAGGGAACCCAAATTCAGACCAACCATAACCTGTATAATATGTTACCGGAATGTTGGGTTGTTGGGCTGTAACTCCCAGAACATGAGTTTGTCTTTCTTTTTTGTTTGTTACAGGATTAATTATCTCATACGTGTCTATCTTGCTTTCTGTCATACCTTGAAGAAAAACAAGTCCTAGATATACGCCGGACGTTTTGGGTGTTGTTGGTTCGGCGTAAATAATATAGTTCTTGTCTAGAGAGCTGATAATTGAATCTCCTTTTTCTCGTTTAACAAAGCCCGCAGCTACAGGCATTGTTTCTTTTATGGTGTATGCCTGAATAACTTTTGATAATTGAGAGCCTGCATCTAAAGATATTGTTCTGCTTTCGGCTACTGATTGTGCGTTTATATTCAGGTTATTATAAGTCAGTTTGAACGTTGTGCGCAATGGACCATTATCAAGGAGTTCTTCTGATACAAAGTTTTCGTTCAGCCAAAGTTTGCTGTCTACATAAGGAGACATAGCACCTGCTCCAAGGCTATAGCCTGTCTTGTAATCATTGAGTCCCTCGTTCGGATCTTCTTGATAAGATATTGTTCCAGAGGTATCTTCTTTATACCATTTGTCTATGATAAGGTTATTGGTGCGTTTATACCAGATATTTATACCGTTCCCGGGACTATCTGTTTCAATACCGGCAGGACCATACATACGGAACGCCACACGGTCGTTTTCCCAAACGAAGCCATCTTTATGTCCGGAAAGAAGCCGTCCGAATGTTTTTGCTGTAAAGTGCTGAACCTCGCCTGTTTCTATCATAAATGACTTTGATTCGTTTGCTTTTAGTTGTGGTTGAAAAATAATTTTGCGGTCGTATGTCACTTGCGAAGGTATAATTTCACCTTCGGTCGTTTTAATGATATAAACCAGACTATCTGATACCACAATCCTATTCTTGATGCTATCGATGGGTATTTCTACTAATTCTGTCATCCGATCAAAATCCGTCGGGTTTTCGATCGTAATTATAACATCCTTTTCGGAACAGGCTAATAAGAATATCGTAGATAGTATTATGAGATATAATTTCTTCATTTCTATTGTTTTTTGAGTTTACAATATCTGCTTAAGGTTTAATGTAACTTGTCAGTAGATAAAGTGCCCATATCGTCATCAGTCCGATTTTATATTTTAAGATTGACCTTTAGAATTTAAAGAAGTTTTTGGCATTGTAATACGACACGTCCTCAACCAATTTGCCCAGAAATGGCAATTCGGAATAGGGGAGTAACCCTTGTTCAATATCTGTTCCGATGAGGTTGCATAGTATACGACGGAAATACTCGTGACGAGGGTACGACAAAAAGCTTCGGGAGTCTGTTAACATGCCTACAAAGCGGCTCAGTAGTCCAAGATTTGATAGAGAATTTATTTGAGCTTCCATCCCCGCTTTTTGGTCGAGGAACCACCAGCCCGATCCGAACTGTATTTTTCCTGCAACAGAACCATCCTGAAAGTTGCCAATCATGGTTGCAATCATATCATTATCGCGCGGGTTTAGGTTATATATGATTGTTTTAGTCAATTTGTTGTCAACGTCCAGTCTGTCAAGAAACTTTGACAATGCTTTAGCTACTGTGAAATCGCCAATGGAGTCGAACCCTGTATCTGCTCCTGCTTGCTTAAAGAGGCGCGTATTGTTATTTCGGATAACACCGTAATGAAACTGCTGAGTCCAGCCTTTTTCCCAATCCATGATTGCGCCTTCTACGAGTATGGCAGATTTGAATTTGATGATCTCTTCCTGTGATAGCTCTTTACCTCCATATACTTTGTTGAAAATAGCCTCTATTTCCTTCTGAGTATAGTCTTCGGCATAAAACTCTTCCATACCGTGATCGGAGAGCTTGCAGCCTACACCGGCAAAGAAGTCGTGGCGTTTGCGAAGAGCAGTAATCAAGTCAGTAAAGTTACTGATAGATATTCCCGAAACTTGAGATAGCTTCTCTACATAGATACGAAATACATGAGGCACTTCTACTGCCATTACTTTATCGGGACGCCATGTGGGGAGTACTTTTATAGGAAAGCCTTCATTTTTTAAGGCTACATGATATTCCAATGAATCTACAGGATCATCCGTGGTGCATACAGCCTCAACGTTGTAATGCTTCATCAATCCCCGAGCTGAGAATTCGGGTGTGCGAAGTTTTGCTGTGCACTCATCATATATCTCTTTTGCTGTCTCAGGTTTTAGCAACTTGGTAATACCAAAAGCTGTCTTTAATTCCAGGTGTGTCCAGTGATATAGTGGGTTACGCATGGTGTAGGGTACGGTTTCTGCCCATTTCTCAAACTTTTCCCAATCGCTGGTGTCTTTTCCTGTACAAAATCTTTCGCTAATGCCATTTGTACGCATTGCACGCCATTTGTAGTGATCTCCACTCAACCAGATCTCTCCCAGATTGTCGAATTGATAATCTTCTGCAATCATTTTAGGATCGAGGTGACAATGGTAGTCTATAATAGGCAAGGATTTAGCATGCTCGTGATATAACTGCTGAGCTGTTTCATTTTGCAATACAAAATTGTCATCTAGAAAGTGTTTCATGAGCTTTATGGTTTTATTTTCTTGAATCAGGTTTGCCAGTTAACTTCATTTATTAATTGTGTGCGCACACACAAATTATTGCAAATATAACTATTAATGATAACTAATCAATATGTGTGCGCACACATATTTTATGCTGTGTAGAGTAAATAGCAATATAATAGATTGTTATAAAGTTTTTGAGGGCTGAAAAATGTTTTAAAACATTTATATCGTACCCCTCCGTAGAATATAGTGTACGTAAAATATTAGACGCTTATTCGAATAATTCAGGATACTTCTCTTTGGATATGCAATGAATTTGATTTTTGATCTCTTCGTCTAAAATTGATCCCCATCCCAGTTTGTCAAATTCTTTTTCCAGAGCAAGGCATACTTCGAAGTCTTCTTCTGAGACTTTATATGTTTGTTCGTCTTTATTACCTGATATCGAAATTTCGAAACGGTTGTTCATTACCCACACATGCGCCTTGTATCCGTATATCTCTACGTATTGAGGCTGTTCCAAATCACAGAAGTGTGGTATTACTATTCTAAGTTTGTCCAGATCATCGATAGAATACGATTCTAACGGATCGAAAGCAATTGCTCCTTCGGCCAAGGTATTTAAGGCTACTCCTATCTGCGAAAGTTTAGCAATTAAGTCCTCTCTGTAGTCATATTGGAAGTAAACACAGAACGAATCGCCCTCACAGTTGTGTCCTCCACGCGAACGCATGTAATGGAAAAACTGCAATTGGCGGCACCAGCGAATTATTTCTTCTTTTGTATTGTTCTGAAAAAGCCTTTCTTCCGATATCTTGTCTATATTCATCAATATGTCGTTAATTAGGTTCTAAGATATTATATTTTTTGTTATCAGGAAAGAATTCATAGTCTCTGCTTTACATTCTTTAATTTCTCAAAAGAAGTAATTCTATGAAGCATTTGATTATTTTTGTCTCTATAAATAAGAAGTTAGAAGAGATAAATGCCTTTATTGAATTAAAATGCTCGGATGTTCCTCTCGTATATGATAGCAAGAGACTATACTTAATAATAAAATAGACTGGTTTGAGAAAATTGGTCGGTTTTGGTATTGGTTACTAATGAGAGAGATACAATCATAAAAGGATGCTTAATTCTAATTAAATGCATTTTAATAAATATTTAATACAGAACTAACATTTATTCTTCTGCTTTTTTAAGTACTCCTCTTTTACTTTGACGAACGTTAACGACTAATCATATTTTTATAACCTTAAAAATCTCCTTTTAGTATGTTCTTATTAAACACCTCCTGACTGAGCCTTAAAATTGTAATGAAAATTGTTTAACCGTTTTTTTGAAAAACAATAAATAGATTATGAAAAAATATCAAGAAAAATCAATTCCGAAAGAAAGATTCAGGAACTTGCATACACGGTTTCTATTTCTTCTCTTATTTATGTTTATGTCGCTTTTGGCATATTCACAAACCCAGATAACAAAGGGTACTGTATATGATTCATCAAATGATCCGATCATAGGAGCATCGGTTACCATCAAAGGTACTACAAAAGCAACAATGACTGATGTTGACGGTAAGTTTAGTATCGAAACTTCCCGAAATGATGTACTAATTGTATCATATATAGGATTCAGTAAGAAAGAAGTACCTGTAAATAATCAGAATAATCTGTCTATAATACTAGAAGAAAATCGTCAGGTTTTAGATGAGGTTGTAGTGGTGGGTTACGGAACTCAAAAAAAGACTACCCTTACAGGTGCTGTTTCTGCAATAAATAATAAAGAAATAAGTACAACAAAAAATGAGAGCTTAGTGAACATGATGACCGGGAAGATTCCCGGGGTAAGGGTTGTTCAGAGAAGTTCCGAGCCCGGTAGCTTTAATAACCGGTTCGATATTCGAGGATTAGGAAATCCCTTGGTAGTAATAGATGGTGTGCCGCGCGACGACTTTGCTCGAATGGACCCGAACGAAATAGAGAGTATATCGGTACTTAAAGATGCGTCTGCCGCTATTTATGGTGTACGGGCGGCTAACGGTGTAATCCTGATCACTACAAGAAAAGGAAACTCGGAAGGCAGTAAGTTTGATATAACATATTCGGCTAACTTCGGATTCCAGCAACCTATTGGCTTTCCTAACAGTACTGATGCAATTCAATATATGACATTGAAGAACGAGGCATCAAGAAGAAATTTCAACAATAACTATGTTAACCCTGTACCACTTCCGTACGGAGAGAGTGAGTTTGAAGCTTTCAATAATGGTACTCGTGTTTCATCCGATTGGAGAGGTGCTGTTATGAGAGATATAACTCCTCAGTCTCAACATTCGTTGAATATGGCGGGATCTTCTAAAAATATATCATACTTCTTTAATCTTGGATATATGAAACAAGATGGTATAACCAAGACTAAATATCCGAATTATGATAAGTGGAATGTAAGAGCCAATGTTGATGCTAAGATTACAAGCTTTTTGAGAAGTGAATTCAGGGTAGCGGGTATGATGGACGAACGCAACGATATCAATGGCGGTTCTTGGAACCTGATTAAGAATACATGGTTGGCAAAATCAACAGAGTCGATATATGCCAATAACAATCCACTGTATCCTACAGCCGAAACAGACGAAAACCCGTTGTTGTTGATGGATCCTAACAAGTCGGGATACTTTAATAATAAAGGACGTTCTTTTCAGTCATCTTTGGCATTGATCTTTGATGTACCCGGAGTGAAAGGTCTTTCGGCAAAAGCAATGTATAGCTACGACTATAAAGATAATGACTGGAAGAATTATGTGAGAACATACTCACTTTACAAATATGATACAGGAAATGATACATATAATGAGTATGTGAAAAATACACCGTCTAAAGTTGCACGTGGATTTGGTAAAAATATTTCAAATTTGATGCAGCTGTCTTTAAATTATGACCGTACATTCTTCGAAAAACACAATGTGAAGGCGTTGTTCCTTTATGAAGAAAGTGGTAATGAAGGAGACAACTTCAATGCACAACGTAATCTTTCCTTAGAGGTTTTACACCTGTTTGCGGGTGATGCAGACGGTCAGATTGCAGGTATGGATGCAGGAGGACTTTATGATCAGCAGCGAAAAAGTTTTGTAGGTCGTATTAACTATGATTATGCGTCAAAATATTTACTCGAATTCAGCTTCAGACGTGACGGTTCATCCAAATTTAGTTCAAATGGTCGTTGGGGATGGTTCCCATCTGCATCTGCCGGTTGGAGAATTTCGGAAGAAAAGTTTGTGAAGGAGTTTGAGCCACTATCTTTTATTAATAATCTGAAGATCAGATCCAGCTATGGTGAAATGGGTGATGACGGAGCATTAAATTATCAATTCCTTACCGGATATGATTATCCTTCGGGAGGTGCTGTATTTGGAGGTGAGTTTATTAATGGTATCGGATTCCGTGGTATAGCCAATACATACCTTACATGGTACACCTCTAAGACATTTAATATTGGAGTAGATATCGACCTATGGGATGGTTTACTTGGTTTCCAATATGACTATTTTATCAGAAAAAGAGAAGGGCTGTTTACAGACCGTTTACTTTCACTACCGGGAACTTATGGAGCTAAACTTCCTCAGGAGAACCTGAATAGTGATAAAACAATGGGATATGAGGTTGTTTTGACTCACAGAAATAAAGTTAGTGATTTTGTTTATAATGTTTCTGCAAACATGTCGCTTACTCGTACCAAAAACGACTATTTCGAGCAAGGACGTGCAGGTAACTCATACGAACATTGGAAAGGTAATTACAATAATCGTTACAAAAATATCTGGTGGGGACAAACCTATGGCGGACAATTTACCTCTTACGACCAGATCCTTAATTATGACGTCAATGCAGGCGGAGGAAATCATGCTACATTGCCGGGAGATTATTACTATAAAGATCTGAATGGAGACGGTGTTATTGATGGTTGGGACGAAACTCCTATTGCCACAAGAGAATTGCCTTATATAAATTATGGTATTACTCTGGCTGCTGAATATAAAGGTATAGATATAAATATGCTATTTCAGGGAACAGCTAAGTCGTGGACAAGATATTACGAAATGTTAAATGTGCCATTAGCGTTTGATAAGAACACCTTAGATTTCTTTATGGATCGTTGGCATCCGACAGATCCTAATGCCGATGTTTATGATCCGAATACAGAATGGACTTCAGGATTCTTCCCGATGACAGGTAACGGGTCGGCATGGGGCGAAGGTACAAGAGCAGTTCAGAATGCGGCATATTTGCGTCTGAAGTCTATAGAGCTTGGCTATACATTGCCTAAAAAACTGACAACAAAGGTTGGGGTAAGCAATGCCCGCATCTATGTAAATGCTTATAACCTGTTTACTCTTACAGGCTTGAAATATATCGATCCGGAGCATCCGGGCGGAGGAGCAGATGCTAATGATAAACCCGAAAATGACTTATATGGCTATATGTATCCATTAACTCGTACATATAATGTCGGCTTTAGTCTTACTTTTTAAAGATATACTATTATGAAAAAATTAAAATATTTATTATTGGCTTTGGTTGTTGGAGGATTCTTTGCTTGTAACGATCTCGAAGTTGATCCCCCTAATATATTGACTGATAAAGATATCTTCAACTCAGAATCGGGTGTAACAGCCTACTTGACACGTTTGTATAGTGAGTTGCCCATTGAGGACTTCAAATATAACAGAACAGAAGGCTTTAATAAGTTTACAGCTTTCTGGGGATTAGGAGCAAATACAGGAGAATGGCTTCAGGCAAATGATTTCAGACAGTGGGATATAAATGGGAATGGCTTTGGTTACTGGCCTTATTCAGATATTCGTAATGCAAATTATTTTCTTAAATACTTGGGAGAATATGCTTCAAAGTATACCGAAGAGCAAGTGAATGCGTGGTTGGCTGAGGCTCGTTTTTGTCGGGCATACTATTACTTTGGAATGGTAAAACGCTATGGTGGAGTGCCTATCGTAAAAGAATTGCAATCATATCCTGAACAATCCATTGAGGAGCTGAGAGTTCCGAGAGATAAGGAAGAAGCTGTCTATGATTTTATTAGCGAAGATTTGCAATGGGCTGTCGATCACTTACCCGAAAGAAGCGTATCCGGCAGAGCTAATAAATATGTTGCAGCTGCATTGAAATCCAGAGCTATGTTGTTTGCCGGTTCTATCGCCAAATATGGCAAAGATTACTTTGTAGGAACTCCTGCTCACGATGCCGGATTGGTTGGTATACCTGAAGGTAGAGCTACAGATTATTTTAAGCAGAGTTACGATGCCGCTAAGTTGCTTGAAGGTCATTATGATCTGTATCAAAAAAATTCGGATTTGGTGCAAAACTATGTAGATGTATTCTTGGATACGAATAGCCCCGAAAACGTGTTTATAAAAGACTTCGTTTATATGGACAATGTAGAGGGATCACGTCACAGCTGGGATGCATTTGCTTCACCACGGTCTAGTTCGAGTAGCTATGCGGGTGCTCTTTGCCCTACATTGGATGTTGTTGAAATGCTTGGAGAAGTAAAGGTAAACGACACGCAAGGCAATCCTATAAAATTCAATGCAAGAGAAGATCTGTTGACTACTTTAGCTCCACGTCAGAGAGCAATAGCCCTCTTCCCGGGAGAAGTTTTCAGAGGAAAAGTGGTTGATGTTCAGGCAGGACTCTATGAGAATTATAGCCTTACAGCAGAGCCGATAAGAACCAATGATATTTATGCAAAATATAAAGCGACCAATGGTAAAGAATACAACATTATAGGGTATGATGGTATTGGTACAGCTGCATCGCCATCCAGTCCTACTGGCTTGCACATGAGGAAGTACAACAATTATAAAGTAAGTGTTGCTGAAGCAAATCTTTGGAAGTCTACCCAAGCGTGGATTGATATCCGCTATGCAGAGGTACTCCTTAATAGGGCAGAAGCTGCATTTGAATTGGGAACAGGCGAAATGAAAGCAGAAGCTTTGGCTCAGATCAACAAGATAAGAAGCAGGGGTGGCGACAACTCGTTAAACCTTTCTGAATTGACAATAGATAAAATCAGAACAGAGCGTCAATGTGAATTAGCCTTCGAAAACCAGACTTGGTGGGATTTGCGTCGTTGGAGAATAGGTGAACAAATAAGAGAGAAACGCTACCATGCCCTTTATCCATATTATATCATCAATGAGAATAAATGGATATTTAAGAAGGCGGAAGAGCCTCATCGTACAGGGTACACATTCAATATAATACAATATTACGAACCTATACCTGGTGGTGAAATAGGTAAGAACCCTAATCTATTACCGAATAATCCACTATATTAAAAATCAGGAGTTATGAAAAAGATATTTAAATATTTATTCTTCATCACAATCGCATTCACTGTTACATCTTGTATGACAGATATTGATGATTTTGATTCACCGAAAGAAACGCTCAAAGGAACTGTTTATGACAAATTTACGGGAAAACCGATGATGACCGAAACAGGGCATATGCGTATCAAGCTCGAAGAATTGAGCTGGAGTGATACTCCAACCCCTCAATACTTTGGGAATAAGCAGGATGGGACATATTTCAATTCCATGATTTTCAAAGGACACTACAGAGTTACTTTAGAAAATGGCCCTTTTGTTCCCATCGATCCGGTAGAAATAGATATCAAAGGTACAGTAACTCAAGATTTCACAGTTGAACCATATTTACATCTCGAAATAACAGATATCATTCAGAATGGAACTTCTGCTACTGTCAAGTTCAAGATTTCGAGCGAGGTGGATATGTATCAGGTTACCGATGCGAAGGTTTTTGTAAACAATACATCCTTTGTGGGTAATGGTGCATACATAAGCGATTACGGACGAAATGAACTAGACCTGAAAGGTATGACTAATGCTACGATCTATGCAACCGAGCATTCTATGACTATCGACGGGCTTAAGTCGGGACGCAAATTCTACCTCAGAGCCGGAGCACGTGTTGCAGATCCTATCGTAAAGGGATATAATTATTCTGAGATTAAAGAAATAACAATACCATAATGATTATAAGAGGCTGTCATGAGAAGTTCAAAAATCACTTCTCAGACAGCCTTAAAAAAATAGAAAAAGTTATAGATGGGAGTCGATGTATATAATGATGTAGATTTAGGTAAAAAAGGTTGAAGTAACAACGGTACAGAAGTATACAAAATATATTTTCTCTGTATCGTTGTTTTAATCAAATAAATAGACCGAAACCAAATAAGCTCTGATACTTTCTGTTTATAAAACTATTTAACAAATAATTCAACATTATAAAGCATGATATTTTTTAGAAAACGTTATGGTAAACTACTGTTTATCATGTGGCTTGTACTTGTTAGTCATATCCCATTATGTGCACAGCAAGAGCAATTATTCAGAGACGAAAGAGCTCCTATGCACGATCGTATCATAGACTTATTGTCAAAACTAACGATAGAAGAAAAAATAAGCCTTCTTACCGCCACTTCGTCCGGTATTCCGCGTTTAGAAATTCCTAAATACTATCATGGAAATGAGGCTCTGCATGGAGTGGTACGCCCCGGACGGTTCACCGTTTTTCCGCAAGCTATAGGACTTGCCAGCATGTGGAATCCAGAGTTGCATTATCAGATAGCAACAGCCATTTCTGACGAAGCACGTGCGAGATGGAATCAACTGGAGCAAGGTAGGCTTCAAAAAGAACGCTTTACAGACCTTCTTACATTTTGGTCTCCTACCGTGAATATGGCTCGTGACCCACGTTGGGGGCGTACTCCCGAAACCTATGGCGAAGATCCTTATTTGTCGGGCGTTTTAGGTACTGCATTTGTAAAAGGCTTGCAGGGAGACGATCCTACTTATTTGAAGATAGTAGCTACTCCAAAACATTTTGCTGCAAATAACGAAGAACATAATCGTTTTACGGCGAATCCTCAGATATCGGAAAGGCAATTGAGGGAATATTATCTTCCTGCCTTCGAAATGTGTGTAAGAGAAGGGAAATCAGCGTCCATCATGTCGGCTTACAATGCCATTAATGATGTTCCGTGTACGGCAAACCCTTGGTTGTTGACCAAAGTTTTAAGGAACGATTGGGGATTTAACGGATATGTTGTTTCAGACTGTGGAGGTCCAAGCCTTCTGGTTTCGGCGATGAAATATGTAAAGACAAAAGAAGCCGCAGCAACACTTTCAATCAAAGCCGGACTTGATCTCGAGTGTGGCGATGATGTATATATGCAACCTCTTTTGAATGCATACAATCAGTATATGGTTTCGCAAGCTGACATCGATTCTGCTGCATACAGAGTGCTGCGGGCACGTATGAAATTAGGATTATTTGATGATCCTGATCATAACCCGTACAGCAAAATATCGCCTTCGGTGATAGGTTCAGAAAAACACAAAGAACTGGCTCTCGAATCCGCACGTCAGAGTATTGTCTTGTTGAAAAACAAAGACAAGGCATTACCATTAAATCCTAAAAAGATAAAATCAATAGCAGTTGTAGGTATAAATGCCGGTAATAGTGAGTTCGGAGATTATAGCGGTATTCCCGCCAATGCCCCCATCTCTATACTGCAAGGAATAAAAGATCAGGTAGGGAAGGATGTGAAAGTCGTATATGCACCATGGAAATCTGCTGCCGATGGAAAAGAAATGATATCTGCGTCTTATTTTCCACAAGGATTGAAATCGGAATATTTTACAAATATGGAACTATCGGGTACACCGAAGGTGCGTACCGAGGAATGGGTAAATTTTGAGCCTGCTAATCAGGCTCCCGATCCCTTTATTCCGCCTTTTCCATTATCTATCCGTTGGACAGGGAAACTCAAACCCACCGTGTCGGGAAATTATACATTGTACTATACAGCCGATGATGGTTCTCGTCTTTTCATCAATGGAGAAAAACTCATAGATGCTTGGCAAGAAAGGAGCATTGCTACAGATTCGGTTACTTACTATTTTGAAGCAGGGAAGGAGTATGATCTTAGAGCTGAATATTTTAATAATCGCGATAATTCTATTGCTAAGCTTTACTGGAAAATACCAACTATAGGCACACAACAGCGACTTGATATGTATGGCGAAGCGGGTAAAGCAGTTCGCGAGTGCGAGCAGGTAGTTGCTGTATTAGGTATCAATAAAACGATAGAGAGAGAAGGACAAGACCGATACGATATACACTTGCCTGCTGATCAGATGGAATTTATACAGGAAATCTATAAAGTGAATCCAAATATTACGGTTGTATTGGTTGCAGGAAGTTCTCTTGCAATCAACTGGATGGAAGACAAAATTCCGGCGATTGTTAATGCTTGGTATCCCGGCGAACAGGGAGGAAAGGCTGTAGCCGAGGTATTATTTGGTCGTTATAATCCCGCCGGAAGACTACCTCTTACATACTATAGCAGCTTGAATGAAGTTCCTGCTTTTGATGATTATGATGTAACCAAAGGAAGGGGCTATCAGTACTTCAAAGGGAAACCCTTATATCCTTTCGGATATGGTCTAAGTTATACATCTTTCGTATATAAGAATCTTAGACTGACCGAAAATAACGAATTCGTAAATCTGGTTTTCGACCTGAAGAATACCGGTAAGATGGATGGTGATGAAGTTTCGCAGGTATATGTAAAGTTACCCGAAACAGGAGTAATAATGCCTATTAAAGAATTGAAAGGTTTTAAAAGAAGCTTTATAAAGAAAGGAGAAACAAAGAGAATTGAAATTGAAATCAAAAAAGAACAGTTGAGATATTGGAATGAAGAGTTGGGAAAATTTGTAGTTCCTGAAGGAGTATATGAATTTATGGTTGGAGCGTCTTCTTCCGATATCAGGTTATCTGAAAAGTATAATCTAATGCCATCGAAATAGATTTCAGCAGCTTCTTTTCATCTTCAGAAAGCACTGATTTCTTAGAAAAACTGTTGAAGAGCTTATTGTCGTAAACAATTAAAGTGGTCGGCTCGAAACGTAACCGTTAGAGCCGTCTACACGCTCTTTATATGCCTATATAATCTAATTTTTTATCAAAAACATTATCAATCATGGAAAATTCTTCACATTACAGAGTGTTTACAAGACAATCTCTTGTTTGGATTATACTCTTTATTTTTGGAGTGTATAGTCCATTGTACGGACAATCGTGGAAGGCCTCGGGGGCGGATCAGTATCCTAAATTAGAAACTTTTGTTTCCGCCTTATCGGCTACCGATAGAGGTATTGTGGGTGACGGAGTCACCGATAATACAGCTGCGATACAAACAGCTTTAAACGACATAGCAACATGGGGTGGAGGTGCTCTTTATCTGCCCGATGGCAAATATGTAATCAATGGCGGACTGATAATTCCTAAAGGAGTTATTCTCCGTGGCGATTGGAAAAAGCCTGTGAAAGGAGAGCCGATAGGTGGTACGATCCTTATGGGATTTGCCGGTAGGGGCGATGTGAATGGCTCGCCTTTGCTCACTCTCGAATCTGCATCGGCTGTTATGGATATCGCTATTTGGTATCCCGAACAGAACCCCGATAATATAGTTGCATATCCCCCATCTATTTTGTTCGGAAAACCCGGCTATTGGGGTAATGACTTTGCGAATGCAAAGAACGTGACATTTGTAAATTCATATATCGGGCTCATGTATTCGAGAACAAATACAGGCGGCTGCCCTATTGTAAATGGAATGTATGGAACACCGCTTTCGGTAGGTGTAGAAATAGATAATATAGGTGATGTAGGGCGAATTGAGAATATCGATTTCTCACCAAGTTATTGGGCCTCATCAGGGTTGACAGGCTCTCCTGCTGCCGGAAGCGCTTTTGCAAACTGGATATACGAGCATGGGACAGGAATCGTAATGCGCAGGAACGACTGGTCGTATACTACGTATGTTCATGTAGAAAAATACAATAAAGGAATACTATTGGGCTATTCGATGTCGGCAGGCAGCGAAGGTTTTACTCCAAACGGACATTATTATGATTTGACGTTTAAGGATTGTAAAACAGCTGTCTATGCAGAAGCTGTGAATGATGTAGGTCTCTTGTGTTCTAACCTGAAAATACAAAATTGTGAAACCGGATTTTCTTTCAGACCGAATACAGGCGGAGTATTTCAGATACAAGCTTCTCAGATTGAAGCTACCTCCGAGGCTATTTCAGTGGATAAATCATCGGGGACAAAAATTTTGTTGAATCAGTCGTTAGTAAGCAAAGGTGCAATCAACATCGGCGGAGGTTCGCTTGTTGCCAATAATAATGATTTCAACAATGATAAGCCGCAGATAACTATTGGTATTGCTGCAAGGTCTATTTTAAATGGAAATCGTTTCTCGAAAGAGGTTGATATCAAGAATAAATCTATTCTCGAAAATGTAATAGACCATACGCCTGTTTCTATGGCACAAGTACCAAGCTTTGAAAAAATACAGGATCAGAGCAGAAAGCCATCGAGAGAAATGCTTTACAATGCTGCGGCTGCACCATACAATGCTATAGGAAACGGGACAACCGATAATACGAATGCCATACAAACAGCCTTGAATCAGGCCGGAACTGATGGCGGAGGGATTGTTTTTCTTCCTCCGGGTAAGTATAAAGTCTTGGGACACCTGACAATTCCTTCGGGGGTAGAGCTAAGAGGGGCATCTGATATTCCTTCTTCTCCACTTGGCAAAGGTAGTATTATAGAAGCTTATGCAGATAAAGGCAATCCGAACGGAACTCCATTTATTAAATTGTCTTCAAATAGCGGTATTCGTGCACTGGCATTTAATTATCCCGAACAGGATGCACGTTTACTACCTAATATGCCATCATATCCTTATTGTATACAGGCTACAGGAGCTAATACGTATGTTATAAATATAGGGGTAAGGGCTACAGATAAATTTCTCGATTTGTTTACTTACAAATGTGATAATCATTTTGTAGACTATGTCATGGGACATGTGTTTACATCCGGGGTAAAGATCGGTGGCAACTCCAAAGACGGGATTGTACAAAATGTACATGTGAATGTAAACGCTTATGCCTACGGTGGCGAATCGAAATGGGGAAGCTGGCCAAATTCTCCTAATCCGAGTAGTGAAGGAAATCTCATCGACGCTTCTTACGTGCATGGAACAAATCATCTTCAGTTTTTAGAGGTGGGTTCGTGTGAAAACTTACGCTTATATAACGACTTTATCTTTGGAGGGCATAATGGTTTTATCCTGAATGACAATGCCAAAGGCTCATCTTTAGGATTGGGTATAGACGGTAGTATAAGTGCATTCAAGGTAGTTGGAAGCGGAATCGAGTCTTTTGATCTTATCAATACCCAGATCGTTGCTTTTGGTAGCGATAGCCGATATATTGAAACAAGCCCGAACTTTACAGGGAAGGTTACTTTCTTTAATTCAGACTATTGGGGAAATCCAACAAAAGGCCTTGCATTGTCGGGAGGAAAGGTAGAAATGCAAACAGCACACTTCCATCATCCGGGACAAACAGGATTGGCTTCATTAGCTTCCGGCTCAGAGTTGAGCCTTCAGGCTTCATCTGTTATGCCTGTCAACAACCTTTTGATAGGTGGAGGAGAAGCAGGATTGTCAGTCGTTTCATCGATAACAAACTCTTCGGGAATTAATACTGCCAATGTGAAACTTTGGAAAAATAACCTTGCCCATTCTCCAAAGCTGTCAGGCGAAAATGTTTACGACCGTACAGGCTGGTCGGCTTCTGCATCGAATAATACAAATGGCGCAAGAAACGCATTGGATGGTAATCCTGCTACCCGATGGGATACTGAAGCGGTTCAAGCTCCGGGGCAATGGTTCTTGGTAGATATGAACGAAGAAAAAGATATTGATGCTATTATTCTTGATTATTCAGCCAGCTCGGGAGATTATCCTGTAGGTTATGAGATTCTCGTGTCAAGCGATGGGGCTTCGTGGAATAGTGTAGCTACAGGAAAAGGGAATAGCAACATGTTGTTTGTTATCCTAGACCAAACAGTAAAAGGACGATACATAAAAATAAACCAAACCGGATCGAAAGACTTGTACTGGTCAATCCACGAATTTTATGTTTATAAGTCTGAAGAAGTAGCCGAGGAAGTTCCTCTGGATATGACAGGATGGATTGCTTCTGCATCGAATAATACGAATGCGGCTCAGAATGCAATAGATTATAATGATGAAACCCGATGGGATACAGAAGCTCTTCAAGCTCCGGGACAGTGGTTTATGGTAGATATGAGAAAAGAACAGGAGTTTGATAAATTGGTGTTGGACTGTACCAAAAGTCCGAATGATTTTCCTGTTTCTTACGAAGTATATGTCTCTAATGACGGTACAACATGGGGAAGCCCTATACATACAGGTAATGGCAGCCCGAATAGCTTTATTATAAAGTTTGAGTCGCAGAAGTACAGATATATCCGCATTGTTCAGACAGGAACTAATCCGGGTGGTTACTGGTCGATACATGAATTTAGGGTATATAACACAAATGCAACGACTCCGATCTCCAACTCTCACAACTATGAGCATTACATCATGTACGGACAAAGCTTGTCTACAGGGCATGAATCGGATAAGCTGTCTACCGATAACCTTGATGGAAACTATATGATAGGAAGCCAAGTCTGGATAAACTATGGAAATCAGGCACTAAACACATTGAGCCCTTTAGTAGCTACCGAATATGGTACAGCTTTGGGTGAGAGTCCGTTGCACGGAGCTGTCAATCATTTACGTAAGCAAGTTCCGTTAATGCATGATGCTACGGGTAAAGAGAATCGTATTTTGGCAACATCGAGTGGAACAAGTGGAAAGAATATAGAAGAGCTTTCGAAAGAATACCAAGGCTCGGAAGTATTATATAATAATTATATCACAGCTCTGGAAAAAGCAAAAACGATTATTGACAGAACCAACAGTACTATTTCTTGTCCGGCTATCATATTCATGCAAGGAGAATTCAATTATTACAACGAGTATGGTACAGGACTTGATGGACACGAGGGGACTGCATCGGGAGATAAAGCGACATATAAGAATTTACTTATGACGCTAAAAAATAATATGCAAGCAGATGCTAAAGCACATTATCAGCAGGCTGACAATCCGGTTTTCTATACCTATCAGGCAGGAGCTCAATATACAAAAGGTAGAAGCTTAGAAATAGGAATGGCGCAACTCGAAGCTGCGAATGCAAATAGTGATATTATATGTGTTGGACCCATCTATCCGATGACAGACGTTGGAGGGCACTTGGATGCAAATGGTTACCGTTGGTATGGCGAAATGATAGGGAAGGTGATATATAAAACGAAGGTTTTAGGTGAAACTTTTACACCACTGCAACCAATAGAAATCTCTCGTATTGAAGGAAATCAAAAGCAAGTACGTATAAAATACATTGCTCCGAAGCTGCCATTGGTACTTGATAACAAAACCTTATTAGAAATGCCTAATTATGGATTTAACATTTATCTGAACGATGTAGAGCAAAGCATTCAGAACGTAGTGATAGACGGATCGGAACAGGATTGTGTCCTTATTACTTGTGCCAATAACCTGGATGGAGCTATCGAGGTTACTTATGCGGGTGTAGATGCTACATTGTCAGGGCGAAACTTGCGAGGACATGGAAATCTGCGCGATAGCGATGACTATCAGGCATTCTTCAATTACGAACATAAAACATGGAACAATTCTCCTACTACAAGTGGAGAACCAATGGATGCTTCAGGGAATGTTATTGATGGAAAACATTATCCATTATATAATTTTAGTGTTGCTTTCTACTACAAGTTAGATGCAGACAAGGATAAATATATTGTTCCTAACCTGAGCGATATGTATTCAGATACCGACATAAGCTCGCTGAAAGTAAATGGCGATGATTGGGATATTGAGAATACTTATGTCTTAGATTGTGGTTCCTCAGCGGATAAGATCGATGTGGCCGTTATTCCTGCTACCGGAGCCATAGTAAGTGGAGGCAAGTCTTTCTCTATGGATGTGAAAAAGCCGGGTTTGTATGAGAAGGTTATCACAGTAACTGCCGCAGATGGTATAGCAAGCAAAAGCTATACGCTGAAAGTAGAAGTGCCAATTCCTTTCAATAGTATAGTAGTACAGAAGTGGAACAATATTTTAGCTGTTAATAATAATGCGGCTACAAATGGAGGTTACGTTTTCAAAGATTACCAATGGTTTAGAAATGGAGAAAAGATTGGAACCAACAAACAATATTATTCTGCCGGAGGTAAAGAAACCGACATTCTCGATAAAGCTGCTTTGTATTCTGTAAGGATGACGACAGCAGACGGGAAAAGTTTTTCTACCTGTCAGGGAAGTGCACTCCTTAAGAGTTCGTCAACAAAGGTATATCCTAATCCGGTGAATGCTTTAGAAGTAATCAGTTTGGAAACAGATCTGGATGAGGATATGTTGAAAGGGGCAAAACTACAAGTATACACTATTGCGGGAAGTTTAGAAAAATCAATTCCTGTGGTAGGTAAAGTAACGCCGTTTACACTATCCAAAGCAGGAACATTTATAGTAAAACTTCGAACAAAGAGTGGCTTTGAAGAAGAGTTTAAGATAATAGCAAAATAAGTATAATGTATGAAAATCAAGAAAATTACAGTTCTGTTGGCTATGGCATTACTTATCAGTTCTGCCATACGCTCGCAGGATAACAAACATGAAGTGTTTTTCTCTGCAACGGGAGGAATATCTTCATTGAAATATAAAATAAATGAAGGAGATAATAAGCTGGCGTTTGGTTCTTCTGTTGGGGTGGGTTACAATTACTTTCTCTCAGAAAACTGGGCGTTGAATACCGGGCTCGAATTATCTTTTATGAACTCGAAAGGACTTATGGATAATATCTCTGATGAGTATAATGCTATAGATGCCAATAACGATGAATTTCGATTTGCATATTCCATTCATTCGGTTGAAGAGAAGCAGAATGCTATATTCCTGAATATACCTCTTATGGTTCAATTCCAACAATCTGTATCGAAAGGTTTTTATGCTGCCGTTGGAGGGAAAATAGGAATACCGGTCAGTGGAAAATATACAACTACTCTTTCCAATTTGTCTACTACTGCTTATTATGCCGACATTGATCTTCTTATCGATAAAGATAATGAAGTAAATGGTATAGGTCATTTTGCAGGGGCAGAGAAAAAAGCTGATTTGGATATGAAGCTGTCTTTTATGTTATCTGCCGAGGTTGGAAATAAATGGAGGCTTACCGATAAGCTAGCTCTTTATTCGGGTGTATACTGTGATTACGGACTTAACGATGTGCGGAAAAACAAAGAAAAGAGTTCTTTGTTGGGGTATAATAAGCAACATCCATCCGATTTCGAAGTAAATAGTATAACTGCATCAAAGTATCTTAAAGCAGAGGGCACAAAAGTGCTTACCGAAAAAATGTATCCAATATCTATTGGAGTGAAATTAAAATTAGCATTTGCTTATTAATATTCACAAATGTAAAAGAGGCTGCCTGAGAAGTAATTTTCAGGCAGCCTTTTCTTTATAGTATTTTTATCCTTACACTAATTACTGCTGATAATCTGAGCCAGAGATACTTGATATTTTTCGCCTAACAGCGTTGCATACTCTTTGCAAAAACTGTTATATGTACTTTTAGCGAGACTTTTTTTACCTTGTTTGTAATACACCCTGCATTTCGCAAAAAGAGCTTCCTCATTAAGTGTATCAAATAAGAAAATCAGGTTTGATGCCTTAAGAATAGCGTTGGCTTTTCCTGAATTAATTTCACGTAGAAGTATGCCCAATAAAAAGTCGATTGCAAAATCTGAATATGTGGCTTTAAGAGAGTCCAGCCATTCTTCTTGAGTGAAAGGTAAGAGCTGTCCATAACCTAATAGTTCCAATAGCTTGGACTCGGAATCCGTATCTTCCATTATTGCCTTTTGCGGTAGCCTCATGTATTTAAGTACCTCAAGATAATCGCAAATAGAGTTGTCTTCAATGGCTATCTTCCAGAAGCTATTGTTGTTTTGTACTTGCACATTCCCAATCTTTTCTAGCACCTGATTCAGTCGATTCATGGATACATTTCTGTTGTTTCTTGCCGATTTTTCATCTTTGTCGGGCCATATCAGACTATCTATCACTTTACTGTTTATACCGGGGCCATTTTCACTATTTAAAATTATAGCAAGTACCAGACTTTTTAGTGTTGGAGTGAAGAGATCTGTAATATCTTTACCCTCAGAGTCCTTTACATTGAAAAAACCGAGTAGAGAAATAGCCTGACGAGAACGATCGTAATATATTTCATCGTTATTGATCAGGGATTCATCTTCTGTAAGATCATCCGTTAATGAGAAAGCGGAATGAATAGATTTTTCTTTCTTCTTTCTCATTCTTATATAAATGGTGTATCCTGCGACTAAGCATATCACAGCGAAAGCTGCTGCAATATATATTGTTTTAGACTCATTTGACTCGGAGGTTTTAGCCGATTGCAATATTTGGCCAGATGCTATAGGCGGATATGCTATGCTATACAGATCGATTTCTGAATTGCCTCTTTTGTAATCCTTACAGAATAGAGCGTACAGTTTGTTCTCTTTTTCGGGCTTCATCAGAGTCGAAAAATTGTAGTCAGCATTCAATTCCAAAGAGTCTATATAGGCCAATTCTTCAATTACAGGTTTTTTTCTAGCCACCTTTAGCAATATTTGTTTTCCAAGAGCTTTTGATATAACTAAAAATGAATCCTCTTCCTTGTTATAGATCATATTTCCACATGGCAGAAAATGATTAGAATTATTATATTCCCAGCATAGAGATACTTTCATTGTTTTCAGGTCGATAGCATAAAGATCGGCGGTAATGATAGAAGTCAATTCCTGTTTTCCGCTTTGGTTTCCTTCTCCTCCATAAATGTACAATGTATCGCCAACTATTGCCGATGCCGACGAATAGCGAGGGGAAATTACATTTAGTTGTTGGGTATTCCATTCATTGGTGGCGGGATTGATCACGGTCAAATCGTTTTTATATCGATAGAACCCATAGCCGCCGAATGTAATTATTGAGGAATTTGAATTCCACAAAGCGGACGTGTGATGCCAATACGACGGCTCTAAAGCAGGTGCACGGTTGCTGCTCCATGTTTTATTTTCGAAAGAAAAAACAGATATAAACTTTTCCTCCAGATTATACGAAATCAGTTCATTCTTTTTAGGGTTAAAAACAACATGATTCGTATTTATATTGGCAGGCCTTCCAGATTTTACATATATAGTATCTTGCTGGTTGGTGATTACATTGTAAGAAATAATCTGTTTATTGTCAGGAATAAAATATATAATACCTCTTCCTGCATCGAATGCATACTGTATATATGTTTTATTATTTGTAGATAATGAAAAATGCTTAGTCCAGTTGGCGTAAGAGTCTATTATCCAGTCGGGGCTCATTACTGTGGCTTGGGCTTGTTTCAGATCATCATAGCATTCGGTCTTATTGTGCTGCTTTAGAATCCAATGCCTGAATAATTTATCTCCATGCGATAGCTTAATATCCTTTATGATCATCGGCGGAACTTCTTCCGTTGAAAAACCTGTAAGGTTTGACTTCCCGAAACAGATAATGGCTTCCTTCCAATCTCCTTTCTTTAATGTCAAAGTTTTGGAAAAATCTTTATACTTTATTTTTAGTGATTGATCTTTGTTTGATATCGTTATTGCTACGTGAAACCATTCGTTTAGTTTGAGATCTGTTAGTATGGGGATAATTTCATCATTAATTACCATGATTGGAAAATTTCCACTATTGCCCGAACTAAATCCGAGAGTTACTGAGGATTTCGATTCACTGATTATTTTTACAGTAGAGCCATATAGTATAGATGTATTCTCATATTTCAAATCAAACTCCAGAGTCAATTCGTCTTTGATGTCGATATAGTTTCCGTTTTCCAAAAGCAATCCTGTCCGGTCTGCTGCTAATACCTCGTACGATTTAAATCTTAATCCGTACTCAGAATTATCTGATATGCAGGGTTGGACAATATTGAATAACAGGAGAAATAGGGCGAGTGTGTATTTCATGGAAGCTTTTATTTAAAAAGGTCTTTGTGTGAACAATACAACCAATAAGTAACATACAAAATTAATGATTTTTTTCATGATAAGTTATGAGAACTTTATAATAAGTGATTTAAAAAATAAAGGAATACGGGAGTTTCTATAGCTTTTATCTTTAAAGAGCATTTTAACTGAATTTTAATTCTTAATTAATAGGTGTGCTTATGTAAATTTAAGTATCTCCCTTTTTTTTTGTAGTAAAGCAAAAAATATCATGAAATATGCCTTCGTCTCTTGTCTTGATTGGGGAGATGTATTCGCCTAACGAATTGTCGTAGCTAAGTGATATCGCAAAGAAAGACGAAACAATTAATTAAATAAAATACCAAATGAATTTTAAAGGAATTTTTTTTGTGCTTGCCGCAATAATATTGATGCTGCCCTCGGGTAGAATATTGGCGCAAGGGCGAAAGCATGCGCCAACAACTGCATATCCCAGTTACAAAGGAATGATCATGGCTGGGTACCAAGGGTGGTTTCGGGCTCCAGCGGATGGAGTTATGTATCCCGACGAAAAACAAGTACGCATAGACATGTGGCCCGATATGCGAGAATACGAAAAAACATATCTTACGGGGCTTAAACTAGCCGATGGGTCTACTGCACGCTTTTTCAGTTCTACTGATAAGAGTACAGTTGATCTGCATTTCAAATGGATGCAGGAGTATGGAGTTGATGGCGTTTTTATGCAACGCTTCTTCAGTGCTGCTCAGGCTAAAGCACGGCAAGGCGGTCAAACGGCAGTTATCAAGAATGCATTTGAAGCAGCGTCTAAGTATCAGCGTGCTATCGCTATCATGTACGATCTTTCGGGACTCAGCAAGTCGGGAGAAGACAGCTCAAGTCTCATAGAAGACTGGAAATACTTGGTTGACTCTATCAAGGTGACAAACCAGAAAGGAAATAAAACATATTTGTTTTTTAATGGTAAGCCGCTTGTTGCGATATGGGGTATCGGATTTCCCGACAGGCCTTATAATACTCGTGATATCGGTATTGATCGTTTTATCGATTTTCTCAAAAATGATCCTGAATATGGAGGCTGTAGTGTAATGCTTGGAGTTCCTACCTTCTGGCGCGAACTCAATGCAGACTGCCTTCCCGATCCTTACTTGCATACAATTATCCGCAAGGCAGATATTGTTCTTCCGTGGACTGTACAGCGTTTTTCTCCTCTATTGCACAATGATATGGATCGCTATCGTGACTTAATAATCGGAGATATAGAGTGGTGCAGACAAAACAAAATAGATTATGTGCCTTGTGTTACACCCGGTTTTAGCTGGCATAATCTCAGTAGGTTCGAGTTCCCTGATGATATTAAACCCTCCGGGTCGATACCGCGTCAGGGCGGGCGTTTTTACTGGCAACAGATATTCACGGCTATCAATGCAGGGGCTAGTATGCTTTATGTAGCTATGTTTGATGAGGTAAACGAAGGTACAGCTATATTCAAATGTAGCGACAATCCTCCGGTAAGTGATATAGCCAAGTTTGTAGGTATGGATGGTATGCCATCCGACCACTATTTGTGGCTTACAGGAGAAGCAACAAAAATGATGCGTAAAGAAAAACCATTGAGTATCAAAATGCCAAAACGAGAATAATTAATATTCTTGAATAATACTTTATAGCGTATTATTATATTGATTTTATACGAAAAATAACTGAGATAATTTTATAAATTTAAAAGGTTAATGCTTCTGCAACCTGAATAAATGCCAAACAAAATAAAAATGAGAAAGTATTTTATACTAACTGTTCTGATTGCCCTTTCCATTAGTATGTATGCAACGGAAAGAATAAAATATCCTTACCCGTTCAACCCTATGCAAGGGTTGGTAAATGATTTGGAAAAGCCATACAGACAAGAGTTATGCCTGAACGGTAAATGGGACTTTATGCCGATATACGGAGCGAAAGCGTCAGACTTTAAGAAGCCTGTGACTTTCAAAAAAGAAAACGTTGCTATAAAGATACCGTCACCATGGAATGTAAATCATTTTACAGACGGACAGGGGGGAGACTTTACTGCTTATCCAAGTTATCCCAAAGAGTGGGAAAAAGCCGAGATAGGCTGGATGCGGAAGAATGTGTCTGTCCCCTCAGATTGGAGTGGTAAACAGGTTATTCTTCATTTTGAAGCTGTGATGGGGAAAACGGAGGTGTATGTAAATGGTCAGAAAGTGGCTGAAAACTTTGAATTATTCCTACCCTTCGAAGCGGATATAACATCTTTCATAAAGCCCGGACAAGAAAATGAAATACTTGTGGGTGTAGCCAAAGGCAGCTTGTTTGATAATCATGGAAAATATGGGCGTAGAACCTACGTAGGAGGGTCTATGTGGGGCATCGAGATGGTAGGGATATGGCAAGACGTATATATGTTTGCCTATAATCAGGTGTATATAGAAGACTTGTTTATTCAGCCCGATGTACAGAATAAAAAATTAAGAATAGAGCTCGATATAAAAAACGCATCTTCGCAGAAGCGAACTGTAAACTTGGATGCTGAGGTAAAAAAATGGTACAATCTGGCTGGACGTACAATTAATGAAAGTCCCGAACAGAAAGGAGAGGTCGCTGCTCAGGCTTCATTGACTTTTTCTACAGAAAAAAAGATTGTATTACAACCCAACTCAACTACAAAAGTTATAATTGAAAAAACTGTAAACGGAGAACTCGAATATTGGACACCCGAAACACCAAATCTTTATGGCTTGGTCGTAAATCTGACCGAAAACAATAAAACAATAGATAAGAAGTATAACCGTTTTGGTTGGCGTCAGTTTACAATTTCAGGAGATAGGTTGTTGCTGAATGGCAAACAGATATTCTTAAGAGGCGACTCATGGCACTTTATGGGAGTACCTCAGATGACGCGCCGCTATCCTTGGGCGTGGTTTAGTATGCTTAAAGACGTGAATGCAAACGCAGTTCGTTTACATGCTCAGCCTTTCCCTCGTTTTTATCTGGATGTTGCCGACGAAATGGGTATCTGCATACTGGATGAAACGGGTATCTGGTCGAGCGACGGAGGGCCGAAGATAGATAGCGACGATTATTGGGAGAGTTGTGTAGAACATATTCGCCGTCTTATAAAAAGAGATAAGAACCATGCATCGGTGTTCGGCTGGAGTGTTTGCAACGAAACAGTTCCTGTAGCGGTACATGTATTTAAAGCACCTGAAGAGCTCATTCAAAAACAACTAGATGAGATAAATCGATGGGTAAAGGTGACAGCCGAACTAGACCCTACTCGACCTTGGATATCGGGCGATGGAGAAACCGACCGACCAACCGATCTGCCTACTGTTATCGGTCATTACGGTGGTATGGGCGGTATGCGGAAATGGGCATCGGAAGGAAAACCGTGGGGGATAGGAGAGCAGAGTATGGCATATTACGGAACTCCTAAACAATCATCAGAGTATAACGGTAATAGATCTTACGAGAGTATGCTCGGTAGGATGGAGGGTGTAGCAATAGAAAGCTATGAACTTATAAAAACTCAACGTGAGTTGAATGCTTCGTATAGCAGTATATTCAATCTGGCATGGTATGGATTGCAACCTCTTGAGCTGGGAATGAAAGATACAACACGCCCTCCTGTTGCAGATGATGGTATCTTCTTCGACTTCCAAGAAGGCGGATATGGAATGCAGCCGGAGCGCTTAGGCCCATATACTACTACTCTCAATCCGGGATATGATCTGTCGTTGCCCCTTTATAGAGAATGGCCTTTGCTAGATGCTGTGCGCAAGGCTAATGCAACGCCGATACTGCCGTATAGCGGAAAGATAGAAGATAAAAAAGAAATAGAAAAAGTAGTTCCAGCCGTCGATGCTATTGTATTATATGCCTCAGCAGATTCGAAACTAAAGGAAAATTTTGAAAATTTAGGATTGAAAATCCTCACTGATGCAAAGATCACAAATAAAACTTTGGTAATAATAGACGGAAATAATCCTCCGACAAACACTAAAGAACAACAGTTAAAAGTACAGAAGGCGATTGAAGCCGAAGCAAAAATTCTCGTAATGGGAGTAAATCCACAATCAAGAGATTTCATCAATGCTATCCTTCCTTATTCTGTATCGTTGGAAGATAGAAAAGCTACTTCGTTTTTGAAAGAGGGAACACCTATTTTGTTGCAAGGATTAAATCATGCTGATTTTTATTTCTCAGAACTTATTCCACGAGGCAAAACGGCAATGCATTATGGTATGTCAGGAGATTTTGTAATGAAATCGGATGTATTATTGAGAGCATGCAATACCGATTGGCAACGTTGGAATTATCAGGCTGAGACATCGAAGACCGCAAATGTCTTCCGTAGCGAGCGAGAATCTAAAGGAGCCGATGTGGTAATAGCCTCTCTCAAACAAGGGAATGCTGAAATAATTCTTTCTACACTCGACCTTTCAGAAATAGCCTTAGAGACTCAGTCTTTGCTTACCAAAATGCTATTGAATCTGGGAGCTGCTATTTCCAATGATAATATAAAAAGCATGCAGGCATTAGATACTAAGGCGCAGTTACAAAAGTCACTAGTTGTATCCTTAAGTAAAGATGCTCATTCGGTAGAAGATTTATTGTCAACCGATTTTCTGAAGGGTGAGGCGGATATTATTCCTCAACTGAATACAATATCTGACAATCAATCGTGGGCAGTAGCAATTGCCGAAAATGGATTGTTTTCATTGGCAAAGCCCGAAAGAGACAGAACGGCTGTGGCTTATATGAGTTTTTGGATATATAGCCCACGCTCATTGAGTAATCTGCTGGCTGAGCCTGATATGCCGAGTTTGGATATGTTTTTAGACTTTGAAGGTGGATTTGCAGTTTACCTGAACAAGAATAAAGTATTTTCAAAAGAAAGCGTTGGGCAGGCAGAGACTAAGGTTCCTAATATAATGCTGGATAAAGGATGGAATCATATGGTTATAAAATTGGTGAATCCGAGGAATAATTCCCAGATAAAAACGAACATCCGTTTCAACTCGGCAGATAAAAACTTTATGAAGCAGATATTATCGTCTGTAGTAAGATAACGTGAAATAAAGAAAGAATAAGACATGAAAATAAAATCGATATTATTATCCTTTTTCATATTGACTTGTATAGTCTCTTGTGGACAGAAACAAAATAGCACATCGAAAGAGAATGATAAGAATTATAAGTACGATTCGTATAATGGTTTGGTAATGGCGGGCTATCAGGGTTGGTTCAATGCCCCGGATGATGGTGCTAACAGGGGTTGGTATCATTACAAAGGGAGAAAAGGATTCTGTCCCGGATCGAGCTCAGTAGACTATTGGCCTGATGTATCGGAATATGAGAAGACATATAAGACAGAGTTTGTTTTTCCCGATGGAAGCCCTGCATATACCTTTAGTTCGTATGACGAGTCTACTGTTGATACCCATTTTCGATGGATGAAAGAATATGGACTCGATGGTGTATTTATGCAACGGTTTGTGAATGAAATAAAGAATCCGAGCGGCAAGAATCATTTCAACAAAGTGCTGACCTCGGCAATGAAGGCAGCACAGAAATATCAACGGGCTATATGTGTGATGTACGACCTGAGTGGCATGCGCTCGGGTGATGAAAAAGTTTTGCTGGACGATTTTGACGAGTTGGTAAAAGCTTATGACATCAAAGATCAAAAGAAAAATCTGTCTTATCTCCATCACAATGGAAAACCATTGGTGGTGATATGGGGCGTAGGATTTAATGATAATAGAGCATACGGATTATCTGATATAGAAATCATGGTGGATAAACTTAAAGAAAGCGGATTTAGTATTATGCTGGGAGTCCCTACATACTGGCGTACTCTTACTTCAGATACTATGGAAGATCCGAAGCTCCATGAGTTGATAAGAAAAAGTGATATAATTATGCCTTGGTTTGTAGGGCGTTACAATGAGGCTTCATATTCTCCTTTTGCCAAGCTTATATCTGAAGACATAGCCTGGTGTAAAGAAAATAAAGTAGATTATGTTCCTTTGGCCTTCCCCGGCTTTTCGTGGAAAAATCTGAAAGGTGATAATACCTTGCAGATACCTCGTAATAGAGGTTCATTTTTGTGGAAACAAATGAGTGAGTCGATAAAAGCAGGTGCAAAGTCTCTCTATATAGCAATGTTTGATGAAATTGATGAGGGAACAGCCATCTTCAAATGTGCAACACAAGTTCCTGTTGGCATATCGGGAAGCACTTTTGTTCCTATCGAAGAAGGATTGCAGAGTGATCATTATTTATGGTTGGTAGGAGAAGCAGGTAAAATGCTTCGCAAAGAAAGAGAGTTGACAACCTCTCTGCCTCAAAGAAAATAAATATCTTTTGGTAGATCATTAGAGAATGAGTTCCTCCTAAAGTTTTACCCATTTGATTTCAGATAGCGGCTTATAGAATGCTTATAGCCGCTATTGTTGTATAACAACCGAATACAAAAGCATAGAAACATTTTGCAAGGATGGTTGAAAATGACTATATTTAACATCTTTAAGTCAAATGCCAGTGTAAATTATTTAATTGTTAATTTTATATCATAAAAATTCATGAAATTAAACTTGATCTTAGCATTCCTTTTGGTTGCTGTTATGGCAACATCTCAAACAAGAGATTGGGAGAATCCCGAAGTTTTTGCTATCAATAAAGAAAAACCCAGAGCCACGTTCTTGTCCTATCCCGATGCAAAGCTTGCAGCTCAAGATGACTATTCGGCATCACCTTACTTTATGTCGTTAGATGGTACTTGGAAGTTTCATTGGGTGGCTAAGCCATCCGAAGCTCCTGCTGATTTTTATAAAGAAAACTATGATGTAAGCAAATGGACAGATATGCCTGTACCGGGAAATTGGGAGTTTAACGGATTTGGTATTCCCATCTACACCAATGTAATTTACCCATTCGCAACAAATCCGCCTTATGTAAATGAGAACGATAATCCCGTAGGTTCGTATAAGCATCAATTTGATCTCCCTCAGACATGGGACGGACGCAAAGTGTTCATTCACTTTGAAGGTGGAACTACCGCTATGTATCTGTGGATAAATGGCCAGAAGGTAGGGTATACCGAGAATGCAAAGAGCCCGGCTGAATTTGATATTACTCCTTATGTGCGAAAAGGAAAAAATACATTAGCTTGTCAGGTTTATAAATATAGTGATGGGTCGTACATTGAAGATCAGGATATGTGGCGATTGGGAGGTATCAATCGCAGTGTTTATCTCTATAGCACAGCAGAGACACGTATATCAGACTTTTTTGCACATCCTGACTTGGATGCTAATTACAAGAATGGGTTGTTTAGTCTTGATGTGGAATTGAAAAATTATGCTACCCAGAATAAAAATCAAACAGTAGAAGTTGCTTTGCTCGATGGTACAGGAAAAAGTGTATTTAGTAAATCTCAAAAAGTAACTGTTCCTTCTAATGGTTTGAAAGAAACAACTTTTAGCGGTACAGTGTCTAATCCGTTAAAATGGACAGCCGAAACGCCTAACTTATATACTTTGCTGATCTCTCTGAAAGATGAGAAAAACAATATTGTAGAGGTTACATCTAGCAAAATAGGTTTCCGTAAAATAGAAATCAAAAAAGCCCAAGTCCTTATTAATGGAAAAAAGGTGTACTTTAAAGGAGTCAATCTGCACGAATATAATTATAAGACAGGGCAGGTTGTAAACCGCGAGGTGATGATGCGCAATATACAGTTGATGAAAGAATTGAATATTAATGCCGTGCGTACATCTCACTATCCTCAGCCTACATTGTGGTATAAGCTGTGCGACCAATACGGAATCTATCTGGTAGATGAGGCAAATCAAGAGTCGCATGGATTGGGATATGGTCCGAGCAATGTATCTAACCTTCCTGAATGGAATGCCACTCATATGGACAGAATAAAGAACGTGGTGGAAAGAGATAAAAATCATGCGTCTGTTATTTTCTGGTCGTTAGGGAATGAGTCTGGCAATGGCAAAGCATTTTTCGATACTTATGATTGGGCAAAAGCAAGAGATAAGAGTCGTCCAGTGCAATACGAACAAGCACATCAAAGAGACAGGAATACTGATATATTCTGCCCGATGTATCCATCATGGGAATCTATGAAGCGTGATGCTGCCAGAGATTTGGAGAAACCTTATATTATGTGTGAATATGCACATGCTATGGGAAATAGTATGGGTAATATGCAAGAATACTGGGACGTTATGCGTAGCAGCAAGAATATGCAAGGAGGTTTTATTTGGGAATGGTACAATCATGGTTTCCCTGCAAAAGATGATCAAGGCAGATTCTTTTGGGCGTATGGCGGCGACCTCGGCGGATATAACCTTGTTAATGATGGAAATTTCTGTATGGATGGTATGATTAGCCCCGATCAGAATTATTTGCCACATACTCACATTGTAAAGAAAGTGTATCAGAATATACTATTCAAAGTGAAAGACTTGAATAATGGTATCATAACAGTGATAAATGATTATAAATTCACTGATCTTACAAATGACAATTACTCTTACGAATGGGTGTTGTTGAAGAATGGCAACGTGGAATCGAAAGGAATATTTGACGTATCCGTCCCTGCCGACTCTCAGAAAGATGTGAAACTAAATATACCGCAAATAAAGGCTGAGCCGGGAGTAGAGCATTTCTTGCAAGTTTACGCTTACAATAAGAAAGAAACAGCTTTCCTAAAGGCTGGATTTGAAGTAGCAAAAGAAGAATTTGCATACGATACAAACAACTATTTTACTGAAAAAGGAAAGTCAGGCTCATTAAATATTTCTAAAGAGCAGGATCAGATAATCGTAACAGCAGGCACTCTGAAATATCAGTTTGCGACAAAAGACATTCGTCGTGGACTTACCCGGTTTGAGAGCGACGGAAGACCTGTAATGCGCGAATTGCCTCGTCTCAACTTCTGGAGGGGGCCTACCGATAATGACTTTGGAGCAAACGATCAGATTAATCTTCGCTTGTGGGAAGTGGCAGGAGATAATACGCGTTACAGCTATTTGGGCAGTGAAGAGAAAGACGGAAATATTGCTATAAAATATGAATGCAAACTGTCTGCCATAGAAGCAAAAGTAGATCTGACGTATACTGTAAATAAGGATGGAAGCCTGAATATAAAAGCTGATTATAAGGCATTGTCAGATAATTTGCCGGATATGATGCGATTTGGAATGATAATGACTTTGCCTAGAGAATACAATGACTTTGCATGGTATGGACGTGGTCCTCATGAAAATTATATAGATCGCAAACATGATACATTCATGGGTGTTTGGAAAGGAAAAGTAGAAGATCAGGCATTTAGTTATTATCGTCCACAAGAAACAGGAAATAAAACTGATGTGCGTTGGTTGACTCTCACAAATGACCAGAATAAAGGTGTTCGTGTTGAAGGAGGGCAACCTTTGTCTGTAAGTGCAACTAATTATAAGCCGGAAGATCTGGATCCGGGTAGAACCAAAAAGCAACAGCACTGGTCGGATGTATTGCCTCGAAATGAAGTCGTACTTTGTGTTGATTTGTTTCAACGCGGGGTAGCCGGCTTAGATTCGTGGGGTGCAAGACCTTTAAGCAAGTATAGTTTTACTGATAAAGAATATAGTTACAACTTTACGATAAGCCTTGAGAAGTAACTTATAAAAAATATAATACTCATGAAATGCTTGTGTTAAATAAAAACACAAGCATTTCTTTTTTATTTAAAAGGAATACAATCTCTACTGTCTACCGAATGAAAGGCTTTTAACTACAGTATACTCTCTATCCAAAAAGTTTAAGTCATACATCATCTTATTTATTTGAAATTATGTTGTTATTTTTGTACAAGTTCGTAGAAGTAGTAATATAGACAAATATGTAACACAAGATATCACATGAAAAAGAGTTATGCTAGTTATTTATTATGTATCCTATTGCTTTGTTTATATTCCTCTTTTGCAAAAGCAAATAATCCATATATTGTAAACTTTGATAGAAACACATACGGTGCAGCAAACAAAAACTGGTCTATAGATCAGGATGAAAGAGGGTGTACTTATTTTGGAAATGATATCGGGTTGCTACAATTTAATGGCGTAGAGTGGAAGCTTTTTCAGATGGCCAACAGGTCTGTGGTAAGGAGTGTGGCAGTACTCGATCATCAAACGATATTTACCGGCGGTTATGAAGAATTTGGCCTTTGGAAAAGGGACATTTCCGGGCAATTGAAATATACATCATTAAAATCTTTGGTTGATCAGAAATCGATGCAGGAAAATGATTTCTGGAAGATATGGTTTAATGATAATAAGGTGTACTTTCAATCTTTTAATTCCATTTTCATATATGATTATAAAACTGTTAAGCAAATAAAGATAAATAAGAATATTCTTTTTTTGCTGAAAGTACGTGGACAATTTTGGGTACAAGAAATGCAAGGCGAATTGTTCCGATTGATAGACGATAAGCTTACAAAAATAAATGATGGAGCGTTTTTCACAGGGAAAGATGTCAGAACGATTTTACCTTACAAAAAAGATCAATATTTGATCTGTACTGCAACTAACGGTCTTTATATCTATGATGGGGTGAAAATCTCCCCTTGGAATACTCCCATTTCATCAGCGTTGAAGCTAAATGAACTTAATTGTGGATTACTCACTTCACGAGGGACATATTTCTTTGGTTCTATCCTTAACGGTATATATGAGGTTGACGGAAACGGCAATATATTAAATCATTTTTCTACAGCCACAGAGCTTAACAACAATACGGTATTATCGTTGCGCGAAGACAAAAACGGAAATTTTTGGGCCGGATTAGATAGGGGGATAGCATATATACAGTATCTCGATAACATGAGCTATTATACTGACCCGAATGGAAATATAGGGGCTGTATATGATGCTTTTTATTGGAAAAATAAACTCTATATAGGAACTAATCAGGGGCTGTTTTATATGCCTGAGGGTAAACTGCAATCAGTAAACTCTCTAGAAAACCTTAGATTGGTAAACGGAACGCAAGGACAAGTATGGAGCTTGCGTGTTATAGACAATAAGCTGATATGTTGCCACAATCGTGGAGCGATGATTATCGAGGATGATAAGTCATATCCTTACCTGCCTTTTATAATGTCTGGCATCTATGATATAAAAGAATATACGGTAAATAAAGCTGAAATATTGGCTGTATCAACTTACAATCACCTGAAGATAGTTCATAAAGGAACAAATAAGGTGTATGATATAGACGAGAGCCGAGGACCTGTCTTCAAGAGTGAACTCGATCATCTGGGAAATATATGGGTTCAACATCCATACAAAGGGACTTACAGATACCTATTCAATGAGGATGTGATGGGTGTAAAGAGCTGGAGTTATTATGGAGATAATACGCAAGAAAATCTTCCTCATAAATTATCCATGTTTAAAGTGGGAGGGCGTATAATCTTGTTCGGTGATAATAATTTTCTGACGTATGACGAAATAGATAATACGATCAAGCCAAACGAGAAGCTGAACAACTGCTTTAAGTCTATTAATAAAATAAAGAAGATTATTCATATCAAGGATAATTCTTTCTGGGCTATAACGGATAAAAGCCTTTTCAAATTCAGTTACGATGGGAGTGAAGCCAAAATTGAAGAAAGATATAATATAGGTGTTCACAAACTATCGTTAGTAGAAGGATACGAGAATATTTCTATCTTGAATGATTCAATAAACTTCATTTGTTTAGATAATGGCTTCCTACTCTATAATGACAAAATTCCTGCAAAGAAATATAAGTCGGTTCAGGACAGACCATATCTGGAAACCTTAGAGATAAAATCAACGAAAGGAAAGTTCGATTTTAGAGATCCGGCAACATTGTCTGAGGTGCCTTACGAATATAATTCGGTTACTTTTAGTTTTATATCCGATCAGGTATTAAGCCGGAATCTTTTATTCCAGTACAAGCTGGTAGGAATAGATAATGAATGGTCGAAACCTCAGAAGATAGATAAAGTAACCTATGACCGTTTATCTGCCGGAAAATATACGTTTATGCTTCGTACTACAGACAATATTGGTTACACATCCGAGATTACTACGTCTCAGTTTGTTGTATTGTCTCCTTGGTATTTATCTTTGTGGGCTTACCTGATCTATATATTACTTATTATGTTTGTTGCATATATCGTATGGGTTATCATCCTAAGGAGATATAAGAATAAACACCTGCAAAAAATAAGACAGAGAGAAGCCGAAAGACTACAAACCATAAATCAGGAATTGCAAAGTGAAATAGAGAAAAAAGATGCCGAAATATTTGATCAGACTTCATTTACTATCCAAAAGAATGAGATTATACTGTCTATAAAAGAAGTGATTGATGAGTTTTGTCTTTCAAGTGATAATAAAACTTTGAAGCTTTTATATCAGAAGGTATTGCCTATCTTAAACAATAATTTGGAGGATGATAATGACTGGAAAATCTTACTAATAAAATTTGAACAGAAACACACTAATTTCTTCAAGAAATTGAAGATTCTATATCCCGAACTCACCCCCAACGACCTTAAACTTTGCGCATGTTTGAAGCTAAATCTCGAGACAAAAGACATTGCCTCTCTTATGAATTTATCGACGAGATCGGTCGAAAACAATCGTTATAGACTGAGAAAGAAACTTAACCTCAGGTCTACACAGAATCTAAATGATTTTATTTTAAATCTCGATTGATTTTAAATAATTATCTGTAATACATATGTTTATATCTGTTAGAGTGGAAAGTGTGCATTGTTAATGTACGTTAAATAGAGCGTGTGCGTATTTGATGTGAACCCTCCTTTTATATCATTTTGTCTGTGTGCTTTAATTTTGGCATAAATCTAAATATCATGGAAAGAGTCACCTCACTCTATAGCCGGTTGGCTATTGTAAACATTACTCCTGCCTTATTATTTAGATTAATTGGTTAACAGTTAATTAAAGTAATTTGAACTATGAAAAAATCCAAAAAAGACTTTATTTCAGGGAATCTGAATTCACTGATTTTGCGGTATTTATTATGGCTCTTTCCTAAAAGTTGTGGAGATATAATTTTTCCTAACTTTGTTTAATGGA
>ERZ778028.465-NODE-465-length-81497-cov-9.436826_pt1 | contig 81497 bp, 81 predicted proteins | sample MGYA00375758_ERZ778028 | MGnify/ENA primary metagenome ERZ778028 (study PRJEB29350, sample SAMN05389828) | bioreactor metagenome | isolation source: Thiocyanate bioreactor | place: South Africa: University of Cape Town | collected 2014-03-17 ...
GCGCAGGTGTGGATCGTCGAGCCGCGCCTGGAGCTCGCCTTCGACGCGCCGCCCGGCACCACCCGACCGAGGCTCGTCGACCGGGTCGCCGCGGACGAGGCGATCACGGTCATGACGGAGGCGACGGTCGAGCTCGTGGCGGGTGGGACGGTGACGCTGCAGTCGCGCGACGAGTACTCGGTGCTGGAGGGCGTCACCCGGATCGTGACCGCGGAGGTGGTCGCGGCCAACGATCTCGCGGAGGCACTCGCGCTGCTCGAGCCGGAGCTGCCGGTCTACCGGATCGGCGACGCGCTGCGCCCCAGGGACATGCTCTCCGCGACGCAGGAGGCCGCCGACGCCGTCGAGCGCATCGGTCTCCGCTCCGCCTTCTCCGCCGACCGAACCCACGCAGGAGCAGCCCATGACGCTTGACAACCCCGGACTGCTGACCCCGGGCCGGATCGGTCCGATGGAGCTGAGCGGCCGCATCCTGCAGGCGCCGATGTCCCGCGGGCTGTGCAATCGCGACGGCTCGGTGACGCAGCGCTTCGTCGACTTCCTCGAGGCGCGTGCCGCCGGCGGCGCCCCGCTGGTCTCGACCGATGGGGCGAACGTCGACACGGTCGGGGACTCGCATCGGGCGAGCCTGGGCATCCACGACGACTCCCTGATCCCGGGGCTGGCCCGGGTGGCGGACGCGGTGCACGGGCACGGGTCCAAGTTCGGCATCCAGCTCTTCTTCTCCGGCCGGGTCGGCCGGCAGTGGGTGTCGTTCCGGCAGCCGGTCTCGGCCTCGGCCGTGCCGTACGTCGGCGCCGTGCCGGCGAGCTACCCGCGCGAGATGTCGGTCGAGGACATCGAGCACCTGATCGACCTGTTCGCGCAGGGCGCGCGGCGCGCGGTGAGCGCCGGGGCGGACGCGGTCTGGATCCACGCCGCGCACGGCTACGTGCTCAGCGCCTTCCTCTCGCCGCTGACCAACCAGCGCACCGACCAGTTCGGCGGCACGCTGCGGCGGCGCGCCGAGTTCCCGATGCGGATCGTGCGCGCGGTGCGCGAGGCGATCGGCCCGGACATCGCGCTGCTCTACCGGCTGAACGCCGACGACTACCGTCCGGGCGGGGTCGACGTCGACTCGGCGATCGAGATCGCGCAGCTGCTGGTCGACGAGTCGGTCGACCTGCTCGACGTGACCGGCGGGACCTATGAGTCCAAGGAGTACACCATGCAGTGGGCCTCGGAGCCCCCTGGCGGCTTCGTGGACAACGCGCTGCGGATCAAGGCCGCCCTGGGCGACCGGGTCAAGGTCAGCGTCGTGCAGAAGATGAACGACCCCGCGGTCGCCGAGGCGGCCCTTGCGCAGGGCCTCGACTTCGTCTCCATGGCTCGCGGCTTCCACGCCGACCCCGACTTCGTGCAGAAGCTCCGCGAGGGGCGTCCGGCCGACATCATCCCGTGCATCGCCTGCCTGCGCTGCCTCGACCTGTTCGCCACCCACGGCGAGCAGCCCGTCGGCTGCACGACCAACCCCGCGACGAGCGACGAGCGCCGCCGGCGGATCGGGATCGCGCCGCGGCCGCAGCGGGTGCTCGTGGTCGGCGGCGGCGTGGCCGGCATGGAGGCGGCCGTGCGGGCCGCCCGCGCGGGCCACCGGGTCGAGCTGCACGAGCGCGGATCGCGGCTCGGCGGCCAGGTCGTGCTCGCGGCGCGGACCGCGCCGGACTTCCGGAAGTTCGTGGACTACCTCACCGGTCAGCTCGCGGAGCTGGCGATCCCGGTCGAGTTCGGCAGCGAGGTCGACGTCGACCTGATCCGGGCCAAGGCGCCGGACGTCGTGGTCTGCGCGACGGGCGCGAAGCCGGGGCCGTGGTTCTGGACGATGGACGACAGCATCCCCAGGTCGGATCTGCTCGGCGTCTACGAGGCGCCGGTGGGACCGGAGGACCGGATCGTGCTGATCGGCGGCGACTGGCGCGGGTCGATGACCGCGCTGGACCTGGCCCGGCGGGGCGCGCAGGTGTGGATCGTCGAGCCGCGCCTGGAGCTCGCCTTCGACGCGCCGCCCGCCGCCAGGGCCCGCACGGCCGGTTTCGTCGCGGAGCAGCCCGGTATCACGGTGCTGCTGGAGACCACCGTCGAGCTCGTCGCCGACGGCGTGCTCACGCTGCAGTCGCGCGACGAGTACTCGGTGCTGGAGGGCGTCACCCGGATCGTCACCGCCGAGGTGATGGCCGACAACGATCTCGCCGAGGCGCTCGTCATGCTCGAGCCGGAGCTGCCGGTGCACCGCATCGGCGACGCGCTGCGCCCGCGCGACATGTACTTCGCCACGCAGGACGCCGCCGACGCCGTCGAGCGCATCGGCCTCCGATCCGCCTTCTCCACCGATCGATCCCACGCAGGAGCAGCCCATGACGCTTGACAACCCCGGACTGCTGACCCCGGGCCGGATCGGTGCGATGGAGCTGAGCGGCCGCATCCTGCAGGCGCCGATGTCCCGCGGACTCGGCAATCGGGACGGCTCGGTCACCCAGCGCTTCATCGACTTCTGCGAGGCGCGCGCCGCCGGCGGGGCGCCCCTGGTGACGACCGACGGCGCGAACATCGACAACCTCGGCAACTCGCATCGCTCGGGCCTGAGCATCCACGACGACTCGATGATCCCGGGTCTGGCCCGGGTGGCCGAGGCGGTGCACCGGCACGGGTCCAAGTTCGGCATCGAGCTGTTCTTCTCCGGCCGCGTCGGGCGGCAGTGGGTGTCGTTCCGGCAGCCGGTCTCGGCCTCGGCGGTCCCCTACGTCGGCGCCGTGCCGGCGAGCTACCCGCGCGAGATGTCGGTCGAGGAGATCGAGCACCTGATCGACCTGCACGTGCAGGGCGCGCGACGGGCCGTGGCCGCGGGCGCGGACGCGATCTGGCTCCACGGCGGCCACGGCTACCTGATCAGCGCCTTCATCTCCCCGCTGACGAACCAGCGCACCGACCAGTTCGGCGGCACGCTGGAGCGGCGCGCCGAGTTCGCCCGGCGGATCGTCCGCGGGGTCCGCGAGGCGGTCGGCCCGGACATCGCGCTGCTCTACCGGCTGAACGCGATGGACTACCGCCCGGGCGGGACGGACCTCGACTCGGCGATCGAGGTGGCGCACCTGCTCGCGGACGACTCGGTCGACCTCATCGACGTGACCGGCGGGACCTACGAGTCCAAGGAGTACTCGATGCAGGACGCCTCCCAGCCGCACGGCGGGTTCGTCGGCAACGCGCTCAAGGTCAAGGCCTCGCTCGGCGACCGGGTCAAGGTCAGCGTCGTGCAGAAGATGAACGACCCCGAGGTCGCCGAGTTCGTGCTCGCCCAGGGGATCGACTTCGTGTCCATGGCGCGCGGCTTCCACGCCGACCCGGACTTCGTGCGGAAGGTGCGCGAGGGCCGCCGGGCGGACATCATCCCGTGCATCGCCTGCCTGCGCTGCCTCGACCTGTTCGGCCTCCAGGGCCAGCCCGTGGGCTGCACGACCAATCCCGGCACGAGCGACGAGCGCCGGCGGCGGATCGGGATCGCGCCGCGGCCGCGCCGGGTGCTCGTGGTCGGCGGCGGCGTGGCGGGGATGGAGGCCGCGGTGCGGGCCGCCCGCTCGGGCCACGAGGTCGAGCTGCACGAGCGGGGGTCCCGGCTCGGCGGGCAGGTGCTGCTCGCGGCGCGCACGGCGCCGGACTTCCAGAAGTTCGTCGGCTACCTCACCGGACAGCTCGCCGAGCTCGGCGTCCGGATCGAGTTCGGCAGCGAGGTCGACGTCGAGCTGGTCCGGGCGAAGGCGCCGGACGCGGTGGTGTGCGCGACCGGGGCGAAGCCGGGGCCGTGGTTCTGGACGATGGACGACAGCATCCCGCGCAGCGACCTGTTCGGCGCGTACTCGGCGCCGGTGGGCGCGGAGGACCGGATCGTGCTGATCGGCGGCGACTGGCGCGGGTCGATGACCGCGCTGGACCTGGCCCGCCGGGGCGCGCAGGTGTGGATCGTCGAGCCGGGCATGGAGCTCGCGTCCGACGCGCCGCCGGCCACCAAGGGTCGCGTCACCGGCCTGGTGAACGGGCATCCGGGCATCACGGTGCTCGTCGAGACGACCGTCGAGCTCGTCGCCGACGGCGCGGTGACGCTGCAGTCGCGCGACGAGTACTCCGCCCTGGAGGGCGTCACCCGGATCGTCACCGCGGAGGTGGTCGCGGCCAACGATCTGGCCGAGGCGCTCGCCGTGCTCGAGCCCGAGCTGCCCGTCCATCGCGTCGGCGACGGCCTGCGCCCGCGGGACATGTACTTCGCGACGCAGGACGCCGCGGACGCGGTCGAGCTCATCGGGCTCCAATCGACACCACAACACATCCGAGCAGGAGGCAGTTAGCGCATGGGCAGGGTAGAGGGCAAGGTCGCGTTCATCACGGGCGCGGCGCGAGGGCAGGGCCGCTCGCACGCGGTCCGGCTCGCCGAGGAGGGCGCGTCGATCGTCGCCGTGGACGTCTGTCACGACATCGACGAGATCGCCATGCCGCTGGCCACGCGCGAGGACCTCGAGCAGACCGTGCGCGAGGTCGAGGCCGTCGGCGGGCGGATCATCGCCCGCGAGGCCGACGTGTGCGACCTCGCGCAGCTCGAGGCGGCCGTCGCCGAGGGCGTCGCCGCGTTCGGCCCGATCGACGTCGTGGTCGCCAACGCGGGCGTGGCCGCCTACAAGGACTTCCCGTCGCTGAGCGAGGCGACCTGGCGGAAGACGATCGACGTCAACCTGACCGGCGTGTACCGCACGGTCAAGGCGGCGCTGCCGTCGATGGTCGCCGCCGGCAAGGGCGGCTCGATCATCCTGATCAGCTCCGGCAGCGTGTTCCGCGGCGGCGGGCTGCTCACCGACTACGCGACGTCGAAGAACGGCGTGGTCGGGCTGATGCGCTCGCTCGCGCTCGAGCTCGGCCCGCACTGGATCCGGGTCAACTCGATCATGCCGAGCACCGTGCTCACCAAGATCGTCGACAACGAGGTCTTCGCGACGGTGGTCAGCAACGCCATGAACAACGGTCAACCCTTCGAGACACGAGAGCAGAGGCTAGAGGCAATGAATGCGATGATCGCGAGCAGGCACATGATCCCCCGAGGGTGGGTGGACACCCGCGACATCAGCGAGGGGGTGCTGTTCCTCGCGTCGGACGACGCGAAGTACATCACCAGCGAGTCGCTGCGGATCGACCTCGGATTCGCGGGGAAGTGATCATGGGACGAGTCGAGGGCAAGGTCGCGTTCATCACCGGTGCGGCGCGCGGTCAGGGCCGTTCGCACGCGGTCAAGCTGGCATCCGAGGGCGCGGACATCATCGCGCTGGACATCTGCGAGGACCTGCCGTTCGCGCACTCGCCGCACGCGACGCCGGAGGACCTCCAGGAGACGGTGCGCCTGGTCGAGGCCGCCGGCGGCCGCATCGTCGCGCGCAAGGCCGACGTGCGCAAGCGCGACGAGGTGGACGCGGTCATCGCCGAGGGGCTGGAGGCGTTCGGCAAGATCGACGTCGTCATCGCCAACGCGGCGGCGATCCAGTACAAGAACGTCTTCGACCTGTCGGTGGAGGACTTCGAGGCGACGCTCGACGTGAACCTGCACGGGGTGTTCAACACGGTGCAGACGCCGGTGCGGCACATGATCGAGCGCAACGAGGGCGGGTCGATCATCCTGATCTCCTCGGGCATCGCGTACAAGGCGACGCCGGCGCCGGACTACTCGGCGGCGAAGACCGCGCTGATCACGTTCGCCCGGGCGCTGGCCAACGAGCTCGGCCCGAACCGGATCCGGGTCAACACCATCGAGCCCGGCTACGTGCTGTCGCCGGCGAACGACAACCCCAAGTACGCCGAGCGCACCGCACGGCTGCTCGGACGCGAGCCGTTCGCGACCCCCGAGGAGCACCGCGAGGCGCTCTGGGAGCAGCTGAAGCCGCGCAACATGCTGCCGGTCGGCTGGGTCGAGCCGGAGGCGATCAGCAACGCGATCCTCTGGCTCGCCTCCGACGAGTCCCGCTACGTCACCTCGGAGGAGCTGAAGGTGGACGCGGGCTTCGCGGACAAGTGATGGGCAGGGTCGAGGGCAAGGTCGCGTTCATCACCGGCGCGGCGCGCGGCCAGGGCCGCTCGCACGCGGTCCGGCTCGCCGAGGAGGGCGCGTCGATCATCGCGGTCGACATCTGCCATGACGTCGACCTGATCGCGATGCCGCTGGCGACGCGCGAGGACCTCGAGGAGACGGTGCGCGAGGTCGAGGCGATCGGCGGGCGCATCGTCGCCCGTGAGGCCGACGTCCGCGACAGCGCCCAGCTCGAGGCGGCGCTCGCCGACGGCATCGCGGCGTTCGGGCCGCCCGACATCGTGGTGACCAGCGCGGGCGTCGTCCCGTTCGTCCCGTTCCCCACGATGAGCGAGGCGACCTGGCGCACGACGATCGACGTCAACCTGACCGGCGTGTACCGCACGGTCAAGGCGGCGCTGCCGTCGATGGTCGAGGCGGGCAAGGGCGGCTCGATCGTCTTCATCAGCTCCGGCATCGTGTTCCGCGGCGGCGGGCTGGTCGTCGACTACGCCTCGTCGAAGGCGGGGGTGGTGGGCCTGATGCGCTCGCTGGCGCTCGAGCTCGGGCCCCACGGGATCCGCGTCAACACCATCTTCCCGACCAACGTGCTCACCAAGATGCTCGACAACGAGGTGTTCGGCGCGGTGGTCAGCAATGCGGTGAACGAGGGCCGGCCGTTCGAGTCGCGGGAGCAGCGGGTCGAGGCGATGCGCGGGATGCTCGCCGCGCGCAACATGATCCCGCTCGGCTGGATCGAGCCCAAGGACATCAGCGAGGGGGTGCTGTTCCTGGCGTCGGACGAGGCCAGGTACATCACCAGCGAGTCCCTTCGCATCGATCTCGGATTCGGAGGAAAGTGAACATGGGAAGCACAGTGGCCACGGGACGCGTGGCGGGCAAGGTCGCGTTCATCACCGGCGCGGCGAGGGGTCAGGGCCGTTCGCACGCGGTCAAGCTGGCGTCCGAGGGCGCGGACATCATCGCGCTGGACATCTGCGAGGACCTGCCGTTCGCGCACTCGCCGCACGCGACGTGGGCGGACATGGAGGAGACCGTCCGCCTGGTCGAGGCGGCCGGCGGCAGGATCGTCGCCAGGAAGGCGGACGTCCGCTCGCGGGAGCAGATCGACGCGGTCCTCGCCGAGGGGCTGGAGGCGTTCGGCAAGATCGACGTCGTCATCGCGAACGCGGCGGCGATCGCGTACAAGAACGTCCTCGACATCACCGTCGAGGAGTTCGAGGCGACGCTCGACGTGAACCTGCACGGGGTCTTCAACACGGTGCAGACGCCGGTGCGGCACATGATCGAGCGCAACGAGGGCGGGTCGATCATCCTGATCTCCTCGGGCATCGCGTACAAGGCGACGCCGGCGCCGGACTACTCGGCGGCGAAGACCGCGCTGATCACGTTCGCCCGGGCGCTGGCCAACGAGCTCGGCCCGAACCGGATCCGGGTCAACACCATCGAGCCCGGCTACGTGCTCACCCCCGCGCTCGACAACGACAAGTACGGCGAGCGCACCGCGGAGCTGCTCGGGCGCGAGCCGTTCGCCAGTCGCGAGGAGCACCGCGCGGCGATGTGGGACCAGTTCAAGCCGCGCAACATGCTGCCGGTCGGCTGGGTCGAGCCGGAGGCGATCAGCAATGCCGTGCTCTGGCTCGCCTCGGACGAGTCGCGCTACGTCACCGCCGAGGAGCTCAAGGTCGACGCCGGATTCGCGGACAAGTCGGCATGAGGATCGTCGGCCTCGAGATCCTTCGCGCCGACGGGGGAGGGCGGAACTTCGACTTCCTCAAGCTGACGACGGACGAGGGGCTCGTCGGCTGGAGCGAGTTCAACGAGTACTTCGGCGGCGTCGGCGTCGGCGCCGCGATCGAGGGGCTCCGGGGTCTCGTGGTCGGCGCCGATCCCACGAGGTTCCGCCGGCTGTCGCTGCGCCTGCGCGCCGCGCGCCGCGCGGCCTCGGGCGGCATCGCGGACCAGGCGGTCGCGGCGATCGAGAACGCGACGCTGGACATCGCCGCCAAGGCGCTCGGCGTGCCGGTCGCGGCACTGTTCGGCGGCGCGGTCCGCGACGACATCGAGGTGTACTTCTCGCACTGCGGGCTGTACCGGGTGCGCTGGCACGAGGAGATGCAGCTGCCGAGGCTCTCGACGATCGCCGACCTGCGGGCCGCGGGCGCGGACGCCGCCGAGCGCGGCTTCCGCGGCCTGAAGGCGAACGTCATCCTGTTCGATCACGACCCGCTGACGGTCGACGTGGCGGGCTTCGGCGGCGAGGGCGACTTCCCGGCGCTCGGCGCGAGCCCCGAGCGGATCCGGACCATCCGGGAGCAGCTGATCGCCCTCGCCGACGGCGCGGCGGGCCGCTCCGCCGTGGCGCTGGACCTGAACTTCAACTACCGGGTCGACGGCGTCCGGAAGATCGCCCGCGCGCTCTCCGACCTCGATCTGATGTGGCTGGAGCTCGACGGCCTCACCCCGGCCGAGCTCCGATCGCTCCGGGACATCGCCGCGATGCCGATCGCGTCCGGCGAGACGCTCTACGGGCGGCGCCAGCTGATGCCGTTCCTGGAGGCGGGCGCCTTCGACGTGGCGGTCATCGACGTGCCGATGAACGGCCTGAGCGAGTCCGTCCGGATGGCGGAGGCCGCGGAGGCCTACGACGTCGCCGTGGCGCCGCACAACTTCTACGGACCGCTGGCGAACCTGATGACCGCGCACTTCTGCGCCGTGGTGCCGAACCTGTCCGTGATGGAGATCGACGGGGACCTCGCGCCCTGGTACGACGAGCTGCTGACCTCCCCCTTCCGGGCCTCCGGCGGCCGCTTCCCGGTGCCGACCGCGCCCGGGTGGGGTGCGGACGTCGACGAGGCCGCGGTCCGGGCGCATCCGCCGCGCAGCTGACGGGACCAGGAAGCGGCCCCCGCCACCGGGATGGTGGCGGGGGCCGCTGCCGTGTGCGAGGCGGGCGCCGGTCAGCGCAGGCTGCCGGGCCCGGCCGTCCAGTACAGGTCGAGGTAGACGTCCTTGATCCACCACTGGCCGTCGATCCGGACGAAGTCGACCTCGTACTTCCCGCCCGACTTGGCCGGCGACTCGTCGCCGGCGACCATCAGCCGGAAGGTCGACAGGTACCAGCTGCCGTGCGCGGTGTCCCCGTCCACCGAGATCAGCGGGCTGGACATCACGTGCATGGTCGGGAACTCGGCGTTCGCCGACCCGAACTTCACGTTCTTGGCGTGCTGGCCGAGGCCGGCGAGCATCGGCTCCAGGCCGATGAACGTCTGCGGCGGGTACCAGCCGACCCACTCCGCGCTCACGGTGCCGGAGCTGCGCAGCTTCCATGTCGCGTCCGGAGTGAAGATCTCGCGGTACCGCTCGATGTCCGGGGTGTCCGAGTAGCGCGCGTACACCGACCACAGGTGCTGGATCTCGATCCAGTCCTTCGGGTCGACGGAGATCGAACGAAGGGAAATCTCAGCGGGTCGTTCCGAAGCCATGCCTGTCCTCCATGTGTCGTCCGGGGTTCGCGCGACGCGGGTGCGCGCTCACGGGGTGATCTGCGTCTGCGGAGTGAGTCGCTCCTCCTCGGTGAGGGTGCCCTTCCTGTGGTCGTACACGCGGCCGTCGGGGTAGGAGACCAGCTCGAACTGCATGCCCCACGGCGCCATGAAGTAGACCCACCGCATCCCGGTCGCGAGCCCGCGGGCGTTCTTCGGGCCGTTCAGCACCCGCACGCCGTGGCTGCGCAGGTAGTCGATGGCGTCCTCGAGCGAGTTCACGTGCAGGCAGACGTGGTGGCCGCCGATGTCGCTGTTGCGCGGCAGCTCGGTGCGCTGGTCGGGGGCGGTGTACTCGAACAGCTCGAGCGAGACCTCCTTGCCGAGGGTGAAGTAGCGCACCATCTGGATGCGCGCGTCCCGATGGACGTTCACGTTCTCGGCCATGAAGTCGCCCTCGACGTTCATGGCCCCGTTGGTCCACATGACCTGGAAGCCGAGGACGTCCACGAGGAACCGCGTCGCCTCCTCCATGTCCGGGACTGTGCAGGCGAAGTGATCGAGATGGGTGACGCCCGGCAGTGCCATGATCGGGGATGCTCCTCTGTCGATACCGCGTTCTATTGGGATATGCAGACGTGGGCGCGGTCCGCTCCGACCGCCGGCATTGCGTCTCACTATAACACCGGAGTAACTTTTACTGTACGACGTCCAGTTGGACTTTACGGGCCTAGGTTTTAACGAGGAGACATGGGACGAGTTTCAGGCAAGGTCGCATTCATCACCGGCGCCGCTCGCGGTCAGGGCAGATCGCACGCCGTCAAGCTGGCGTCGGAGGGCGCCGCGGTCGTGCTGACCGACGTGTGCGAGCAGATCCCGGGGATCCGCTACGCGCTCGGCACCGAGGACGACCTGGACGAGACGGTCCGCCTGGTCAAGGAGGTCGGCGGCGAGGTGATCGCGATGAAGGCCGACGTGCGCAGCAGCGAGCAGCTCGGTCGGGCCGTCGACGCCGCGCTGTCCCGCTTCGGATACATCGACACCGTGGTGGCGAACGCGGGGCTGTCCGCCTACCGCCTGTTCCCCGAGCTGACGGAGCAGGAGTGGCGCACCACGATGGACGTCAACCTGACCGGCGTCTTCCGCACCGTGAAGGCGGCGCTGCCGAGCATGATCGAGCGCGGCCAGGGCGGCTCGATCATCCTGATCAGCTCCGGGAGCACGTTCCGGGGCGGCGGCCTGCTCACGGAGTACTCGTCCTCCAAGGCCGGCGTCAACGGCCTCAAGCGCTCGCTCGCCCTCGCGCTCGGCCCGCACTGGATCCGGGTGAACTGCATCATGCCGACGACCATCCTGACCGGTCTCGTCGACAACGCGCCGCTCGCGGAGGCGCTCGCGCGAGGCGTGAACGGCGGCAAGCCGTTCGAGAGCCACGAGGCCTGGATCGAGGCGAAGGCGAAGGCGCTCCGGCAGCTGCACATCCTCCCGCACCCGTGGATGGAGGTCACCGACATCAGCCAGGCGGTGCTGTTCCTCGCCTCGGACGACGCGAAGTACATCACCAGCGAGGACCTGCGGGTCGACCTCGGCTTCGCGGGCAAGTGAGCCGCTCGATCCGCTGAGCTCACGACGAAGGGGGGCGCCCGGATCGGCGCCCCCCTTCGTCGTCTCGGGTCTCAGTCCTCGAGGATCGAGCGGACCGGCTCGCCGTGGTCGGGCTCCTCGGCCAGGCTGTGCGCCGCGACGTAGCCGAACGCGATGTACGGGCCGAAGGTCGAGCCCCCCGACCAGTACGCCTGGCCGGACGCCGAGGCGACGCAGTTGCCGAGGCCGTACAGCCCCGGCACCGGCTTCCCGCGCGAGCCGAGCACCTGCAGGCGCCGGTTCACCCTCGGGCCGCCCTTGGTGTCGATCGCCCCCGGCACCAGGATCGTGGCGTAGTACGGGCCCTGCTCCGCCAGCGGGAACATCGTCTTGTTCTCGGACTGGTTGTCCGGCGCCTGCGGGCCGTGCATGTGGTGCTCGATCGCCATCCCGCCCCGGCGGAAGTCGGCGTCGAAGCCGTCCCGAGCGAAGCCGTTGTAGCGCTCGATGCTCGCGCGCAGGTGCTCGACGAAGTCGTCGGCCAGCTCGATCCCCCCGGTCGCGTCGGCCACCGCGGCGAGCCGGGCGCGCAGCCCGTCGGCGAGCTCCTCGAGGGTGTCGGCCTTGACGACGTAGCGCCAGTCGCCGTCCGCCGCCGGGATGAAGTTGCCGGCCGACTCCATGCCGGGCCGGATCACCCGGTGGTAGAGGTCGGTGTTGCGCTGGTCCCAGACGGGGAAGACCAGGAAGTTCGGGTACTCGGCCTTGACCGGCTCCCAGCGGAAGTGCTGGGTGGTGCGGTCGTTGTACGTCGCCTTCTCGTTGCCGACCCGGTCGCCGTACTTGTTGACGGTCAGGATGCTGTCGCCCGGCGTCGTGAAGCTGGAGACGAGGTCCGGATCGCGCGCTAGGGACTGCTCGAGGACGACCGGCGCGCCGAACGCGGCGTGCATGTTGATCAGCGGGATGCCGAGCGCCTGGGCGAGCGGGACGAAGTCCCCCTCGCTGGTCAGCGCGGTGCAGCCGCCGATGTACATCCCGTTCAGGTACTGACGGGTGAGCTCGGCGTTGTGGGTGAACCCCCCGGTGGCGAAGACCACGCCCTTGCGCGCCCGGAAGCGCTCGCGCGCGCCGTCGGCGCCTTCGGCGATCACGCCGACGACGCGGTCCTCGGCGTCGAGCAGCACGTCCGCCACGCGCTGCCGGGTGCGGACGACCACGCCGAGCCGCTGCGCCGCGGCGACCATGTCGTCGACGAAGTCGGCGCCGTTGCCGACGCTGCCGTCCTCGCGCCGCGGCCAGATGCCCCTGGCGAACGGGGAGGCGTCCTCGGCGACCTCGTTGTAGCTGGACCACGCCGGCTGCGGGATCGTCCGCAGCGCACCGATCGCGTCGAGGTGCTCGATCGCCTTCGCCGCGTTGTCGTAGTACGTCTCGATCAGGTCGAACTCCCACTCCGGGAGGCCGTAGAACTCGGCGTCCGGGTTGTAGAGCAGGGGACGTCCGACCCGGGCCAGGAAGCGGATGAAGTCCTGCTTGGGGTCCGGGATCCCGTGCTCGCGCTGGTAGTAGTTGTTCGGGATCAGCATCCCGGCGGAGGCCTTGCGGCTCGTCCCGCCGCACGCGGCCCCCTTCTCGACCAGGATCACGCTGAGGCCGAGATGGGCCGCGTTCACGGCGGTGCTGAGCCCGGCGACCCCTCCCCCGACGACGACGACGTCCGCTTCGTTCGAGTTGCTCGCCATCTCCTGCTCATACCTTTCGTTCGGGCGGGTCATGATGGTCAGGGCCCGGCATTCCGTCACGTCTCGTGCGGCGCCTCGCGATCCGCCGTCTGCTGTTCATTCAGCGAGACTGGTCGAAATCGGGCGAGGTGTGAAGGTTTGATAACGGTCGTACGCTGACAGTGTACATATCTCGGCTTCGTTGTTACTATCGTGGACGATCGCGCGGGGAGCTTCCGGCGCGGCAGCCGCCCTGAGCAAAGACGCAAAAGGAGAGGGTCTATGAAGAATCACATGTTCCGCGGTCGTCGAGCCGCGCTAGTCGCGGGCGCGGCCATCAGTGCGCTGGCACTGTTGTCCGCGTGCAGCAGCGGTGGTGGGAACGTCACGCCCACCGACGGCGGCTCCACCGACGGCGGTGGCGGCCTCCAGCCGGTGGCGATCTGCACGGGTCCGCAGCCCGACTACGCGCCCTTCTACGTCGCCAAGGAGATGGGGATGTGGGAGAAGTACGGCATGGACCTGACGATCTCGATCTGCCCGACCAGCCCGATCGCGATCGCCGCCATCCTCAACAACGAGGTCGCGATGTCGAACAACTCGGTCACCGGCGTCTCGACGGCGATCGGCCAGGGCATCCCGGCCAAGGTCGTCCTTCCGATCACGCTCCAGCCGCAGGAGGGCAACACCTACGTCTTCGTCCCGGTCGACAGCGACATCCAGACGTTCGCCGACCTGGCGGGCAAGACGCTCGGCACGATCACCGTCCAGGGCCTGTTCCACCTCGGCCTCGCCGACGCGATGACGATCCAGGGCGCCGACCCGACCACGATGAAGGTCGTCGGCTCCGCCCCGACCGACCTCGGGGCCCTGCTCGACTCGGGCAAGGTCGACGCGATCATGATCCAGGACGCCACGGCGACCCAGATCAAGCAGCAGCTCGGCGACAAGATCCGCGACATCGGCAACCCGTTCGCGATCGTCCCCTGGGGCAAGAAGCTCGTGATCGGTGCGATGACCGCGTCCGACCGCCAGCTCAACGACAACCCGGAGCTGTACCGGAAGTTCCGCGAGGGCTGGGCCGAGGCGATCCAGCTGACCGAGGACAACCCGGACATCATGTACAAGGTCATCGCCGAGTACAGCGGTCTCGACCCGGCGCTGCTCAAGGCGATCACCTGGGGCAAGTGGACCACCGAGCTCGACGAGGCCAACACGATGGAGATGCTCAACACGATGCTGAAGTACGGCTTCGTGAAGGCCATCCCGGAGTTCAGCCAGATCTACTGGGAGGACAACGGCAGCTGATCCAGCCGCCGCCTCAGGACTGCCCCCGGGATCACTCCCGGGGGCAGTCCTCTTCTCCCATCGGGACGCTCTCCGCCCCACACGAGGAAGGCCCGCCGGTGCGGTCGCGCACCGGCGGGCCTTTCCGCCTCTTCGGTCCCGTCAGCGGCCGGCGGCCTCCTGCTCGAACGTCACGAAGATCCGCAGGCTGTCGTAGTCGAGCATCAGCGCGCCGTCCTTGGACGTCTCGTGGCGCTCCGGCGAGCGAAGACCGCGGGAGAAGCTCTCCAGGTCCTCGAACCAGATGTCCGACCAGCCGTGGTGGGTGACCGTGTCGGTCAGCGGCGAGCCGGGCTCCAGCGGATGGTTCTGGACGTAGCGGACGACCCCGGGCACCTTCGCCCACAGCGCCCCATGGATCGAGAACCAGTGCTCGCGGAACTCGACGAGCGGCATCGTCTCGAGCCGCCGGAAGATGTAGCTGGCCTTGACCATGCCGGGCTCGGCTCGGCCGTCGACGATGACCCGCGGCCGGCCGACGGCGACGTCCACCGTGTCGCGCATGCCGCGCAGCAGCTCGCCGACGCCCCCGCCGTTCAGCACCGCGTCGCAGGCGTCGACGTCCGCGAAGGTCGCGGTCTCGCCGGCGAGCCGGACGGGCACCTCCCCGTCGCTCTCCCAGTGCACGTACCTCGCCATCTGCTCCTTAGAGTCGGCGACGGACGCATACCGCCGCCAATCCCGCGCGCCGGCGCGCAGCGCATCCGTCACCGCCGGCGGGATCACGTCGGCGGTGACGATCAGCTGGACCTCATCCATGGTTCGGCTCTCCCGTTCTCTGTCTACTTCCCGGCGAAGCCGAGGTCGATGCGCAGCGACTCGCTGGTGATGTAGCGCGCCTCGTCGGAGGCGAGGAACACCACCCCGGCGCTGATGTCCCGGGCCTCGAGCGATCCCTGGGGGATGATGTGCCGCGGCGCGATCATCCGCTCCATCGTCTCGGCCAGCTCCTGCTCGGAGGCGAACGGCCGTCCGTCGTTCATCGCGCCGCTGACGACCTTCGCGAAGGTGTCGTTGAGCACCATCCTGGTCAGCACGGTGCTCGGCATGATGCAGTTCACCCGGATCCAGTGCGGTCCCAGCTCGAGCGCGAGCGAGCGCATGAGGCCGACCACGCCGCCCTTGGACGTCGCGTAGCCGGTGGCGAAGCCGCCGCCGCGGAACGCGAACCCGGAGCTGGTCAGGATGATCGATCCGCCCTTGCCGGCGGCGATCATGGACGGCAGCGCCGCCTTCACGGTGCGGAAGACGCCGGTGAGGTTCACGTCGATGGTCCCGCGCCAGGTCTGCTCCGTCATCTCCGGGAAGAGCACGTAGGCGTTGACGCCCGCGTTCGCCACCACGATGTCCGGGGCGCCGAGCTCCGCGACGCCCTCGTCGACCGCGGCGCACAGCTGCTCGAAGTCGGTGACGTCCGCCTCCCTGGCGACGATCCGGCCGCCGACGGCCTCGACCGCGCGGACCGTCTCCGCCAGGTCCTCCGGCGTCGCGAGCGGCATCGGGATCCCCTCGAGGTCGTGGCAGACGTCGACCGCGATGATCGACGCGCCCTCCTCGGCCATCCGGATCGCGTGGGAGCGGCCCTGGCCGCGCGCGGCCCCCGTCACGAACGCGACCTTGCCGTTCAGTCTGCCCACTGCTCTGTCCTCCTCGACATCGGTTCGGCGGGTGCGCGATCGCCCTCCGAACCGGGACGGTCCGGAGGGCGATGCATGTACGGTCTCAGCGGACGGCCGGGGCGACGAGCTTCAGGAGCGCCTCGAGGTTCGAGAGGTCCGGGTCGACGTCGTGCCGTTCGATGCGACGGGCGATCTCGACGAACGCCGCGTTGATCGGCGCGTGCTCCTGGCCGAGCACGTCCACGACGAATCCGTTGATCTCGTTCACCTCGGAGCGGCGGCGCTTGCGCCAGTCGTGCAGCACCGTCGTCATCGTCGTCGGCAGCGAGTAGACCTCGAGGAGGATGTTGAAGATCTCCTCGACGAAGGTGTCCGGGTCGACCTCGGTCTGGCCGAAGATCGGCACCGCTTTCGAGCCGCTCTTGTAGACGGCCCGCATGGCCTCGTTGCCCGCCTCGAGCATGAGCTCCCGCATGCCGGGCACCTCGGCGGCGGCCCGGATCGGCAGGTCGAGGATCGCCGACGGGACGAGCTCCGCCGCGTTCAGGACGAGCTTCATCCACTTCGCGGACCGGATGTCGTCGGAGATCACCACGGTGCCGGCCGCCCGGAGCACCTCGGCGGCGCGCTCCGCCTTGGCGTGCGCGACCGGGTTCTCGCTGCCGAGCGCGAACCAGGTGATGTCGTGGGCGTTGTGCCGCTCCACCACGCCGGGCTCGAACATGTTCGCGCCGAGCTCGATGACGGCGCCGAGCGCCCGCTCCGGCCCCATGATGTCGACGATGTCGTCCATCGACATGCCGTTCTGCAGCCCGACCACGACGCCGTCGTCGGCGACGAGCGGTCGGATCAGCTCGACGCCCCAGCGGGTGTCGTAGGCCTTGAGCACCACGAATACGATGTCGAAGGTCTCGCGGAGCTCCGCCACCTGGCAGACGTGATACGCCGTGACCGGGGTGACGGTGGTCTCGCCGCCCAGGATCGACACGATGACCCCGCGCTCGCGCATGGCCTCGACGTTGGCGGGCCACTGCTCGATGAACGTGACGTCGTGCCCGGCTCGGACCATGTCGGCTCCGATGCCGGCGCCGTTCGCGCCCGTCCCGAGCACGGCGATCTTGGGTTTCACGACTTTGCTCCTCATGTGGTGGTCGAGTTGTTGCGGACGTGTCCTGTCCTGCTCGAGTCGGTGGCGACCCGATGTGCCGTGCGTGTTGATCCAGACTTCACACTTCGGGACTACGGGGATAGTGCCTCGGCCCGTGGTCCCGCAGCCCTACGCCCGGGGCGCCTCCTCGGCGACGCGCGCCCATTCGCCGACCGGGTTGAACCAGGCGCGCACGATGGTCTCCGTGGCCAGCGCCGGGCTGAGCGGGCTCAGCCGGCCGTTCTGCCGGGCCTCCATGAGATTGCGAGCCGCGATCTCGGTGTCGACGTCGAGGTCATAGATCGTCAGGTAACTGGCACCGAGTGCAGGTCCCGGGTCCTCGCTGCTGACGGCGGTGCGGAACCGACGAGCGCCGCGGAAGCCCGGGATCGTGAGCGCCTCCGGGAGATGGATGGCGTCGTACCACTCGTTGTATTCGTCCTCGCGCCCCGGAACCGGTTCGGAGAGCACGACGAGCATGCGGTCGAGCATGGGGTTTCCTCCCTTGGATCCCGCGAATGTACACTCCTAGCTTACATCATCGATAAGTGTCGCTGCTAGGGTGAACACGGCTCCGCAGCACGACGCCGCGCCGCCGAGGAAGGGGTGAGGTCGGGAGACCCGTCGCCATGGCACGCAGACAATTTCCCCGCTGGTCGGAGCTCCGGCCGTTCCTGCGGACGAATCCCCCCGTCTGGAGCGCTCGCGAGCGCCGACTCCGGCGCGCGCTGACGATCGAGGACCTCCGCGAGGTCGCCCGGCGCCGGGTGCCGCGCTCGGTCTTCGACTACGTCGACGGCGGAGCGGGCAACGAGGCCGGCCTCAGGTGGGCGCGCGAGGCGTACGCGCAGGTGGAGTTCCGGCCGCGCGTGCTCCGCGACGTCTCCAAGGTCGACACCTCGATCGAGCTGTTCGGGACGCGCTTCGAGCAGCCGTTCCTGTTCGCTCCCACGGGCTTCACCCGGCTGATGCACCACGACGGCGAGGTCGCCGTCGCCCAGGCCGCGGCCGAGATGGGCATCGCCTACGCGCTGTCCACGATGGGGACGACCTCCATCGAGGAGCTGGTGCGGCAGGTGCCCGACGGGGTGAAGTGGTTCCAGCTCTACATCGCGCCGGAGCGCCCGCGCAGCATCGACCTGATGCGCCGGGCCGAGGACTCCGGCTACCAGGCGCTCATCGTGACGGTCGACTCGGCCGTGCCGGCGAAGCGCCTGCGCGACGCCCGCAACGGCTTCTCGATCCCCCCGACGCTGACGATGCGCACCTTCGCCGACATCGCGATGCATCCGGCCTGGTGGATGAACGTCGTGACGACGCCGCCGCTGGACTTCACCTCGCTCGCGGACTGGAACCTCCCGCTGGCCGAGCTGTTCCCCCGCCTGCTCGACCCCTCGGTCTCGCTCGAGGACCTCGACTGGGTCCGCGAGGCGTGGTCCGGCCCGATCGTGGTCAAGGGCGTCCAGACCGTGGAGGACGCCGTCGCCATCGTCGACGCCGGAGCGGACGCCATCGTGCTGTCCTCGCACGGCGGGCGGCAGCTCGACCGAGCCGCCGCGCCGCTGGGGATCCTCCCCGACACCGTCGCCGCCGTGGGCGACCGGGCGAAGGTGCTCATCGACTCCGGCGTCATGTCCGGCGGCGACGTCGTCACCGCGCTGGCGCTCGGCGCCGACGCGGTGCTCGTCGGCCGGACGTACCTGTACGGACTGATGGCGGGCGGCGTGGACGGGGTGCGCCGCTCGGGGGACATCCTCGCGAAGGAGCTGCACACCACCATGCAGCTGCTCGGCGCGACGAGCATCCCCGCGCTCGGACCGGAGTACGTCCACCGGCGCGACGCGCGCTGATCCCCGTGCCCGGCGTCCATCCCTCGCGCCCTCCTCGGACGCGACGATGAGCCCGCCGCCGGCGCCGCTGTGGCGCGGTCGCGCCCTCGCCCTCGTCGGCATCGTCCTCTTCGCGTACTCGCTGCGCACCGGCGTCTCGTCCTTCGCGCCGCTCATCGTGCTGATGCGGGAGGACTTCGAGCTGCCCTCCGCGGTGGTCGGGCTGATCGGCACCGCGCCGCCGGTCTGCTACGCGGTGTTCGGCATCCTGACCCCGAGGCTGGAGCGCAGGTTCGGCCTGGAGCGGCTCGCCGTCGCGGCGATGGCGGTCACCGCGCTGGGCCTGGCGGCGCGCGGCCTGGCGGTGGACGTCGTCACGCTGCTGCTGCCGACCGTCGTCGTCTTCGCCGGGCTCGGCGTGGGGAACATCCTGCTGCCGCCGCTCGCGAAGAAGTACTTCCCCGACCGGCTCGGCCTCGTGATGACGATCTACACCGCCGTCATCGGGATCTCGACGTTCATCCCGCCGCTGATCGCGGTGCCCGTCGCCTACGCCACGTCCTGGCGCGTCTCGATCGGGATGTGGGCGGTGCTCGCGGCCGTGGCGATGATCCCGTGGATCGCGCTGCTGCTGCGTCAGCGCGGCGCCGCCCGTCCCGACGACGAGGTCATCGAGACGGCGAGCCCGCTGGTGCTCGGCCGGCTGTGGCGATCGCCGATCGCCTGGGCGCTGACGACCGGCTTCGTGGTGTCCGGGGTGATCGCCTACATCGGGTTCACCTGGCTGCCGCAGATCCTGATCGACCTGACCGGCGCCTCGCCCGAGGCGGCCGGTGCGCAGCTCGCGCTGCTCGCCGGCCTCGGCCTGCCGTGCGCGCTGGTGGTCCCCATGCTCGTGGTCCGCTTCCACGCGGCCCGGGCGCTCTACCTGGTCTCGGTCGCGACCGGGCTCGGCGGCGCCCTCGGGCTCCTGCTGGCGCCGTGGGCGCCGTCCTGGATCTGGGTGCTGCTGCTCGGGATCTCCGGGCTGCTCTTCCCGCTGACCTTCATCCTGCTCGCGCTGCGCACCCGCACCCACGAGTCCGCGGTCTCGCTGAGCGCCTTCGTGCAGAGCATCGGCTACGGCATCGCGGCGCTCTTCCCGCTCGGCTTCGGGCTGCTGCACGACGCCACCGGGAGCTGGACCGTGCCACTGCTGGTGCTGGCGGTCGTGATCGTGTGCGCGGTCCCGGCCGGGGTGATCGCGGCCCGGCCCGGCACCGTCGAGGACGAGTGGGAGCGCCGGCGGCGCGCGCGGAGCGCCGCGTCCCGGTAGGACCTAGTAGGTGGCCCGTCCGCCGCTGATGTCGTACACGGCGCCGGTGGAGAAGCTGACCCGGTCCGAGCAGAGCCAGGCGATCAGCTCCGCCACCTCGCGGGCCTGGCCGACCCGCTGCATCGGGATGAGGCCCGTGATCCGGGCGAGCACCTCGGGGGAGGTCGCGTCGTTCAGCGGCGTCGCGATGATCGACGGCGCGATCGCGTTGACGAGGACCCCGGTCGTCCCGAGCTCCTTCCCGGCCGACTTGGTCAGCGCGATCACCGCGGCCTTGGACGCCGCGTACGCCGAGAGGCTCGGAGTGCCGTCCTTCCCGGCGAGGCTCGCGATGTTGACGACGCGGCCCCAGCCGCGCTCGACCATCCCGGGGATGAACGCCTTCATCGTGCACACGGTCCCGATCACGTTCACGTCCAGGACCCGTCGCCACTGCTCGGCGGTCGTGTCGGTGAACGCGGCGCTCGGCCCGACGATGCCGGCCGAGTTGACGAGGACGTCGATCGGCCCGGTCGAGTCCGCCAGCTCGCCGACGGCGACCTCATCGGTGACGTCGAGCAGGATGTCGCAGTCGCCGGCGATGTCGGCGGTCAGGACCTCGACGCCGTCCTCCCGCAGCCGGGTCGCGGTCGCGGCGCCGAGCCCGCTGGCGCCGCCGGTGACGAGCGCTCGGGTCATGGTCCCTCCAGATGGGTCGAATGGCGCGCCGGCGCCGCCGGGGTCGCGATGCCGCCGAGGGCGTCGTCGCGGGGTCCGTCCCAAGATAGCCCGCTGTTCACTCGGGCTCACCACCCGGACGGCCCGCGCCGCCGCCGGCGCCGACCGCGGGCCGCCGGTCCCCCTGCGCGGTTAGGTTGGAGGGGTGGCGCGACGGGCTCACGTGATCACGGTCTCCGACCGATCGGCGTCGGGCGCCCGCGAGGACGCGAGCGGCCCCGTCGCCGTCGGCGCGCTCGCGGCCGCCGGCTGGGCGACGACCGCGGCCGTGGTGCCGGACGGCGCCGACTCGGTCTCGGGCGCGATCGTCGCGGCGGTCGAGCAGGGCGCCCGGCTGGTCGTGAGCTCCGGCGGCACCGGCCTCGGCCCGCGCGACGAGACGCCCGAGGGGACGCGCGCGGTGCTCGCGCGCGAGGTGCCGGGCATCGCGGAGGAGCTGCGCCGGCGCGGCTCGGCAGGACGCGCGACGGCCGCGCTCTCCCGCGGCGTCGCCGGCGTCGTGCCGGGTCCCGACGGGCCGGCGCTCGTCGTCAACCTGCCCGGATCCCCCGGCGGCGTCGCCGACGGGATCGCGTTCGTGCTGGAGATCGCCGAGCACGCGCTGGAGCAGCTGGACGGCGGCGATCACCGATGACCGCCGCGGTCCGTCTCGCCCGCGTCTCGGCGGAGCCGCTCGACGTCGCGGCGCATCTCGCCGCGGTCGCCGACCCGGCGATGGGCGCGGTCACGGCCTTCGTCGGCAGCGTCCGGGACGCCGACCCGGACGCCGCGGGGCCGGTCGTCGCGCTCGAGTACACGGCGCACCCCGACGCGGAGGCCGTGCTGCGCCGGCTCGCCGAGGGCGCGGGCGACGGGGTGCTGATCGCCGTCTCGCACCGCTCCGGGCGGCTCGGGGTCGGCGAGCCGGCCGTCGTGATCGCGGTCGCCTCGGCGCACCGGGCCGCGGCGTTCGCCGCCTGCCGTGCCCTGATCGAGTCGATCAAGGCCGACCTGCCGGTGTGGAAGCGCCAGGTCGAGGCCGACGGGACGACGGCGTGGAAGGGGCTCGGCGGATGAGCGTCGTCGACCTGCCGCCGCCCGCGACCCGGGCGGGCGAGCACGCGGGGGTCCGGCGCGCCGCCGACCGGCTCGTCGATCGCTTCGGCCGCGTGCACCGCGACCTGCGGGTCTCGCTCACCGACCGGTGCTCGCTGCGCTGCGCCTACTGCATGCCGGCGGACGGCGTGCCCTGGATCGCGAAGGACAGCATCCTCAGCACCGACGAGCTGGTGCGCGTCGCGCGCGTGGCCGCGGGCCTCGGCATCACCGAGGTCCGGCTCACCGGCGGCGAGCCGCTGCTGCGCCGCGACGTCGTCGACGTCGTGCGCCGGATGGCCGAGATCGAGCTGTCCTCCGGCGAGGGGACGCTCGAGGTCTCCCTGACGACGAACGGCATCCGGCTCGCCGAGCTCGCCCCCGCGCTGCGGGACGCCGGCCTCGCCCGCGTCAACGTCTCGATCGACACGCTCCGCCGCGACCGCTTCGAGGCGCTGACCCGCAGGGACCGGCTCGGCGACGTCCTCGCCGGCATCGACGCGGCGGTCGAGGCGGGGTTCTCGCCGCTCAAGCTCAACGCGGTGCCGATGCGCGGCGTCAACGACGACGAGTTCGCCGACCTCGTCCGCTTCGCCGTCTCCAAGGGCGCGTCGATCCGCTTCATCGAGCAGATGCCGCTCGACGCGGGCCACACCTGGTCGCGCACCGAGATGGTCACGGGCGAGGAGATCCTCGCCGCGCTGTCCGCCGAGTTCGAGCTGCGGCCGGTCGGCGAGCGCGGGTCCTCGCCCGCGGAGGTGTTCGCGATCGGGCCGTTCGGCGCCGATCCGACGGCCGGCGCCGCCCCGACCCTGGGCGTCATCGCCTCCGTGACGGCGCCCTTCTGCGGGGCCTGCGACCGCGTGCGGCTGACCGCGGACGGCCAGATCCGCAACTGCCTCTTCGCCCGGGAGGAGTCCGACCTGCTGCCGCTGCTGCGCGGTGGAGGGGCCGACGAGGACCTCGCGCGGGTGCTCGTCGCGTCGATCGCGGGCAAGCGCGCGGGCCACGGCATCGACGAGCCCGGCTTCCTCCAGCCGCGTCGTCCGATGTCCGCGATCGGCGGCTGACCGCGGCCGGTGCGGTCGGTCATGGGTGCGGCGGGTCGTCCGCGGCCCAGGCGACGCCGAGCGCGAAGAGGGTGGAGACGCCGTAGTGGTCCATCGCCTGGGCGACCCGCCGGCGGCCCGTGCGGGGGTTCACGCCGAGCATCCGGGACGCGGTCTCCAGGGTGGTGCCCTTCCGCATCAGCGTGAGCAGCGGCGTCCAGGGGCTCGGGGCCGGCGCGGGCGGCGTCGCCGCCCGCCACAGGGTCGCGAAGTAGGCCGAGACCATGCCCGCGAGGGCGGCGTTGCGCACGCTGATCACGCTGGTGGGGCGCCCCTCGCCCCATTCGAAGGGGACGGCGAGCTGGTCGCCGTCCACCCAGAACCAGCTCGGCGGGTCGTCCAGGAACCGGTACTCGATGCCGGCCGCGGTGAAGGCGACGAGCAGCTCCGCCATGGCCGGCTCCTCGGTCGCCGCGGCCGGGATGACCATCCGCACGGCGTCCTTGCCGCGCATCAGCGCGGAGGCGCGGGCGACGCGCTCGTGCGAGCTGGTCAGGAACCGGCTGATGTCGGGGAGGCAGGCCTCCAGGACGCCGGCGTCGTGCCGCCCGACCTCGTACCAGAGGTCCTCGGCGGCCCGTGGCCCGTGCCGGGTGATCACGGGCATCGGCTGGGAGGAGGCCTCGCCGAGCGACCAGTGGGCGATCGACCGGGGCAGGCCGCCCACGATCCGCTCGATCTCCGCGAGCAGCTCGTCCGTGCTGCGCCGGAGCTCGGCGGTGCGGGACGCGACCGACTCGGCCGACCAGGCCGCCGGATCCGAGTACGCGATCCGCTCGCCGCGGCCGCCGAGCCGGCCGTGGCCGCGGAGTCGTCGCACCGCCGCGCGCGTCTCCGCGACCGGGGTGTGCGACAGCGTGGCGAGCTCGGCGATCGTGGCCGGCCGTCCGCGGTAGGCCACGGCGAGCAGCTCCTCGTCATCCACGTCATCAGGGTGCCCGCTTGCGGACATGTCCGCAAGCGGTTCTTGTCCGATTCCGGACGACTCAGGACACTGAAAGGGGAGCTGGGGGAGGACGACCATGACCGACTGCCGTGCCGGTACGTGGCTCGGCGACCCGCTGTCCCTGCTGCTGCTCGGCGTGCTCGTCCTCGTCGTCGGCGCAGCCGTGCTCGTCGTCGTGCTGGCTCGCCGCCGCTCGGGGGGCGATCGGAGCAGCGCCGGCGCGCCGCTGGCGCTCGTCCTGCTGGCGCTCGTCGCCCTCGGCGCGGTCCAGCTGGGCGGATCGGCCTCGCCGGCGAGCGCCGCTCCGGCCGCCATCGGCCTCGCTCCGGCCGGCGCGAGCTGCGCGACGCCGGCCGCCATCGGCACCGACCAGGACGTGACGTTCGTCAGCGGCGACGTGACCTTCCACGCCAGCTTCCGCGGCCCGGTCGACCCGTCGAAGCCCGTTCCCGCGGTCGTGATCGTCGTCGGCACCGGCGGCGTGGACCGCGACGGCGACGCGTCGACGCTCGCCACCGCGGCGTACGAGTGGCTCGCCGACGTGATGAGCGCGAACGGCATCGCCTCGCTGCGGTACGACAAGCTCGGCACCGGCGAGACCGGCCTCGGCCCCTACGCGGACGACCCGGACGCCATGCTCGCGCTCGGCTACGAGCAGCTGCGGGTGCAGCCCATCCGGGACGCGCTGTCCTTCGTCGCGGCGCAGCCCGGCGTCGATCCCGACCGCATCCTGCTGCTCGGACACAGCGAGGGCGGCGCCGCTTCGCTCGTCGTCGCCACGGACCCGAAGGACGCTCCTCGGCTCGCGGGCCTGCTCCTCGTCGAGCCGGCGTACGCCCGGATCCTCGACGTCGTCGCCGCCCAGTTCGGTCAGCAGATCGACGGCGCCGTGGCCGGGGGCGCGATGAGCGCCGACGACGCGGCCGCCCTCACCGCCTGGATGACGGACGGGATCGAGCAGATCCGATCCGGAGCGCCGCCCTACGCGCAGCCCGGTCCGGTGCCGATCCCCGACGCGACGGACATCGCCGCCGTGTATCAGACGACGATCGCCTCGAACATCTACGGGGCCGACCCCGCGCAGATGGTCATCACGCACGCCTATCGGACGCTCTACGGCAAGCAGTTCGACGAGGTCGTCCCGGCCGAGCTCTCGCCGCTGGTCACCGTCCCGACCCTCATCACCTGCGGGTCGAAGGACTTCAACACCCCTTGCGGCGACGGGACGCCCGGCTCGGGCGTGATCGCCGTGGCGCAGGGCTTCGGCCAGGGCGTCGCCCGGTTCGTGATCATCCCCGACATGGTGCACATCCTGCGCGACATCGGCTCCGCCGACGTGTTCCAGCCGGTCGACCAGGTCGTCTACCCGTTCTCGCTCGCGCTCGAGTCGGTCATCGGCGACTTCGTCGCCCGGTTCACCGCAGGACAGGCGGAATAGTCGGCGGACCGACCGGCTCATCCCCCCGCGAAGGGCGGCAGCACGTCGACGAGCACGTCGGGGGCGAGCGGCACGTCGTCGGAGTCGGCGCGGAGGCCGGCGACGAGCAGCGAGCACTTCGGCAGGATCGCACCGAGCTCCGGGCGCTCGGCGGCGAGCGCCGCGCGCAGCGCCCCGATCGTCGTCTCGGGGCGCGACTCCTCCTCGAGCCCGGCCGCCTCCTCCGCGGCCGCGAAGTAGCGCACGCGGGCCATCAGGCGCTCGGTCGCCAGTCGGTCGCGAGGGCCCGGATGACCGCGACGACCTGCTCGACCGCGACCGGGTCGCCGCCGGTGCGGCCCGCGACGAGGCCGGCGACGAAGGCGCTGACCGGGGCGGCGGGACGCGTCACGCCGTGCGCGGCGTCCGCGGCGAGCGCGAGGATGTCGCCGGTCGGCACGTCCTCGGATGCGAGCCCGAACCGGCCGCGCAGGGTCTCGACCCATTCGGCGAGGTCCGCCGGGATCGCGTTCGCGGCGTCGGCGTCCGGCGAGCCCGCGCTCGGCGCGGTCGAGCTCCGCTCGGTCGCGTTCTCATCGGACACGCTCGTAATCCTCCCACGTGTCGATGTCGAGCGCCTCGCCGGGCGCGACCGCGACCGGCACGAGGTCGAGCCCGCCGACGAGCCGCCGCAGCGGCGCGCCGGCGGGCTCGCCGAGCGCGGCGAGGCCGTCGCGCAGCGCCGCGGTGCGGTAGAGCGCGGCGAGCCACTGCTCGCGGTCCTCCCCGTCGACGACGATCGCGCCGTCCGCGTCGGCGACGTCCGCGCGCGCGAGCGCGGCGACGAGCCGCTCGGCGAAGGGCAGGTCGGCGGCGAGCACGAGCACGAGATCGGCGGAGAGGCGCGGGAGCGCGGCGGCGATCGCGGCGACGGGGCCGCCCTGGACCTCGGGCCCGACGACGACGACCTCGTCCGCGACGGACTCCGCGGCGGCGACCGCGTGCTCGAGCAGCGTCCGGCCGGCGACGACGAGCCCGGGCTTGTCGATGCCGCCGAGGCGCGTCGCGCGGCCGCCGGCGACGACGATCGCGCCGGGCCGCGCGGCCCCGATCCCGGCTGCCTCCGATCCCGGGTCGGCGGGCTCGGTCATCCCGGCCGACTCCAGTCGCCGCCGCGGCCCCCCGCCTTCGCGACGAGCCGGACGTCGGAGAGCACGACGGACCGGTCGAGGCCCTTGACCATGTCGACGACGGCGAGCCCGGCGACCGAGACGGCGGTGAGCGCCTCCATCTCGACGCCGGTCCGGTCGGCGGTGCGGACGGTCGCCTCGATCTCGACCCCCTCGTCCTCGATCGCGAGGTCGACCGCGCAGCCGTGCACGCCGATGACGTGCGCGAGGGGCAGCAGCTCGGGGGTGCGCTTCGCCGCCGCGATGCCCGCGACGCGTGCGACCGCGAGGACGTCGCCCTTCGGCACCGAGCCGTCGCGCAGGGCCGCGACGACGTGCGGCGCGCAGCGCACGAAGCCGCGCGCGGTCGCGGAGCGCACGGTCGGCGCCTTCTGCGTCACGTCGACCATCCGGGCGCGGCCCGCCGCGTCGAGATGCGCGAACCCGCCGTCCGTCCCGCCGACCGCGCTCATGACGCAAGCATGACATCGACGGGCTCGCCCGCGCGCACCGCCTCGACCTCCGCGGGCACGACGGCGTACGCCTCGGCGAGCGCGAGGCCGCCCGCGAGGTGGGAGCCGGATCCGCCGGCCGTCGCGGGGCGCACGGTCCAGCGGGCGGGGTCGTCGCGGTCGATCGCGACCGGGAGGTACTGCCGGCGGCCGGCCGGCGTGCGCCAGTCGACCGCCGCGGGCAGGACGATCCGCGGGCGGTCGAGCGTCGCGCGGCCCTGCATCGCGAGCAGCGCGGGCCGGGCGAAGCACTCGAAGGACACGGCGACGGAGACCGGGTTGCCCGGGAAGCCGAAGAGCAGCGCGCCCGAGGCCGCGACCCCGAAGCCCTGGGGCTTGCCGGGCTGCATCGCGACCTTCGCGAACGTCATGGGCCCCCCGAGCACGCCCTGAGCACGGCCACCCGCGCCCGCGAGCGCCTGCTTGACCGGCTCGTAGGCGCCCTCGCTGACGCCGCCGGTCATGATGACGGCGTCGACGCCGAGCTCGTAGGCGCGGCGCAGCATCACGACCAGCTCGGCCGGGTCGTCGGCGACCGAGTCGCGCAGCACCGTCTCCGCGCCGGCGCCGGCGACGAGCCCGAGCAGCACGAGCGAGTTCGACTCCGGGATCTGCCCGCGGCTCAGCGGCGAGCCCGGCGGCCGCAGCTCCGAGCCGGTCGAGAGGATCGCGACCCGCGGCCGGCGCGCGACGGCGACGGTCGCGACGGAGGCGGCGGCGAGCGCCGAGGCCTGCAGCGGCGCGACCTCCCGGCCGGCGGCGACCAGCTCGGCGCCGGTCACGGCGTCCTCCCCGGCGCGGCGCACGTGCGCGCCCGGCCGGGGCTCGCGGACGATGCGCACGGTCCCGGCGCCGGCGAAGCCCTCCAGGGTGTCCTCGACGGGCACCACGGCGTCGGCGTCGGCCGGCATCGGCGCGCCGGTCATGATGCGGACCGCCTCGCCCGGCCCGATCGACGGGTCCTCGCCCGAGCCGGCCGCGACCTCGCCGACGACGCGCAGCGCGATCGGCGCGTCCGCCGCGGCCCCGATCGCGTCCGCGCGTCGGATGGCGAAGCCGTCCATCGCGGAGTTGTCGAACACCGGGATCGGGACCGTCGCGCGCACCGGAGCGGCGAGCGTGCGTCCGAGCGCGCCGGCGATGGGCACCGTCTCGCTCGGCAGCGGACGCACCGCGGCGAGCACCTCCGCGAGATGGTCCTCGACCGTCCTCACGCCGGCACCGACCGATGGGCGCCGCGCAGCGCGACCTCGCGGACCCGGGAGCGCAGGCCGTCGATGAGCAGCACCCGGCCGAGCAGCGGCTCGCCCGCGCCCGCGATGAGTTTGACCGCCTCGGCGGCCATCAGCGATCCGACCTGCATGCAGAGGGCGCCGAGCACCCCGACCGCCGAGCAGGCCGGCGGCTCGCCGACCTCGGCCGGGTCGTGCAGGTCGGCGAGCACCACGGGCTCCCGTCCGTTCGGCGGCGCCGACCAGAACACGGTCAGCTGCGCGTGCCACTCCTGCACCGTGCCCCAGACCAGCGGCACGCCGAGCGTCGCGCAGGCCGCGGCGACCGCGGTCCGCGTCTCGAAGGCGTCCGAGCCGTCGAGCACGACGTGGCAGCCGCGGAGCAGCTCGACGGCGTTCTCCGCGTCGATCCGCGTCGTCACCGCCCGCACGCGCGTCTCCGGGGAGACCGCCGCGATCGACTCGGCGGCGCTGTCGACCTTCGGCCGGCCGACGTCGCCGACGCCGTGGATGACCTGTCGATGCAGGTTGGAGAGGTCCACCTCGTCGTCGTCGACGAGGACGAGCTCGCCGATGCCGGCGGCGGCGAGGGCGAGCAGCGCGGGGGAGCCGAGCCCGCCCGCCCCGACGACGCCGACCCTGGCGGCGGCCAGCCGGCGCTGCCCGACCGGGCCGAGCCCGGCGAGCGCGGCGTGCCGGGCGGTCCGGGCGCGCTCCTGCGCGCTCAGCTCCGCAACGGGCTCGACGAGCGGCGGCAACGGCACGACCCCAGGGTAGTTCCGTTCGTCGCGGCTGCCGCTCGGCCCCGACGGGTGGCCGTGCTCAGCCGGCGCTGCGGATGAGGATGCGCCAGCGCTCCGGGCCCTCGTCGAGGTAGCGCGTCGGGTAGGCGTCCCCGTGCCTGGCGCGCAGCTGGGCCAGCAGCGGGATCGGGTCGTGCGTCGCGGAGACGATCATCCCGGCGCCGGGGCGCAGCGCCTCGATCGCGCCGAAGATCGCGGCGTGCCGGATCGCGTGCGGGATGGTCTGCACGTCGAGCTCGGGCAGCTCCTCGTCGGCCTCGCCGCAGGCGCAGCTCCCGTTCGAGGGCTGGTCGACGGCCTCCTCGTGCGAGCGATGGATGTCGATGTGCTGCGTCATGGCGCTCCCCTGGTCCCGCTGTCTCCGTTGCGATGATTTTATTACACTTGATCCCGTGGAAAAGAATCGGAGCGCGACGCGGGGCGCGGCCGGCGCCGCACCCCGCCGCACCGCCGGCGATCGCCGCCACTCCCCGAGCCGCGAGCGGCTGCTCCGGGAGATCGAGTCCCGCGGCTCCGCCTCCGCCGCCGAGCTGGCGGCCGCCACCGGACTCCACGAGAACACCGTCCGCGGGCACCTCGACCGGCTGCGGGCGGACGGCCACATCCGGCGCGAGCAGGACCCGCCGATCGGACGCGGGCGTCCGAGCCATCGCTGGCGCGCGGTCGACCCGGGGGCGGTCAGCCCCTATGCCGGCCTGGCCGCGGCGCTCGCCGACGCCCTCGTCGGCGCCGGCGCCGCCGCGCGCGGCCTCGCCCGCGCGGCGGGGGTCGCCTGGGGCGCGCGGCTCGCGGCCGAGCAGCCGGCCGGCGCCGATCCGCGCGGGCTCCTGGTCGACCTGATGCGGGAGCAGGGCTTCGGCCCGGAGCGGGTCGGCGACGCTCTGCACCTGCGCCGCTGCCCGCTCATCGCCGCCGCGGCGCGGCGCACCGAGGTGGTCTGCGCCGTGCACGAGGGGATGGTCGAGGGCATCGTCCGCTCGCACGATCGCGACGCCGGCGCCGCGCTCGAGCCCTTCGCCGCGGCCGGCGGTGCGTGCGTCCTGCGGCTGCAGGCCGCCTCATGAGCCGGCCGGCGGGGCCGTCCGCCGCGCGCCGCGCCCCTTCCTGGCGGCTCGTCTGGCTGCTGCCGGCCGGCCTCGCGCTGCTCGCCGGGCTCGACGCCGGCCTGCTGCTGCTCGACCTGCCCGCCCCGGTCGACGCGACGCGGCTGCCGGTCGTGCACGGGATGCTGCTCGTGCTCGGCTTCGTCGGCACGCTCGTCGCGCTCGAGCGGGCCACGGCCCTCGGGCGCTGGTACGGCTACGCCGCGCCGGGCCTGCTCGGCGCCGGCGGCGTCCTGCTGGTCGCGACCCCGGTGCCGCTCGTCGTCGGGAAGGCGGTGCTCGTCGCCGGCGCGGCCGCCTTCGTGCTGCTCTACCTGCCGCTCTGGCGCCGGCAGCACGACGCTGCGCTGCTCACCCAGCTGCTCGGCGCCGCGCTCGGGCTCGGCGGCGCGGTGATCTGGCTGGGCCAGGACGCCATGACCATGGTCGTGCCGTGGCTGATCGGCTTCCTCGTGCTGACCATCGCCGCGGAGCGCGTCGAGCTGGCCCGCATCACGATGGGACCGCGCGCCGGCGCCCGCCTGCTCGTCCACGCCTGGGCCGTGACCGCCGCCCTCGTCGTCGGGGTCGTGCTCCCGGACGCCGGCGCGGTGCTGCTCGGCGTCGCGCTGCTCGCGCTCGCGGGCTGGCTGATCGTGCACGACGTCGCCCGCCGCACCATCCGGGCCGCCGGCGTGACGCGGTACATGGCCGCGTGCATCCTCGCCGGCTACGCGTGGCTCGTCGTCGCGGCCGTGGTGCTGCTGTTCGGCGAGCCGGACGGGGCGGCGTACGACGCGGTGGCGCACGCCGTGTTCCTCGGCTACGTGTTCTCGATGATCATGGCGCACGCGACGACGATCCTGCCGGCGGTGCTGCGGATCGCGCTCCCCTACCGAGCGGCGTTCTGGGCGCCGGCCGCGCTGCTGCAGGTCGCGCTGCTGGTCCGGCTCTGGCTGGGCGACGGCCTCGGCGTCCCCGCCGGCCGCCAGGCGGGCGGCGCGCTCGGCGTCGCCGCCCTGCTGCTGTTCGCCGGCACGGCCCTGACGAGCGCGCTGCTCGGCCCCGCACGCCGTCCCGCGCGGCGATCCGAGCCGGGATCCGAGCCGGGATCCGAGCCGGGATCCGTCCGAGTCGGGGAGGGCGCCCGATGAGCGGCCCCGAGCACCCGGCCGCAGCGAAGGCGCCCGCGCGCGGCTTCCAGCCGATGCGCGACATCCCGACCGTGGTCTGGCTGGTGCTGACCGTCGTCGCGGCGCTCGTGCACCGGCAGCTGCCGGTGGCCGGCTGGCTGCTCATCCACCTGCTGCTGCTCGGCGCGGTCACCCACGCGATCCTGGTGTGGAGCCAGTACTTCTCCTTCGCGCTGCTGCGCCGCGCCGCGACCGTCGCCGACCGCCGGACGGAGCGCATCCGGCTGCTGCTCGCCAACGGCGGGGTCGTGCTCGTCCTGGTCGGCGTGCCGGCCCGGGTCTGGCCGGTGACCGTCGCGGGCGCGACGGCGCTGGTCGTCGCCGTCGGATGGCACGGCGGCGCGCTGCTGCGCCGGCTGCGCGCCGCCCTGCCCGGACGGTTCGGGCGGACCGTCCGCTACTACGTCGCGGCCGCGGCCGTGCTCGTGGTCGGCGCGGGGATCGGCGCCGTCCTCGCCCGCGGCGACGACCGACCGGGCCTGGTGGCCGCGCACGCCCTGCTGAACGTGCTCGGCTGGATCGGCCTGACCGTCGCCGGCACGGTCGTGACGCTGTGGCCGACGATCCTGCGCACCCGCGCCGACGAGCGCGCCGCGCTCGGCGCCGCCCGCGCGCTGCCGTGGCTCGCCGCCGGGGTCCTCGCGGCGGCGCTCGGGGCCGCCATCGGCTGGCTGCCGCTGGTCGCGCTCGGGCTCGCCGCCTACCTGACGGGGCTCGTCGTGATCGGGGTCTCGCTGTGGCGCGCCGCCCGCCAGGCGCCGCCGCGCAGCTTCGCGGCGATCTCGGTCGGCATGGCGCTGCTGTGGTGGGCGGGCTCGGTCGTGCTGCTCGTCGTCGGCACGGCGGTCGCGGCGATCGACGGCTCGGGCCCCGCGGCGCTGCCGGCCCTCGTCGGGCGGATCGCGCCGTATCTCGCCGCCGGCTTCGCGGCGCAGGTGCTGGTCGGCGCCCTGAGCTACCTCGTCCCGGTGGTGCTCGGCGGCGGCCCCACGCCGGTGCGGATCGGCACGGCGGCGTTCGACCGGCTCGGCCCGCTGCGCGTGACGGTCGCGAACGCCGCGCTCGCGGTGTGCGCGCTGCCGGTGCCGAGCCTGATGCGGGTGGTCGCCTCGGCGCTCTACCTCGTCGCGATGGCGTCCTTCCTGCTCGTCATGGTCGCCGCCATGCGCGCTCAGCGCCGGGCCAAGGCGGCCGGCGCGACCCTCGACGGGCCCCGCCGCGGGCCGATCGTCCCGGAGGGCGAGCAGCCGGCGGGCCGTCGCGCCGGCCAGGCCGTCGCCGGCCTGCTCGCGGTCGTGCTCGCGGTCGTCGGGTGCGTCGCCGTGGACCCGCTGTCGCTCGGGCGGGGCGCCGCCGCGGCCGGGGATCCGGACGCCCCGGTGCAGACCGTTCGGGTCGAGGCGGCCGACATGCGGTTCGCCCCCGATCGCATCGAGGTGCCGGTCGGCACGCGGCTGGTGATCGAGCTCGTCAACGCCGACGCCGTGCAGACGCACGATCTCGTGCTCGCCGACGGCGTCACGAGCGGACGGCTCGCGCCCGGCGGCTCGACGACCGTCGACGCGGGGGTGATCACCGGCGACCTCGACGGCTGGTGCTCCATCGTCGGCCACCGCCAGATGGGCATGACGCTGACCGTCGTGGCCGTCGGCGGGCCGGCGGCCTCGGCGCCGCCCGACGGCACGGCGACGGACGCGGGCGACCACGGCGCGCACACGACGGCCGGCGCCCTCGACCCGACGGCGCAGCCGGGGCCCGGCTTCCGCCCGTTCGACGCGGAGCTGCCCGCGCTGCCGCCCTCCGACGAGCCGACCACGCACCGGCTGACGCTGACCGTGCGCGACACCGTGACGGAGGTCGCGCCGGGCATCACGCAGACGCTCTGGACGTACGACGGCACCGCCCCGGGGCCCGTGCTGCACGGCCGGGTCGGCGACACCTTCGAGGTCACCCTCGTCAACGACGCCTCGATGGGGCACTCGGTGGACTTCCACGCCGGCTCGCTCGCGCCGGACGAGCCGATGCGCACCATCGCGCCGGGCGAGCGGCTGCGGTACGTCTTCACCGCGACGCGCGCCGGCATCTGGATGTACCACTGCTCGACCATGCCGATGAGCGCGCACATCGCGAACGGCATGGTCGGCGCGGTGGTCATCGAGCCGGACGACCTGCCGCAGGTCGATCGCAGCTACGTGCTGGTGCAGGGGGAGTACTACCTCGGCGACCCCGGCGGCGAGGTCGACGCCGACAAGGTCGCGGAGCGGCGCCCGGACCTCGTCGTCTTCAACGGCTACGCGAACCAGTACGACCACGCGCCGCTCACGGCGCGGGTCGGCGAGCGGGTGCGGATCTGGGTGCTGGACGCCGGGATCGAGCGGCCGTCGAGCTTCCACGTCGTCGGCGGCCAGTTCGACACCGTCTGGTCGGAGGGGCGGTACCTCGTCGACCGCGCGGAGGGGACCGGTTCGCAGGCGCTCGGGCTGATGCCCGCGCAGGGCGGCTTCGTCGAGCTGGTCCTCCCCGAGGCCGGGGACTACCCCTTCGTCTCCCACTTCATGATCGACGCGGAGCGCGGCGCGCACGGCGTCCTCCGGGTCGCCCCGGCCGCCGGCTGAGCGAGGCCGTCCTCGATCGCCCGCGATCGACCGCCGCTGCTGCGGATCGATCACGTCCGATGGTCCGCGCCTGCGGCGATAGGATCGCGGAATGCACGCGTATCGGATCGCGGAAGCGGCGCAGCTGCTCGGCGTCAGCGACGACACGGTCCGTCGCTGGGTCGACTCCGGCGCGCTTCCGACCACCGGTGCCGCTCCGGCCGAGATCCCCGGCGCCGCGCTCGCCGACTGGGCCCGGCAGCGCGCCGAGGCGGCGCCCGACCCGACCGACCGCCTGAGCAGCGCCCGCAACCGCTTCGTCGGCCTGGTCACCCGGGTCGTCGCGGACGGCGTCATGGCGCAGGTCGACGTCCAGGCCGGCCCGCACCGCGTCGTCTCGCTGATGTCCGCGGAGGCCGTCCGCGAGCTCGGGCTCGAGCCGGGTTCGCTCGCTGTCGCCGTCGTCAAAGCCACCACCGTCATCGTCGAGACCCCGAGGAGCTGACCCATGCGCACCATCCGCGCGCTCGCCGTCGTCGCCGCCGTCACCGCCGCCGCTGCGCTCACCGCCTGCGCCTCGCCCGCGCCGGCCCCGTCCGCGAGCCCGACGGCCGACCCGGACGTCCCCGAGACGTCGGCCCTCGGCGGCGAGCTGACGGTCTCGGCCGCCGCCTCGCTGAAGGCGGCGTTCGACGAGATCGCGGCGGCCTTCGAGGCGGCGAACCCGGGCGTCGACGTGCTGCCGATCGAGTACGACGGCTCGAGCACGCTGGCCACCCAGATCATCGAGGGCAAGCCGGTCGACGTCTTCGCCTCGGCGGACGAGGGGAACCTGCAGAAGGTCGTCGACGCGGGTCTGATCACGAGCACCCCGGTGCTGTTCGCGACGAACACGCTCGTCATCGCCGTGCCCGAGGGCAATCCCGGCGGCGTGACCTCGCTCGCCGACCTCGCCGACCCGGCGCTGCGCGTGGTGCTCTGCGACGCCGAGGTGCCCTGCGGCAAGGCCGCCACGAAGCTGCTCGGCCTCGACGGCGTCGCGGTCGCCCCGGTCAGCTTCGAGCAGAACGTCACCGCCGTGCTCACCAAGGTGGCCGCGGGCGAGGCGGACGCCGGTCTGGTCTACGCGACCGACGTCGCCGGCCGCACGGACGTCGAGTCGATGGTTCCGGATCGCGCCGGCGAGGTCGTCAACCGGTACCCGATCGCCGCGCTCGACGCCGCCCCGAACGCCGCCGCCGCGGCGGCGTTCGCGGCCTTCGTGACCGGTCCGCAGGGCCAGGCGATCCTCGGGAAGCTCGGCTTCGGCAGGCCATGACGGCGCTCGGCCTCGGCGTCGCCGCCCCGCGCACGGGCGGCGGGAGCGGGGTCCCGCTGTGGCTGGCGGCGCCCGCCTTCGTCGGCGTGGCGTTCCTCGTGCTGCCGCTGACCGCGCTGGTCGGCCGCGCGGACTGGTCGACGCTCTGGTCCGACGTGATGACCCCGGCGACCCTCGAGGCGCTCTGGCTGTCGATCTGGACCGCGCTCCTGGCCACCGCGATCTGCGCGCTGCTCGGCATCCCGCTCGCGATCTGCATCGCGCGGGCCCGCCCCTGGCTGGGCTCGCTGCTGCGCGCGATCACGACGATCCCGCTGATCCTGCCGCCGATGGTCGGCGGCGTCGCCCTGCTCTACCTGCTCGGCCGCAACGGCTGGCTCGGGCAGGGCCTGAGCGTCGCGGGCGTCCAGCTGCCGTTCACCAGCGCGGCGGTCGTGCTCGCGCAGGCGTTCGTCGCGTTCCCGTTCCTGGTGCTCGCGGTCGAGGGCGCCGTGCGGGGGCTCGACCCCGAGCTGCCGCTCGCGTCCGCCGATCTCGGGGCGACCCCGTTCCAGACGCTGCTGCGGGTGACGATCCCGCTCGCCGGGCCGGGCATCGCGGCCGGGCTGACGCTCTGCTTCGCGCGCGCCGCCGGCGAGTTCGGCGCGACGGCGCTGTTCGCCGGCAACTCGCCGGGCACCACCCGCACCATGCCGCTCGCGATCTACACCGCGTTCAACGGCGCCGGCGTCTCGCAGGGCACCGCGATCGCCCTCGCCCTCGTGCTGCTCGTCGTCGCGATCGCCGTCCTGATCCTCGCCCGCGCCTGGCGCCCTGCGGCCTGACCCGCCGGCCGTCGGCGCCCGGACGACAGAGCGCTCAGTCGAGGGCGAGGAGGGCGCTCGCAGCCACCGCGAGGGCGAGGCCGGCGTACTGCACCGGTGCGATGCGCTCCTTCAGCACGATCCGCGCGAGCACGATGGTGCCGATCGGGTAGAGCGCCGCGAGCACCGCCATCACCGACAGGTCGCCGATGCGCACGCCCCAGAGGAGGCCGGCGTTGGCGGCGGCGTCGACGACGCCGCAGCCGACCGCGAGCAGCAGGCCGGCCCGAATCGGGCCGGGGGTCCGCGGCGCCGCGCCGGTCCCCTCCCGCCGGCGGCGGGCCGCGACGAGGGCGGCGAGCGCCGCCGCGATCGTCAGCATGATCGCCGCGACGACGACGCGGTTCGCGACGAGCGGGACGAGCCCGGAGTCGTCCGGGGCGCGGTCGATGACGATGAGGAACGCGCCGATCGCGACGCCCGAGCCGATCGCCATCAGGATGCCGCGCAGGCTCGGCCGCACGGCGCCGCGCTCCGGCACGAAGCCGACCAGCACCACCGCGACGAGGCCGGTGCCGAGGCCGACCCAGCCGAGCGCGCCGATCCGCTCGCCGAGCGCGGACGCGACGACGAGCGGCACGACCGCGGAGACCAGGGCGGTCAGCGGCGACAGGATGCTCATCGGGCCGATCGCGAGGCAGGCGTAGAGCAGTCCGATCGCGACCGCGCCGCACACCCCGGAGAGCGCCCCGGCGCCGACCGCCTCCCAGCTCCAGCGCGCGGGCACGGCGAGCGCCACGAGTGCGAGCACGACGATGCCGACCGCCGAGGCGAGCCCGGTCGCCAGCACCGCGCCCATCCGCCTGGCGGCGATCCCGCCGAGGAAGTCGGCCGCGCCGAACACGATCGCGCTGGTGAGTCCGACGACGACCGTGAGCATCGCCCGAGCCTATCCGGGCCGATCAGGCGGGGAGCGACGGGTGCTCGCCGGCGGGGCAGGGCCTGTGCCGCGGGATGAACGCGGCGAGCAGCGAGCTCGCGAGCGCCGCGACGAGCCCGAGCACGAAGGCGAGCTGGAACGCGTCCCAGGAGGGGACCATGACGTCGCCGACCTGGACGGTGATCGCCGAGAGGACCACGCCGATCATCGCCGCCGCGAGCGTCGTGCCGACGGAGCGCATGAGCGAGTTGATGCCGTTCGCCGCCGCCGTCTCGGTCATCGGCACCGCGCGCATGATGGCGCTCGGCGCCGCCGCGAAGGCGGCGCCGATGCCGGCGGCCGCGATCACGTTGACGACCATCGCCGACCACAGGGTGTGCAGCCAGAGCAGGCACACGACGTAGGCGATCGCGACCAGGACGCCGCCGGCGACCATGAGCGGCTTGGGGCCGACGACGCCCATCAGCCGCCCCGCGATGGGCGAGACGAGCAGGATCGTGAAGCCGAAGGGCAGCAGTCCGAGGCTCGCCTCCATCAGGGAGAGCCCGAGGCCCGCCTGGGAGGCGACGGGGTTCTCGAGGAACTGCGGGATCCCGATGTTGAACGAGAACAGGCCGAACGACAGCAGCAGCGATGAGAGGTTCGCGAGCAGCACCGGGCGCCGGGCGGCCACGCGCAGGTCGACCAGCGGGTTCCGGTCGCGCAGCTCGTACCAGCCCCACAGCAGCAGCACCGCGACGCCGCCGAGCCCGACGCCGAGCGTCGGCGGCGAGAGCCAGCCCCACTCGCCGCCGCTGGAGAGGGCGAGCAGGATGCCGACGATGCCGATCGCGAGGCCGATCGCGCCGACCCAGTCGAATCGCCCGAGGCTGCGCAGCACGCTGACCGGCACGATCGCGAGGATGAGCAGCAGGCTCAGCAGGCCGATCGCGCCGGCGATCCAGAACAGCGCGTGGTAGTCCCACTGCTCGGCCGCGAACGCCGCGAGCGGGAGCCCGATCGCGCCGCCGATCCCCATCGTCGCGGACATCAGCGCGATGCCGCTGCCGAGTCGGCGCTCGGGCAGCACGTCGCGCATGATCGAGATGCCGAGCGGGAGGATCCCCATGCCGACGCCCTGCAGGCCGCGCCCGATGATCATGCCGACGATGTCGTGCGAGGTCGCCGCGACGACGCAGCCGACGACCATGATGGCGAGCACCGCGAGCGCGATGCGGCGCTTCCCGAACATGTCGCCGAGCCGGCCCGCGATCGGCGTGGTGACCGCCGCGGTGAGCAGGGTGATCGTGACGACCCAGGCGGTGTCGGAGCGCGGCGCGTCGAGCAGGGTCGGCAGCTCGTACTGGATCGGGATGATGATCGTCTGCATGAACGAGGAGGTGAGCCCGCCGATCGCGAGCGCCGCGACGATCGCGCCGGGGCTCGGCGAGCGCCGCAGTCGCTCCCGCTCGCGTTCGTCGCCCACAGCCCGTCCCGTCCGAGGTCAAGCCTAGACTCGCGGCATGACCGGCCCCGACCCGCGCGAGCAGTTCCTCGAGGTGCTGCAACGCGTCTGGGGCTACCCCGCATTCCGCGGCGAGCAGGCCGAGATCATCTCCACCGTCGCCGGCGGCGGCGACGCGCTGGTGCTGATGCCGACCGGCGGCGGCAAGTCGCTGTGCTACCAGGTGCCGGCCCTCGTGCGCGAGGGCACCGGCGTGGTGGTCTCGCCGCTGATCGCCCTCATGCAGGACCAGGTCGACGCGCTCGCGGCGCTCGGCGTCCGCGCCGCGTTCCTCAACTCGACGCAGGACGCCGAGGAGCGCCGGGCGGTCGAGCGCGCGGTGCGGGCCGGCGAGCTCGACCTGCTGTACCTCGCGCCGGAGCGCCTCGCCGTGCCCGGCACCGCGGAGCTGCTGGACTCGGCCCCGATCGCGCTGTTCGCGATCGACGAGGCGCACTGCGTCGCCCAGTGGGGCCACGACTTCCGCCCGGACTACCTCGGCCTCTCCATGCTGCACGAGCGCTGGCCGGAGGTCCCGCGCATCGCGCTGACCGCCACGGCGACGGCCGCGACGCGGGCCGAGATCGTCGAGCGGCTCGGCCTGCAGGACGCGCGGCAGTTCGTCGCGAGCTTCGATCGGCCGAACATCGCCTACCGCATCGAGCCGAAGGACCAGCCGCTGCACCAGCTGCTCCGGCTGATCCGCGAGGAGCATCCGGGGGATGCGGGCATCGTCTACTGCCTCTCGCGGAGCTCCGTCGAGCGGACCGCCGAGGCGCTCGCCGCGGCCGGCGTCGACGCCCTCCCGTACCACGCGGGGCTCGACCAGGCGACGCGGCGGCGGAACCAGGCGCGCTTCCTGCGCGAGGACGGCGTGGTGATCGTCGCGACGATCGCCTTCGGGATGGGGATCGACAAGCCCGACGTGCGCTTCGTCGCCCACCTCGACCTGCCGAAGTCGGTCGAGGGCTACTACCAGGAGACCGGCCGGGCCGGGCGGGACGGCCTGCCGGCGACGGCCTGGATGGCGTACGGGCTCGCCGACGTGGTGCAGCAGCGGCGGCTCATCGAGCAGTCGGAGGGCACGGCCGCCCATCGGCGGAACCTCACCGCCCATCTCGACGCGATGCTTGCGCTGTGCGAGACGGTCGAGTGCCGCCGGTCCCGGCTGCTGCGCTACTTCGGGCAGTCCTCCGTCGGGGAGCAGGGCTGCGGGAACTGCGACACCTGCCTCAGCCCGCCGGAGGCCTGGGACGGCACCGTCGCGGCGCAGAAGCTGCTCTCCACGATCGTGCGCCTCGACCGCGAGCGCGACCAGCGCTACGGCGCCGGCCAGCACATCGACGTCCTGCTCGGCCGGGAGACCGAGCGCGTCCAGCGGCTCGGGCACGACGCGCTGGCGACCTTCGGGATCGGGGCCGAGCTGTCCGAGCTGGAGTGGCGGGGCGTCGTCCGCCAGCTCCTCGCGCAGGGCGTGCTCGCGGTCCGCGACGAGCACGGCACGCTCCGCCTCGGCGACGAGGCGCCGGCGGTGCTGCGCGGCGAGCGGCCGGTCATGCTGCGCAAGGACGTCGCCCGCTCGGCCCGGTCGCGCTCGGCGGGCCGGGCGAGGCCGCCGGCCGACCTGGCACCGCAGGACGCGGGCCTGTTCGAGGCGCTGCGCGCCTGGCGGGCCGGGGTCGCCCGCGAGCAGAACGTGCCGGCCTACGTCGTGTTCGCCGATGCGACGCTGCGCGGCATCGCCGCGACGCGCCCTGCCACGCCGGACGAGCTGGCGCAGATCTCGGGGATCGGCGCGAAGAAGCTGGAGACCTACGGCGACGCGGTGCTCGAGCTCGTCGCCGCGAGCGTTACGCATTCGTGATGCATCGGGCTTCCTCCGGGGCGCGGCGGGCACGTATCCTGCAATGCTGCCCATCGACCAGGCGGCCAGAGAGCGGAAGGAGGCCCGGCAATGAACCCGATCGAGATCACCGAGCACGCACCGGTCAGCGGTGCGGTCGCGCGCCGAGGATCCTCCCGCGTCGTCGCGCCCGCAGCCTGACCCGCTGACGCCCTGAGGGGCATGCCGCAGCGGGCATATGCCCGCTCGCGGTCCTCGCGCCATCCGGCGCCTCCGCCCGCGCGGCGCTCCGCCGCGCCTCCGAGCATCGATCACGAGGTCCCACCATGTCCACCCCCACCGTCCATCCGCCCGATACCCGGCAGCTGGAGACCGTGCTGCCGCGGCTCCGGCTGCACGAGCGGCTCGCGCTGCGCATCGCCGTGCGCGCGCTGCTCCGGCTCGACCGCGAGCAGGACCGCGAGACCCTGCTGCGGCGCCACGAGCTCGTGCTGGCCAACGAGCGCCGCCGTGCCGAGATCGAGCGATCCCTGCTGCTGCGCCGGCCGTGGTGACGAGCGCCCGGCCGGGTTCCGGCGATCCGCGCCAAGACGGATCGCCGGAACCCGGGTCGATTTGTGCGGCCCTGACAGCGATCAGGTCGTTCCGCTGTCCGAAGCCTACGATGGCCGCATGACCACGACCTCCGCCGCGTCCGAGACCCCTGCGACCGCCGCCACCGCCGACCCGAAGGTCGACGTCGGCGCCCTCGGGAGGCTCCTGCTCGGCCGCTGGTCGGACGTCCGCCTCGAGGCACGGCGGCTCAGCCTCGACCCGCTCATCCGGCGCGTGCCCGGCGAGTCGATGCGCGAGCACCGCGACCGCGTCGTCAAGGCGCTGCACCGCCTCGTCGAGCTCGGCGTCACCGGCCGCGCCTTCCCGAAGCGGATCGGCGGCTCCGAGGACCCGGGGGCGAACATCTCCGGCTTCGAGGAGCTCGTCCTCGGCGACCCGAGCGTCGCGATCAAGGGCGGCGTGCAGTGGGGCCTGTTCGGCTCGGCCATCCTGCTGCTCGGCACCGACCGGCATCACGACGCCTGGCTCGAGGACGTCATGACGCTGCGCATCCCCGGAGCGTTCGCGATGACGGAGACCGGCCACGGCTCGGACGTCGCCTCGATCGGCACGACGGCGACCTACGACCCGGAGACGGAGGAGTTCGTCATCCACACCCCCTTCCGCGGCGCGTGGAAGGACTACCTCGGCAACGCCGCCGAGACCGGCATCGCCGCCGTCGTGTTCGCCCAGCTCGTCACCAGGGGCGTGAACCACGGCGTGCACGCGTTCTACGTGCCGATCCGCGATCCGAGGACGAAGGCGTTCCTGCCGGGGGTCGGCGGCGAGGACGACGGCGTCAAGGGCGGGCTGAACGGCGTGGACAACGGCCGGCTGCACTTCGATCGCGTCCGCGTCCCGCGGTTCAACCTGCTCGACCGCTACGGCGCGGTCGCGCCCGACGGCGAGTACTCGTCGCCGATCGCGAGCCCCGGCCGGCGCTTCTTCACCATGCTCGGCGCGCTGGTCCAGGGCCGCGTCTCGCTCGACGGCTCCGCGACCGCGGTCGCCAAGCTCGCGCTGACCATCGCGATCCGCTACGGCGACGTGCGCCGGCAGTTCGCGCCGGAGCGCGGCGCGGCTGAGACCGTGCTGCTCGACTACGGCCGGCACCAGCGGCGCCTGCTCCCCCGGCTCGCCGAGGTGTACGCGATGAACTTCGCCCACGAGGGCCTGATGCGCAAGTACCACGAGGTCTTCAGCGGCGCCGCCGACACCGACGAGGACCGCCAGGACCTGGAGACGCTCGCCGCGGCGCTCAAGCCGCTGAGCACCTGGGCCTGCCTCGACGTCCTGCAGGAGAGCCGCGAGGCCTGCGGCGGCCAGGGCTTCATGGCCGTCAACCGCATCGCGCCGCTGCGCGCCGACATGGACATCTGGGCCACCTTCGAGGGCGACAACAACGTGCTGCTGCAGCTGGTCGGCAAGCGCCTGCTCACCGAGTACGCGAAGCGGATGTCGAAGCCCGACGCCGCGACGATCCGCGCCTACGTCGCCGACCAGGTCGAGGAGGTCGTCGTCGGCCGGACCGGGCTGCGCCAGCTCGGCCAGGACATCCGCGACTTCGGCTCCACCGCGCGCAGGGTCGGCTGGGTGCGCGACACGGACTCGCAGCGCCAGCTGCTCACCGACCGCGTCGAGACGATGGTCGCCGAGCTCGCGCAGGCGCTGCGCGCCGGCAAGCGTATGGGCGCGGAGGAGGCGGCCGAGCTGTTCAACCGCCACCAGAACGACCTCATCCTCGCCGCCCGAGCGCACGCGGAGCTGCTGCAGTGGGAGGCGTTCACCGACGCGCTGGACGATCCGGGGCTCGACGCGGACACGCGTCAGGTGCTCACCTGGCTGCGCGACCTGTTCGGCCTCGGGCTCATCGAGCGCGGCATCGGCTGGTTCCTGCTCAACGGCCGGATCTCCGCGAACCGGGCGAGGGCGATCACCGAGTACATCGACACCCGGCTGCTGCCGCGCATCCGCGCCCGCGCCGTCGACCTCGTCGACGCCTTCCGGTTCTCCGACGAGCTCATCGGCGCCGGCATCGCGACCGGCGAGGAGCGGGCGCGGCAGGACGAGGCGCGGGCCTATTACGCCGCCCAGGCGCAGACCGCGCGCTCGGAGGCCCCGACCGTCTAGCCTTGCGCTATGACCGTTCCCCCTGCCGCCGGCCAGCAGCCGTACTACGGCCAGCCGTACCAGCCCCCCGTCCCGACCGACCCCGCCGATGCCCCGATCCCGGGGATCTCGTTCGGCGGCGCGCTCGTGCGCTTCTTCCAGAAGTACGGACGGTTCTCGGGCCGCGCGAGCCTCTCCGAGTACTGGTGGATGTTCCTGTGGGACATCCTGCTCGGCATCGTGCTCGGCGTCGTCATCGCCGTGCTGATGGTCCCGGCCATCACCGAGGCGGTGCAGCGCGGCGCGCTGAGCGCGCCGGAGGACCAGTCCGCGGCCGCGAACGCGCTGTTCCTCGAGCTGCTCGGCCGGTTCGTGGCGATCTACGTCGTGCTGCTGCTGATCAGCCTCGCGCTGCTCGTCCCGCACCTGGCCGTCACCGTCCGCCGGCTGCACGACTCGAACCGCTCCGGCCACTTCGCCTGGCTGCTGCTGGTGCCGTCGGTCGGCAGCCTCATCGTGCTGATCCTCTGCCTGATGCCGACCGACCCGTACGGCCAGCGCTTCGACCGGCCCCTCGCCGCCCGCTGACGGAGCTCCCGTGACCTTCAACGAGGGCGCCGACCTCGATCCGAGCCGGGTGCGCCGCCGCAGCGGCGGGGCGAAGGCCGGCATCGCGGTCGGCGGCGTCGGGGTCGGCGCGATCCTCATCGCGCTCGTCTCCTCGTTCCTCGGCGTCGACCTGAGCGGGCTGCTCGGCGGGACGGGCGGCGGACAGGTCGCGGCGCAGGACGAGGCGGTGCTCGCGAGCTGCTCGACCGGCGCGGACGCGAACGCGAACGCCGAGTGCCGCATCGTCGGCGCGGAGAACTCGCTCACCGCCTACTGGACGGACGTCGAGGGCGGCGCGTTCCAGCCGCCGTCGGTGGTCATCTTCGACCAGGCGACGCCGACCGCCTGCGGCACCGGCACCACCGACATGGGGCCGTTCTACTGCCCGTCGGATCGGACGATCTATCTCGACCTGACGTTCTTCGGCGAGCTGCGCTCCAAGTTCGGGACGAACGGCGGCCCGCTCGCCGAGATGTACGTCGTCGCCCACGAGTACGGCCACCACATCCAGAACGTGTCCGGGATCATGGACGGCCTCGACCTGCGGGACACCGGCGCCGCCTCCGACAGCGTCCGGCTCGAGCTGCAGGCCGACTGCCTCGCGGGCTCCTGGGTCGCCGCCGCGGCGAACACGAAGGACGCCGGCGGCACCGCCTTCCTGCGGGTCCCGACCAGGGATGAGCTCCGCCAGGCGCTCGAGGCCGCGGCCGCCGTCGGCGACGACCACATCCAGCAGACGCTCGGCGGCGGCTCCGTCAACCCGGAGACCTGGACGCACGGCTCGAGCGCCGAGCGCGTCGCCTGGTTCGCGGTCGGCTACGACGAGGGCTGGCGCAGCTGCCAGACCTTCGGGATCACGCCGCAGCAGCTCGCCAACCCCCGCGCCTGAGCGCTCAGGCGCGCCGCCGCCGGACGGCGACCAGGCCGATGCCGGCCAGGAGCAGGGCGAGCCCGAGCAGGCCGGGCGCGGCGAGCTCGGCGCCCGTCGGCGGCAGCTCGACCGTGAACGCGGCCGAGGCGACCACCAGGCCGCCGAGGGTCGCGGTGACCGTGTGCGCGCCGGCGTCGGCGCTCACGGGCACGTCGAACGCGAACGCGAACGCGCCGGTGCCGCTCGAGGTCGCCGTGCCGAGCACGACCGGGGCGGAGTTGAACACGATCGTGTAGACGGTGTTCGCGGCGAAGCCGGTGCCGGTCGCCGTGACGTGGTCGCCGCCGACCCCGCTCGTCCGGCTGAGCGTCAGGGTCGGCACCGCGCTCGGCGTGGCCTGGACGGCGGCGCTGACCGGTCCGGGTCCGTAGGCGGACTCGGCGGCGACCCGGAACTCGTAGGCCGAGCCGTTGACGAGGCCCGTCACGGTCGCCGAGGGCGTCGTCCCGGTGCCGTCCAGGAAGGTCGACCAGCTCGGGGCCCCGACCAGGCGGAACTCGACGATGTAGTCCGTGATCGGGCTGTCCCCTGGCGCCGGCGCGGTCCAGCTCAGCGCGACCTGCGCGTCGCCAGCGGTCGGCGTCAGCCCGGTGGGCGCGTCGGGGAACTGCGCCTCGGCGGCGCCGATGTCGATCGCCGTCCCGGACACCCGTGCGAGCCCGCGCTGGTCGGCGGCCGGCGGCGGGGCGAACGCCGGGTCCCCGGCGTCCACGACCGGGCTGCCCGGCAGCGGCAGGTGGGTCGGGGTCGGGCCGCCGTTGGCCGCGAGCGGGCCGAGGTCGGGGTCGATCGCGGCGCCGGCGTCGAACAGGTTGCCGGTGCCCGCGGCGATGGCGTCGAGCGTGGTCGAGTCGCCCGGGAGCACGTAGCCGATCAGGCTCCGGTCCACCGTGGCGGTCGTGGAGTCGAGGAGCAGATCCGGGGTCGTGGAGGAGGTGCCGGGGTTGCCGGCGATGATCGTGTGGTCGATCTTCGCGATGCCGCTGCCGCCGCAGCCGCAGTCGGCGACGGCCACGACGGGGGTGCCGTCGGGCATGGCGTTGTCGGTCACGGTCGAGTGCGCGATCACGACGTCGCCGCCGTCGAGGAACGCGCTGATCACGGGATAGGGGGGATCGGCGGTGTCCGGGGCGCCGGTGACCGTCGAGTTCGTCAGGCGCGTGGTGCCGCTGGAGGCGAACGCCGCGAACCCCTCCGCGTCGGTGCTGCCGATGATGGTCGAGTCGCGGACCTCGACCGTGCCGGTGCCCTGGTTGAAGATCACGACGCCCGAGCCGCTGTCCTCGATCAGCGCGTCGCTGATCGTCGCGGAGGCGGTGTCCATCACGACGAGCGAGAGCGCGGTGCAGTCGGCCCGCTCGATCGTGAGCCGGTCCGCGGTGAGCACCGCGTCGCCCATCAGGACGGCCTCGATCCCGCAGTCGGCGATGTCGAGCACGGTCACGTCCTGGAGCACGACCGTGCCGAAGCTGAAGACGCCTCCGATCCCGGCGTCGCTGTCGTGGATCGTCGTGGCCGTCGCGGAGAAGGCGCTGTCGGCGATGTCGAAGGCGATGTCCGCGGTGCCGGCCGTCGCCACGACGCCGCTGAGCGTCACGGTCGGGCTGGCGCCGGGGTCGCCGAGGGTGCCGGTCGAGGTGACGATCGGCCCGCTGCCGTCGAAGTCGAACGAGAGGTCGTCGATGGAGAGGCGCGCGTCGCCGCTGACGTCGAACCCCGCCGCCGTCACCGAGGCCGCCGAGATGGTGCGGCCGCCGCCCTCGATCGTGACGGAGCCGGCGGTGAGGGCGTGGACGCCCGAGACGATCGCGAAGTCGCCGGTGATCTCGACATCGACGGGGTCGCCCGGGTTCGCCACCGCGTAGTCGATCGCCGCGTTCAGCGCGGCCTCGCTGTCGACCCCGGGGAAGCTCGCCGCGCTCGCCGGCGACGCCAGCACCACCGCGCCGGCGAGCGCCAGCGCGAGACCCGCGATCGCGCTCAGCGCCCCGCGCGCCGCCCCGCCGATTCGGCTCATGACGGACCCCCGTACGTCGTCGCGGTCAGTCTAGGGCACCACGAGCTCGACGAACGAGGCCTCCAGGCCCACGAGCGAGGGCCGGACGCGGGCGAGATAGCCGGTCCAGACCTCGGAGGCCTCGAACTCCCGCTCGGCGGCGAGGAACTCGTCCGGGCCGCCCGGGTGCGAGACGAGCCAGTCGAAGCGCTCGTGCTCGCGGTCGACGACGCACCACTCGACCGTGAACCCGAACTCGGCGCGGATCGCCGGCACGCCCGCGAAGTACCAAGCCAGGAACTCGTCGAAGCGCTCCGGGATCATCGTGTAGCGCCGGAGCTGGCGCGTCGTCACCGGATCGCCAGCGCGTTCGCCGGCGAGCCGATGCCGCGGGGCACGGGCAGCGGGGCGCTGGTGAGCAGGAAGTCGTGCACCCCGTCGGCGGCGCAGTCGCGGGCGAGCGGACCGGTGCGCCAGAGCTCGCCGAGCATCATGCCGAAGCCGCCGATCAGCACCTGGTGCATGAAGCCGAACGGCCCCTCCTCCGGCGCGATCGGCCAGACCTCGGCGGCGACGCCGTCGCTCGCGATCGCCGCGATGTGCAGGTCCCACAGGTACTCGGCCATCGACTCCTCGTGCGCGATGCCGGTCGTCACGACGCCCCAGCCGCCGGCCTGCTCGGCCCGCACCGCGGGCGGCTGCGCCGCGTACCAGTCGAGGTAGCCGGTGTGCAGGAGGAGGACGTCGCCCGGACGGATCTCGACGCCGGCCGCGACGCGGGCGGCCTCGATGTCGTCGGCGGCGATCGCCACCGCGGCGGCGGGCCCGCCCCGCTCGGCGACGGCCGCCGAGACGTCGAGCAGCACGCCGCGGGTCGCGATGCCGCGCGCCGCGACGTGGTCGATCGTGTTCCGCCCGCCGCGGACCTCGCGGGTGGTCCGGCCGTTCCAGTAGCGGTCGAAGGCGTGGCCGACGTGCCCGAGCGAGTCCCACTGGCTCGCGGACTGCAGGTAGTAGTTGTCGAGCCGGTCGTCGAGGCCGAGGCTCGGCTCCTCCTCGGTCGCGCCGAGGTGCCCCTCGGTCACGTGCTCGGTGCGGCCCCGGCCGAAGAACGCCGGCTCGACGAGGTCGAGCGGGATGTCGAGCGGGAAGACGCGCCCGGTGCGCACCGCCCGCGCGCCCTCGAGCGCCTTCTCGGGCGTGAGCAGGTTCATCAGGCCGATGTCGTCCTCGTCGCCCCAGAGCCCCCAGGCGACCGGGCTGCCGCCCTCGGGCGTGCGCGGCAGGTCGCGGTAGGCGGGCAGGTCGGTCATGGCGTCTCCCCCTCGAGTGCGTTGCGCCCAATCTAGCCAGCCGCGGAGCGCCGCGGGACGGTGCCTGCGCAGGACCCCGGTCCGCGCCTCCGCTCCTAGCCGATCGTCGCGAGCCGCGCGCGCAGCCGCGGCAGGATCTCCTCGCCGTAGGCGCGCAGGAAGCGCTCCTGGTCGTCGCCGGGACCGTGGAAGACGAGATGGCGGAACCCCATGTCGACGTACTGCAGGATGCGCTCGACGTGCTCGTCCGGGTCGTCGGAGACGATGAACCGGGACGCGGTGCGCTCGGTCGGCAGCGCGCCGGCGAGCCGCTGCATCTGCACCGGGTCCTCGACGCCCGTCTTCTCCTCCGGGGTCAGCGCGAGCGCGCCCCAGAACCGGGTGTCCTCCATCGCCCGCCGCCGGTCGTGGTCGAAGGACACCTTGACCTCGATCAGGGTGTCGACGGCGTCGGCCGGCCGGCCCGCCTTCTCCAGGCCCTCCGCCAGCGCCGGCAGCAGCGTCTCGGTGTACAGCTCGCGCGCCTTGCCGCTCGTGGTGATGAAGCCGTCCGCGATCCGCCCGGCGAGCCGCGTCGCGGCGGGCCCGGCCGCGCCGATGTAGATCGGGACGGGGGTCTCGGGCCGGTCGTAGATCGTCGCGTTGCGCGTCCGGTAGAACTGGCCGTCGAAGCTCACCCGATCCTCGCTCCAGAGCCGCTCGATGAGCTCGAGGCTCTCTCTGAGCCGGGCGAAGCGCTCCTTCTGCTCGGGCCACTCGATGCCGAGCGTCGCCTCGTTCAGCGCCTCGCCGGTGCCGACGCCGAGGATCACCCGGCCGGGGTAGAGCTCGCCGAGGGTCGCGAAGGCCTGGGCGACGATCCCGGGGTGGTAGCGCAGCGTCGGGGTGAGCACGCTGGTGCCCATCAGGATGCGGCTGGTCCGCGCGCCGAGCGCGCCGAGCCACGGCAGGCTCGCCGGGGCGTGCCCGCCGTCGTGGTTCCACGGCTGCAGATGGTCGGAGACGAACACCGAGTCGAAGCCGACCTCCTCCGCCAGCACCGAGTAGTCCAGCAGCCGGCTCGGGCCGAACTGCTCCGCCGAGGCCTTGTAGCCGAGCCGGAACGGGATCGTCATGCGCTTGCTCCTCTAGTCGCGGGTCGAGAGGGCCGGCGGCCGCGCCCCGACCGGGTCGTGGAAGTCCGCGGGATCGAATCTAGCCCCGCGCTCGCGGAAGGCGGGCACCGAGTCCGGCCAGAGCAGCGTCAGCCGGCCGGAGCGCTCGTCGACGTACCAGCTGCGGCAGCCGCCGGTCAGCCACACCGTGCTCGCGGCGGCGGCGTCGATGCGCGCGGTGTAGGCGGCCTCGGCCGCCGCGGTCGGCCGCAGCGGCGCGCCGCCGCGCGCGTCCCGATGCCGCAGCGCCGCGAGCAGGTAGTCGAGCTGGGCCTCGATCATGAGCACCGAGGAGTTGTGCCCGAGGCTCGCGTTCGGCCCGTCGAGCACGAAGCAGCTCGGGAACCCGCTGACGACGGTCGACGCGACGCTCGTCATGCCGCGGTCCCAGTGCGCGTCGAGCGTCTCGCCGCCCTCCCCGGCGACGATCCGGGCGTACGGCTGGCGCGTCGACTCGAAGCCGGTGGCGAACACGATCGCGTCGACCTCGTGCCGCGCGCCGCTCGCGCCGACCAGCGCGCCGTCGCGCACCTCCGCCAGCGCGCTCGGCTCCAGCCCGATCGCGCCGCTGGCGATCGCCGGATACCAGTCGTCGGAGAACACGGCCCGCTTGCACCCGATCTCGTAGTGCGGCGTCAGCGCGGCGCGCAGCGCCGGATCGGGCACCTGCGCGTGCAGGTGCGCGAGCGCGCGCGCCTGCGCCCAGTCGAGCGCGTCGAGGTCGCCGAGCCGCTGCGGGATCATCGCCTCGCCGGCGAGGTAGGCCTCCTGCCGGACGGCGTCGACGTAGGCGGGGTCCGTCGCGAACCGCGCCCGCTCGGCGTCGGGGTATGCGCGGTCGGCGCGCGGCAGCACCCAGGCCGGCGTCCGCTGGAACGCCGTGACCTCGGCGATCCGTGCGAGCTCCGGGGCGAGCTGCACGGCCGAGGCGCCGGTGCCGACGATCGCGATCCGGCGGCCGGCGAGCTCGATCGAGGGATCCCAGCGGGCGGTGTGCAGGATCGGCCCGCGGAAGCCCGCGAGGCCGGGGACCGCCGGGATCCGCGGCTCGGTGAGCCGCCCGGCGGCGAGCACCAGCGCGCGCGCCTGCAGCTCTCCGGCGCCGGTGCGCAGCCGCCAGAGCTCCGACCCGTCGTCCCAGCGGGCGTCCTGCAGCGGCGCGTCGAGCCGGATCCGGTCGGCGACGCCGGACTCCGCGGCGGCGCGCTCCAGGTAGGCGCGGATCTCGGCGCCCGGCGCGAAGACGCGCGACCATCCCGGGTTCGGCAGGAACGAGTAGGCGTAGAGGTGGCTCGGGATGTCGCAGGCGACGCCCGGGTAGACGTTGTCCCGCCAGGTGCCGCCGACCGAGCCGGCCCGCTCGAGGACGACGAAGTCGGGCCGTCCGGCGCGCTCGAGCGCGATCGCCGCGCCGATCCCGGCGAAGCCGGCGCCGACGATCGCGACGTCGACCGCGGTCACGTCCCCACCGCCCCGGCGCCGGCTCGCGGCCGCGCCCGGCCGTGGTCCGGCGTGCCTCCGCCGGCGTCCCCGGACGGGGCGGGACGCACCACGCCGTAGGTCGTGGTGCGCTGCCGGAAGCCGCGCAGCAGCCGGCGCGCGATCGCCTCGCCCTCGGCCAGCGGCAGCTCCCGGCCGTGCTCGATGCCGACCTCGGGCCGGACGCGGCCGTCGAGCAGCGTCCCGCCGAGGTCGTCGCCGCCGGCGCGCAGCAGGGCGGCGGCGTCGTCCGCGCCGAGCCGGGGCCAGGGGATCTGCACGTGGCGGACCAGGGGGCCGAGCAGCAGCCGGGCCACCGCGACCATCGCCCGGTGCTCGTCGATCGGCGAGCGGCCGGGCACGAGCGGCACGCCCCAGCCCGGCAGCGGGATCGGCACGAGCTCGGTGAAGCCGCCGGTGACCAGCTGGACGTCCGCGAGCCGGAGCAGGTGCGCGACGCGGTCGGCGGCGGTCTCCACGTGGCCGTAGAACAGCACCGCGGTCGAGGAGAACCCGGCCGCGTGCGCCGCGCGGACGATCTCCTCCCAGCGGCCGACCGGCAGGTCGTCGGGGGCGACGCGCGCCCGGATCGCGTCGTCGAGCAGCTTGACGCCGGTGCCGGGGACGGTGTCGACGCCGGCCTCGCGCATCGCGGCGAGCGCGCCGTCGAGGCCGAGGCCGCCGCGCACCGCGAGGTCGTCGACGTCCTGCGGCCGCAGCGCGTGCAGGTGCAGCTCGGGCGCCGCGGCCCGGGCGGCGCGCACGACGTCGAGGTAGCCGGTCGCCGGCTCGCCCGCCGGCAGCAGGCCCTGGACGCAGAGCTCGGTCACACCGAGGTCGCGGGCGTCCCGGGCGATCGCGGCGACGTCGTCGAGGTCGAAGCCGCCGCCGTAGCCGGAGGTGGTGAGGTTCCGGTTCACGACCATCGTGACGACCTCGCCGACCGTGTACCGCCGCGCGTCGTCGGCGCGCGCGACGAGCTCCTCGAGGTCGTCGCCGGTGGCCAGCAGCAGGCGCTCCCAGTCCTCGTCGGGGGGCGGGGTTCCGGGAGCGCCCTCGGACGGGGCGGACGCCGATGCGCCGGCGGCGGCCGGCGCGGCGTCCCCGGGCGCAGGATGCCGCACCGCGGCGGGATCGCCGCTCGCCCGGGCCAGGCCGTCCGGGCCCGCCAGCGCGGCGACCGCGGCGTGCAGCCCCGGGTCGATCCAGGTCTCCGCGTCCAGGACGTACTCCGGGTGCGCGGTGAGCCGCTCGCGCAGCCGGTACCCCGCCGCCGCCGTGAGCCGCTCGAGCTCCTCGATCTGCGGCCAGGGCCGCTCGGGGTTCACGTGGTCGACGGTCAGCGGCGAGACGCCGCCCCAGTCGTCGGCGCCGGCCCGCACCAGCAGCTCGAACTCGGCCGGGTCGGAGAGGTTCGGCGGCACCTGGATCCGCGCGTCCCGGCCGAGCACGACGCGCGCGGTCGCGACCGCCGCGAGGTACTCCTGGAACCCGGCGTCGTCCGCGCCGCGCATCGCGGTCCGCGGCTTCGCCCGGAAGTTCTGCACGATGGTCTCCTGCACGTGCCCGTGCCGCGCCGCGGCGTCCCGGATCGCCAGCAGCGACTCGGCCCGGTCGCGCAGGCTCTCGCCGATGCCCACCAGGATGCCGGTGGTGAACGGGATGCGCGCCTCGCCCGCGTCCTCGATGACGCGCAGCCGGAGCGCCGGCTCCTTGTCCGGCGAGCCGTGGTGCACCTGGCCCGGCTCGGCCCACAGCCGCTCCGAGGTGGTCTCGAGCATCATGCCCATCGAGGGGGCGGTCGGCCGCAGCTCGTCGAGCTCCGTGCGGGACATCACCCCCGGGTTCAGGTGCGGCAGCAGCCCGGTCTCGGCGAGCACGAGTCGCGCCGTCGCCGCGACGTAGTCGAGCGTCGAGGCGTAGCCGTGCGCGTCGAGCCAGGCGCGCGCCTCCGGCCAGCGCGCCTCCGGGCGGTCGCCGAGGGTCAGCAGCGCCTCCTTGCACCCGAGGCGGGCGCCCTGCCGCGCGACGGCGAGCACCTGCTCCGGCGACATGTAGGCGGGCTTGCCGAGCTTCGCGAGCTGCCCGGGGGTGTCGAAGAACGTGCAGTAGTGGCAGCGGTCGCGGCAGAGCGTGGTGAGCGGGATGAACACCTTCCGCGAGTAGGTCATCACCCCCGGCCGTCCGGCCGCGGCCAGGCCGGCGTCGCGCAGGTCGGCGGCCCGCGCGAGCAGCCCGTCGAGCTCGGCGCCCCGAGCGCCGAGGAGCGCCTCGACCTCGTCGACGTTCATCGCTTCACGATAACGCCGCGGGGTGGGCGCATGTTCCGAGGCCGCGGGGTCGAGCGCGGGCGCTCGCGGGAGTCCCGGTCGTTCCGCGCCCCGCCTCAGTCGGACGCCGGCCGGTTCATCTCCGCGAACAGCGCGACGGAGGCGTCCAGCGCCTCGTCGTAGCCGAGCTCGGCGAAGCGGTAGAACGCCGGCCGACCGGTCGCGGCGATGGCCCCGGCCCGTCCGGCCTTGGCCAGCCACGCCTCCGCGGCGCCGAGCAGCGCCTCGGCCGGCACGATCTCGTTGACCAGGCCCACCTCTCGCGCGCGCTGCGGCGTGAACGGCTCGCCGGAGCCGACGTTCTCCATCGCCCAGCGCACGCCCAGGCGCTGGATCAGCGGCACCTGCGCGACCATCGGCCAGATGCCGAGGCTCACCTCGCGGGTGCCGATGAGCACGTCCGGCCGGGAGACCGCGTAGTCGACCGATGCCACGATCGAGGCGCCGGAGGCGACCGCGTTCCCGTTGACCGCCGCGACGACCGGTGTGCCGAGCGTCGGCAGCAGCTTGAGCAGGCCGGCCAGCGCCGTGGCGAACTCGACCGGGTCGCCGCCGGCCTGGATCGCCGGGATGTCGAGGCCGTTGCAGAAGATGTCCCCCGCGCCCGTGATGACGATGCCGGTCACGCCCGGGTCGGCGTCGGCGGCGCGCAGCTGCGCGACGAGACCCGCGATGACCTCCGGGTTCAGCAGGTTGCCCTCGCCGGACGGGTTGTCGATGGTGACGGTCGCGATGCTCATGCCAGCACCGTATCGCCGGATCGGATCGAGCGCGCGATCACGTCGAAGCGGGCGCCGAGCTCGGCCGCGTCCTTCGCGGTGAAGGCGACGTAGAAGTCGGGCCGCACGAGCAGGTGCCGGACGCCGTGCGCGGCGAACCAGTCCGTGTACGTCCCGCCGACGTCGACGATCTCGGCCCCGCTGCCGGCCGGGCCGACCGTGAGCGCCCGGCCGCCGAGCTCCTCGAGCCGTCGCCGTCGCTCCGGGTCGAGGTCGTCGCCGGCACCCGGGGCGCTGAGCAGGAACCACTGCTCGCGGCCGACCACGTCGTCGAAGCGGCCGGTGCGGCCCTGGTAGGCGACCCGGCCCTGGATCGAGGTGACCCCGGCGAGCTCGTCGTCGGCGATCCAGGTCCCGGTGCCGAGCACGGTGTCGTGCGTCGGCAGCGGGCCGGTCTTCGACTGCTCGGCGTACTCGGCCTTCATGCGGGCGTCGCGCTCGGCGGCCTCGGCCGGGTCGGCGATGCAGATGACCTTGCCGAGCTCGACGGAGAAGTCGATGTAGTACTTCGCCTGCTCCCGGCGCTCGTGCGACCACTCGTCGAGCAGCCCGGTGCCGGCCTCGCCGCGCAGCAGCAGGTCGAGGCGCCAGATCAGGTTGACGACGTCGCGCAGACCCGCGCACATGCCCTCGCCGGCGAACGGCGGCATCAGGTGCGCGGCGTCGCCGACGAGCACCGCGCGCCCGACGCGCCAGTGCTCGAGGTACTTAGCCTCGAAGCGGGTGACCGCGGCGCGCTCCAGCTCGGCGTTGTCGGGGCGGATGCCCCAGGGCTCGAGGAGCTTCCAGACGTTCTCCTCCGAGCCGAACTGCGCCGGGTCCTCCCCGGGCTTGAGCATCCACTCCCAGCGCCGCCGGCCGGGGCCGCCGGGGACGACCGTCGTCGGCCGGGCCGGGTCGCAGACCTGGAAGTGCGCGGTGAAGTAGCTCGGGTACTCGTGCGGGCGGGTGTCGACGATGAGCCAGGTGAACAGGAAGCCGAGGTCGGTGAGCTGGGCGCCGACCGCGTTGCGGACGAAGCTGTTCGCCCCGTCCGAGCCGATCGCGTACTTCGCGCGGATGCGGCCGGTCTCGCCGCCGGGCTCGAACTCGACGACGAACCGGTCCTTGACGATCTCCCGGTAGGTGAGGGTCACGCCGTCCGCGTCCTGCTCGAAGGCGACCGCCTCGCGGCCCTGGTGCAGGTGGACGTTCGGCAGGGTCTGCGCGATGGTCAGCAGCCGCTCCTCGAGCTCCGGCTGGTTGAACCAGTAGCGGTTGTGGTAGCCGTTCGCCTCGAAGGAGATCCAGTCGGGCTCGAGCAGGACCTCGTAGTCCTGGTTGACCCAGTAGTAGTGGTCGCCGTGGTGCTCGATGCCGGGGTCGTCCTCCGAGTTGATGCCGATGAGCCCGAGCACGCGCGCGATCTCGTGGTCGAAGGTCACCGCGCGCGGCCGGCCGTACTGCCGGTGCCACCGCTCGACGCCGTGCACGGTGTATCCGCGCCGGCCGAGCAGGATGCACGCGAGGAGGCCGACGGGCCCCAGGCCGTTGACGACGACGTCGGCCTCGTGGAGGACGGTGGGCTGCAGTTCCTGCGTCATGGAGAGCTCCCGCAAAAGGTGAATGAGTATTCATTTTTGATTGTTCGTTCATAGTTGAACACGCGCTACGGTTTTGTCAAGAGCCAATTCGATCGGAGTCCATGTGGCGCAGCAGCAGGTCCGGGCGTCCGCCCCCCGTCCCGGCCTCCGCGAGCGGAAGGCCGAGGCGACGCGGCGACGGCTGCTCCAGGCGGCGCGCGCGCTGATGGCCGAGGGCGGCCCGGAGTCGCTGACCATCGCGGGGCTCGCCGAGCGCGCCGAGATCGGCCTCGGCACGTTCTACAACTACTTCGAGTCCCGCGAGGCGATCATCGACGCGGTCATCTACGACATCGTCGAGACGCTCGGCCAGCGCCTCGACGCGCTCACAGCGGAGATCGAGGACGCCGCCGAGGTGTACTCGTTCTCGCTGCGGCACCTGATGGGCACGGCGATCTCCGACCCGGTCTGGGGATGGTTCCTCGTCCGCCTCGGCATCGCGCACGAGGGCCTGGTCGGCATCCTCGGCCCGCGGGCGTCGCGCGACCTGCAGTACGGCGTCGACACCGGCCGCTTCGCCCTCGACGACGTCGCGCTGGCGAGCGCGATGACGTTCGGCTCGCTGCTGTCGGCGATGCGCACCTACCTGGAGACCGACGACCACCCCGACGACCCCAGCGCGCTCTACGCCGAGCACCTGCTGCGGATGGTCGGCATCCCGGCCGAGGAGGCGCGGGAGGTCGCCCATCGCGAGCTGCCGCCGCTGCCGCCGGCGCCAGCGGACCCGCCGCCGGTCGCCCGCCGGGAGGCGCCGAGCCGTTGACCGGACCCGCCGGGACCGGTCTCGACCGGCACGGCCCGCGGCCCGCGGCGTGACGGCCGACGGCCGCTACTTCGCGGTCGCGCCGTCGGCCTCGGCCTTGGCCTTGCGGTCGAGCCGATAGCCGATCGGGAACAGGTTCGCCTGCCGCTTGCCGGAGATGAGCCCCCAGATCCCGCCGGGCGCGAAGAGCACCATGACGATCGCGAGCAGCCCGAGCCCGATCAGGTAGGCCGGGCCGTAGTCCTTGAGGAACTGCTCGAGCGTCCAGAAGATCGCCGCGCCGATGATCGGCCCCTCGATCGAGCCCACGCCGCCGATCACGACCATGAAGATCATGAACGCCGCGTAGTTGACGCTGTAGACGGACGTCGGCAGCACGTTGAGGGTCTGCACCGCGAGCACCGCGCCGGCGGCGCCGGTGAGGCCGGCCGCGACGATGAACACGACGCGGCGGGCCGTCACGACGTTGACGCCGCTCGTCGCGGCCGCGATCGGCTCGTCGCGCACCGCGGTCAGGGCGAGGCCGAGCTTCGAGCGCACCAGCAGCACGATCGCGACGATGACCAGGGCGACCAGGGCGAGCCCCACCCAGTACGTGATCGCGATGCGCAGGTCCCGGTCCGGCAGCGCCTGGGTGACGGCCTTCTGGATCGACATGCCGTTGCCGGCGCCGACCGCCGGGATCCGCATCGTGGTGAGCCGCAGGATCTCCGAGATCACCCAGGTGCCGACCGCGAAGTAGCCGCCGACCAGGCGGAACACGAGGTAGGAGATCGGCAGCGCGATGATCGCGCAGACCAGCGCCGCGATCGGGATGGAGAGGATCGGGTTCAGGCCGGCGAGCCCCACCAGCGTGACGATGCTGTACGCCCCGAGGCCGATGTACGCCTGCTGGCCGATGGAGACCATGCCGCCGTAGCCGGCGAGCAGGTTCCAGGCCGAGGCGATGACGATGTAGATGAACAGGGTCGTCAGCTGCGAGGTCTGCCCCAGCGGGATCAGATACGGCAGGATCGCGAGCACGATCGCGAGCGCGCAGAAGACCGCGAGGCCGACCACGGAGGTGGGCGTGAAGCGCCGGATCTGCGGCGCGAGCGGGATCGCGGTCGTGGGTCGGGTCGGCATGGGTCGATCGGTCACAGTCGCACCTACCTCCGGATGATGCCGTTCGGCAGGAAGATCAGGAACGCCAGGAAGACGACGTGCCCGGCGAGGTCGAAGAGCGTCGTGTCGAACGTCGCGGCGACCGTCTGCACCACGCCGAGGATGATCGCCCCCAGGAACGTCCCCCACAGGCTGCCGAGGCCGCCGATGATGACCGCCTCGAACGCGTAGATGAGCAGCAGGTCGCCCGAGGTCGGGTCGAAGCCGCGGCTGACGCCGAACGCGACGCCGGCGATCGCGACGAGGCCGAAGGCGATCGCCGCGGCGATCGCGTAGATGTGCTTCGGGCTGGCGCCGACCAGGCCCACGGTCGGGGCGTCGTCGCTGACCGCCCGCACCAGCCGCCCGAACTGCGTCTTCGCCATCACGAGCGAGAGGGTGCCGAGCGCGACGACGGCGACGATCAGGATCGCCAGCGGCAGCACGCCGATCCGCAGCGAGCCGAGCTCCAGCGACGCGGTCCCCAGGCCGCCGAGCTTCAGCTGCTGGGTGTTCGCCGTCATGGTCAGCAGCAGGACGTTCGAGATGATGATCGCCATGCCGAAGGTGACCAGCAGCGACGGCAGCGGCGAGTCGGACAGCGTGCGCTGCAGCACGAAGCGCTGCAGCACGTAGCCGAGCGCCGCGATCACCGGCACCACCACGAGCAGCGCGAGCAGCGGGGAGGCGAAGCCGGACCGCACCAGGACCAGCGCGCCGTAGGCGGCGAGGATCGCGAGGGCGCCGTGCGCGAGGTTGACGATGCGCATCACGCCGAACATGTAGGACAGGCCCGCCGCGAACAGCGCGTAGAGCCCGCCCTGCAGGATGCCCTGGACGACCGCGTTGACGTAGTCCACCGTCAGCCTCCGAAATAGGCGCGGGTGATGTCCGCGAGGTCGAGGTCTCGGCCGGCGAGGGAGGTCCGGCCCTGGAGCAGGCAGTGCACGTCGGGGGAGGCCTTGGTGGCCTGCTGGACGTCCTGCTCGACGAGCAGGATCGAGGTGCCCTGCTCGCGGATGAGCGGCACGCTCGCATAGATCTGGGCGATGATCGCGGGTGCGAGGCCGAGGCTCACCTCGTCGAGGAGGAGCAGCTCGGGGTTGGTCACCAGCGCGCGCGCGATGGACGTCGCCTGCTGCTCGCCGCCGGAGAGGTCGCCGGCGCGACGGCCGCGCCGCTCGGCGACGAGCGGGAACCGCTCGTAGACGGCGTCGAGCGACCAGGGGCCCTTGCGCTTGGTCGACAGCGCCGTGAGCAGGTTCTCCTCGACGGTGAGCGACTTGAACAGGCGGCGGCCCTCCGGGACCAGCGCGATGCCGAGCCGGGCCCGCTGGTGCGCCGGCAGCCTCGAGATGTCCCTGCCGCCGAAGAGGATGCGGCCCTTGCGGATCGGCAGCTGCCCGGCGATCGCCTTGAGCAGCGTCGACTTGCCGGCGCCGTTGGCGCCGATGACGGCGAGGATGCCGCTGTCCGGGACGGCGAGCGAGACGTCGCGGACGGCGGGCAGCTGGCCGTAGTAGACGTCGACGTCCTCGACCTCAAGCATGCTCCGCCTCCTCCTGGATGTCCGGCTCGATCCCGAGGTAGATCGCCTGGACCTCGGGGGAGGAGAGCACCTCGTGCGGGGTGCCCTCGGCGAGCACCCTCCCGTAGGTGAGGCAGATCATCCGGGTCGCGACCGCGGTCAGCGCGTGCACGACGTGCTCGATCCAGACCACGGTGACGCCGATCGACTGCACCGCCTTCACGAGCTCGATGATCGGCGGCAGCTCCTGCTCGGTGAGCCCGCCGGCGACCTCGTCGAGCAGCAGCAGCTTGGGCTTGCCCGCGAGCGCGCGGGCGACCTCGAGGCGCTTGCGATCCAGCAGTCGCAGGCTGCCGGCGAGGTCGTCCGCGCGCTCGGTGAGCTGGGTGCGCTCGAGCGCGTACCAGGCGGCGCCGGCCGCCTCCTTCTTGCCGAGGTCCGCGGCGTACCGGGCGGAGACCAGGAGGTTCTCCAGCACCGTCATGCCGAGGAACGGCCGGGGGATCTGGTAGCTGGTGGCGATGCCGTGCCGGGCCCGCCAGTGCGCCTTCCGCCCCGTGATGTCCTCGCCGGCGTAGTCGATCGTCCCGGTCGACGGCGGGATGCTCCCGCCGAGCAGGGACAGCAGCGTCGACTTGCCGGCGCCGTTCGGACCGATGATGCCGAGGACCTCCCCGGACCGGACCGTGAGGTCCAGCCCGGAGAGCACCTCGAGCTTGCCGAACGAGCGGCCGAGCCCGTGTGTGCTGAGCAGCGGCTCGGTCATCTCGTCCTTACCAGGCGATCGGTTCCGGCTTGCCGCCGAGCGGGATCTGCTCCTCGTCGGGGTTCGCCACGATGACCAGATCGTACGAGCCATCGGGCTGCAGGCGCCACTGGCCGCCGGTGAGCGGCGTCTTGGCGACGTTCGGCACCGGGCCGGAGGTCCAGTCGATGGTTCCGGCGATCGTGTCGACCTTCAGCTTCGACATGGTCGCGGCCAGGTCGTCGCCGGACAGCGAAGGCGACTGCTCGATGACCGCCACGGCGACCTCGAAGAGCGCCTCGACGAAGCCGAGCGGCTGCGTCCACTGCTGGCCGGTGGCCTTGGTGTAGGAGTCGGCGAACTGCTGCGCGGACAGCCCGGTCAGGCCGCTCGAGTACGGGTAGGTCGGCGCCCACCAGACCTCGGTCGACAGGTTGTTGCCGGTGTCGCCGAGCGCCTCGAGGACCGACGGGAACAGGATCGCCTTGGCGAACGTCACCGTCGTCGGGTGGTAGCCGGCGGTGACCGCCTGCTGCCAGAACGAGATGAAGTCCGGCGGGATCATGTTGCCGGTCAGGATCTGCGCGTTCCCGTTCTTCAGCTCGTTGATCTGCGCGGTGAAGTTCGTGGTGCCCGGGTCGAAGGTGCCGGTCGCCAGCGGCGTCCGGCCGACCGAGGTGACGAACGGCGGGACGCCCACGTCGGGGTTGCGCCAGGCGTTGCCGTCGGGGTCGTTGCTGAGCAGCAGTCCGACGGTGCCGCCGGGCTCCGCGGTCGCGTCCCAGATCGCGTTGTACACGCGGAGCGCGTCCTCGAGGCCCCAGAAGAAGTGGTACGTGTAGTCGAAGGACGCCTTGCCCGGGTCGCCGCCGTCGCGGCCGGCCCAGGACTGCCACGGCGCGACGGTCGTGATGCAGAGGACCTGGTTCGCCTCGCACTGGTCGGAGACCGGGTTCGTGTTGTCCGGGGTGGAGCCGGCGAGCAGGATCGAAACGCCCTCGTTGAGGATGAGGTCGCTCGCCGCGTTCGCGGCCGCGGTGCCGTCGGAGCCGGTGTCCTTGACGATGATCTCGATCGGGTGCGAGACGCCGTCGGGGGTCACGACGGGGTTGTCGGCGAAGTACTTCTGCATCTCGCCGACGACGAACGCGTCCGCCTCGCCGAAGGCGGCGAGGCCGCCGGTCTGCGGGGTGACGAAGCCGATCTTGATCGGGGCGCCTTCGCCGCCGCCGGTCGCCGGGGTCGTGCCGCCACCGCCGCCGAGGCCGCCGGAGCAGCCGGTGAGGACGAGGGCGCTCGCTCCGAGCGCGGCGACCGCGCCGAGGCGCAGTCGGTTGTGCATGGCCATCTGGGTCTCCTTCGACTGAGGGGCTCTTGGTGTGATGCAAAAAACTGAAAGTCAGTTCATATTCGGTTGATTGTTCATATTGTGGGGTGAAGGGCTTCGCTGTCAAGCCCCGCGCGTGCTCGCGCACGTCCAGCATGGCGCGAACCGGCGGCGCCGTCGAACGCTAGGCCAGGCTCAGCACCTGCCGGAGCGCGTCGGCGACCGCGGCCTCGGGGTCCTCCGCGAGGCTCGTCGCGCGCCAGGCGACGATCTTGTCGGGCCGGACCAGGATCGCGCCGTCCTCGGGGATGCCCCGCAGCCGCTCCCAGTCGAAGTAGAGGTCGGTGACCTCGCGACCCGGCCCGATCACCACCGCCCCGAGCGGCACGCCGAGCCTCGCGGCCGCGGCCTCGGCCGCCGGCGCCCAGGCCTCGCCGGCGATGCCGGTGAACAGCGTGAAGCGGGTGCTCGGCGCGAGGTCGAGCGTGGAGACCTTGCGGTGCTCGTCGCCGACCCAGGCGTGCGGCAGCGGCGCGCCTGGCGCCGTCGACGGGGTGTAGTAGAGCTCCGGATCGCGGCCCGGCGTCGAGGGCTTCGGGCTGCCGTCGGAGATCACCGCGGAGGACGTGTAGAACTGCCCGAGCTCGACGCCGTGCGCGTTGAACTCGTAGTTCTTCAGCTCCATCGCCTCGGCGAGCGCCTGGCGCTTCGCCGCGCCGGCCGGCGTGTTCCGCTTGCGCTCGTCGATGCCGCTCATCACCTCGAAGAAGCCGCCGAACTCGCGGCTGGACTTGTTCGCGCGCTGCACGATCTGCTTCGCCACCGGTGCGCGCTCGGCGGTGAAGGTGTCCAGCAGCGCCGGGCCGGCGTAGCCGCCGAGCACTGCGGCGAGCTTCCAGGCGAGGTTGTAGGAGTCCTGCACCGAGGTGTTCGAGCCGAGGCCGTTCGACGGCGGGTGCCGGTGGATCGCGTCCCCGATGCCGAACACCCGGCCGTTGGACAGCTTGGTGCCCCACATCTCGTTGACGCCCCACAGGCTGTAGCCCTGGATCTCGACCTCGATGTCGCGGGTGCCGAGCAGCTCGTAGATGATCTCCAGCGCCGCGGCGTCGTCGAGCCTCGGCGGCGGCTGCGTGATGTCGTAGCCCCAGACGATGAGCCACTCGTCCCACGGGCGCACCATGCGGACCAGACCGGCGCCGATGCCGCCGACGTTCCCGCCCTCGTTCACCACCCAGTAGAGGACGGACGGCCGGTGCCCGACGAGCGCCTCGAGGTCCGCCTTGAACGTGATGTTCATCGAGCCGGCGATGTCCATCCGGCCCTCCCACTCCAGGCCGGCGTCGACGCCGACCTTGGTGCGGGCGCCGTCGCCGGCGATGAGGTACTTCGAGCGGATCCGGTACTGCTGCCCGGTGATCCGGTCGAGCACCGTCGTGGTGACGCCGTCGGCGTCCTGGACGTGGTCGAGGTACTCGGTGGAGAACCGCGTCTGCGTGCCGCGCATCGTGGCGTTCCGCAGCAGGATCGGCTCGAGGTAGGTCTGCGGGATGTCGCAGTTGAGCGTCGGCGACGCCGCCTCGTAGTCGGCGTGCCGCGCGGGGCTGGTGCCCCAGGTGAGGATGCGGCCGTACTCCTCGCCGGCGATCGACTCGCAGAACACGGTGTCGCCGATCATGTGGTGCGGCGTCGCGTCGGCGTTCACCTCCTCCTCGATGCCGAGGTCGCGGAACATCTCCATCGCGCGCTGGTTGGTGATGTGCGCGCGAGGCGTGTTCGCCGTCCAGCGGTACTTCGTGATCATGATGTTCGGCACGCCGTAGGTCGCGAGCGCGAGCGCCATCGAGGACCCGGCCGGCCCGGAGCCCACGATGAGCACGTCCGTCTCCACGATCCCGTGGGTGGGCAGCTCGGTCGCCGCGATGCCGTCGTCGAAGACCGCCATCGGTCATCCTCCATCCGCGCGCACGACGTCGTGCGCATGATGCGAGTCTGCGGGCTGCGCGCCGGTGCCGCGCCCCATGGCGCAAATGGGCTAGGCGGTGGCGGAGCCCGGCAAGGCCGAGGGCTCCGAGGCGAGCCGCCGCCACTGCGCCGGGGTCATCTCGTAGCGCTCGCGGAACACCCGGCTGAAGTGCGCGTGCGAGACGAAGCCGCTGGCGAGGGCGACCTCGCCGATCGTCGCCGGGCCGCCGTCCTCGAGCAGGCGCCTGGCGTGCTCGAGCCGCAGCTCGAGGATGGTGCGCGCGACGCCGGCGCCGGTCTCGCCGAACGCCCTGGCGAGGTGGCGCTCGCTCACCCCGATCGCGCGCGCGACGTGCGCCACCGAGATGGTCGGGTCGAGCAGGTGGCGCTCGATCCAGGCGAGCGCGGTGCGGCGGTAGGCGGCGGAGCTGTGCGCGGCGTCGGGGGAGAGCATCGTGCGCAGCAGGTCGAACGCGCTCTCCTCGGTCGCCGCGAGCGCGGCCTCGTCGGGGTCGGCGAGCGAGCGCTCGACGAGGCGCGCGAGCGCCGCGGCGTGCACGTCCCCGCCCGGCACGTCCGCGAAGTGCAGCACCAGCGGCTCGGCGGGCGTGCGGATCTCGGTCGTCGCCTCGAAGACCTCGCGCGGCACGACGAGCACGTACTCCTGCAGGCCGCGGGCGAAGCCGCGCAGGAAGGGCTGGTCGACGTCGCAGATGAGCAGCGTGCCCGGCCGCTGCAGGTGCACGCCGTTCTGGTGGTAGAAGAACGCGTCGCCGGCGAGCGTGAAGTACAGCGCGACGCCGGCGGTCTCGCTGGCGGAGATGTGCCCGGCGTTCCGCTCGACGATGTGCGGGTTCGCCCGCACGTGCGCGAACTGCAGGTGCGGCAGCTGGAGGTTCACCTCGGTCGCCTCCAGCGGCGAGCCGTCGATCGAGCGGGCGGCGAGCCCGACGAGCGTCTCGGCGTTGTGCCGCTCCCACTGCTCGATGCGCTCGGCGCCGGACAGGCCGAGGGTCGAGAACCTGCGGTACCCGTCCATCCTCGGCGCCTCCGCTCCCGCCCGAATCGGTGTCGCGAGCCTATCCGACGAGCCGGGCGCGCACGAGGGCGCGGGCAGGTCGGAGGCCGGTCGGGTCGGAGCCGTCAGCCCCCGAGCAGCCAGGCCACCAGGAACAGCACCGGGATCGAGCCGAGCGTCGTGATGAACACCGCGTCCCTGGCGAGCGTCTCGGCGCGCTCGTAGCGCTGCGCGAAGTTGTAGACGTTGTTCGCGCTCGGCAGCGTCGCGATGACGACCGCGGTGAACAGCGCGTGACCGGAGAGCCCGAAGACGAAGGAGGCGAGCGCCCAGGCCAGCAGCGGCATCGCGACCAGCTTCAGCAGGCTCGCCAGCACGATGTCCCGCCGGAACCGGCTCGGCGCCAGCACCCGGCCCGCGGAGAGCGCGAGCCCGAAGTTGAGGAGCAGGATCGGCACCGCGGCCGAGCCGATCATGTCCAGGGGGGCCATCACCGGATCCGGCGGCATCCAGCCGGTCGCCGCGCAGACGATGCCGAGCAGCGAGGCGATGAGCAGCGGGTTGCGCAGCGGCGCGACGAGGGTGCGCGCGATCCCGCCTCGGCCGCCCGTCGACAGGTCGAGGATCGTCAGCGCGATCGGCGCGAACACGACCATCTGCAGCAGGATGACGGGCGTGGTGGCCGCCGCGTCGCCGAGGATGTAGAGGCCGAGCGGCAGGCCGATGTTGTTCCCGTTCTGGTAGCCGGCGGCGAGCGCCCCGATCACCGTCTCCGGGACGTCCCGCCGCCAGACCAGGCGCGCGACCAGGCCGAACGCGGCGAACATCGCGACCGCGCTGAGCACCAGCACCGGCAGCTGGGTGGAGAACACCCGATGCAGGTCGGCGCGGGAGAGCACCGTGAAGAGCAGCGCCGGCGAGAGGACGAAGAACGTGATCCGGCCGAGCACGTAGTCGGCGCGCTCCCCGAGCAGCCGCGCCCGGCCGATGACGAAGCCGACGACGACGGCGACCGCGATGACCCCGAAGCCCTCGAGCACGCCGATCATCCGCGCATCCCGGGCACGGATCGAGGCTAGCGGCAGCGGGGCCGTGGCCGCCGCAGGCCCGAGCCCGTCGGGACGCGCGCCGGAGCCTCGGGTCCCGATAGGGTCGGGGCCATGTCGATGCCGACCCGCCGCTCGTTGACCGCGTCCGCCACGGCGCTCTGCCTGGCCCTCGTCGCACTCCTCGGCGCAGCGCCCGCCACCGCCGCGGCGGCCGACGAGCCGCACGACGGCCGCTATGCGGGCCAGATCCTGGCGCAGCCGTCGATCACCGATCCGATCTCCGCGACGCCGGTCCCCGAGGCGAGCGTGACGGTCTTCGACAGCAAGTACTACGTCATCGCGGTCCTCCAGACGGACGCGCAGGGGAGGTTCGAGGTCGAGCTGCCGCCGGGCAAGTACACCTTCCAGGCGTACGCGGAGGACTTCACCCAGCGCTTCTTCACGAGCGACCCGAGCAGGTACGCGCACGACCTCTCCTCCGCCGACTTCCTCGCCGTGCCGCAGCCGAGCCTGAAGCTCGGCCTCATCCCGGCCGTGCCCGGTCCGCCCCCGGTCGGGCTCGACATCCTCGGGAGCGTCAAGGACCTGGCGGGTGCTCCGATCGCCGACGCGATGGTCGTGGTCGGGGACGACGTCGCGTACACGCGGGCGGACGGCTCGTTCACGATCGAGGACGGCGAGGGCGGGATCGCGTTCGCGATCGCCTACGGCTACCTCGTGCAGTACTTCCACCTCGCGTCGACGCCGGACAAGGCGACGCAGGTGGCCGGCGGGGCCTCGAACGTGGACTTCAGCCTCACTCCGAAGGGCGGCCCGACGCCGACCCCCACGCCGACGCCGACTCCTTCGCCGACCCCGTCGCCCTCGCCGTCGCCCAGCCCGTCGCCCTCGCCCTCGCCGAGCCCGACCCCGAGCCCGTCGCCCAAGCCCACGCCGACTCCCACTCCCACCCCGCCGGCGGGGAAGGCCTCGCTCACCGGCACCGTCGTCGTGTCGCAGAGCCGCACCCCCGTCGCGCACGCGACGGTGACGGTCGTCCCGAAGGCCGGCGACCCGATCACCGTGCTCTCCGACGCCGCCGGCGTCTACTCGATCGGCGGCCTCCCGCCCGGGGAGGCCATCGTGCAGGCCGCCGCCGCCGGATTCTCGGTCGACGAGCGCCCGGTGACCCTCAAGGCCGGCGAGCGCACGGCGGGCGTCGACCTCTACCTCTACAAGCTCCCGGTCCCCAAGGCGAGCGGATCGATCTCCGGCGCCGTCGTCGAGACGAGCGACGGGGTCGACGGCCCGCCGTGGGAGGGCGTCGTGAACCTGGTGCAGGGGGACACGCTCGTGCAGACCGTCCACGCGAAGGCAGGGCTCTTCGTCTTCGAGGACGTGAAGGCCCGGGGCGACCTGCGGGTCGTCGTGCCGACCCCGACGGCCGGCTTCATGCAGGACCCCGACGACGGCTTCGTGCCGGACTTCGACGGCACCAGCGTGAGCCACCTGACGGTCCAGCTGAAGCCCGTCCCGGCCGATCAGTCGTCCTGGATCTGGTGGCTGGTCGGGGGCGTCGTGCTCCTGCTGCTGCTCGTCGGCGGCGCGATCTGGTTCGTCCTGGCGCAGCGCCGGCGGGGAGCCGCCTGACCGGAGGCGACGACGCCCGGCGGCGCCCGTGCCTGGGAAGCCGCCGAGCGGTGACGTGCTACGCCGGGTCCTGGGCCTAGGCTCGGGAGCAGCGATCGGCACCCGCCCATGGCTCTCATCCGGCCCGACGGTCGCTCATCAGGCAGGTGTCGCATCCCCTCCTCCGCATCGCTCCCCTCCGTCCGCCCCGGTCCGCTGCGGCGGCCGATCGCCCGGGCGGGGGCCTTCCCCCCGCTGACCCGCGCCTACACCGAGGTCTCGCAGGCCGCGAAGGAGGCGGGCCTGCTGCGGCGCACGCCCTGGTTCTACGGCGGCGTCGGAATGCTGCTGGCGCTCGCCTTCGGGGGCTGCGTGACCGGCTTCGTGCTGTTCCAGGACAGCTGGTACCAGCTGCTCGTCGCCGGCGCGCTCGGGATCGTCTTCACGCAGGTCGCGTTCCTCGCGCACGAGGCGGCCCACCGGCAGATCCTCGCGAGCGGCCCCGCGAACCGCCGCCTCGCCCGCGTGCTCGGCGGGATCGCCGGCATGAGCTACGCGTGGTGGGACACCAAGCACACCCGGCACCACGGGAACCCGAACCAGGTCGGCCGGGATCCCGACATCGAGCTCGACACCATCTCCTTCCTCGAGGAGGACGCCGCCGAGGCGAGCGGGCTCCGCGGACTCGTCACGCGCTACCAGGGCTGGCTGTTCTTCCCGCTGCTGACCCTGGAGGGCCTGAACCTGCACTGGCTGGGGCTCAAGCACCTCGTCACCGGTCGCGGTGTGGAGTCGCGCTGGCTCGAGCTCGGCCTCATCGTCGCCCGGCTCGCCCTGATCGCCGTGCCGGTGTTCCTGGTGCTGCCGCTCGGCATGGCCTTCGCCTTCGTCGGCGTCCAGCTCGCCGTCTTCGGCGTCTACATGGGCGCCTCGTTCGCGCCGAACCACAAGGGCATGCCGATCATCGCGCACGACGCGAAGCTCGACTTCTTCTCCAAGCAGGTGCGCACCTCGCGGAACGTCCGCGGCGGCTGGTGGGCGACCTGGCTGATGGGCGGCCTCAACCACCAGATCGAGCATCACCTCTTCCCGAGCATGCCGCGCCCGCACCTCGCGAGGGCGCGGCAGATCGTCCAGGAGCACTGCCGCTCGCTCGACGTGCCGTACACGGAGACGAGCCTGATCCGCTCCTACGCGATCGTCGTGCGCTATCTGAACCGCGTCGGCCTCGCCGCGCGCGACCCGTTCGACTGCCCGATGGTCGCCAGGTACCGGAGAGCCTGAGGATCCGGTCGCGGGTCCCGGGCCTCCGTCCTGAACGGGTCCCCCGGCTCGCCCGCGACGGGCTCAGCGCCCCGGGAGGCGCCGTCGTCGTGATGGAGTAGCGCCGGCATGAGCCCGGGTCGGGCCGTCGCGGATCGCCGCGCCGCGGGCCTGGCGCCGCCGTCGATAAGTCACGAGAATGGCTGCGCTTCGCGCGCCATCCGTCGCAATCGAGAGGAACCGCCGTGCACGTCGGCGTACCCGCAGAGGTCAAGAACCACGAGTACCGGGTGGCGATCACCCCGGCCGGCGTGACAGAGCTCGTCCGCGCCGGCCATCGCGTCACCGTGCAGGCGGGCGCGGGCCTCGGCTCCGCGATCGCCGACGCCGACTACCTCGCGGCGGGCGCCGCGCTCGGCGGGGTCGAGGAGGCGTGGGACGCGGAGCTCGTCCTCAAGGTCAAGGAGCCGATCGCCGCGGAGTACGGCCGTCTGCGCGCGGACCTGACGCTCTTCACCTATCTCCACCTGGCGGCGAACGAGCCGCTCGTCGACGCGCTGCTCGCGGCCGGCACGACGAGCATCGCGTACGAGACGGTGCAGCTGCCGGACGGCTCGCTGCCGCTGCTCGCCCCGATGAGCGAGGTCGCCGGCCGGATGTCGGTGCTCGTCGGCGGCTACCACCTGCTCGGTCCGAACGGCGGCCGCGGCCTGCTGCTCGGGGGCGTCCCGGGGGTGCGACCGGCGAGGGTCGCCGTGCTCGGCGCGGGCGCCGCCGGGTCGAACGCGGTGCAGCAGGCGGTCGGCCTCGGCGCCGACGTCACGGTCCTCGACCTGTCGCTGCGCCGGCTGCGCGAGCTCGACGACCAGTACCGCGGGGCGGTGCGCACCGTCGCCTCGAGCCGGTACGAGATCGAGCGGACCGTCCAGGAGGCGGATCTCGTCATCGGCGCGGTCCTGATCCCCGGCGCGAAGGCGCCCAAGCTGGTGAGCCGTGAGCTCGTCGCGCGGATGCGGCCGGGCAGCGTGCTCGTCGACATCGCGATCGACCAGGGCGGCTGCTTCGAGGACTCGCGCCCGACGACGCACGACGAGCCGACCTACCCCGTGGAGCGGTCGATCTTCTACTGCGTCGCGAACATGCCCGGCGCCGCCGCGGCGACCTCGACGCCCGCGCTGACGAATGCGACGCTGCCGTACGCGATCGCCCTCGCGGACCGCGGCTGGGCAGCGGCGACCGCCGCCGACGCCGCGCTCGCCGGGGGCTTGAGCACCGTGGCCGGCGCGATCGCGAACCCGGCGGTCGCCGCCGCGTTCCCGGGCAGGCCGGCCGGCGTCGCCTGAGCCGCGCCGGCGGGGCCTGCCGAGCGCCGGCGCTCAGAGCGCGAGCAGGCGCTCGACGTCGCCGAACACCTCGAGGCCGGCGCACGCGGCGACGCTCTCGTGCCGGATCGCGCCGTCCGGCCCGGTGTGCCGCACCCGGATCCGCGCGTCGAGCGTCTCCTCGACCCGGCGGTGCATGGCGCTGCGCAGCGGCGCGTGCAGCAGCCCGCCCCGGGTGCGCTCGGCCTCGAGCCGGAGGATCCCGTCGGGGCCCTCGACCTCCCAGCGCACGTGCGCGTCGTCGATCTGCAGCAGCCGCTCGCGCGAGCGGTTGTAGGTCGTCCACCGGTGCAGCCGGCCGCTGTGCCGGAAGCCGATGATCCAGCCGCGGAACGAGCCGCGCAGCCACGGGATGATCGCCGCGGAGGCGACCAGCGACGCGTCGGGATCCTCGCCGTCGGCGGTGTCGAGGTGGTTGCTCGCGAGCCAGACGTAGCCGCTCGGGAACGCCTTGCCCCAGTCCTTCTCGATGTAGCCGCGGCCGCCGTCGAAGGAGGCCGCGACGCCTTCGACCTCGAGCGTCCCCGACAGCCCGTGCCCGAAGGACACGATGCCGTGGAAGCACTCCATGAACGGCACCAGCCCGTACCAGCCCATGATCCCGGGCTCGCGCGGCGTGACGGGCCACGGCACGAGCGGGTCGGCGTACCGGATCCGTCCGCGCAGCTGCGGGAGGTCGAGCAGCACGCCCTCCGCGTCGAAGCGGTTCGGCCCGACGCGCACGGCGAACCGCCGGTCGTCCGCGTCGAACTCGTCGATCGGGTAGCCGTGGTACCAGCTGCGGCCGGTCAGGCCGTCGAGCACCTGCACGAACGCCTCGTCGGCCCCGTCCCCGTCGGCGGCGCGGAAGACGCCCGGGATCACCGCCCATCGCCGGTCGCGATCGGCGCTCACGAGCTTGACGTACCAGCCCTCGAAGAAGCCCCGTCGCACGCCGCCGCCGTGATAGGCCTCAGGGTGCCGCACCCCGCGGAGCCAGGCGATCGGCGAGCGCATGCTGCCACCCTACGTTCGCGGGGCGAGCGGGGCTCGCGGCGGGCCGGACGGGCCGCCTCCGGCTCACTCCGCGGCGGAGGAGGCGACGTAGGAGCGGTAGACGGCGATGAGGGCGTCGCGCTGGGACGGCGAGAGCCGCGGGTCGACGAGGATCGCGTCCTCGACGCCGCTGTGCGCGCCCTCGTCCTCGTCCATCAGGCCGAGCTGGGCGAGCAGCACGCTCGGCGGCACGCCGATCGCCTCGGCGAGGGCGCGCACGGTCGGCGCGGAGGGCATGTACATGCCGCGCTCCAGCTGGCTGAGGTAGGAGTCGCTGAACCCGGCGGTGCGGGCGAGGTGCCGCTGGGAGACCTGGGCGAGCTTGCGCTGGGCGCGCACGAACTCCCCGAACGCCCGCAGCTGGTCGCGGTCCGGCTCCTGCATGTCGGCACCTCCCGTGCCGTCGGCGCATCCGACGGATCCGTCCATCAAAGCAGAGGGCCGGCGGCGGACGATGCGCGTCCGCCGCCGGCCCGTCGGGCTCGGCCCGATCAGCTCTTCTTGCGAGCGTCGGAGGTCGACTCCTTCGCCTTGCTCTCGGCGATGTCGAGGTACTGCTCCATGAACGAGCGCTGCTGGGCGATCAGCTTCTCGGTGAAGGAGAACGCGGCCAGCGTCAGCTCGCGCGGGGTGGGCACCTCGGCGACCGCCGAGGGGACCTCGACCTTGCCGGGGAACGCGGGGGCCTTCGCGACCGGGATCTGCCGGGCGCTCTCCAGGATCTGCTCCTGGGTCTTGGCGAGGAAGGCCATGTACTGCTCGGTGGCCTCGGTGTTCTGCTTGATGAACTCGGACATTTCGGCTCCTGACGGGGATCGTGGGGTGTGTCCACGATACAACGCATTTGCGTAGTTTGTCAAGCAACCTTCGCGCCGGCGTGCTCCAGCTCGATCGGGCCGTGCTGGTGCGCCGACCGCGGTGCCGTCAGGAACGGGAGGATCTCGGCCGCCGCCGTCCTCGCCGCCTCGCTGTAGAAGTTGTGGCTGAGGCCGGGCAGGATCCGCAGCCGCGCGCCGGGGATCCGCTCGCTGATCACGACGGCGTTGCCGGGCGGCACCAGCCGGTCCAGCTCGCCGTGGATCACGAGCGTCTCCGCCTGGATCCGCGGCAGTCGCGCGGCGGTGCCGCTGTACTGCATCGTCGCCCGCAGCTGCGCGTTGTACCCGTCCCAGCCGACATGCATCGCGCGCCGGACCGCGATGTCCTCCTCGATGAGCCGCTTCGGCGTCGAGGGCGCGTAGACGTACGGCAGGGAGCAGCGCAGCGCCTCCTCGTCGGCGAGCATCGAGCGGCGCTGCATCATCTCCAGCACCTCCTGCTCGGCCAGCACCACCTCGGCGCCGGCGGTGTGCGTGCCGGCCAGGACGAGGCGCCGCACGTGCCGCGGATAGGCGAGCGCGAGCTCCTGCGCGACGATGCCGCCGAGGCTGACGCCCATCACGTCGGCGCTGCCCCCGGCGGCGTCGTCGATCACGGCGACCACGTCGCTGGCCATCCGGCCGATCGTCAGGGAGTCGAGGCCGTTCGCGCCGGCGCTGTTGCCGATCCCGCGCTGGTCGAACACGACGACCCGGCAGTGCGGCTCCAGCAGCGGCACCAGCCGGTGGAACATCGCCGCCGGGTAGCCCAGGCCCTGCACCAGCACCAGCGGGTCGCCGGAGCCGGAGGCCCGCCACCAGATGCCGTTCGACCTGCCGTAGACCGGCTGGTCCGTGTCGGCGCCGCGCAGGAACGGGGCGGCGGAATCCGGCACGCCGACGGAGTGTTTCGTGCTCAAGCCTCGAGCCCCTGCCTTCCCTCGTGCTGCGCCGCCACAGCCTTCGTGAGCGCGGCACGCACCTCTATCATGTGGGATGCGATGGCCCGGCACGCACCATCGGCCTCGTCCTCGAGCAGCGCGGCGGTCAGCGCCTGATGGTTGTCGAGGGCGTCGCGCACCGTGACCGGCGTGACCTCCATCACCCGGAACAGCACCTCCGGCAGGTCGATCCGGTTGTACAGCTCGACGAGCCGCTCGTTCTCCAGCAGGCCGATGATGATGCGGTGGAAGGCGTCGTCCGACCGCGTGTACCGGGCGGCGTGCGCGCTGTCCGTGCCGCGGACCAGCGGGATCGCCGCCTTCAGCCTGGCGACGAAGCGCGTCCGCTCCGGCAGCGTCGTCTCGGCCGAGACCAGCAGCTGGGTGATGCCGATCTCGATCGCCGCCCTCGCCTCGAGCGCCTGCAGCAGCGCGTCGACGTCCGCCGCGAAGTCGCGCTCGGCCGGCGTCCCGTGCTGGGCGTCGTGCAGCAGGGAGGCCGCCGACCAGGGCCGGGCGGCCGCGTCCCGCTCCTGCGGCTTGAGCGCGCCCTGGATGGTGTCCCGCGAGGACGCCGCCCTGGCGAGGATCGCCGCCCGGGCGCCCTGCGCGTTGCCGGAGGCGATCGCGTCGCTGAGCTGCTCCTGCACCGCGACGAAGTCCGACGCCAGCCGGGGGGCGCGGGCGAGCGCGCGGCCGAGCAGCGACTCCATGTCGAGCTGCCGGAACCCCTCGGAGAGGTACCGGTTGCCGAGCAGGTCGACGATGCCCTCGTGGAACCGCTCGTTCGCCGACAGGAACGCGGCCCGGTCCGGGGTCGCGCCGGTCTCGTCGAGCTGCGCGAGCACGTCCCGCAGCCGCTGGTAGAGCGCCGCGGCCTCGCGCGGCGCGATCCCGCCCTGCGTGAGCCGCAGCCAGGTCGCGCCGATCTCCAGCACGGTGCGCACCTCGATCGCGGCGCGCACCTCCGGGTAGTCGACCTCGGCCTGCTCGGTCGCCACGGGCTCGGCGGGCGCCGCCGCCTCGCTCATGTTCTGCAGCATGCGCCGCATGATCTTGCCCGAGGTCGTCTTCGGCAGGTCGTCGAGGATCTCGACGATGCGCGGGTACTTGTACGCCGCCATCCGCTCGCGCGCGTAGGCCTTGATCTCCTCGGCGGTCGCCTCGGCGCCGGGCTTGAGGCTCACGAAGGCCTTGACGGTCTCGCCGCGATAGGCGTCCGGGACGCCGACCACGCCGGCCTCCCGCACGGCGGGGTGCTGGTGCAGCACCTCCTCGACCTCGCTCGGCCACACCTTGAAGCCGGAGGCGATGATCATGTCCTTCGCGCGGTCGACGAGGTAGATCCAGCCGTCCTCGTCCATGAAGCCGATGTCGCCGGTGCGCAGCTCCCCGTCCTCGAAGGTCGCCGCGGTCTCGTCCGGCAGCTGCCAGTAGCCCGGCACCACCTGCGGGCCGGAGATGCGCAGCTCGCCGATCTCGCGCGGCGCGGCCTCGACCCCCTCGTCGTTGACGATCCGGATGACCGTGTTCGGCACCGGCACGCCGATCGAGACGACCCCCATCTCCGGGTCCGCCCGGTAGTCGGCGCCGAGCGGGGTCATCGTCCCCGGCGAGGTCACCTCGGTGAGCCCGTACATCGGGTGGATCGCCGAGCCGGTCGCCTGCCGCCACTGGTCGATGACCGTCGTCGGCGTGGGCGCGCCGCCGGTGTAGACGGTCCTGAGCGAGGACATGTCGTACTTCTTGATCGCCTCGGAGGCGAGCAGGGCGGTGAACGCCGTGATCGCCGTCACCGCGAACGTCGCCCGGTACCGCTCCGTCAGCCGGCAGGCGATGTCCGCGTCGAAGCGGTAGAACAGCAGCAGCTGGGCGCCGGAGATCATCGAGAGCACGAGGTGCCCGACGAGCCCGGTCACGTGGAACAGCGGCGCGAGGCCCAGGATCACGGTCTCCGGCCCGATGCCCAGCCACTGCCGGTACACGCTCGCGGCGAAGTGCCCGTTGCCGTGGGTGTTCATGGCGCCCTTCGGCGCGCCCGTCGTGCCCGAGGTGTAGACCATGAACGCGACGTCGTCGGAGGTGAGCTCGACCGGCTCCGGGACGCGCCCACGGTGGGCCGCGACGAGCTCGAGGAGGTCGTCGGTCGCCTCGAAGCGCTGCCGCTGCATGCCCGCGAGGTTCTCCGGGGCATCGCCCTCCGGCAGCAGGTCGAGCCCGCACGTCGTGATCGCGAACTCGACCGCGGTGTCCCCCAGCACGGGCGCGGCGACCTCCGCGTAGAGGTCGTCGTGCAGCACGATCCCGCGGGAGCCCGAGTCGGAGAGGATCTTCGTCAGCTCGCGCCCGCGCAGCATGGGGTTGCACGGCACGATGACGGCGCCGGCCTTCCAGGCGCCGAGCAGGGTGATCATCGCCTGCGGGACGTTCTGCAGGTACATCCCGATCCGGTCGCCGGCGGCGATCCCGCGCTCCTGGAACGCGACCGCGAGCGCGTCCGACATCTCGTCGATCTCGCCGGCGGTGAGGGCCGTGTCGAAGTAGCGCACGAGCACGGCGGCAGGGTCGCGCCGCACGACCTCGCGGAAGGCGTCGAGGATGCTGCCGGTGCCGGTGGGCAGCTCGGGCGGGATCCCGCCGTAGCTGCCGACCCACGGGCGCCGATCGACGGCGGGCATCACGACCTCCCGAGGATGTCGCCGAGCGACTCGAGGAATCGCCGCTGCTCCTCGAACACCCGGGTGAGGAAGAGCTGGTTCGAGGCGGCGAGCTCCTCGGCCGTCGGGACGCTCTCGAAGCTCGGCATCGCGCCGAGGTTCGGCATCCCCGAGGAGAAGTCGAACTGCTCCCCGCCGGCCTTCTTCCACGCGCGCACCGCGGCGAGGTAGGCGTCCTGCTGCTGCTTCAGGGCCTCGATGGCCTGCTGCTGAAGAGGGTTGAGCGACGACGGTGTCATGACCCTTCCTTTCATCGGTGCGGGTGGGGAGTCAGTCGGAGCCCGGAGGGGCCCCGGCCGTGGGGAGGGGATGGAGCCGGATGAAGCCGAGCACGCGGTCCCACAGCTCGACCGCGCGGCTGCCGGCGACGGTGCCGACGTGGCCGCCGGGGATCCGGACGATCTCGGCGTGCGGCACGACCGCGGCGATCGCGTCGCAGCCGTCCGGCGGGGAGATGTGGTCGCGCGCCGCGGAGATGGAGAGCACCGGCATCGTGATCGCGCCGAGGTCGACCTCGGCGTCGCCGACCGTGGTGCGCCCGGTCATCAGCTCGTTCGCGGCGGGGCCGAACTTGCCGGCGATCTCGGCGAGCAGGCGGCCGGAGGCGGGCACGACGTCGTCCACCCAGGAGGCCATCGTGCGCACCGACTGCAGCTGCTCGACCGGCAGGTCGAGCTGCCGGAGCAGATCGGCCGTCCTCGCCTCGGGACTGCTCGACCCGGGGGCGAGCGCCTCGAACCAGGACTTCACCGTGGCGGCCGGGACGAGCCGCGGCCGCTCGTAGGACTCGCCGTCGGCGCCGAGCCGAGTGGCGACCCAGGCGATCCCGCCCTCGACCGAGGAGTCCACGAGCGTCGTGAGCACCGTGAGGGTGGCGACCTGGTCCGGGTGCAGCGCGGTGTAGAGCAGCGAGAACGTGCCGCCGAGGCAGTAGCCGATGACGTGCACCTGCTCGGTGCCGGTGGAGCGCAGCACGGCGCGGAGGGCGCGGCGCATGAGCCCTTCGACGTACCACTCGAGGTCGGCGAAGCGGTCCTCCTCGCCGGGGATGCCGAAGTCGATGACGTAGGTGTCGTGCCCGGCGGCCGCGACGTGCCCGGCGAACGACCGGCCGGGCAGCAGGTCGAGGATGAAGTAGCGGCTCACCGGCGCCGGGACGAAGACCACGGGCGGGCCCTGGAACGGCCGGCCGTCGGCGTCGAGCAGGCGCAGCACGCGCATCGGGGCCTCGTCGTAGATCACCGTCGAGGGCGTCGCGCCGTCCCCGTAGTGCCCCTCGGTGAGCAGCAGCTCCCGAAGGGTGTCGAGGCGGCGCCGATGCTCGGCGCTCTTGCCGAGCAGGAAGCCCAGGCTGGCGTCGCGATCGGCCTCGGGATCGAATCCGTCGAACCCGCCGATGCCCTCGGGCGAGGTCGTCGCGTCGCTCATGCGCGGTCGCTCACTCGCCGGAGGCGGTCCGAGGGGCGCGCCGCCGGGCCGCGGTCCCGGTCGGCTTGGTCGGCATGGTCGTCCTGCTCGTCCTGGTCGGCGTCCGGGGCGCGGTCCGGGCCGCCTTCGTCTTCGCCGGCGTCGCGCCGGCGGCCGCCCGGCTCGCGCCGAGCGCCTCGACGCTCGCCTCGAGGTCGCGCAGCCGGCCGTCGATCCGCTTCAGCGCGAAGAGGATCTCGGCGAGCGCGTCGGAGGCCGGCTCCGGGGTGGCACCGGGCGCGCCGGGCGCCGCCTGCTGCGGATACGGCACGCCCGCGAGCAGCGAGCCGCGCATCGCGTTCCCGAGGTGCATGAGGAACTGCTCGTCCTTGACCATCGCGTCCCCGTAGTCGCGCATGGTCTTCTGCCAGGCCTGCTGCTCCTCGAACCACCGCTCTGCGAGCGACTTCTCGTCCTCAGGCATCGATGCTCCATCCGTCGCACCGGACCGGTCCCCATCGTCGCGGACGCGATTCCTGTCACGATCATGCACCGCACCCGGCGAGATCGGAAATCGGCCGCCGTACCGCCCTCGGATCCGGGCTTGACCGGTCACTTGCATTTTGCAAGTATGTCGGCATGCACATCTTCGTGAACCTCCCCGTCGCCGACGTCGAGCGGTCCAAGGCCTTCTTCACCGCGATCGGCTGGAGCATCAACGAGCAGTTCACCGACGAGAACGCCGCCTGCGTCGTCCTCGACGAGGACAAGTTCCTCATGGTGCTGCGGCGCGACTTCTACGCGACCTTCCTCGAGGGCAAGCAGGTCGGCGACCCGGTCACGACCTCGCTCGCGCTCGTCTCGTTCGACCTGCCGTCCAAGGAGGAGGTCGACGCCTTCATCGATCGCGTCGCGGCCGCCGGCGGCGAGGTGGGCAAGACGAGCGACCTCGGCTTCATGTACCAGCGGCAGTTCGACGACCCCGACGGCAACCACTTCGAGCCGTTCTGGATGGACCCGGTCGCCGCCGAGAGCGGCCCGCCCGCCGAGTGAGCGCGGGGCGCGCGGACGACCCCGCGAGCGAGGACGCAGAAGACCCCGCCGAACCGTCCGGCCTCGCCGCGGCGCTCGAGGTCGTCGGCCAGCGCTGGGCGCTGCTCGTGGTGGCCGAGCTGCTCGGCGGATCGAGGCGCTTCGGCGACCTGCAGCGCGCGCTCGGCGCCCCGACGAACATCCTCTCCACGCGGCTCCGCGAGCTGCAGGCCGCCGGACTGGTCTACCGCGAGCCGATGGCGCACAACGTCCTCGCCTACTCGCTGACCTCGCGCGGCCGCGCGCTGCGCGGGCCGATCGAGGCGCTCGCCCGCTGGGGCGCCGGCGGCTGAGCGGAGGGGTCGGGGCCCGTTTGTCAACGCCCTGCCGCACCCGGACGGCGGACCCTAGCGTCGGCGTATGGCCCCCGACGACTCGGACGGCCGCGACGTGACGATCTTCGCGCCCGCCCCCATCCTCACCGTCACGGTCGAGGAGCGCCCGGCCGGCGACGAGATCCACGTCCACGCCGGCGGGCAGGGCGTCTGGCAGGCGCGCATGCTGCTCCGGCTCGGCACCTCGGTCACCATGTGCTGCGTGCTCTCCGGCGAGACCGGCGTCGTGCTGCGGCACCTCCTGGAGGACGAGGGCATCGCGGTCCGGGCCGTCGAGCGCGCCGGGCGGGGCGCCGCCTACCTGCACGACCGGCGCAGCGGCGAGCGCCGGCTGGTCGCCGAGGAGGCGGGGGATCCGCTCGGCCGTCACGAGCTCGACGAGCTGTACGGGCTCGTGCTGGGCTCGGCGCCCGACTCGCGGGTGACGATCCTGAGCGGCCCCGCCGACCTCGCGTCGCTGCCGCCGGACACCTATCGGCGACTCGCGGCCGACCTCCGGGCGGCCGGTGCCACCGTCGCCGCGGACCTCTCGCAGGCGAGGCTGGCCGCAGCCGTCGAGGGCGGCCTGGCGGTGCTCAAGGTCAGCGACGAGGAGCTGCGCCGCGACGGCCTCGCCGGCGAGAGCGTCGAGGCGATCGTCGCGGCGATGCACGAGCTGCGCGCGCGAGGCGCCGCGGTCGTCATCGTCACCCGGGCCGGCGAGCCGCTGCTGCTGCTCGACGAGGAGGGCGTGCTCGAGGTCACCCCGCCGCGGATGGAGGTCGCCGACCACCGGGGCGCCGGCGACTCGCTGTTCGCCGGCGTCGTCAGCGGGCTCGCCCGCGGCGAGACGATCCGCGACGCCGTCGTGCTCGGCGCCGCGGCCGGCGCGCTGAACGTCACCCGCCACGGCCTCGGCAGCGGCGACGCCGAGGCGGTCGCCCGACTGCGGCGGAGCGTCACGACCCGGCGGATCGGCCAGGACGGCGCCGACCACCCGGTCAGCGGCCGGGTCAGCCCCGAGGGGCTCGCGGCCCTGGCGACCGGAGGGATCCCGCTCCCGGCGCGCCGGCCGTCCGCCGGCGGGGAGCCGCGCCGATGACCCGCACCCTCGTCACCAACGACGACGGCATCGAGGCGCCGGGACTGCGCGCCATGGCGCAGGCCGCCCGCGCCGCCGGGCTCGACGTCGTGATCGCGGCGCCCGCGACGCAGTCCAGCGGCTCCAGCGCGTCCATCACCGCGGTGGAGGCGGACGGACGGATCGCCGTCGAGCCGCGCGCGCTCGCCGGCCTCGAGGACGTCCCGGCGTACGCGGTCCAGGGCGGCCCCGGCCTCATCGCGCTGATCGCGGCGCGCGGCGCGTTCGGCGAGCCGGCCGACCTCGTGCTCTCCGGAGTGAACCACGGCGCCAACGTCGGCCGGGCGATCCTGCACTCCGGCACCGTCGGTGCCGCCCTCACCGGCGCGCTCAACGGCGCCTGGGGCGCGGCGGTGTCGCTCGACGCGGGCCTGCGCCCGCTGGAGCTGCACTGGGACGTCGCCGCGGCGGCCGCCGTCGGGCTCGTGCCCCGGCTCCTCGAGCGGCCCCGGGGAACCGTCGTCAACGTGAACGTGCCGAACGCCCCGCGTCTCCGCGGCGTCGTGGAGGCGCGGCTCGCGTCGTTCGGGATCGTGCAGACCACGCTGACCGAGCGCGAGGAGCACCACCTCCGCCTCGCCGTGGAGGACCTGCCCTCGAGTCCCGACCCCGGGACCGACGCCGCCTGCCTCGCCGACGGCTGGGTGACCGTCACTGGCATCGCCTCGGTCGCCGGCGTCGAGCTCGGGCTGTTCCCCGGACCGCAGGCGTGAGCGCCCGGCTCGGCCGGACGCCGGTCCGCCGGTCCGCCGGCCTCGGCCTAGGAGGCCTCCTGCAGCCGGATCAGGTTCCCAGCGGGATCGCGGAACGCGCAGTCGCGCACGCCCCAGTCCTGCGCCATCGGCTCCTGGACGACGTCGGCGCCGCCGGCGACGATCGCCGCGAAGGCGCCGTCGAGGTCCGGGGTCGCCAGGTTCACCCCGAAGTAGGTGCCCTTGGCGACGAGCTCGAGCAGCATGCGCTGCTCGTCCTCGGTCAGGCCAGGGGCCGCGGTCGGCGGGAAGAGCACGATCGAGGTGTCGGGCTGCCCCGCCGGCCCGACCGTGACCCAGCGCATCTCGCCGTAGCCGACGTCGAGGCGCACCTCGAAGCCGAGCACGTCGCGGTAGAAGGCCAGCGAGGCGTCGGCGTCGAGCTGCGGGAGGAAGCTGGCGTGAATCCTGATGTCCATGCGCGTCACGCTAGCCCGGGGGCCGTGGCCGCGGCTTCTCGAATCCTGACCGGTCTGGTGACCTGCCGGGCGACGCACGGCATGGTGCCGGCGATCGCCTCCGGCGGCGTCGCGCGGTAGACGCTCGGCGGCACGCCGACGAGCTCGGCGAAGCGCGTGCTGAACGTGCCGAGCGAGGAGCAGCCGACCGCGAAGCACACCTCCGTGACGCTCATCCGACCGGTGCGCAGCAGCGCCTTCGCCCGCTCGATCCGCCGCGTCATCAGGTAGGAATAGGGGCTCTCCCCGTAGGCCGCGCGGAAGCTCCGCGAGAAGTGGCCCGGCGACATGAGCGCCTCGCGGGCGAGGGTCGCGACGTCGAGCGGCTCGGCATGGTCGCGGTCCATCCGGTCCCGTGCGCGCCGCAGCCTGACCAGCGCCGCCAGGTCGTCTGGGGACATGCTCCGAGCCTATGCCGCCGGGCTCGCCCGGAGCTACGCTCGCGGAGACGGAGAGGAGCACGCGATGTCGATCGGACGCAGGCACCGCCACGACGAGCCGACGCCGGAGCGGTCGGAGGACCCGGCCGCCGTGGCCGACGACGACCCGAGCCGGGGTCGCCTCGACGCGGAAGGGCGCCCCGCCGCCCTCGATGACGAGGCGCGCGACGTGCTCGGCGCGGAGGGCGCCGATCCCGACGAGTTCTTCCCCTCGATCCCGCACCCGTTCTGACCGGGACGACGCAGGCTCCGTCGAGAGTCAGGCCAGGCGTGCGACGACGCTCATCAGGGTCTTCCGGTGGATGCCGGACAGACCCTGCGTGTGCTCCAACGCCGTCGACAGGTCCCAACTGTCCGGGCGCAGCAGCTCCCCGGATCGGCTGAAGACCTCGCCGGGCCGGATCAGCGAGTTCGTGGTGAGCAGGCTCCCGCCGCGACTGAGGATGATCTCGAGCATCCGGAGCATCTTGTCGAGATGACGGGAGAGCCGGCTCAGGCTCGAGACCACGAGCACGACCTGCGGACCGGCGGCCTCGAGCAGGCGCATCGCCCCCTGGTCGAACCGGGCATCCATCGCGGAGACGACGAAGCGTCCTTCGGCGTCGGTCCGCGCGTCGTAGCGCTCCGAGTCGTCCGGCCGCTCCGGGACGGGCGCCACGGGCATCCGGAACGCTGCTCGGCCCCCGCCCGCCGACCGTGCGAGTGCTCCGAGCGCTGCCCAGGCGCGTGGCCATCGGACGTTCAGGCCGGCGAACACCCCGGCAGGGTCGTTCGGGGCGTCGACCGCATGGTCCCCCAACCAGTCGAACAGCGGTGCGGTCGCGGTGGAGGTGAGGCCCTCGATCCCGTCGTCGTGGAGCACTCCTGCGACGTGCGCCTCCTCCAGCACGCTGCAGCGCACGATGACGCACACTGTCGCGAGCAACTCGGCGGGCGCGCCGACAGGCTCGTAGCCGGTCACCTCCTCGAGGAACGGCGCCCGAAGCACCGCTCTCGCCGCCGGCCCGCTCTCGGCGAAGGAGCTCGCCCGGGCGATCAGGTCCTGGGCGAGCCGCGCGGCCACTTCCGGGGCGCCCCATTCATCGAGCAGCCCAGGCGCGAAGGACCGGCAGAACAGGTCCCAGTCCAGCGTGCCGCTCATGCCCGAGATGCTAGGCCGTGCCGCGGACACTCGGCGGCCGATCGTCCTGAAGCATCGACGGTGGCTCCGACGGGCGTCGATCCCGTGACCTCACGATTTTCAGTCGTGCGCTC
>ERZ778028.490-NODE-490-length-77733-cov-13.744728_pt1 | contig 77733 bp, 68 predicted proteins | sample MGYA00375758_ERZ778028 | MGnify/ENA primary metagenome ERZ778028 (study PRJEB29350, sample SAMN05389828) | bioreactor metagenome | isolation source: Thiocyanate bioreactor | place: South Africa: University of Cape Town | collected 2014-03-17 ...
TTTATTTAGATTAACGAATATTTATGCCTAGTCCACAACTTTTAGGGAAGAGCCGGTACAGTCAGACGAATCGATTGTCCGGTTTTATTTCGGCAATATTCAATTTGCCAGAAATTATTAATCATATCCCACCTGAGGTTATATATGTCATGAAAAACCATACCTCTACAATATAGACTAACTAACAATATATCTAAAGATTCTTTTTGACTAACGGATAAGGATGAATTTAATTCTGGATTTAGCAGTTTAGACAACATTTTTACAGAAAGTGCCCTTTTAGAAGTTGTTCCTTTTTTTACATATACTCCAATAAAGGGGCTTGCTATATTAAGATTTGAATATTCCTTTATTTTCATTGTTGTATTAAATAATGCACGAAGACCTCTAAAATAGAAATCGACAGTTTGAGGTTTATCTGGGTGTTTTTCATGTAGCCATTCAATATATGATTCAACCCACTCCTTGTTTAACTCTTGCAAAGTAAAGGATTCGCTTTGTTCCCCAAGATAAACACTTAATTTATTTACAAAACTTACATAGTTAGCAACCGTATGATATCGACCGCCTTCTTTATTGTTTTCGACGATTTCTCGAAAAACAAATAACACAGACTCCTTTTTTGCAGGAATTTTCTTTTTTTTCATATGAATAATATTTTACAATTTTAAACATACAAAGATTATTAATTATCATATTTTCCAAACAAATATTTGGTTCAAATTATAGAGTAGATCCTATATTTAAGTGATACTCGTTCTTTGTTAAATCAAAAAGAAGGAAGTGATAATATATTTGTGGTAATCTTGGAACAAATAAAACATGCTTATCTATATGAGAAAGTATTATTTTATAATTATAATATGTATATTTTTCTTTTGTACCGTTCCTAAATAATTGGGGGTAATTAATCTTGACAGATTATTACAGTCAAGGAATAACCAAGCATATTGATTTCGCTCGATAACTTTCAGTTCATATCTTCAGTATTAACTCAATATTATAATCAGGTTGGTTGTAAAGTTGGAGGCAGCAGACTAATATAAAAAGACAAAGATTTATCCGACTATAAACAAGGTTTTAAATGACACGTTGAAATATCCTAAAGTGTCTAGTTTCGCAGAATATAATAAGTTAAATCTATAGTATACATTTTTTAAACAATCGATTTTGCCTAATATTTTTTATGTATCGCAATATTTTTCTTTGAACGTTATTTAGCCTAAACTCGATAGAGAAAAACTATTTTGATCATATAATTCATAATAATTATATTTTCATAGGATTAAATAATTGTTATACCCTATCAGAAAAAATAGTCGAAAATAATTACATTTTATGTTCATACAAACTAAAAAGCTGAAACAACCCTCAAAAAGCTAAGAGTGGAACAAAAGCTCTCCTTGTTTTAATAATCTTTATAATAAGTTTTCTTTTTTAAATATTTAAAGATACCTTTGTTTTCGATTTTGGTGTCATAATTCCAATAACTTACGGAAAAGTGATGAAAAGGGAATCAGGTGTAAATCCTGAACAGACCCGCTGCTGTAAGCTCTACTAAAATCTTTGAACAATACTCAAGCCACTGTTCAACAATGAATGGGAAGGACGATTCAAAGATGGAGTAAGTCAGAAGACCTGCCAAGATTATTATAATTTAAGGCTTTCGGGAAATAAAGCTGAAGAAGATGAAAAGCAGAATTCTGACCATCATCATTATGGTTGCTCTTTTTAATTTAATCGTTTATATTTTCCTGTTAAGTTATTTGATAATCCTTTAATCAGGTGGCTTAGATGTCGTCATTACGTGGGTTTAACCGAGTTGGGTTAATGTTTTCTTTTATATACTGTTGTTCCATAACGGGCTTCGCGCAAAGTAAACTAGATAGTATACAACATCTAAATGAGATAGTAGTCTCGGCTCGTAAAACTAGAGTAGATGTTATCCCTGTACAAGTACTATCGGGAGAATTATTACAAAATTTAAGTGCCCATTCTGTAGCTGATGCTTTGCGTTATTTTTCGGGTGTACAATTGAAAGACTATGGTGGTATTGGTGGTCTTAAGACTATAAATGTACGTAGTATGGGTAGCCAGCATGTAGGTGTATTCTATGATGGGATTGAAATAGCGAATCCTCAGAATGGAGTTGTAGACCTTGGACGATATTCACTTGATAATATTCAAGCTATCTCTTTACATAACGGACAAAAAAGCTCCATTTTTCAGCCGGCAAAAGATTACAGTTCTGCAAGTTCTATCTACATAGAAGCTAAAACTCCTCAGTTTGGATGCAACAAAAAATATAATCTGAAATTTACTTTCAAAACAGGAGCATTCGGACTGATTAATCCTTCTTTGTATTGGGAACAAAAGCTATCTGAGAAATTAAATTCATCGTTTAATATTGATTACACTAACTCGACAGGTAAATATAAGTTTCGATACAAAGTTCAAAATACTGTTGACAATAGAGGGGGATACGATACTACCGCTGTTCGAAAGAATGGAGACATTCAGATATTTAGAATTGAGCAAGCCTTCTTCGGAAAGTTAAAAGGAGGTGATTGGAAAAGTCGTATTTATTTCTATACTTCAGAACGGGGATACCCTGGAGCGATTGTGAAAGAAGAACCCGGAAGATTTAAGCACGAAGATAGACAAAAGGATCGGAATTTCTTTGTTCAATCAGCTTTGAATAAGAGATTTTCAGACGTTTATGCAATAAAGATATCAGGGAAATATGCGTACGATTATTTGTATTATGAATCTGATACTTTAATTCAAAAGTTGAAAAATAAATATATGCTCCATGATGTTTATATTTCTTCAGCCAATCTATTTAATATCCTTCCTTCGTGGACAGCCAACATTTCTGCCGACTTTCAGTGGAATAAAATGAATGCCAATTTGGTGGAATTTATCTATCCGCAACGTTATTCTACTTGGGTAGCTGTAGCGACTTCTCTCGATCTAGATAGAGTAAAAATACAGGGTAGTTTACTCGGTACTTTTGTCCATGAATCTACCAAAGAAGATAAAAAAGACATTCAACGTGATTGGGATAAAATCACACCCACCTTGATGGCCTCATGGCAACCATGGAGTAGAGAGAACCTATTTTTAAGAGCCTTTTATAAAAATATATTTCGAATGCCGACCTTCACCGAGATGCATATGGCATATATGGGGACATTGTCTTCTTACCTCAAACCCGAATTTACCAAACAATATAATTTAGGGTTCGTATATTCAAAAAATATAAATTCATCATTTTTTCTAGAAGGACAAGTCGATGCCTATTACAACGAAGTTACAGACAAATTATTAGCTATCCCGGGCGGTGTAAATTTTCGTTGGACAATGAAAAATATTGGTCTTGTAAAGATAAAAGGAGTAGATGTTGCTTTAACATCTACTAACAAGATAGGAAAAGATCTAACTTTAGATACTCGGATAAATTATACTTACCAAAAAGCACAGGACTATACTCCGATGGTAGTAGAGAGTGATACCATTACCTATAAAGGACAAATAGCATATATTCCGACCCACAGTGCATCGGCCATATTAGGCGTCAATTATAAATCATGGAATTTATCATACAGTTTTATTTATACAGCTACTAGGTATACAGGTAGTGCCAATATTCCCCGTAATAGACTTGAGCCTTGGTACACTCACGATATGGCTATCGGTAAGTCTTTTGTGTGGAGGAAAAATAAATACAAAGCTACCATGGAAATTAATAATCTATTTAATCAGGCTTACGATGTAGTCTTGAATTACCCTATGCCAGGAACAAATTTCAAATTTATACTCAATATAACTATTTAAGAAAATTATGAAAAGAAGATTATTCAAATTAGGATTTCTAATTCTAATTGTAGGATTAACTCTTCTCTATTCATGTAGAGGAGATGATGAGGAACTGATTCCTCCCACAATAACACCGGTAGCTCCTGTTGATGAAACAACTGTTGTAGAAGGAGAAGAAGGTAATATAAAAGGATTTTATCTGTTGAATGAAGCCAATATGGGAAGTAATAAATCTTCCATTGATTACTTCGATCGTAAAACCGGTAAATATTGTCAAAATATTTATCCTTATCTAAATCCTAACATTGCCCATGAACTGGGAGATGTAGGTAACGATATCCAGATTTATGGGAATAAACTATATGCCGTAATCAATGTTTCAGGTTATGTGGAGGTGTTGGATGTAAATACTGCATGCCATATAGGTTCTCTCACTATACCCAACTGCCGTTACATCGTTTTCGACAAAGGTTATGCGTATATAAGTTCTTACAATGGACCTGTTAAGATAGAACCGGATACCCCACTAGGTTGTATCGTAAAGATAGACACTACCAACTTTAAGGAAGTTGGACGGGTTTCTGTAGGCTATCAACCCGAAGAAATGGTGATAAGAGATAATAAATTGTATGTCGCTAACTCGGGAGGTTACCGAGTTCCGAATTACGATAATACAGTGTCTGTTATTGATTTAGGTAAGTTCGAAGAAATAAAGAAGATAACAGTAGGGATTAATTTACATCGGTTGGAATTGGATAGTGATAATAATATCTATGTAAGCTCGCGAGGCGATTATAAATCTACGGCATCAAATACATATATCATCGGGAAAAACGATATGGTAAGCAAAACTTTAAACTTACCATGCTCTAATATGACCGCGATGGGCGATTCTATTTATATGTATAGTGTAGAATGGAGTCATATAACTCAAAAAAACACAATTACTTATGCTATTGTAAATACCAAAAGCCAAACAGTTGTATCTCGGAACTTCATTAAAGATGGAACTGAAAAGCAAATCGTAATTCCGTATGGTTTAGCTATTCATCCTGAAACCAAAGACATATATGTGACTGACGCTAAAGATTATATTAGTCCGGGAACGTTGTTCTGCTTTGACAAAATGGGTAACCGAAAATGGTCTGTGGTTACAGGAGAGATTCCGGCTCATATTGTGTTTACAAAACATAGGTTGAAAAGTTTAATTTTAGATTAATAAAAAAGTAAATGATGAAAAATAAAATTTTATTTCTTTTTTTACTATTGAGTGGTTATTACCTCTCATCATGTTCTGGTGATGATGATATAGTTCAAAACGATATAACTATTACATTCTCACAAAATGAGTATAAAGTTAGAAAAGGGAAAACATTAGAGATTGTACCGCAAGTAACCAATGCAACCAACCCTATTTATTCGTGGAAATTGAATGGGAAAATTATTTCGAATGATTTACAGTTAAATTTCAGTGACTATAGCGTTGGCGAATATTTTATCATATTTAGGGTTGACGATGAAATTGGATATAAAGAGTCGCAGATTAAAGTTACTGTAGCAGATAAAATATCACCCGAAATAGAAATGGTCTCCAGCTATATTGCATATGTGGGGCAACCAATAGAGCTGAAAGCAACAGCCAACTATGCAGAAAACGCAGAATATGTATGGAGAAAAAATGGTGAAATAGTATCGGAAGAACAAGTGTACTCTTTTGTAGAAGAAAATTTAGGTTCATTTGCCTTGACTGTTAAAGTAACTACCGAAGAGGGTGTTGACATCAAAGCCCTAACAGTAGTCGTATTACCTGTACCCGAAGCTGAACTTTATTTCGATGATGGTCTATACCGAACCATAACCAATAAAAATAATCTACGCAAGATGACAGTCCCTCTTGGCAGAACTTTGGTGTTAGCTCCTGTTATTTGCCATATAGATAAACCTGCCGGCTTTAAGTGGACTGTTGATGGAGTTGCACAAAGTTCGACTACCGAGTTTTTAAAATTTACACCTACCGAGAAGAAAGCTTATTTGATAGAAGTAACAGAAACAGGAACATCGGTAAAGGCGCAAGTAGAGGTTACTTGTACAGAGCCTGAAAGTACTTATTTCAGAGCAATACAGACAAACAGTAAAGCTGTTGCTACTAAAGCTTTCAATTACATTCCAGCTCCGGGACAGTTTATTGATTTCCAATCTCCATATCAAACAATAACTCAGGTGTTACAAAAATTCCAAACATCCGTAGATGCTAATTCTAATATGTTTCATATAGGGGCTTACGGAGGTTATTTTGTAATAGGATTCGATCATAGTGTGAAAAATGTGGCAAATAAAGCTGACTTGAGCATCAATGGTAATTCTTTTGCAGGTTGGAGTGAACCGGGAGTAGTTTGGGTTATGCAAGATTCGAATGGCAACGGATTACCCGATGATACATGGTACGAACTGAAAGGCAGTGAGTATGGAAAGAAAGACAACATACAACGCTATGCTGTTACTTATTACAAACCTACAGAAAAAAGAACTGATGTAATGTGGACAGACAATTTTGGAAATACAGGTTCGGTAGATATTAATGGATATCACTCTCAAGACTATTTCTTCCCAATGTTTATAAAAGAAAGTGCTTATACCTTGACTGGTACACGTGTGCCACCGACATTCTATATTGCCGAAGGTACAGGTTATGAATCGTCCAGAGACTTAGGATGGGGGTATGTGGACAATCACAATACAGACCCAACGAGACCCATTGGGGAGTTTTGGATAGAAGATGCTATTCATGCTGATGGAAGTCCTGCTAACCTCACTCATATAGATTTTGTAAAAGTACATACGGCTTCTGTAGGTAAAGGCTCTTTAGTTGGTGAAGTATCAACTGAGCCGGGTAATCCTGTTGATCTGAATTTTAATAACTAAAAGACTAATTAGATAATGAAAAGAATATACCATTATATCTGTCTGCTGATATTGTCTGTCATTTTATTACCTGCTTGTAGTGACGACAACAAAGAATTTGAAGGAAAAGACAATTATATAACTTCTTTCTCTCTGAGACTAGAGAATGAAACAGAATTGAATGGATTAATTGAAGGTAATAAGATTACCATTAATGCTTCTTCCAGTCAGTCTCTAGAGCGAGCTAAGGCTACTGTAAAACTCAGTGAGAATGCTAAAATATTTCCTAATCCCGAGGAGATAACCAACTGGGAAGAAGATATAGTATTTGCTGTAACTTCTTACAATGGTACTCGTTCTCAGTATAAATATACTGTAAACAGAACTGAGCAGGAACAAGCCGGTACTATTATACTCGCTACTCAGGCCGATGTAGATGCTTTTGGACAGAAAGGCATTACTTCGATTGCCGGAAATCTGATTCTGGGGCAAATCTCAGGTAAAGATTCCATCAAATCATTAAGTCCGTTGGCTGGTCTTACACAGATAGGCTATTCTCTAATTGTTTATCCTACTGTCGATATGACTAATTTTGAAGGCTTAGAAAATCTGACTAAAGTAGGAGATCTTATTCAAATAGAATCTTCTCCAAGAGTGCAAAGCGTTTTATTCCCTGCTTTAGAAATGGCAGGAGGAGTAGCTTTGAAAAACGATTCATTAATAACCATTAGTTTTCCTAAGCTAAAGAATGTGTCTAAGTCTTTTGTTATTAACTCGGGGATGGGGCAGGTAATTCTTCCTAGTTTGGAAAGAGTGGGAGAAACATTCCGGTTAACAAATACTTTTTCCAATGTAAAAGCATTGATGCCTTCGGTTATATTACCGTATTTGAAAGAAGTAGGAAGCATCGAACTTTCTCGTCTGGAAAATGTAAAAAAAGTGGATTTTTCAGAATTGAAGACCATTGCTGATTTGAATCTTTACCCATTAGAAAAATTGATATATATAAATGCGCCTAAGTTGCAGATTATAACAGGTAAATTAACTACTTCAGCTACTAGTAAACTGAGCGAATTTAGCCTGCCGGAGTTGGAGGAGGTTAACGATATGATTGTAGAAGGAAAACAGATTACGACGGTTAATCTTCCTAAACTAAAGCGAGTAAAAGGAAAACTAAGTCTTAATTATGCCAAAATAAATGGACTGGCTAAAGGTTTTGAATCATTGGAAACGGTTGAAGGAGAACTTTATATGCTAGATCTAGCTATGAAAGACTTAATATTTCCTTCTTCGATAAAAAAGATTAATAGATTATCAATCTACAACTATCTTTCTGCACCTCTTACCAAAATAAACATCAAAGGTATGAATATAAAGGAATTGGCAGTAATGGCTTCGGCTGTTGATGGTGTTGAAATTATCGGAGATGATGTATTTAACGGAACATTAAGTATTCTGCCGGATAATGCTAAATCTTACACTCTTAAATTCCCAAAGCTACAAGGATTTTCCGAAGTAGATTCTCTGAGCCTCGGATCTTATATTTCTAATATAGATGTATTAAATATAAAAGGAATAAAAAAAATAAAGAAAGGACTTACTATTCCTAATAATAATTTACAGGATTTTTCTATATCAGATCTGGAAGAAGTTGGAGGAAACTTCACCATAAATCACCTGAATAATATTGTAGACCCTTCTGTAATTCAGATTAACATATCGGATCTTAAAAATGTTGGAGGAAATTTTAACGTAACCATCGATTCAAGGTCTGTCCGAACATTGAATGTTCCTAAGTTAGAATCAGTAGGAAGAGACTTCACCATTGGCACAGGCTACATGTCTACTTCATCATGGAGTCCTAGCTGCCATCTGAGATATCTGCTATTTCCTAAATTAACTAGTATAGAAGGAAAGATGAGTCTGGTGCCATACAAGGATGATGCTAGTAAGGTAAACGAGGAGCTAACAGATTTGAATGGTTTCTCAGCATTGAAAAAAGTAAGTGGTATAGAAATTAAAGCTCAAGCAGCTTTAGTCTCATATGCTGGCTTGAAGAATGCACTATCTGCACTTACTGCAGGACAATGGATTGTCGAGAGAAATGGCTACAATCCAACATACGACCAACTTAAATCTGGTGCTTGGACAAAACTATAAACTATAAGATGGAATATTTAAGTAAGTGTTCTTTAAACTTAGTTTTAGAATTATAAACAAAAAAACAATGAAAATAAATAATCTAATATTTATATTACTCCTATTCGCTTTGGTGACAGCCGGATGTAGCGACGACAGAGACTTCAATGGAGGTGATAATTATATAACATCTTTTCGGTTGGAAAAAGATGGAATCTCTTTCAATGGGTCAATATCGACTATAAACAATGAAATAGTTGTTACAGTTCCTGAAAATATATTGCTTAATAATGCTACTGTAAATATTACAATTAGTGAAAATGCAACAATTAGTCCCGATCCTTCTTCTATAAAAGATTGGACAGCTGAGCAAACATTCGTCGTTAAAGGATACAACGGAACAGAAAGAAGCTATAAGTATAAATTAGAGCGTGGTGTCGTTTCACGCAACGGCGATATAACATTGCTTACTCAGGAAGATGTGAATGCTTTTGCAGACATGGGGCTGACAGAGATAAATGGTAATATAACTATCGGTGCTGCTAGTGGCTCAGACTCAATACATACATTGGCTCCATTCTCTAAATTAACAAGCATCAAGTTTGGATTAACGATCAATCCGACTTATGCAGGGAAGAATCTGGATGATTTGAAAAATCTAAAAAAACTTGGCTCTCTGAAAGTTGTAGAGTTGAATAATACTTTAGAGGAAATAAATTTACCTCAATTAGAATACATCGTTACGGGGATCAATATTGATTTGCCAAAAAGATTACAAAAAATACTATTACCTGAATTAAAGCATGTGGATAGAGGTATATATATCAGCAAGGCAGAGGTCTTGAAAATGCTTGATTTAGGAAAACTAGAAACTGTCATAGAAGATTTTACTTTAGATGGCGGATGGGGTACAAATGTATTGGATGAGTTTAAAATTGGATCATTGAAGAGTGTGGGTGGTTCTTTTAAGGTATCAAATTGGCAAGAACTAAAATCTTTATCTATGCCTAATTTGGAAAATATTTACAAATTAGAATTGAGTAGCTTAAAAAAAGTAGAAAAAATAGATTTATCATATTTAAAAACTATAAAATCAGACTTTCAGATATCTAATAACGACCTGCTTACCAATCTTAATGTGTCTTCTTTGGCTACTATCGGTGGCGACTTTAATCTCAACTATCTTCCGTCGATTCCATCTTTCGACGGATTTAAATCTCTATCCTCAGTAGATGGTAAATTTACCCTTTCTAATCTGGATAAATTGAAAGATACTAAAGGTTTTAAAAGTTTGAAATCAGTCGGAAAACAATTTGATATATCTTATATGGCTGCTGTAGAAGATAATCTAGATGGTTTTTCTTCTCTAAGCAGTGTGGGAGTAGGAGGAGTTTCTATTAACGATGTATCGTTTAAGACTTTCTCCGGATTTAATCTTAAAAATGTAGAGAGAATTGGTATTTATGCTCAGAATATAACCTCTATACGCGAGATTGATTTAACGAGGCTGAATATAGAAAAATCTATAATTCTGAATAATATAATGTCAGAATACACCTTAAAAGGAGCTAATGTCTTTGATGGAGAATTAAGCTTCGAAGGTTGTGCTCCGAAAGTAGTAGAGGGTTATAGCGAATTGGGGACTCTTAAATTTTCTCTTTCCAGTAATAAATACCCAAATTATTCTTTCCCTACTACAAAAGTAAAAAAAGACCTCAGTATTTCAATGTACAATTTTGAAGGTTTTAAAATGCCTAATTTGATAGAAGCAGGAGGTATAGTCACTATTTTTATTATGTCAGAAACTTTGGCACTTGACTTGCCAAAAATCAAAAGCATGGGTTCTCTTGAAATTGGTTCTCCTGTTATGAGAAAACTTTCTCTACCCGCATTAGAAACTATAAATGGCGACTGTAGAATAATAACAGCCAATTATATGGGCGAGTTTGAAGAATTTAATATTCCTAAGCTAAAAACTATAAATGGGACTCTTGATTTTTCGGGAGAATATTATACAAATAACAAGCTGACTAATCTTGATTTTTTTGCTACATTGAATAGCTTGAAAGCTGTAACTATTAGATACAATAAGGTATTAGTTGATTTCTCTGGCTTAAAAAATGCCTTAAGTTCCATATCAGAAAAAGGATGGATCGTTACTGATAATGCTTACAATCCGACTTATACGGATGCTAAAGCTGGGAAATTGATCAAACCATGATATAGGATTATATCTATTAAAATTTATTCTGATGAATGGAAAAGAAGGTCTCTCAAAATTGAGTTACCTTCTTTTTTGATTGATATTTATAATAATAGACTTAAATATGGAAACCCCTAACGTTAGACACCTAAAACAAAAAACCGATGAATCAAAATTCATCGGTTCATATGATATTCTAGCATAAATCCTGTCAACCTATATTAAGGACGGGACACAATATTATGGATACTGTCAAAATATTCAATAATACTTATTCGCCTAAATGCTCATTCCATGATGTTGCATTTTTGACAGCATGTTTCATATGATCAAGCCAGATTGTACGTATCGCACTATGATCTCCCAAACCAACGACATTGAAATGTTTCGGGTCTATGTTAGTTCCATCGGCACCAATTGTAAATCCAAGTTTTTCTAATTTTAATTTCCAGCTATACTCAGCTTCGTGATCCGGTTCTTCCGGATTAATCTTATCCCAACTCTGACCGTCTTCCAGACCTCCCAACAAGTCATTTTGGGCATGATCCCCGGCAATTGACATCAGGGGAGCCAAGCTAACTGTAATCTTCTTATAGTTTTCTTTGGTTATACCTTTTCTAGTGGCAAAAGCCTCAATTTCAGTACGTATGTATGAAAACATTTTAGATCCCCAATCTACTGTTCCTACAAAGATATTTTTCTCTCCGCTCAAATTTTGCAATGCGGTTTCAAGTTGGGCATACCTCTCATTTGCATGCGTGTATTCAGTATCAGGATTACCATGCCCCATCAAAGCAACAACCTCTCCTGCATCTAATCGGTTTTTATAATATTTGTAAAGGATTTGAGCAACAGCATCGACATCTTCCTCTGTTTCGAGCAAGCAAGAACTTTTAGCTACTTTAACGTTAGGAAAAGGAATCATAAAGTTTTTCTTCACATCCGTATTCATTAGGCTAAGGTATTCTTCTCCTGGAATAATATGTAGTGATTGTATATATACATTTTTATAACCTGCTTTACCGATTGCGCTTAGCCATAGATCGGGTTGAGAATAAGCTTTACCAATCTGCGCATACACACGAGAAATTATAGTACGAGATGTAAATGACATATAGATGTCTGTATTCGGAAAGGCTGCCTGATAATCTTTTATAATTTGATCATAAGTAGCTTGAGGCTGTTCGTAAGTACTACCGAAAGAGCAAAGGAGTAAGGCTGTTTCGTTCTTTTTATTGATTACAACAGCATTTCTATCGTCTTTCTCATCCTCGTTATCATTTGAACAAGCGCTGAAAAATCCTATAGAAAGGATCATGGAAAATGTTAGAAGATTCTTTAAGAATTTGTTCATAATAAATAGTTTTAAAATAATTATTTGTTTTGATTTTGAAATTTTACGATAATAGAAGTGTAGAAATTCCGACCGGGGGACGTTGTCCCTCTATTATGTCCGAAAGGACTCCGATCGACATAATTGAATATGTTATCTACTCCGATATTGATATCCAATTTTATTTTTTTAGAATCAAGAAAAGAATGCGATGTATTGACTCTCCAAATCTGATAGCCCCTTGTATCACCGTCTGTTGTATAATAGCGTTTTGATTGGTAACGTCCATTCAGACTAAGTCCTAATTTATATTTCTGCCACGGTTTAAGCCATAAAATACGAATGTTTGCATTATGCCGTGAAGTGCCGTTTATATATACGTATTTCATATAATCATTTGCTGTTTCATCATCTGTACGTTGCCCTTTAGCATCCAGATAACTATACCCCCCTCCTATTTTTATATTCATTAGCAATTCGGCGTCAAAAGTGAAATCCATACCATAAGTCCGCCCTTTTGCCAGATTAACGTATTTCATGGTTTCCTCCACCAACTGTAGTTTGTCTTCATAAGAAGTTTCTATTGTCTGAAGAGAAATCATATTCCTTATATTATTATGATAGGCGGTTACACTTGCATTAAAACGAGGTAAATGATATTCGATATTTAATGCATAATAATCCGATTTTTGAGCTTTTAGATTGATATTTCCATAATAAGCTTTGTATTTACTCATTATGGTAGCATAATAGTGATAATACAACTCCTTTATAGAGGGAGCCTTAAACCCATTAGAATATGTTCCTCGAAAATTAAAGTTATGGAACTTGTACAAAGCCGAAACTTTAGGTGTGAATGTTTGGCCAAATTCCCGGTGTTGTCCGAATCGGATTCCTGCTGTTATATTAAATCGATCTGTCACATTCCATTCATCCTGAGCATATGCCGATGCAGAGTAAGCTGTAGCTTTATCTCCTTCAAGACGATAAGGTGATATCAGCTGATCCCAAATATATTCGATTCCTGTGTTTAATGTATTTTGTTCATCTAGGTAAAAGACACCTTTCAAATTACCCAATACACGCCGTTGGGATGTTTGAAGGATGCGATCTTCTGCATAGTAAACAATACGGTCTCCGTTCTCATCAAAATAGTCTGTGTATTCACGACTTGTATAGTCATAAAAATAATCGTATTTGTCAAATGATAAGTCAAATGTAAGGTAATCTTTATTTTGCATATTGTATTTTCCTCCTGTACTATAGGACTGATTCCTATAATAAAAGTCATACAACCGCCACTGAGGAATACCCATAGGACGATAAGTCCATTTTTCATAAAAAGAAGCACTCGTATTTAATGTGAGTTTATCAGATACCTGATACGATAAATCTTGTGAAATAGTATAATCGGTAGAGCGATTTACTGTTTTTGTAACACTGTTTTCATAGAGTTTGCCTCTATACCATTCTTGAGTTGTATTCTGCCAACCATCAGTATGACTCAAAGAAAATGAAGTATTCGAACTCCACCTTTTATGCTTTAATGCAAAAATATTACTTTGATCTAGATCTCCATATTTGCCTATGCGGGAAGTATTAGAAATACTGAGTTTATCTTTGTTCTTTTTAGTTATGAAATTTATAACACCACCGATTGCATCTGAACCATATAATGAAGAAACTGCTCCTTTTACAATCTCGATCCTCTCAATATTGTTCATATTGATACGGCTTAAATCGTTTTGCCCGCCAATGTCTCCATTTAGCCTTTTTCCGTCTATAAGAATAAGTATGTAATCATTCTTCAGACCATTGAGTTGAATATTACTCCCCATGTCACTCCGGTTAAAAGTAATAGAAGAAGACAAGCCTCCCAATACATCCTCAATATCACGCCCCGCATATTCCTTTAAAGCTCTTCCTGAAATCACTTCAGTTTGTACAGGCGCATCTTTAATGTAATGTTCAGTACCAGTACCGGTAACAACAACTTCTTTTAGAGAAACAGATTTTACAACATGCCGAGTCGTATCGGCAATTTGTGCAATTAGCAATTGACAGCAAAGAAATACTGCTGCCAATAATAAATAATACCTCATATCTTATTTTATAATTCTTTAAAAATTAATAAAATAAAACATCGAGTTTCCTGAAAATTAATAAAATAGCAATGTATACATAAAGTATCCACAACCACTCCTATCCCTGGAAGCTTGGTGTTTATTTGTCTTTTGGCAGGTCTTCTGGCTCTCCTCCGGTTAAAAGCCTTCCCATTCTAGGATAAAGAACAGTGGCATAGAATATTTAACCGATATAACACGAGGAATTACAGCTGCAGGTACAGCCCCGGATTTTCACCGAGTTCCCTTTCATCAGGATATGAAATATACTGATTACCAAATCTGGCACAAATGTAAATAAATGTTTTTAAATGAAAAAAGAAAATAATGATTGTATTTTATTCTCGGTTTAGAAATTTTAATGCTTCAAAATAACGGTTATTGAATTATTTGCTTCATTTGGGTTATATTTTCCTTTTCCAATATTAACAAATGGAATCTTTTAATTCTTTTATTTTTATATAATTTCTGCTTAAAATATAAATTGATTGGACTATATTTACCTTTCGAATTAGAAGAAGATGAATAGTCCAAAAAGATGAACTTAAAACTATTACATACCAAATTAAACAGATCTGGCGATAAGGCCATTTATATACAGATAGCTGATTTGATAATAGAATCGATTAAGAGTGGCGTACTGAAGGCTGGAGAAACAATGCCCAGTACACGGCATATGGCTACTGAATTATCAGTTAATCGCAATACAGTTGTTCTGGCATTTGATATCCTTATTAATGAGGGTTGGATTATCTCAGAGGAAAGAAAGAAAACTTATGTATCAAATAAAATACAGATATCTCAAGTTTCAAAAAAGAAGAAATCTCAAATTCAACCAAGTGAGATATTCAGAAACGATTTAATATTTTTCGATGACGGACTTCCGGATGCAGTATATACTCCGATGAAAGAATTGGCGAGAGCATATCGACGTATCTTTAGCCGCAAAGCCCATTGGCAAATCATGAATATTGCCAGCGAATTTGGTGATAATAAATTTCGTGAAACAATATCCACTATGCTTAATCAAAATAGAGGTATGCAAACATCGGTTGCTGATGTGTGCATTACACGTGGAAGTCAAATGGCATTATTTCTTACAGCTCATTGTTTACTCGAAAAAGGAGATGTTGTGTTAGTTGAAAATCCGGGATACAGACCTGCCTGGAATACATTCGAACATGTAGGAGCAAGATTAATACCCGTGAATGTAGATGACGATGGGATCAATGTAGACCAGATTGAAGATATAGTAAAAAAGAAACGAGTAAAAGCCATTTTTCTGACACCACATCATCAATATCCGACTACTGTGACATTAAGTTTGGCCAGAAGATTTCAACTTATCGAGCTATCTAACAGGTATGGATTTACCATTATTGAAGATGACTATGACAATGAATATCATTTCAATCAACGTCCTATTATGCCGATTTCTTCATTTGAGGGAATTCGTAATTATGTATATATCGGAACACTAAGTAAATTAATTGCGCCCGCTGTAAGGGTGGGCTATATTGTGAGTAATCCGAATTTTATACTTCAAATAGGGAGATTGCGTAAAATGGTAGATCTTCAAGGCGATGCAATCATGGAGCAGTCTATCCTAGATTTGATTATTTCTGGTGATATTCGAAGACATCAAAAACGTATGTTAACTCATTACCAAGCTAAACGAGATTTCTTTGCGAATCTGTTAGATCAATATATGAAAGATAAAGTTCTTTATAAGAAACCTTATGGAGGGCTCGCTTTTTGGCTGAAACCAATCAAGAATATCGACTTATATCAATTGAAGGAAAAAGTAAATTTCGAACTGGTCAGCTTTTATACTCCTGATAGATTTAGTTATGATCGTGTAATATCTGGGATAAGAATCGGATACGCATCTCTTTCTGAGGCCAATTTGGAAAAAGGTGTACGTATCCTTAGTAAATATCTTTAAGAATAAAGCCTTTCTCCTTTGACTATATTTATCTCAGACAGAGGAAATACATCAAATAGCTTCATTATTTTTTATATTATTTACTGCTATTAAAGTTTTACAGCCGATAACTTTTTGTCCTATCTCAACCTTGATCTCTGTTCCAAGAGGTAGATACATGTCTACTCTTGAACCCAGTTTAATAAATCCAAAATGATCGTTTAGTTTTCCAATACCACCTGTTTCGGGATAAGTGACTATTCTTCTGGCCATCGCTCCTGCAATTTGTCGGACTAGTATCTGCTGCCCATCTTCTCGTTCTAAAACGATTGTAGATCGCTCATTTTCTGTACTCGACTTAGGTAAATATGCTGCTCTGAATCTTCCTCTATGATGTTTTTTGTATATAACATGTACATTGTCTACAGGGTACCAATTTGCATGTACATTAAACACAGACATAAAAACTGAGACCAATAATCTTTCATCTTTAAAGAACTCGGGTTCATATACTTCTTCGATAGAAACAATCTTACCATCAGCAGGTGAAACAATAGAATTTTCAATGTCACCATCGAAGACACGTTTGGGACTTCTGTAAAAATTTAGAGTGAAACACCATATAATAATCGATACTACAATCAATATACTAACAGCAAATGCATCATTGATGAAATAAATTCCGGCAGTATTTATCAGAACTAGAACTAAAGTCACATTTATTAGAGATATACGACCCGCTTGATGGATATTCATAGTTTTATATATTTGATATAATTGTCTTTAACCAATTCACTGTAATCTGCCGAAAGTCCGAAATTACTATTATGCATTTGTCCATCAATATTTCTTCTGTATGAGTCGTAGCCAGTCCAATTACAGACATTCCGGCAGCATTCCCAGCCGTAATGCCAGCTAAAGAATCTTCAAACACAATACAATTTCTAGTTTCACAAGACAGCCTTTTTACTCCTAACAAAAAACAATCCGAAGCGGGCCTCCCATTTTGTATATCTTTTGGGGATATTATTACATCGAAGAGTGTATCAAACTGCATCTGTTGGCAAGCGCGGTTTAGTTTTAATTCTGTTACACTAGTCACTAAGCCCACCCTGATATTATGGAGCTTGAGTTCTTTTACAAAATCAATAGCACCGAGAACATCAGAGAATTGAACAGATTCTTCAAACAACCTAAAATCCCGAAGAATTTGTTCTACTTCTTTATCTGATAATTAATTTATTAAAGTAATAACTAAAAATATGAGGAATAGTCATTCCTTTTATCTTATTCTCAAAATCTTCAACATGAATATTATATTGCTTTGTAATTTTATTCCAAAAAATGGTATATTGTGGTTCTGTGTCGATAATAACCCCATCCATATCAAATAATCCGCATATATTCATTTCTATATTTTTTAGTTTCAATTAAGTTTTCCCAATTCATTCCAATAGTAGCTATTCGGATAAATTCGCTCTCCGAAAATAGCAGTACCAACACGAACAATAGTTGCTCCTTCTTCAATGGCAACTTCTAAGTCTCCGCTCATCCCCATCGATAGTTCAGTCATATTTACATTCAATATATTCTCTTCAATAACTTGTTGTTGGATATCTTTTAGTAACCTGAAGCATCTTCTTACCTTTTCTTCTTCAGCACTGAATAAACCTATTGTCATCAAGCCTTTGATTTTCAATGTATCATATTTTGCGACCTCTTTTATAAATGAAATAACATTTATTGGATCTAAGCCGAATTTACTCTCCTCATAGGATGTGTTTACCTGCACCAGTATGTCTATACTTTTGCCTTCAAACTGTAGCCGTTGATCTAACTTTTGTACTAGATCAAGTCTATCTATAGACTCTATACAAGACACATATTTTAGGACTTCTTTAACTTTATTCGTTTGTAAATGACCGATATAATGTTTTTCACAATTATAATGAGTCAGTTTCTCTTCTTTTTCTTTTAATTCTTGTACTTTATTTTCCCCTATTAAAGTTTCTCCACATTCTAATGCAAATCCTATCCTCTCAGCCGGAACCGTTTTTGTTGCTAATAATAATCTTACATCATTAGCATCACGGTTTGCTCTATCACAAGCTACTTTTATTCTTTGATGAATTACAAAAAGATTATTTTTCACTGTATCCATAATCTAACAATTTGAATAAATCGGAAATTCTGATATAAATTCTCGAACTCTTTCTCTTAATCTATTCAGTGTTATTATACACATTTTGTTTGTTAATACAGAATCTATAAGATTTGCAACATCATCCATGTTTTCCTCTTTTAGTCCTCGTGAGGTAAGGGCTGCTGTTCCAAATCTAATTCCCGAAGTAATAAAAGGTGACTTTTCATCATAAGGTATCATGTTCTTATTAGCTGTAATACCAACAGAATCTAAAAGCTCTTGTGCAGACCTCCCATCAATTGATTTGTTAGATAAATCTATTAGCATTAAATGATTGTCTGTTCCATCCGAAATAATTTTGTAGCCTTTATCCATCAATGAACTTGCAAGCTTTTTTGCATTCTTTACAACCTGAGTAGCATAGCTATAGTAATCTTCACTTAGCGCTTCTTTAAATGCAATAGCTTTTGCAGCTATAATATGCTCTAGCGGACCTCCTTGAGTTCCCGGAAAAACAGCGGAATCTAAAAATAAGGACATCATCTTATAATTTCCTTTATTATCTTTTTCTCCAATAGTATTTTCAAAATCTTTTCCGATCATAATCATACCACCTCTAGGACCTCTTAGTGTTTTATGGGTAGTGGTAGTTATTATATGGCAATGAGGTAGTGGATCGTTTAACAAACCTTTTGCTATTAGTCCTGCCGGATGAGCAATATCAGCCAGCACTATTGCACCAATTTTATCAGCTATTTGCCTGATTCGTTTGTAGTCCCAATCCCTTGAATAGGCAGATGCACCCGCTATTATCATTTCTGGTTTTATAGCCAAAGCTTTTTGCTCCAGTTCCTGATAGTCTATAAGTCCGGTTTCTCTTTTTACTCCATAGAAATAAGCATCATACATCCTACCCGAAAAATTCACCTGTGAACCATGAGTTAAATGACCGCCATGATTTAAACTAAAGCCCAATATCTTATCTTTTGGCTTTAATAAAGCATGAAAAACTGCAATATTAGCTTGCGAACCCGAATGCGGCTGGACATTTACCCATTCTGCACCAAATAGTTTTTTTGCTCGCTCTATAGCGAGTGTCTCTATCCCATCAATATATTGACATCCTCCATAATATCTTTTGTAAGGTAACCCTTCTGCATACTTGTTGGTTAGTACCGATCCGGCAGCTCTCATTACAGACTTACTCACAATATTCTCTGATGCTATCAGTTCTATTGATGTCTGTTGTCTTTCTAATTCTTGTTCAATAAGATTAAATACTTCGTAATCTGAATTTATCATAATCAAATATTCTTTACCCGAGGTTAATATTTTTCAAATAGCAAAAGTATAGCGTATTTGGACCAGATACATGGTCCAGTATTTAGATTAAATGCCAGTCCAATTCAAAGCGTATATATAATAACTGGACTGTATATTTATATTAAAACTGCACCACTATGACAATCCTCATATGTAATACTTTTGTATTGCAAGAGCTAAGAGATACTTTCTATGATAACGGAAAGTAATTATTTTATTAAAAACTAAGTAAATCTGAAAAAGGCAATTTTTCACCATGCAGATTGTCCTGTTTGTATAAGTGCAGAAGAAGATATTTTAAATCTTATCCCTAAAGGTCAGGTTGAAGTAATACATCTGGGTACAAATAAAGCAAATGTAAAAGTAGCTGAGAATACAGTTGTAAAATCTGTTCCAGCATTGGTGTTAACTAACGGAAATGTTTTGCATATCAACTTTGGAGCTTCAGTAGAGGATTTAAAGTAATCATAAAGAGAAGTCCAAAAGCTTTTCCTTTCGGACTTATAGATTATTTAATTAAAGTAAAAGAATACAATGGTCGGGTGGTTAGGCAAAGATCGCAATACCTTTTAGATAGGTTCGAATCCTCTTCCGACCTCAATACCCTTAAAGAGAATGATTGGCGGCAAGGTTATCGTAATACACAGTATGGTTTCTACAGGATATATATACAATAATACGATATCATCAGTTCTAAAAATGGGTAGTGTTACCGTGTCGCCGTCAGAAACGCGCACTACCCTACCCTTTAGTCTTTTGCTGAAGAAGTATTTGAAAAAGAAAGTAGTACTAAAACCGATTTTCTCATAATGATACAAAGATAGAATTTATTCCAAACACCCTTTCAAAGTTTCGATAGCCTCTTTTACCGATCGGACAACAGGATACGATTTGGGTATGAATACATGGGGAGGATTCGGAGAATATATTGCTCTATGCGGATGTGTAATTGCAGCCACCGGTTCTGGTTGCGGCATTGTACATCTGATGGGTGGTAAATATGAGCAAGTATCTTACGCTGTAAAAAATATGATTGCTAATCTGACAGGAATGATATGTGACGGGGCAAAACCCAGTTGTTCCATGAAGTTAGCCAGTGGCGTTTCAACAGCCTTGCTGTCTGCAACACTGGCAATGGAACAAAAAGTAGTGACATCTATAGAAGGTATCATAGAAGATGACGTTGATCAATGTATATTAAATCTTGTTCGTATAGGAGCACAAGGTATGCAAGAAGCTGACAGATTGATACTTGATATAATGACAAACAAGAGGTAATTTCTGCCTTTATCGGTAAATTATCTTTATAGATTTACAACAAGATTACGTGATTAAAAACTGTTATTTTAAAGGAATAATTTTGATATTATAATAATTACCTGAAGCATTTTCTTTTACTACAAACAAAGGTAATCCATCTACAACATCTAAACTTTGTTTATGTATATGTCCGGCAAAAACACCCAGAAGATTAGAGGTTTTCAGTACCTCTTCCCGAAATTGCATCGTGGTCTTTGTATGTCCTTCTTCTCGCCATGGCTCTCTTCTTTCCAGTTCGTATAATTTATCATTCTCTTTCTTCCAGTCCGGATGAGCACAACCATAATTAACCGGGCGTCCCGGCATATATAGAGGAATATGCATTACCAGAATAAGAGGTAGACCAGAAGCTGCTTCTTGTTGAAAAAAGGTAAGTTGTTCGGACGATATTTCATATGTAGAATTGTCTATTGCAATGAGCTTAACACCCTTTATCGTAACAGAAAAGAACAAAGGATTACGTTCTTGATATAAAGAGATAAGTCTGTTATTTATCCAGGTTTGTCTCAGCTTTTGAGAGGTTCCTTGCATCCCTTCATAATGCCAGTCATGATTTCCTGTTGTGTAGACATATTTCAATTTAGACTCGATAAGGACGGAGTCAACCCATTCTACAGCCCGTTCCGAAGGATAACTGAATATATCACCTGCAAGTACCAATAGATCAATATTTTTCTTTTTGCCTATTTCAATTGTTTCAACGAATGCCTGTTGAGGATTGGTTTCTTCTCCTGTTTGATAATGTCTGGTTATCGCATATGCTCCGGACATACGTTTACTATATTCTTCATAGGGTTTCTCCCGATCATCTTTCATCGACAAATGAGTATCTGATAATAGAATTATATCTATAGTATCTACAATACTTGCCGAATATATGTTTATAGAATTCCCATCCAAGGAAAAAGAACTTCTATAGCCAGTGTCTTTAATACTCTGATTCGTTTTACAGCCTATCAAATAAATCAGGAATACACTAATTATAAAGCACTTATTCGATTGCTCTTTCATACGTCAATAATTTTATTTTATTCAGGAATAATTCTTACAAAAGGTATTAATCAAAAGAATCAGTTACAATATACGAATTTTAATCCTTCAAAAAGCTAACAAGTAAGTATACGAATCTTCATACAAAGATAAAGTACACTTACTTGCTTATAAGTAATACGAATCCGTAGTTAAAAAAATTAACAGAATTTACTCATTTCTTTTATTAGAAAGATGAATCCGAATTTCAACTACTGATTGCGGTAAATATCAGTCAACAGTAATCCATTGATACTCGCCAACCAACTTCGCAGAATATTTTCCGGTCAGGTCTTTTATATCTTCATTATTCTCTACAGTAGATGTAAATTTCCATCCACAAACCAGATCTGATTCGGAACCGGTAACAATAATTTCTTTATCCATTATTTTCCTTACTTCCTCTTCTGTTTTCGCAGATTTCCAGATATGGAAGTCTTTGATATATCCAGACAGTCTCCAGGCATCCGTCATTCCGCCTACTCCTGCAGGCTGGCCAAATGCAACCATCGAGGTTTCAAGATAATTCGACAGATAATTTTTCCCGACTTGTGCTGTAGCCTGATCCTTCAATTCTCCATTCAGATAAACTTTAATAACTGCCGATTCCCCATTGATACCATTCTCATCTATAACGGCTGCAAAGTGAGCCCATTCTCCGGTAGTTCCAAAATTCACTCCGGGTTCCATCAAACCCCAGTTCTCAAGCCCGATGGTCATACGCACTCTTGAATTATCAAAATTGTTGATAACCCAGCCTTTACGAGTCTGAGTTTCACCATCTTCATTAAAGCATGAAACTATACTACCAAAGCCTTCCGTATATTTTAACTTAAACCACAGTTCTACTGTAAAAGCCTGTTTACCCGACTCACCAAAATTAGAATAATCAGAGCTATATCCAAAGTCAATATATCCACCATTTTTGCCATTAACATATAATTCAGCATCTTTAAATTCAGGGGGTAAATCTTCGGTCCGCTGTGTTGCCTTAAAGTCAGCAATCGCTTTATTCGCAGCGGCAATAGCCTCATCCGTCTTATTCTGGGTAGGATCTGTTTCTGTTCCATTCTTAAAATAACGGATCGTTTTTTCTATCTGTATCACAGCATCGTCTAATATATATTTGCTCTCCTGCGGATACATATCTTTCTTATCGCCATATTGGACATTATCTCTTAACTGTACCATTTCATCGCGGACACCTTCCATTTGTGTAACAAATTTACTCACATCTACTGCTGAATTATCGTTATCATCGGAACAAGCCGAAAATACAAGTAAAGAGAAGGCTAATAAGGTCAAAAAATTAAAAATGTGTTTCATAATGTAAGAATAATTAGATTCTATAAAAAGTTTTAAAATATGGTCTATTGAAGTGATATCCACTGGTAATCACCGACTAATCGTGCTGAATATCTACCTGTCATATCTTTTATATCCTGATTATTTACCGGAACAGAATTGAATCTCCATCCGCATACCAGATCAGGTTCAAAGCCTGTAACATCGATATCTTTATTCATAATTTTTCTGATAGTACCTTCCGATTTTGCACTCTTCCAGATATGAAAATCTTTTATATAACCGGAAAGCCTCCAATCGCTGGTCATTCCTCCTACACCCGCAGGCTGGCCAAAAGCAATCATTGGTGTCTGTAAATAATTTGACAAATAATTTCCTCCATCAAAGGATGTACTCTGGTCTTTCAGTATTCCATTCTGATAAACTTTTAAAACCACAGGCTTTCCATTAATTTGTTCTTCGTTTATACCATTCTCATCCACTACAGCAGCAAAATGTACCCATTGCCCGGTCGTAGAGAAATCAAAGCCCGGTTCCAATAACCCCCAATTTTCCAAGCCGAGTGTCATCCTAAGCCTCGAATTATGAAAACTATTGATTACCCATCCTTTACGAGTCTGGGTCTGACTGTCCTCATTAAAGCATGATACTACACTACCAAAAGCTTCTGTATATTTCAATTTAAGCCACAATTCCACCGTAAATGCTTGTTTCCCATTTTCTCCAAAATTTGAATATTCAGGGCTATGACCAAAATCAATATATCCTCCATCTCGGCCATTAATATATAGTTCTGCTCTAGCTTGTTGCTTATTTTTAACAAACTCACTGACCCAATAAGCAGTCCTATCCAAATAATAGTCGGGAGAAAGACTGCCATAGTCTGAGTAAGTAAAGGAAGAACTACTGAATGGTACAGCCGGTTCTATTTGTGACCCTTCATGCCATTCATTAAAAGAAGTGATAGAAATATATTCAGTACCCGTGTCTATTGCTTTTCGGTACATATTGTCATAATACTGACCATTGTTACGATTGCGGGTAGTAGCATCGTTCCAAGGACGAACTCGGGTATCTATATACCCGGGACCAACACTTGGAATGAACAGCTTATTATTTTGTTTTGCCCAAGTTTGCATTGAAGCCCAATTAGATGATGTGGAACCAAAAGTGAAGCCATCAGATGCAAAATAGGTATAGAATCCATCAAAATTAGCACCTAAAATAACGGATGGCTGCGAACTCATATTATTCAACCATAATCCGATAACATGAGAATCATACGGAGTATTCCTTATCGTTCTGCTACCTCCGGGACTTAATAGAGTAGCCCAGTCGGAAGCCGAAGTAAGATAAGAATCGTAAATAAAGAAAACAGGTTTGCCCTTCAGCCTGTAAAAAGCCGGATGTCCTCCATAGGTATCAATTAAGTGAGTAATACTTTCTTTCATAGATGCTGCATTTCGGCCTGAATAAGGTTCTATATGAAAACATACTTTAAGACCGTATTCATTAGCTATATTAAGAAGCGAAGATATTTTTTCCGGTTCGGAGGTACCCGATTCATTCCACCATGACAAGGCTACAACACCGACTCGCGAACGGACAAACATCTCCATGTGCATTCTTATTAAGACCGGATCTTTACTGCTATAGGTCCCTAACTGAGGATAAAAGTTAGCAGCAATATCACCATTCGTCCCCGGTATATAACCAGGACTGGTACTTTGCCCCGGCCCCGGAAGTATATCGTGTCCCCAATGGAAATATCCGTTATCGAATTCTGCATTACCATACCAGTTATAGTAAAATCCAAAAGTATTATAATCTAAATTCTCTGTAGATAATGCCGTGTTCTTTAGTACAGAGGTGCTTGTATTATCCTCTGTTTTTTCGTTCAGATCTAAATTATTGTTACAGCTGAATAAGAAGACAGATACAAACAATAAAATCTGAATAGTCAACATGTTTTTCTTTTTCATTGTTTCCGGTTTTAGATATTGATTAAGTATGTGAAGTGAGTTTAATTTCTGCTCTTTCGAAACTCCTTGATCCAATGAGCGGTTCTTGTTAAATAATAATCCGGAGCTAAACTCTCATAATCCAGATAAGTAAATGCTGAGCCAGTGTATGGTGTAGCCGGTTCTATCTGTGATCCTTCATGCCATTCATTAAATGATGTTATGGATATGAAAGATGCTTTCGACTCTATTGCTTTTCCGTACATGACATCATAATATCTACCATTATTCCGGTTACGGGTGGCAGGCGTATTCCATGGACGGATACGCGTATCTATATATCCCGGGCCAACACTTGGAATAAAGATCTTGTTGTTATTTTCCGCCCATTTTTGCATCGTATTCCAATTTGTAGGAGTAGAACCATAGTTGAATCCGAGAGAAGAAAAGTAGGTGTAAAATCCATCGAAGTGAGAATTAAGGATTACAGGGCCCTGTTTATCTACGTTGTCAAGCCACAAACCAATCACATAAGAATCATAGGCGGTATTCCTTATTGTAATTGCACCATTTGGACTTAACAGTTTTGCCCATTCTTCTGCCTCAATATTATATGAATCATAGATAAAGAACATCGGCTTACCATCAACTTTATAAAAAGCCGGATGATTACCATATTTATCAATAAGCTTCTTCATATTTTCTTTCAGATTCTCCGGATTACGCCCGGAGTATGGTTCAAGATGGAAGCAAACCTTTACTCCTACCTTTTGTGCCTCATCCAATAAGAGTTGGTTTTTATCAGCCTCTGCAGCCGTTTTCTCATTCCACCAACTAACAGCAGCAACACCGATTCGTGCTTTCTTGAACATTTCCATGTGCTTTTTTACAATCTCGGGATCACGATTACTATATCTTCCTAACTCCGGATAAAAATTAGACGCGATGTTGCCCTCGGTGCCTGGAATAGTCCCCGGACTACTTCCTCCATTTGGATTGGGTGCTATCGCATGAGCCCAATGTGACATTCCTCCATCAAACTCTTCATTTCCATACCAGTCATAGTAGAAACATATAGTATTATAGTCCAAGGCCTCATTATCTCCGTCCTCCGGTGATTCAGGAGTTACAATATCTTCTCCATTATCGCTACTGCATCCCGTATAAGAGATCAGCATAAATAATGCAAGTAAAGAACAACCGATTATTAATAATTTTTCTTTCATATTTTATAGTTAATTAGTTTTTAGATATAACTTTAGCCGGATAGTATAAAAACTACCTGATATTAATCAAATCAGTAATCTCAACAACAATGATTATGTGAATATCTGTTTTTAATCTCCGTTCATTTCAAAGGATGGAGGAATAGAAGCCTTATCCGAAGCCCACTGCTTATTGGGTCTGTTTCCCATTACAAACTCCAGTTTTCCACCTTTTATTAGGTCTTCATGAGCAAACCAGGATTTATTCCAATCGACACCGTTCAGCTTTGCGGATTGTATATATTTATTCTCTGGTGAATAATTACTACATATAATATCGAATGTCTTACCCTCTCCCAATTTTATACTTGCCTTTTCGAAGGTCGGACTTCCTATGACATACATTGGTAAGCCGGGAGTTACCGGATAAAATCCGAGTTGGGAGAATACAACAAAAGATGTCATTCCGCCTCCGTCTTCATCTCCGGGAACACCCATAAGATCGTTTCTGAACCACTGATCCAACAGATTCCTGATTCTTTTCTGGGTTCTCCAGGGCTGTCCTGCATAATTATATAGATATGGGATATGAAGGCTAGGTTCATTAGCCATCGAAAATTGACCCACGTTCCCCGTATGATCGGGTAGCTGTGCATAAAATTCAAATTTGCTTTTGCCCAATGGCGTATCGTACATCTTCTCCAGTTCTTCAACAAATAGAGCATCTCCCCCCATTAAGTTAATCAGATCAGCAATATTATGAGGCACGTCCCACCGATATACCCATCCATTGTTTTCTCCATAATAATCACGGGCACCTTGCCCTCCCGAATACCTATAATCGAACGGTTCAATATAGCTTCCATTCATATCTTTGGGATGGAAGAATTTAGTATCCGGATTAAACAACTTATGATAGTTCAGACTTCTTTTCAGAAAATGAGAATAGTCATCCTTTTTGCCTATATGTTTTGCAATCTGGGAAAGGCACCATTCGTCATACACTGTACCTAAAGTGACTGCGACAGGTTGCCTTTTTTCAAAATTATTCACATTGGCAACCGATTCTATCTCACCGTCTCTTAAGGCCGGAAAATAACCGTTCTTTTTATAGAAATCATCTAACACTCCGGCCTTATCTCCTGACCATGGAATAAGTGTTTTTTCAGTAATACCCCTCTTGCATGCATCATAAGCCAATTCGAGATTAAATCCTTTAAGCCCTTTTACATAAGCATCGATAACTGTTGCCACTCCGTGATTTGAATTCATTCTGCGACTATCACCAGTAATTTCAGGAAAAGTTGGCATCCAAAAATTATCCATCTGTTCAGCCATACGGACAAATGAATTAATCATCTGAACTTCCTTTTCGGGTTCTATGATAACTCTCAGAGGATGTGTGGCACGGTATGTATCCCAAATCCAGTCATCAGTATAAAATGGTATGCCATTATCGCCATGCACCTTATCATCAAACGAACTATAATACATCCCATCTTCAGAGATACAGATCATTCGTTCATAAGTGCGGTAAAGAGATGTATAAAACACTGCTTTAGCATCTTCACAGTTCCCTTCGACTTTTATTTTACTCAGTGTCTCATTCCATATAGCCCGCCCTTGTTCTCTGACTTCATCAAAGCTGGCATTTTTCACTTCCCGGTAAAGATTCTTTTTAGCCTGCTCTTCGCTTATAAAGGATATACCATAACGAATATGTATTTGTCGTAAATTCTCTGTAAATCTCATTACAAGACAAGAACTATCCTCCGTTTTATCATCAAAGGGATCTATCCGTTCAGGATCAATATCCGTTTCGAGATACAGATAGACTTTTGTTGGAAAATCTCCTATTTGCTGATAACCAGATACTGAACGTCCATTCGCTTTCAATATACCATTCTTACTATTTATCACAAAGGACGGAGCACCCTCACTAAACTGAAATTTATATATTGCAGACTGATATGATGGTACATATTCCACATCGATATTATCCTCATTCAGAAATACCCGATAGAAATATGGCTTAATCACTTCATTATCGTATTCCAGCGGAATAACCGAAGATAATTGCTTGTCCCCGGCAAGCGGACTTATGGAAAATGCCGAATTTCCTCTATGACTTGTAACTATCACTGGCAAGCCTTTTATTTTATTTCCGGTATAATCTTCCCTTTCCGGATATACCCTTAGCATACTGTTCGGAAGATGGATGGTAGGATAAGCAGGAATTAACAGATGACTTATATTTCCTATATACGGATTCACATAATCAACCGGTTCTTTACTTATAACCTCTTTATCTGAACAACTTACTACAATCCCCAGAATGAAAGAAAGGGATATAATCCGAAAAATATTTTGAGATATTTTTTTCATGTTTTATTTATTAGCTTGCACTCTGCAAAGATTACAAATCAACATTCACCGCAGGAGCATAATTATATTTAGCCTCCGACGCACCACTTAATGCACCTATACGGAAATAATAGCTATTGCCCGTGGATATTTTATTATAATTATTTATATCCATAACAATCTCATATTCTACATCTTCCGCAATCGTATTTAATTCGTATGTTACACTCGCCGTTTGTATACGATATCCCACAGATATATCCGGATGGGCAAATAAGGAAATCGCCTTAACAGGCTCCGATGTAGTCTGTTGCATTTTGAATTTCGCGACAATCTTCCCATCTCTAAATTTAATATCAGTATCAGTAATTCTTATATACGGTATAACTTCGAATGTATGGGTATTCGCCCCTTTTTTCATTTGATATCTTATTGTATCCTGCGGAATATAGTTCCCTTTATTCATTATAATCTTATAATCACCCGAGAACATAAGATTATTCTGAAAAGTCCCGTCATTTTTGAATACCATCGATTGCACCGGAGGATTATTCCAGCCCAGTTCAATAAAATAAATTTTCGCGCCTTCCAGAATATCCTGCTGCACTAATTCTCCGGTTTCAAGGTCTCTGATTTCTCCTGAAAAGGATGCATCCGGGGCGTAATCGAGATTATCTTTTTCACAGGAAGAAAAGATTCCGAAAAGCACCAGCATGGCAATTATTGTCAAATTCTTTTTCATAATATTCTATATTAAAGAGTGTTTTTTATGGATTCTGTACAAGTCCGTTACTTCCTATGCCCGGTATTTGTCGGTAATACCGTGAGTAGTTATATGTCTGATTATTATATCCCGGAGGATTCATTCTTACGAATATATATTTAGGAGTAGCTTCTCTCAGGTCGAGAAATGGTACTAAAGAGTGTTTCATCCTGTTTTCAAACAACTTATGGTAAGTTCTCCATCGAGTCAGATCCCATCTGCGTTTGTTTTCAAAAGCAAATTCAATAAATCTTTCTTTACGGACATTATCTACAGTCAATACTATTTCATCTTTATGAGCAGCTCTCTTACGGATATCATTTAATGCTTTTTTGCCTTTTGTCTGCTCCTCCAATGTAGGAGAAGAGTGTTCAGCAACAGCCTCTGCATAATTAAGAAGGACTTCTGCATAGCGGAACTCTATCCAGTCGTTAGAACCCTTATTCCACTCAGGAGTAACATCTTCTTTTTCCTGAAGGAACTTTCTTAATAAGAATCCCGATCTGGTATAATTTCCACCAACCGGACTAAATCCGGAATATTGATTTGCATTATCGGACCCATAAGTATAATATGTCTTACCATCAAGTCCTTTTACACTCGCATCGGTACGGAAAATGAACGAACCATCGGGTTTTACAATACCTCCTTGTATGATAATAGTCTTGTTTTTCCATTCAGTACCCGGAAGTATCATGGTTGCCCATAGCCGGGCATCTTTATTTTCAAAGATTTCGTATGGCTTATCTATAGGAAAAGAATAGTAGCTCGCACTTCTATCAAAACCGCCATAAGTGCTTTCATTACCATCCACCCGTGTTTTTATCAGACTACTCAAACCTTGCCCGTCATCAGTATAATCTTCATATGCATCTACCAAATCGAGAGTCGGATTCATTCTTCCGGGATGAGGCCATCCGCTAGCTGTCTGGTTAGGACGGTACCAGATATCATAATTATGGGCTAATACAGTACCTGATGTATAACCTTTGATAAACATAGGTTCTTTTATTCCTGATAAAACATTGTTAGGATTCTCAAACATCTGTTGGTAGGAATTTATAGCATTCTCTTTTGTCGACGGATTCGCTCCGTACAATTCATAATTACCACTTTTCATTATTTCATCAGAAGCATTAATACACTCTTTGTAATATCTGTCAGCTTCAGATGAATCAATCCCTGCTAACTTCTGTTCTACTGCTGGGCCCGAAATACTGACATAGGGAGCATGGGTAAATTTAGCAACCGAAGCAGCATGGAGTGCAGCTCTTGATTTTAAAGCCAAAGCAACCCACTTATTCGCCCGGCGGGTATCGAAAGGAGAGTCTGTCAACTTCGCTGCAGCCATATCACATTCACTCAGGATAAAGTCCCATGTATCTTTTTCTGTGCTACGGGGAACTTTCAGTGCCTCAACATCACCATCATATACCTGTACTTCTTTAATCAGAGGTACTCCACCATAGCGTTTAGCTAAAGCATAATAAGTAAATGCCCGCAGAAATGCTGCCTCACCCTCTAACGTTCTCTTTTTATCTTCCGAAACTTTGGTCAGAGCCGGAATTGTCTCAATCAAGCTGTTAATATCCCGTATTAATGTATAAATTCCTCTCCATGATTTGTATGTACCTTTATCATCTATATATCCTTCCCAAAAATCGAAACCTTCGTCTACATCATCATTAAATTCGGAGTGCATGGCTTCGTCGCAGGCATGAGCAGCCGAACGGCCTCCATTGTTGGGATCTGTATTGCCTATACCCAGGCTAAAACCTTTGTCGATAGCATATGAAAAGTCTTCGATAGGCAGACGTCCATATAAATTAGCCATATGCATAGCTATACCTTCCTCCGAATCCAGCACTTTATCTGCAGGGACTTTATTATTTGGTTCCACATCCAGAATGTCTGTACAAGCCGTAATCCAAAAGATCAGGCTTAAAAATAATATTGATTTATATATCTGTTTCATAGTTATTATATTTAGAAGTTAGCAGTAAAGCCGAAATTGAAACTTTTCATTAACGGATAGTTCATCCCTGCATTATAAGAGCCCTCTATCCTTTCCGGATCGAAAGGTTTAACGAACGAGTCAGCGAACGTAAACAGATTATATCCATTCACATAAAGACGGACATTATCAATTCCAATTTTTTTCATCACAGAGCTTGGTAAAGTATATCCCAGTTCCAAAGTTTTTAATCTCAGATATGATGCATTTCTACGCCATATATCACTGTTGTCTTTATACAAAGCCCCTACATCCTGTATCAGACGGGATGCCGGCCATTCTCCTGCAATCCAGCGACTATCCGAATCGTAAGGATCTTCTTTGTGCCATCTGTCATAAAAATACGCCGGAGTATTGGCTCCTTTCGACCATAGAATCTCAGCATATACTTCACTAAACTGGACTGTATACATGCCCGCACCCTGAAATAGTGCATAGATATCGAAGTTTTTCCATGACGCTTCTAACGTGAGGCCGTAATGAATGAGAGGAGTCCCTGACCAGAAAGCCGGCATTTTATCATTATCGTCTATAATACCATCTCCATTCACATCCCTAAAGATATAATCACCTGGCAGTTCTTTGCTATTTCCCATTTCTCCAGATTGAACCACTCCATAATTCCTTATTTGCTCAGAATTGGTAAATTGACCAATAGTTTCATACCCCCAGACGAAATCATTCCAACGGTTAGAAGTCTGGTTCCGCCAACGGTCCCAACTACTTACGAATGGCCCTCTTTCTACATAATTCATTTTTGTACGGGCAAGGTTCATATTTCCTTTTATACTATAAGAGAAATCTCCGATTTTATTACGATGTCCCAACGTAAAGTCTATCCCTTGAGTGATATCACTATTCAAGTTCTCCTGAGGTAAACTTGCACCATAAGTATTCGGAAGCGACACTGTACGCGTGGCCAACAGCCCGGTTCTATCTCGTCGGTATAAGTCTAACTCCATTGAGAACAAGCCATTGAACAGAGATAGATCTAAACCGATATCAAATAGTTTTGCCCTGTACCATGTAAGATTCGGGTTGGTTATAGATGGTGAGCCGATTCCTGATAGGGCTGTACCGTCAGTAAATTCATATATACCTACATTCAGATTGTATCCTGGTATATATTGGAAAGCATCTCCGGCATCCTGTCCCGATTTTCCATAAGAAGCCCTGAATTTAAGATTATCTACAAAGTCGAACTTGTCTTTTATAAATTTCTCTTCCGAAGCACGCCATCCTATAGATCCCATTGGAAAAAATGCCCATCGGCTATCCGGTGCATATCTGTAAGAGCCATCATACCTGAATGCCAGTTCAAGAAGATATTTACCCATAAAATCATAGTTGAAGCGTCCGACATAAGAAATGAATGCGGATTCGTTTGACATACCACTCGACAGTTGATCTTTTATTCCTGCATAATCAATTTCGTCATATGTATAAAGATCATATTTACGTTCTATATTAGACCAGTCATTTTTCTCCTGTTTTCTTTCATACACAAGAGTCCCACTTACATTATGTATAGTATTAAACGTACGGGCATAATTTATTTGCGCCTGTAAATCCAACCGGTTTGCTTCGTTATTTCCTACTTGTATCAATGATGGATTATTATATACATTTTCCATGTATTCATCATTATCTGCAGAATAAGTATATGTAGAGTATTTCTTTCTTATACCTTTATGTTTTTGTTGATTATAGTCATATCCTAATTGTCCTTTTATAGATAATCCTTGTACGAAAGGAAGATCATATTTCAGAGAAAATGTGGATTGAAAATTCTTATTATGATAAGTGTGGTATCCTGTTAGATCGGAATCAGCCAATGCTATCGGATTAAAGCCCATTTCCTGGGTAGCCAGATAATCCGGATTATTATTGGCATAAGCCGGATATGTAGGCACATTTATACGGGTTTGCTTAAATATTTCGAAGAATGAGTTCCATGGCTGACTGGTTTTATCCCATCTTCCCGAAAGATTTATTCCTGCCACCAGTCCGTTAGTTATCTTTATATCCGCATTGGAACGAAATGTATATTTGTCATAATTCAGGTCTTTCGATTTCAATAAACTTTCGTCACGGGCATATCCGAGACTTCCAAAATACGATACATTATCAGATCCGCCTTGCATTGAAATAGTATGCTGATGCTGCACAGAGTATTTTCTGAAAACATCATCATATAAGTTGGCACTTTCATATCCGGGAGCTCCCTGTTTCCACAAGGCAAGTTCTTCTTTGGTCACCAGGGGATTACCCTCACCTAATATTGCAGCATCATTTCTCATTTCCATATATTGTGCGGCATTTGTCATTTTGGGAATATCGGTAGGCTTTGATATTCCTATATTTGACGATAATGTTATTTTTGTTTTTCCTTTTGCTCCTCTTTTTGTTGTCACTATAATAGCTCCATTCGCCGAGTTCATACCATATATAGCCGCTGTACCATCTTTTAGGAAAGAGATACTTTCAATATCTTCAGGATTTAATCGCTGAAAAGCGTCCGCACCATCGCGAACAATTCCGTCAATTATAAATAATGGTGTTCCTAATCCCCTGACATTGATATCAGATCTGAATTGTCCCGGTTCGCCATCTTGCTGCCTTATTCTAAGGCCGGATACTTTGCCTTGTATAGATTGAGCCAGACTCGGAGATTTAGTTTTAATTATTTCATCCGATTTAATGTTCGAAATAGCTCCGGTGAGACTTTCTTTCTTTTGAACTCCATAGCCGACAACAACAATATCATCTAACTTTACATTATCTTCTTCTAATCTTATATCTAAATAATTAGCATCACTCACCTTTATCTTATAAGATTTAAAGCCAAGATAAGTAACTTCAATTTCTGTCCCGATAGGTATATCAAGTGAAAATGTACCGTCAACATCGGTCATTGTACTCTTTATAGGGGATGTCACCGATGCCCCTATTATAGGTTCTCCTTTATCGTCTGTTACTTTTCCCGATACGGCGGGCCTGGTCTGCGCCATAACCAAGCTAATAGAAAGAGTAATACCTATCAATAAAGAAAGAAATCTCAAAATTGTTTTTTGGGATTTTTTTACACGCTTCCTTGTTTTCATAGTTGTAGTATTAATTAAAAAAGTCTTTTATTTTTTCAGGTTCAGATTTCCATAACTATGCTCAATATTCAATCTCCCGGGTATGAATTATTCAGCAATAGGGGGACTATACATTCCTGCATCAAATATAAAATGGATGGAGTTAATCCTGCGTTAATCGAGCATTAACACATGGTAAGCATTTTTTGTCAACATTTCATAAACAGCTAATAGCCAACGAAAAAAAAATAATTAAAAATGTATCGATTCTTTGATTAGACAATAAGAGAAACACCATTAATCTCTCATTAATTCTTCGTTAAACTGCTTATAATATCTTCATAAGAGAAGTCCGGTTTTGTATTCAGCAAGCGTACATAGTCTTCACAGAATTTATCATAGCTTTGCTTCGATAATCCTTTTTGTTTCATCTGGTACAGGACTTTACATTTAATGCGGATAGCATCTTCATCTATATTATCATGGATAAGTATAACATCTGATATTTTAAGTAACAATTTAGGATTATCTGCCATCTCATGCCCATTAATTACTTCGAGTAATGCATTTACCAATTTAGTAGAGAATTCTGATTTAAAATCATCTGCCCATTCTGTATTTATATTAGGTAGTAAAGGTCCGGAAGATGCAATGTCTACAATTTGGCTAATTATACCCTTATCAAAAGGATTCTTCTGTAACTGATCCAGAAGCAGAGAAATTTCACTATAATCACAAGTTGTATTATCTCCTATGCTCAGATACCAATAACTATTTTTATTAATTATCTCAATATTACCAATGTCCTGCAACAACAGTCTGAGCTTCCTTATATTTACACGTCTATTATTCGACGCACTATCTTTATCCATACCAAACCAAAAGGTTTCATCCAATCTCTGAGAAGTGGTACCTTTGTCATTCTTAATGGAATTTAAAAGAAGATAAACCATTATTTGCTTGATAGTAGGTGAAAATTCACCGGTAATATTCTCGCCATTTCTATCATATATGCGGAAGCCGCCCAAGAGATAAACAGCTGATTTTTGAAACATTACACTTGATCTCTCTTTTCTCGGTCTATGTTGATAGTCTATATCCTCTTCTGGTACCGCCACCTCTCCCATTCTCTTTTTTCTATAATAAAATATGACTATAAATAAAACAGAAATAATAGCAATAACTATAACAAGCGAAAAGACTGGAGAATTACTACCTTTTTTAGACGCTTCATAAGTATGAATATAGTCTTTGGATAAAGGAGGAAATGCCAATGAATATATTTCTATAACAGTAGATTCTCCTGATGCAAGTTCCTGTTGCACTAATGCATAGAGTGAAGACGTCTTTCTATATAAGAATAAATCACAATAAGACTTAATATCCAGAAAATTATATTTGATAGAATCACTCAGTACCTGCATCGACGGATTTTCTGTATTTATATCAAAAGCAGATAAATACAGAGCCGAATAATATCTGTCATTATTATATGTCAGAGCATATATTTTGTTTGCGTCAATGTCGGCGACCATAGAATTACTAAACGTGTAATGATTCTTATCGTTAAGAAAAGACCACAGGCGAATATATTCTTTTGTGTTGATGTTTATTTTATAGAGATCGTAATAATTCCTCGGGGATTCTTCTTGCTTTCCAGATACGCTTCCATATCCACCTAAAACCAGGAAGTTCTTCTCGTCAAGGTTACATAGAGCACTCAGATAGCGGGGCTGGACAACAGAATCAAGGGATTCTATATGCCATTTTGCAGTATCATTAATCCCTATCATGGATAATTGTGCATTGTATCGATGAATTCCATATCCTCCGAAAACAACCAACCGATCATTCTTACAATCTATAAATCTATTGTGATGCTGCCGGGTATCTATCTCTACAATAGATTGTTCGCTCCACTCATTTTTTTCGAAATCATAAAAATTCAGTTTTGGTAAATCCGGGTTATAAGAAATGAGTTTATTATGTTTACTATCAAACACCAATTGACTCGAAGAACCTACTCTGAAATAAGGATATCCTCTTTGAGGTTTTATAGTATCTGTCTGCTTATTATCTATATGATATGTATATATTCTGTCTCGTGTAACAATAAAAACTCTTCCCAGGATCGAATCATAAGCTAGCTGAGGAAGAGGATTAACATTTGTGCCGTTGGTATTTAAGGTAAAAGATGCAACTTTACTCCATTGGGTATGTTTATCTATTTCCCAAATGGGGTTATCAGCAATTGCCTGCTCTTTCGTTATTTCATCATATACTTCATTTCTATTATGTGTAGAGAGTTCCCATTTGTGTTTTACTACATTCTTACTATCTCTGATTACAATATTCCGGATCGTCATAGGAGGTACATCATTCGTATAAAAATGAGTATCCTTATTTGCCCCGAAATATATTTTTATATCGGCAAAATTAATTAACGGTTGTTCTATAGTTTGTTCATTATTATCAATCAGAATTTTAATATTCTCCTTGTTAAAAGATAACTTTACCTTAAGCCACTTATCTTTAACTATTCCGATAGAGTCACGGATAGATGACGTTTCAATGACCTTATCTGCTTTTGTCAGTAAAAATCTCAGATTTGACTCCAACAAGTGAGAGATAATATCAAAACTTTCCGAATTATTTGAGACAATACGACAAACATAGCCATAAGTATGAAGTTCTTCTCTCAACTTCAAGTCAAATTCTAAAGAGAACCCTTCTTCCGAATATTTCATAGCTCTCTTTGTCGTCAGATTTAACCCTGTACGTTCATCCTGATTTTTAGTGTGGGCAATAAATGTCAGGCCCGAATAATGAGATTGATCATTTATCTGAGCAAACACATTTATTTTCGACAAGAATAGAGATAGTATTAGTGCTAGTAGAAGTATCTTTCGCATTTATGAACCATTAAATTCAAAAATAAGAGTAAAGATAATAATTTGAATATATAATTATATAAGTCTCCAAAAGATTAACTTTAATTTCTTGTGTAGGTAAGGATGGACTAGAGAAAAACATTCACGAATCAAAATCATGAATCAAATTTCTCTCCGGAATTAGCTTAGCATCAAAAAAACGAGTTTTTCAAACTTAATTGAAAAGACATTTGAAAAATCGAACACAAGCTGGATTTCAATAAGCAAAAAGCAATATATAATATAAACGAAACAAATACATATAAGTGGTACCTGGAAAGATAGTGTAATGGCATTCAAAGACAACCCTCTCATAACAATATATTTTCAGAGAAAAAATATTTCCAGCTACAATTTCCACCCTAGTGTTTTTTCCTGTATTGTCCATAGCTTGTAATAGAGACCATTCTTAGAGATCAGTTCCTCATGTGAGCTGTTCCACAATACGACCTTCTTCCATTACAATTATAGTATCAGCACTTTTGATGGTTTTCAGACGATGGGCAATTACAATAACTGTACGTCCTGCAATCAGGCTGTTAATAGCTTTCTGTACGTCTATCTCATTTTCAGGATCGAGCGAAGCCGTAGCCTCATCGAGCAATACTACCGGTGCATTTTTCAGGATAGCCCGCACAATGGAAACACGCTGCTTCTCACCTCCCGATAAAGTGCACCTTCCTTCTCCCACTATCGTATCATATCCTTTGGGCAGGCGCATAATAAAATCGTGGCAACAAGCTTTCTTTGCTGCCAGAACAATCTCCTCTTCTGTAGCACCCGATTTGCCAAAACCAATATTGTTTTTAATCGTATCTTCAAATAGATACACATTCTGAAATACCATTGAGATATGTTTCATTAAAGCTTCCGGATCTATTCAGCCCATATCTGCTCCATTGAAAAAAGCCTTCCCTCTCTATGGATTATAAAAGCGTGCACAAATTTTCATCAGGCTACTTTTCCCACTTCCTGACGGGCCTACCAACGCCGTTAAAGAACCTTGTTTCATAGGAACCGATATGTCGCGTAAGACTTCTTTATACCCATATCCGAACGAAACATGTTCCAATCTGATATCACCACTCTCCGGAGCAGCCTCCGAGCCTTGCATCTCTGACTCTTTCATCAGGTCAAGAATCCGTCCTCCCGCAATAGAGAAATAACGGAATTCGGCAAAATTTGTAAGAGCTCCAGAGAATTTGTCAACCATTAGAAAAATAGCACTACAAATAATTGCAGTGCAAAATGATAAAATTAGTTTAAAGAAAAGACAACTCAAAGCTGCTCTCAATAATCAATACCTTATACAACTACTAAAGTTTTGATGCGTTTGCCCTAAATAAATAGATAACGGTCCCCCCACAAGTTGAATATTTTTTTTATCTTTGACTGATAATTTAGTTGCTCTTTGTATGTAAAATAAAGTAGAATATAGAAGATTGCTCGTTTCTAAATCGTTACCTATTCCAAAACGAGGTCTATATACTCTACTTATTAATAGTCGATAAAAGTTTTCTCTGTGTCTCCCGGAATGGTAGATCATCGGCTCTTTTACATCTGCCATAACCCGTAAACCTTTCATATTGGCTTTTATTCGGAGAGCTTTTCCAATTTCTTATCGACCTCTGAAAGTTTCTCCCAAAGTGCATCGTTTGATACTGACTGTGCCATATTTTTCTATTTTTAAGTTGTTAATAATTTATTTTTAAAGTCTTGGTCTCTTGATTCTCCTCTTTTTCTTTTTCCGCAACAAGGCTTCTGCTTCGTTCATATCGTAATTAGACGGCTGAATCTCGAATAAACCGCCTATACCCGATGCAATATCAACTACTCCTGATACAGCATTCTCTATCAAGCTAGCTCCTGCCTCTTTCGGCGGGGTTACTTGCTGTTGTTCATATTGTTGCTGTTCCTGAGAATGGTTATTCTCAGTTAGCTGTGCATCCAGTTTTGAATGGCTAAACTTCCTGTCTATCTCTGAACCCTTGAACGAATGCTCTCTTTTTTTGAATGAAATCCCCTGTACCTCATTAGTCTGTCCTTTACGTTTATACTCGATGGATATTCCCTGTTTTTTGGTACCTGTTCAAACTCTTGCCAGTTCTTGGCTTTAGGAAGTACATCTTTAATCGTATGGTAAATTTCGTATTTGGTTTGCTCCGCTCCCTTTAGTTTCTGTACGTTGACATTCTCTTTGCCCTTGCCGTACGTGAGGCTGTATTTATCCTTTAGCTGCTTGCAGACCTTTTCATTTCGGTATTGGTCGTTCTTATCCGAAATGGTTTTACCATCGTTATCCACCCGATTGAACACTATATGGCAATGCGGATGGGAGGTATTTCTATGGTGAGCTATGATATATTGCGTATTCTCTATGCCCATCAACTTCATATACTCCTTTGCCAATCGTTCCATAAACTGGTCTGCCATCCGCTCTTTGTCATCGGGAGAAAATGCCAAGGGGATATGCCCGACACATTTAGATAGCTTCGGATTGAGCAGGCTCTGCATATAAAAGCTGTTAATAATGGATTTGGTATCAGTTTCCAATACACCTTCACTCGCCAAAATCTTAGCATCCTTATTGCCTAAAACATACGAGATGCAACCCTTAAAACTTCGTCCTTTTACTATTTTTCCAATCATCCGACAGCTTGTTTATGATATTTTGGATCGACTCCAGTAATGGAACAGCCATCTTTTCGAGCCGCTTTACAGTTAAAAATTTGATGGTTTTCACTAACTGGTTCAGGTTATTCGCCATTCCCGAGAGTTTTCGTATCAGATCCAGATCTTCAAGCGTATATCGTAATTTTACACTTCCCTTTAGTACCATCTCCCGTGCATATTGTGTCGCTTTCATTCCTAACCTTTCCGCTTTCTCTTTCACGGAATTAAAATCCTTTTCGCTCAGCTTGAGGTTAATCGAACAGGAAAGTTTCTTTTTTTTCTTCCTGGGTCTCCCACGAAGAACCTTTGCTTCCAATTTATCTTTATTTTCCATAGCTTTTATATCAGGATTATTAGGTAGAAGCAACGTATAAAATACCAATATATAGGTATTTCGATAAAGTAGATGTACTTGTAATTTTGCATCTTCCTACATAAAGATCGCTCATTTTAAATTAATTTAAGAATATGATAAAATATATATGTTTTGTTCTCTTTGTCATATTGGCAAGCTCTTCTTTGATCGCACAAGGAAGTAAAAGTGGGGCAAGCTATAAGATAACAGGTAAGATTTATGAGAAAAGCTCAGATGGAAAAATTTCATTACAAGCAGCCACAGTTGCTATTCCTGATTATGCAGTAGGTACGGTTACGGATAAGGACGGACTCTTTGTCTTAACGAATATTCCGTCAGGAAAAGTGAAAATGACAGTTCGTTATCTGGGAATGGTAACAATTGAAGAGACAATTGATGTAAATAAAGATTTAGATCTATCGTACGTTATGCAACCTGAGAATTTTAAATTAGTAACAGTTACTGTTGTTGCTGAAAATACAAATGCACAGCAATCTACTGCATCTAAAGTGTCGCGGAATGCTATCGATCATATACAGGCAACAAGTTTGCAGGATATTATGTCATTGCTTCCAGGTGGAATTTCTTCTAATCCGGGTTTGAATTATGTATCGGTAAGTTTACACACTTGACTAAGTCGATTAAACGAGCCGAGCTTAAAAAATAACGCCACCCGACTCGGATGGCGTGTTACGGGTACTTTCCCATGTGGTGGATGAAAAAGGACTTCATAGATTCCAACTATTTGTTGTATCTATCTTAATCTTGGATGCTCTACTTATTGTTATACTCCCTGAGAGAGCTTTCATATACCCTCCTGTCGGGTGTGCATTTTAAAATACCCCCTGCTACCAGATCCGATATTTTCTTATGAGAACGTTTCAGCATCTTGGCTACTTGGTTAATGCTGAATGTTCTTTCTACTTCCGATTCAGCAGATTTGGGTATTTTCTGGTCAAAAACTCTTTCAATAATCTTTTCAAGGGACGATTCCGTTGTGACGATAACTGTATCCATAAGCGATAAAAAATAAATAGTTAAAAATAGAATAACTGTATATACTAAATTATATTTCGTACATTTGAAGCACTAAATTACGAATAAAAACACAGCACTAAACAAATAGTTTAGCTTTTATAAATAATTAAACTATTATGGTCTATTTGTTTAAAATACGTGAATTGTGCGAAAAAAAAGGTGTGAGCATGAAGCAGGCAGCATCAGACTTGGGAATGACCGAGCAAAGCCTTCATAAGCTTATCAAAGCCAATTCTACTAAAATAGATACCTTGCTCACCATAGCGGACTATTTCAAGGTAGAACCCGCTTATTTTTTTGATTCCCATTCGGGAGATACCAACCAATATGTAAGGATCAAAAAAGAAGAATTTTCTGGGCTGATAAAAAAAGTATTGGCATACTCTATACACGGCTTCGGGCTTATCAAATTGGAATGGAATAATAACGAACAAAAGTTCAATACTTATTTTGACATATTGGATAAACAATATGTTCCCACAGGCGAAGATTTGGAGTATATATCGGCTATCCTTGAAAGAAAAATAGAACTGACGAACAATACAAACCCAAAAGATATATCCAAGCTGTTAATGACTAAAGACGAGTTCAATTTTACTTCGGCTTATTATTACAGCATCAAAAAAGGACAGGCACAGGAAGAACTGCAAAAGCTTTCTTCTTTCATAGATAAACATAACATTCCTGTAACAGAATCTATAAAAAGGGACATACGGGAATTAAATGATAAGATAAAACACTACGAATCCAAAAGTATAATAGGTACTAATAAATAAATTTAATTTTAATTTATAGTTGTACAATTGTTAGACTAAAGAAAACGAAAACATTGAGTATTCCTTTTATCTTCAGCTATTTACTAAACAGTTAAAAGCTCCGCCAGGAACCTCAAGAAAAACTCCGAAGTCGTTTATTTATAACACTTTCGGAGTTTTTTATTTTTTGGAGGTACGGAGAGAGAATCTGTATGACTACTCGGCAAGATATTATGAAAGTGCAGTAGGTAGATTTACGAGTGTGGATCCGTTGGCGGAGAAGTATTATAATATTAGTCCGTATACGTATGTGGCGAATAATCCTTTGAAATATGTGAATCCTACAGGAAAGGAATTGGAAGACCCTATTGTTTGGTTTCTTCCATCAGAGAAAAATGCAAAGAGTATGCCTCCTAAGCATATTGAATATAAAAGAGGAGATAATCGATTTTATGTGTTTGGGCATGGAACACCGACTTCGATTTATAATAAAGGTACAAGATTGGGAAATCCTAAAAGTATTAATGAAGCTTTAAGTAAAGAAAGCCCAGCATGGAAAAAAGCCATGGAAAAAGGAGAACCAGTGACCTTATATTTATATACATGCAATTCAGCAACAGAAGGAGATTTTGTTTCAGGTAGCGGAGAAAATGTCCATATAAGAAAGGGTACGAATAATCCCATAGCGAAACAAATATCAAAAGAGTATCCAAATGTTATTGTTGTTGGCTTTGATGGACAATATGTATATGAAGTGGAATCTGGAGAAACAACAGGAGTTTTAAATGAGAATGAAGATGGAGGTATTGTCATTTATAAGAATGGAAAAGAAATAGCGAAAATACCATATCCTGAAAATTTTACAAAAGTAGAAAAAGAAAAAATAGAAGAAGAAAGAAAGAAGAAGAAAGAAAAATCAAAATAAAAGTCTATGAAATTGTATTTTATTATTATAACATTATCATTTTTATTAGTTTCATGTAATGAAAAGGAAAAAATATCAGCTTCTGATTTTCCAAAAATGAGTGATAAAGATCATATTGACTTGATAGATAAAGCTATAAATTTAAATGATACAAATGCATATTTAAAGCTGACGCAATATCATGGAATATATGGGAACATGGATGAAATTCTATTTGTTGCTTTAGAAATGGCAAATAAGAACCGTTATTCACAAGCGTATTATGATGTCTACTGGATTTTGACTCACTTTGAGGGTTATAATTGGATTGAAAAATTAGATAATAAGACTAAATGTTTAGCTTTATACTATTTATTAAAATCAAAAGAATTAGGTTCTGAAATCGGAAAATATGATATAGAAAATATATTTTCAGATAGTATTCCTAATTCAACTTATTATTTGGAAGAAATGTCAAAAGAATGATCTATCGCCCCTTCGGATTTGTAATCCGAAGACTTATAATTAAGGATTTATAATTCCCTATAAAATTCTTATCGTCTCTTCGGATTTAAATTCCGAAGATTAATAACGTAATACAAATAAATCCTACCAATGATAATTCTGGCAGGATTATTTATTCTAAAGTCCGTATTTCAAACTCAATATACTCCGTTCCTTTTTTCACAATCTCTGTTTCAACAATAGCCTTTCTATAAGCTTATCGTTAAAACCGTATTTCTTGCTTAAAATATCTTGAGTCGGTTTTACCGGGTTGTCCCAATCGGAAAGGGAATTACTAAAGCCGAATCTGAAATGTATCTCAGAGGGAGGTTCGGGTATCTTTATTCTAGGAAGAAGCCAAAGTACGGTGTTCTAGTATTGCTTATATTTTTCTGTCTTGCACCGTTTTCCTTACCATATTTCGTTAACAGATAGATATTTAACATCAATATGTGCCATTTTATATCTAATGAAGCGCCTATATAATGATAAAACTCTCCAGAACGTACCTGTAACTTCTGCCAATAGGAATTATTTCTTTACCTACCTTTATAGCATTGCCGACCAAACCTGTTACTTGCTTAAGATTAACCATATACGAACGGTGAACCCTTGGAATAAAAGGACATTTCATTTTTTGTTCTATCTGTCCTAATGTTAGGGAGGATAAGTGTTCTTTAGTTTGATTGCAAAAAACAACGGTTGTGTAACTGCCTTCGGCTTTCAGATAAAGAATCTGATCGAAAGGTATATACTTCACAGTTTTACCAGTACGTACAAACAAAGCAGGAATAATATATAAAACTTCATTGTCAATATTTCTCATAATCAGTATTAGTTATATTAAGAAATAGAGCGATATTGACCATTTAAAAAGGATCTCAAAAAAGATCCTTACAAATGATTATCCCATAATCAGCCAATTAGAACACTGTTTCATTATATAGAAACACTCTCTGATTACTATATTCTAAACATCTAAACCAGATGAAAAATCATTTTTGACTGTATTAACATGGATGGATACTTACGCAAATCTGGATAGAATCGAAACAAAATATAATTATTAGAACAATTTTTTTTGGTAATTTGTTAATTAAAAGGATAAAGAAATATAAATTTCTCAAAAAACAGTCTATAAGAAAAGAAAGTTAAGAAATGTACAGTGATAATTCTATAGATAAATAGATAAACACCGGTTGTATTTGAAGTAAGAGTCAATAATTTGACATGAGGGGCTACTTCTATTACAACCGATGCCCACATGTTCACATTACATTATTATTAGTCTCAAACAAATTACGCCCTTAAGGCTCTAATTATAAAAATATTACCGTAATGTATTAATGATTTTTGTTGTAAATTTATCAGGAAAAGTCAAAGCTTCGAGATAAAGCTGAGATAGCGTTTCCTCATTAAAAGGGTCCCCACCTAGCCCATGATCTTCAACATTTCTGAAAATTTGCAAATTTGGATTAGAGTTCATTCTTTCCCCAAGAGCTTTATATCCCCGAAAGAAGTATGTGGAAATTTTCCTACGCCATCTTACTCGCATATCATCATTCAGATCTACATCCTGAGGAAAATTCCAAAAGTCACCTCGTCCCAAATGAGTAGCTGTGGCCGGCATTCCATTTGCACTCATAAAGATACTACATGGTATACATGAAGCCACCTTTGTTGTTCCCGGTCCCAGAGAATACTCGATATGAGCTTGTTCATTTTCAAGATTTGGATATGATAGCATTGCTTGTATCATACCATGAACACAACCAAAAAGATGATCTCTCTGCATCCCTCCCTGAGGTGTTAGTTCGCTCGGAACATAAATAATATTAGCTGGCTGCGCTCTTTGTGCTCTAGCAACGCTGTTCGAAGCATTCATAACTTCTACTGCTATTCCATCATATTCTTGATAAACATCATCGGTGACATTCATTCTGTATGAAGGCATATAAATTGAGAGCCTAGAAGGTCCTATTATATTAAAGCCTCCCGTACGTATAAATCCGCCGATGTATGCACCACGAGGTTTAGTTATATTTGCATCTGCCTCCATTGCATCCCAAAATGCTTCTGTTTGATCATATGCATTGATAATGGTCGTATCATGTATTTGATCCTGATTAAGTGGTTTTGCTAAAATATAAGGTTGATAACGAGCCGGAACCGTTGGAATGAATTTTACATTGACTCCAGCATCTCTTAATATTAACTGACGGAATTCTTCATGTTCTCGAATAACCTCCTGTTGCTGCTGTTGATTTCCGCTCAATTCGTATTCGAAATCTGTACATAAACCATCATCTACATTTCCAATTTGTGCTTGATCTTCAATGAAGCCTATTGTAATTATTGTACATAAGGCATCAGCTGTCGTTTTAGTTAATGGACGAATTGACATAAGCTTAATTTTTAATGATTAATAATTCTTTAATATTACTTGGCTTTTCTGATTCTTATATATCTTACTTCTTCCAAAGAAGGTTCAACTCTATACAGTTTTCTTCTTCTTTAATATCTTGTAATTCAAAACCTGCGGTTCTCCCATCCCATATAAGGGGAGGCAAAAACATCGTCTTATTATCTTGTCCTGGAAAAGGAATATATCGGTAATCTATCATAGAATAGAAGCCTGAACGTATCAGTTGATAATAGGGATGGGAAGACTTCGTATTAACCATATTCATATCCCACGCTTCTTCATCGGACATATCTACATGATAAATCAATAGTCCTGTTCCAGGTAAATATCGATCCCATCCTTCAGCCTGACGATTCTCAAAATAAAAATATTCTTTCGTATCAGGTATTACGATCTTAAAAGCACATAATATGGGTGTTGCGGACGAGTAAGAGCTTACCGGATTTAAATTTATAGAAACAATCGTATCAATCGGTTCAAGAACAGGAATATTCATCCATTGAGCATATTCTTTTTCAAAAGCCGAATATCCCGCAGGACAACGCCCCTTATCGAGATAGTTACCTCTGTCCATAATACTCATACTTCCTAAAGTAAGACCACTACCAGACGATGTGTTATAAAAATCGGGTAGTCCAAGTACATGGCTAAATTCATGACAAAAAGTACCAATAGTGGCCATTAGAGGATCTGGATCATGATCCTTTCCGATGTACTCGGATGAACATGCATAGCGTCCTATAGTCTTATTGGATATGGTCAAACATGAATCTATAATATTTCCGGCATGTGCCCATATATATTCCCTCTTGTTTGGATTTTCATTCTCACAATACGAAGCAAAAAATATATATACCATATCTACCAACATATCATTATTACTGTCGTATTTAGAAAAATCAATCTCGGTTGAAGCTTGTAAACAAGCTTCAATTACCATCTCTGCCGCATGAATTTCTTCTTGGTTATCACCGTTTTGACCATAATATGCCATCGGTTTTGGTAACCGAATAGGTCCTATAACATTAAAATTGGGAAAAAACAGGCTGTCAGAATTTGTAATAAAATAATCTCTTACACTCCCTTTAGCTCCCTGATAATTATAACCTTCAGCATTTAACAGAGAGCTAAAGCTATCCTTAGGTGCGGGTATAGTAAAATGAGTATCAGAAAATTCGACAAGTATAACTAATCCGTGAAATTCGCCTATTGAATTTATCTTCTGTGCTTTCAGAGATGTTACAGGATATATACTATCATCATAACCGACTGGTATTTCATGAGCCAATCCAATGGACATCAATAAAGCAATGAAAAGACTGTAAATTTTAACCATAATAGAATTGTTTTTATAAATCCTCTTCTATCTTTTTCTTTCTATAAAAAAGATAAAAGAGGATTCGCTGATTTATTCCTTCTTTGAGGTTAATTGGTTGGTCTATTATCCTCAAATTTGATTGGGATATCTTCAGCCTTGGTTGGTTTACCTAATGTTTGCAAATAAGCTTCCTTATCGTCCTCAGGCGTATTTGCCCTTTGTTGGCTGAGAGTTCCTTTTTTCACAGAGCGTTCTACAAACGTATTGTAAACATCAGCGGCAGCTTCGATTGCCGCTGATAATTCTTTCATCGTCATTTTACTGGCATCAAATTGTCCTTGGTACAGATAAAGGAAAGTTCCTAGATCGATGCGATTAACATCAATTACCGATTTAGTAGCTACTACGGCAACTACACGTTCCATTTTTGTTGTAATGGATTTAGCTGTTACGCTTTGGTACCAAGCCTTCATATCCACTCTAACCGGTGATAATCCATCAGTAGCTACATAATACATTTCGATCGTATCAGACGACGCTTCTCCCTCTCCTAAAAAAATATTAAGAGCACTGCTGGCTAGATTGCCAATTCCATTGATTATATTCTGCTTATCACCACTCAGAAATGCGGTGAGGCTGGAAGTAACTACATTGCCTATATTTCCGGCTTCACTCGACGAAAACGCACGAACTTCTTTTTTACTACCTACCATATATGTGATAGGAACCGTCTTGTTACTTTTTTCTTCACCGGCAGTAAGAAGGCTTTTCTCAATATCCCGAATAAAAATATCGGCTTTCGCACTTCCTAACTGTTCCAGGGCTTTTACAGCTTCTTTTTGCTCTTCGAATTTTGCATCCGCGGAGTCAAAACTTTTGATTGCATCTTTGATTATTGACATAATTCTTCAGATTTAAATTAATAATAAATAGGGACTTATAAATATACCGAAGCATATCATTGTTTTAGTTTCTAATCATCAGTTCTTTATACTATAATCTCCTATCCTATTAAGGATTAAATTTGTCAGTATCTATATTTATTATACCACAAACGTATAGTAGCTTTTATCCAAATGAAAAATAATATTGATGAATAACGGATTTACCTAATAAACGGATAGATAATAGGCATGAATAAAAAATGAGTTATACTGTAGAACGCTCCAACAATGTTTAGATTTAAAAGTTTCGGAATTTATGAAATTTACATAGATTAAACTCTATCGACTTTGGCTATGCGAATCATACCGAAGTATAATTAAAGGGTATTATAAACATTCCCTGCTCTGTAGTTCTTCGAATATCTTTGAATAATCTCAAGGTCAGCTACCTCAAAAATAAGAATAAAAAATAATAAATATTATCTTTGGATACAAACTAAAAACGAATACATGTCTGATCAAGAAAAATATAATCGAATATTTGAGGCTAATAATAAATGGATAGAGAAAAATAAGATAGACAACCCCGGACTATTTAAGTTATTAGCAGCAGACCAACATCCAGATTTTCTATATATCGGATGTTCGGATAGCAGAGTGCATCCCAATCAGGTTATGGGATTAAAGCCAGGAGAGGTTTTTATCCATCGTAATATTGCAAACATGGTTATAGCCACTGACCTAAGTGCTCTTTCCGTTATCAACTACGGAGTTGAATACCTAAAAGTTAAATTTATTATTGTTTGTGGTCACTATGGATGTGGAGGAATAGAAGCGGCGATGAAAAAGTCAGACTATGGGATACTTAACCCTTGGCTGCGAAGTATACGAGATGTTTACCATCTACATAAAGAGGAACTGGCTGCTATTGATGATATCGGAGCCAGACATAGGCGCCTTGTAGAACTTAACACATATGAACAATGCCGTAACATAATTAAAATGGGAGAAGTACAAAAGTCTTATTACGAAAAAGGATATCCTAAAGTTGCGGGATGGGTATTTGATATCAAGGATGCTCAACTTCATGATCTTTTCTTCGATATGGACGGCGAACTTGATAAGATTAAAGAGATTTATGATATTACAGGCAATACTGAAGATTGAAGAATTCCACTGCATTTATAATATCATTACACCCTTTTTCCTATTTAGATACCCCGCTTAAGGGGCTTTAGGAAAAAGGGTGTAAATGTAAAACTCTTATATTACTTATATCCGTAATTGATATCAAAAAACGAATATGTATGCTTACTTCAAATAAATGTCGCAGCTTATCGTATGCGGTCTAAAGATTTTACAAGCTTTTCGTCTTTCTTTATACGTGAAACAGCAAGTAAATCAAAGATCAGAGCTAATACAGGGAAAATAATTCCAAGTTGAATATTTAAGGAATATCCTGGAGTAATCTTATCCAAGAATGCATTTACATAAAACGCGGCAGTCACATAATATATAGCTATCAACAAAGCCGTAAATAATCCCAATTTTATTTGTAACTTTCTTTTTTTATATAAAAATATATTTAGAAAAGCTACGATAGCAGATAGAGCACAAAAGATAGCCGCTCCCCAAGCATGATAAGATATTGAGTTATCAAATATTCCCAAAGAATTAAACAATATACTTGAAAATTTAAGACCTTCACTCGTTATTTCAAGTGATGGAATCACAAAAGTAGCCCCCATCAATATCGTTGTAAGAAGGAGAAAAATCGACTGTATACGCTGTATCATTCTATATTAGAAATTATCTTTATCCTTACTAGGATTTCTGTAATAAAGTTTTCCTTCTGTATACTCTTGAGCAGCGATAAGCGTTGGCTTAGGAAGTTTTTCGTAGTAACGAGAGATTTCTATTTGTTCTCTATTTTCGAAAACTTCTTCCAGATTATCGTTATATGAAGCAAATTCCTGTAGTTTCTTATCCAAATCCTGTTTCATTTCAACAGAAATCTGGTTAGAACGCTTAGCGATAATTCTAACAGTTTCGTATACATTACCGGTGTCTTCTGACAAAGACATCATATCTCTGGTAATAGTATTGCTTGCTGCATTTGTTTTTCTATAATCCATAATGATTTTAAAATATAATTATATTGTTTTTTTCGATTATTTATTTCTTCAATTCTTGTTGAACAGCTTCGTTTGTTGCATCATCTACTTCCTGACCTAATGCTTTTAAGGCTGCACGATAGTAACGTTCACTTTCTTTGGTGTACTTACCATTAGGGAACATATTCTTATAATTGAAGTGTTCGTCCATCAAATCTCTGTAACGTACAGGCTTCTTTTCTTCAACACTATAAACGGCTTGTTCAAATCTAGCTCTAACAATCAAAATCTGGAATTCCTCGGTAAATTCAGAAAAAGGATAAGATTTTAAAGCCTCACGAGCAGTTACTACGCAAGATTCGTAATAGTTCTCTCTATTATAAAGCCCCAAGTTGTAATATAAGCGTGCGGCCAGAAATTCTTTGTATGCTAACTTCTCTTGAAGTTTAAACATCAAATCCTGAGCTTCGGGAGCCTTTTCGCTTTGAGGAAAATATTCCAAAAAGTTCTGAAATTCCTGAATCCCTTTAAAGGTGCTTGTTTGGTCTAACCTCGCATCCGGAGAGTCGAGATACAATCCGTAAGCAGAATTGAATCGTGCCAACTCGGTAAATTCTCCCTTCGGAAACTTATTATAATATCTCGTATAGTACTGGGTAGCTGTTGTATAATCTTTATCATAGAAATAGGCCTGAGCCAACAGATACAATATTTCCTGCTCTTTGGAAGACCCTGTATATGCAGATAAAATCTCATCTAACAAGGTGATTGTTCTTCCATATTTCTTTTGATCGAAGTATTTCTTAGCATATTCATACTTTAACTCGGCATCACGGCTTTTCAATATTTTATTATATTCGCCGCATGATGCAAGCAGCATTGCTAATAATAAGGTACACAGGATTCGTATCTTCATTCTACTCAAAAATTAGTTTGCAAATTTACACAAAGCTTTTATAATTTAAAAATAAACTTTTACAATTATATTTTTTTGAGATTCACGATCAGTTTAGCGAAACATCGAAGCAACCTTTTTTACCCCTATTACCAACTGATCAATCTCTTCTTTTGTATTGTAGAATGCCAATGAAGCTCTCACTGTACCATCCACACCCAACTCACCCATAAGAGGTTGAGCGCAGTGATGACCTGTACGAACGGCTATTCCCATTTTATCTAAAAGCATTCCCATATCGTAATGATGAATATTATCTACCAAAAACGAGATTACGCTGCTTTTCTTATCCGAAGTTCCATATATTCGTAAACCTTCTATTTTCAGTAATTCATCAGTACAATATCTTAATAACTCATCTTCGTATGCTTTTATTGAGTCAAGCCCAATATTTTTTATGTATTTCAATGCTGTGGCCAACGCTATCACTCCCGGATAATCAGGGGTTCCGGCCTCAAACTTGAATGGTAACTCGTTGAATGTAGTCTCTTTAAAGGAAACCGTTTTTATCATTTCACCCCCACCCTGATAAGGCGGCATCTGATTCAGCCATTTTTCTTTACCATACAAAACACCTACTCCATTCGGGCCATAAACCTTATGTCCTGAGAAAACAAGAAAATCACAGTCCAGCTTTTGTACATCCAGCGTCATATGCTGAACCGATTGAGCCGCATCTATAAGCACAGGAATATTATGTTTGTGAGCAATTTCTGTTATTTGATCAACAGGATTTACAGTACCCAATACATTAGAGACATGTGTAACTGATATCAGACGTGTTTTTGGCGAAATAAGTTTCTCCATTTCGTCCAACATCAATTCCCCCTTATCGTTGATAGGAATTACTTTAAGCTTGATTCCTCGTATTGGCTCTTGCAATTGCCACGATACAATATTAGCATGATGTTCCATTGCCGAAATAATAATTTCGTCACCCTCATTGCAAAATTGGCGGCAAAAACTATGAGCAACAAGATTTATCGACTCTGTAGTGCCTCTTGTAAAAATGATCTCGTGGCTATGTTTAGCGTTGATGAATTGTTGCACCACCACTCTCGATTCTTCAGCCAGATCTGTAGCTTGCTGGCTTAAATAATGTACACCACGATGCACATTAGCGTTCGTGGTGTAATATATTTTCATCATTTCCTCTACCACACATTTTGGTTTTTCGGTAGTAGCCCCATTATCCAGATAAATAAGAGGTTTACCATAAACCGTAGTAGATAGAATAGGAAAATCTGATCTTATTTCTTCTATATTCATTTTTTCACTGTCAATAGTCAGCAGTTGGCAGCATAATGATATTCTGCAACCGAAAACTATGTTTCATTTATCATTTACATACTGCACAATTTCCGCAACGAGCAGATTCTCCCTTGAAACGTTTTTCGACCAAATCCAGTAGTCTTTCTTTCAGGCGGTCGATACGAACATGTTCTAGTACTCCCGCAGCAAAAGCTTGCATTAGCATCAAACGTGCAGATTCCTTAGAGAGACCACGTGAGCGAAGATAAAACAGAGCCTCTTCATCTAACTGTCCTGTAGTTAACCCGTGCGAACATTTTACATCATCGGCATAAATCTCCAATTGTGGCTTGGAATACATATGAGCATTTGGAGAAATACATAAGTTATTATTCGACTGATATGCCAATGTTTTCTGTGCATCTTTTTCAACTCGTATACGTCCACAGAAAGCACCTGTAGCTTCGTCTTGCAACACATATTTGAACAACTGCGTACTCGTACAGTGTGGCACAAGATGATCCAGAAAAGCAAAATTGTCTACATACTGATGCTTATCCGCTATAACCATACCACACACATAAGCTTCGGCATGCTGTCCGGATAGTTTTACATTATAGTTATTACGGCTAACGCCCGTATTGAAAGTCATATTATTGATCAATACATTTGATGCTTCGAGCTGATGAACAAATGTATTTGTCAAACGGGTTACTTTATCTGAGTTTTCTTCCAAGTCGTAATAATCCACAAGAGCATTACGTCCGGCAAAAATTTCGGTAACCTGCGTTGCTAAAAACTGAGATTCATCTACAGTATGATCACAAATAAGTAATTTCACCTGAGCATCATCCTCGGCTATAATCAGAATACGGCGATTGACAAGACTATTAAATTCACTCTTCAATATATTGATCAGCTGAATAGGCTCTTCTACAACAACACCCTTAGGTACATAAATAATAAAACCATCTTGAGCAAACATTGTATTGAATGCGACAATTCCGTTTTTATCCATCTCTGCTATCTGCCCATAATATTTAGAAAACACCTCGGGCTTTTCTTCTGCAAAATGTTTGAAACTACCAACAAATACCCCGCTCGGATAATTTACCTTTGGCTTATGTTCTTCATGAAATATATCATTGAGAACAAAGTAAAGATTTGTAGTCAAATTAGGAATTTCACACCTAAAAGCAACATATGGGTTCCCTGTGAATGGCAACCTGTTAATATTGAGAGCAAAGTCAGGTAAAAATTCCGCTGCAACGTCCAGATAGAGATAATCCTCCATCTTCTTGGTGGGGAATCCCTGTTCTTTAAAAATATTTAGTGCTTTATCTCGAAGACTATTCATCCCGGATAAAGACTTTGCATCAATCTTATCTCTATACTGGGTAAATATGTCTATATATTGATTTTCTATCATTCTTCAAAATCTTTAATAATCCAATCGTATCCTCTTTCTTCCAATTCCAGAGCCAATTCAGCTCCTGCGCTTTTTACTATACGTCCTTTGTATAATACGTGAACATAGTCAGGCTTAATATAGTCTAGTAAACGTTGATAGTGGGTAATAACAACTGTAGCATTATCCTTGCTCCTCAACTTGTTTACACCGGCTGCAACAATACGCAAGGCATCGATATCAAGCCCTGAATCTGTCTCATCAAGTATTGCCAACTTCGGCTCTAACATAGCCATTTGGAAAATCTCGTTACGTTTTTTCTCTCCTCCCGAGAAACCTTCGTTCACCGAACGTCCCGCAAGGTCTTTGTCTAGCTCAACTAATTGACGCTTTTCACGCATCATTTTCAAAAAGTCTGAAGCTGAGATAGGCTCCTCACCTTTATGCTTACGAATTTCGTTTAAAGAAGCACGCATAAAGTTTGTCATACTTACCCCCGGTATTTCTACAGGGTATTGAAAACTGAGGAACAACCCTTCACGAGCTCTATCTTCAGGATCCATTTCCAAAAGATCATGTTCTCTGAAAGTTACTTCGCCCTCTGTTACCTCAAAATTGGGATTACCGACCAAAACCGAAGCAAGGGTACTTTTTCCGGCACCATTAGGCCCCATTATTGCATGAATTTCTCCCTCATTTACAACAAGATCTAATCCCCTTAATATTTCTTTGCCTTCAACATTGGCATGTAAGTTCTTTATGTTTAATAAATTTGCCATTATTATTATATGTTGTTTAAAATAAAAATCTTAGTTACAGCTATCCATTTAACACTAAGATCTGATATATGTTCAAGCCACCATGGCTTTCGAATGCAAAAATAGTAAATAAAACACAAAAATAGCCCGTTTTTAACAGGCTATTAGTTATTTATTAAATCTATAATGTTTCTTTTCTAATAAATTAAACTATTTAACAAACTAATAGTTCCCATATTTCAAATGAGTAGGGTTTTTATTCCTAGAAACTCATTTCTACTACAACTGGACAATGGTCAGAAAAGTTTATTTCGCTCAGAATTGCTGCATTATTAAGTCGTGGACGAGCTTCTTCCGTAATAACATGATAGTCTATACGCCACCCTAAATTTTTACCTCTGGCTCCTGCCCTATAACTCCACCAACTATACTTTTCGGGACTTTGATCATACACTCGAAAAGTATCAATAAGTCCTGTATCTATAAACTCATCAAACCACTGACGCTCTTCAGGTAAAAATCCCGAGCTTTTGGTATGTCGTTCAGGGTGATTAATATCGATAGGTTTATGACAGATATTGTAATCTCCGCAGATAATGAGTTCGGGTCTTTCTTTACGTAAATCGTTTATAAAATGTGTAAAATCGGCCAGAAATTTCATTTTTATATCCTGACGAATATCCCCCATTGTACCGGAGGGTATATAAACACAAATCACAGTGACATCTCCATAGTCGGCACGTAACACACGCCCTTCTCTATCATAGTCAGGAATCCCCATTCCTATTTTCACCAAATCAGGCATACGTTTGGTCAAGATACCAACTCCGCTATATCCTTTTTTTTCGGCAGGATGAAAATAGTAATTATACCCCAATGATTGGATAGTCAATACATCGATCTGATCTTCCGTAGCCTTTATTTCCTGTAAGCATAAAATATCAGGAGACTCTTGTTCAAGCCATTGATAAAGACCTTTATTTACAGCAGCACGTATGCCGTTTACATTATATGATATTACTTTCATTTAATTAAAATGTGTTAAGTCAACTTAATACCTTCATTTTCGGCAGCTTTAACTTTCTTAAATAAGTCGGAGGCAAAAACAAAATCATTAAAATCTTCATTTGTAGAAGATATGACGTCTTTGCTCGAACCTTGCCACTCGAGTTCACCCTCTTTGATAAAATTGATCCGTTCACCAATACCCATTACCGAGTTCATATCGTGAGTGTTGATAACGGTCGTAATATCATACTCTTTTGTGATATCATGTATCAAATCATCTATAACGAGAGATGTTTGAGGGTCAAGTCCGGAGTTTGGCTCGTCGCAAAACAAATATTTTGGATTGAGGGCTATGGCACGAGCTATGGCTGAACGCTTCATCATACCTCCACTAATCTCTGATGGATATAGGTGACCTGCATCTCCAAGATTTACCCTTTCCAGACAGAATTTAGTTCGTTTCTCCTGCTCTATTTTGGTCATTGAGGAGAACATCATTAAGGGGAAATTGACATTTTCGAAAACAGTCATGGAGTCAAACAAGGCCGATCCTTGAAAAATCATCCCCATCTCTTGACGCAAATCTTTCATCTCTCCGAGGCTCATTTTTGTAAGATCACGTCCGTCGTATAATATTTGCCCACTTGAAGGGCGCATTAAGCCTACGAGATTTTTAAGAAGAACCGTTTTTCCCGAACCACTTCGTCCAATTATAAGATTGGTTTTCCCTGCTTCGAAAAGAATATTTATATCCTTCAGAACGTCTCGTTCATCAAATGATTTATATAAGTTCTTTACTTCTATCATGACATCATCAATTGAGTGATCAGCAAGTCTGAAACAAGAATAAGAATACTACCCATAACTACCGAATCGGTACTAGCTTTGCCCACATCCAACGATCCGCCCCGTGCTGAGTAGCCATAATAAGAGGCCACAGTTGACATAATGAAAGCGAATATTATAGTTTTAACAATAGCATACCATACATAAAATTCTTTGAAATAGAATTGAAGTCCATACTGAAAGGTATCAGCAGGCATCACTTGCCCTATTATACAGACTGCATATCCGCCTATTACACCAAAAAACATACTAAGAACTACAAGTACCGGAATGAAAGTCATCAAAGCGATTACTTTAGGCAAAATGATATAATTGGCAGAATTCACACCCATTATTTCCAATGCATCTATTTGTTCTGTAACTTGCATCGTACCTATTTCGGACGCGATATTAGACCCGACCTTTCCTGCCAAGATAAGACACATAATCGTCGATGAGAATTCCAAGATTAGTATCTCTCTGGATACATAACCGACCGTATAACGTGGCATGAACGGAGAATCAATATTCAACTTTATCTGAACCACAATAACAGCACCGATGAAAAAGGAGATTATTATCACAATCCAAATTGAGTTTACTCCTAATTTGCTTATTTCGGCTAGATACTGACGAAGAAAAACACTCCATTTCTGAGGTCTGGTGAAAACCTTTTGCATGAGGAGCGCGTAGTGTCCAAGTTTATCTAAAAGAGAAATTATAAACATATTTGTTTTTTCAGAGATTTATAAACATGAACAAAGATACATTTTTTTGTATAATTCTCAGATTTCAATCGAATGGAATGTATTAAGAGAACATTTTTTGAAAAATTTTCACTTATCTTATGAGTCATAGGAAATCAATCATGCGGATGATTATACACCACCTCCTATATACCCTCCGTCAATCTCGGGCTATCTCTATAGCCAATAATAAACTTAACTAAAAAAGGTGACAAAAGTAACAGCTTTTTGTATATATTTCTTTGTCACCTTTTTTCTACCCTTAAGTCATATATAGATAAATAATCCTGCCAATGATAATATTGGCAGGATTGAATTATAGTGGATTGGAAATCCTTACATTCTCCCTTATTAATCTTCGGATTGCAAATCCGAAGGGACGAAAGACGAACAATCTATTGTAGAAATATCTTTTGATATTGACTGTCGTAATAATTCAAGAAACTCTTTATTTTTATTTGTTTTTAAATATTCGTCTAAATATTGTAAAACCTTGTCTCGCGATTCAAAACGAAGTTTTGTATAAAACAAGTCCGCTAATGCCTGATCATCTTTAGGATTATTCGACAGATAGCTATTGATACTCAATATAGCTTGTTCATAATAAAAGTGTCTTTTTAAAGGATCTCCTTCATTTAGTGCTAACATTGATTTGATATACATCTCTTTTTGATATGGCCTATAAAAACGATCTACAGGTAGGGCATTCATAAAAGCAATACCTTCTTTATACTTCTTCAACAAGAAATACAAGGATATTTTTGTATTGACTATCTGATTATTATTTATCGAAGTACTATCCAATATCTCAAGAGCTTTTTCCAACAATTGCTTATCGCAATTAGAATAATATTCCTCAATATAGCTTAATGCCTGTTCGTATTTGATATTATCTTTTTGTGAACAAGCTGAAATACTTACAATAAATAAAAATATAATGAGTAAATTCTTCATCTATTTATTTTTTAAAAGTCCAACTATGGGTAAATGTTTTTGGCCAAGGTGCTATACCGTGATAGACTACTGGTGTACGCCCCTCAGGTTTAGTCACCCACCAACTTCCTGAAGCTTTTATTGAAGAAAAGTTTTTATTAGAGTTTATATCAGATGCAGGAATAACAATAGAGGCACGTGTAGTATTTGTTCCATACTCTTTAATATCCCCATTAGGGCTGCTTGGTGGCTCTTGCATAGCCCTTGAATATGTTTTATCTCCATACTTAACATCTACTCTGCGTGAACTACTTAGATCTCCATCTACTTGCGTGAACTTAGTCTTATTTGTTACAGTAACACTAACTCCAGTAAAGGTTTTACCTGACTCATTACTCTTTGATATATTACCTTTTATATTTTGAGCGTTTACTCCAATTTGAACATTACTTGTTTCTCTTACCCTAATGGCCTGCATACCAACTTTTTCATCAAAGGCAACAAAACCTATTATTTCTGTGCTTGTTTCAGGGAAATTGTAAGCCATGCCAACATGAGACTGTAAAGCGTTATCATTCCCAATGTATGTATACCCATTCGGAGTGCTTTTTGCGGATGTTGCTTGATCATTCCAAATAATATTGTTGTCTTTATATGTCACCCAATCCATGCCCGTAGGATCAGTAATTCTAATAGGATTATTCCCTGCATAATGGTACGGCGACCAACTATAGTAATTTTCTGCATGCGGATCAACCGTTGTAAGCCTACCTATTGCACTTTCATAATACCTTGCCGAAAATGATACAGATTCAATCCGTGCATCTGATGCAGTTCCTTGCCATTGTATTTGTACGGCTGTTTCTTCTGTTCATCTGTAGTGTTTTCAGCAAAAGCTGTTCCGAACGGATAGTAATGGTTCCTTTGGTTTACCGTACCGCTTGCATTTACTCCCACACGATTATTTCTCAAATGGTCTGTCATATAGTAATGATACACCCCTCCTTCTATATATCCTCGGTCAACCAATATGCTATCTCTATAGCTAGTAACAAACTTAACTAAAAAGGTGACAAAAGTAACAGGTTTTTATATATATTTCTCTGTCACCTTTTTATTTCCTTAAGATCATTATAGATAAATAATCCTGCCAATGATAATATTGACTGGATTCACTATTTTGAATGAATATAAATCCCTTCCGATTAATACTTCTTATTCAAATCTGAAGATTAATAAATAAGTTACCGAACTCCTAAAAGAGGACATCGAAACATTTATAAAATAGAATTTGGAATAAATACCTATCTTTGATGAAAACATTTTGTTTTTATTAAAGAGAAATAGATATGACACCAACTAAAGATATAGAAGATATTAAAGACATAAAGAAAATGGTTGATATTTTTTATGGTAAGGTCAGAAGAGATAATTTAATTGGCCCTATCTTCAATGATAAAATACAAAACCATTGGCCGGAACATCTTGCTAAATTATACTCTTTCTGGCAAGGAATACTGTTAGGCGAAAAGACATATAGCGGATTCCCATTCCCTCCACACGCACAATTGCCTATAAGCAAAGAACATTTTGACCGATGGCTAGACCTTTTCACAGAGACAGTGGACAGTCTTTTCGTTGGGCCAATTGCTAATGAGGCTAAAAACCGTGCATATAAGATAGCTGATATATTCCAAGATAAATTAGCGTATATACGTGACAAGGCAAATAAATAACATGCAAATATTGTATAAAAATTAATCTCTATATTTGTACCTTATAAATTAAATAGAAAATAATTATGATGAAACCACGTCTGGGTATGAGTGCCCGAACAGGTGATAAATGTCCTAAAAGTGGTGTATGGAAAGCTATGGGAATAGCAGAATCTGTTACAATGTCTATATCTCGAGGAAATAGAATGCCTATGCATGAGAACAGACATATAAACTGGAAACTAATTATAATGTTTTAAGTCATGCTTTTGGGGACATGGTGTTACTTTTCTGATAAATGTAATATAATTTTTCAAATTTTACAGAAGAACATCTATTTATACAATCAGACTTAATATTCCCTACAATAAGTATTCTTCGTTATAGAGCATCATTAATCAGGAATCTTGGTTCGTCTGCCTTTCTTGAGGTATTCAATACGTTGTACCTTATCGGTTAGAGCTAAAGTTACCTCGATTGCCATAGGATTTTCTTTTATAATATAAGAGAGGGAAAGGAAATCTTATTTATATTTGAGTAAAATAACTAATGAAAACACTATGACTAAGTATCTATTCATTCTCTTTTTATTAATAGTCGGAGGAATGACCAATATTAACGGTCAAAAAATTGAAAGTTTGAAAAAAGCAGATTCTTCCAAAGAATTAAATGATAGTACATCTATTATTTATGGTTTGTTTATCCAACGATTAGGTTTTACTAGTGGCGGATTTCCTCAAGATATTAGATTGCAAAATATTATAACGGACAAAATATATACCTTCAATGTGAAAGGGACAATGAAGTCTGGAAAGGAGAACCCTTTCTGCTATTATATAAAACCTGGAATGTATAAAGTATTCAGTTATTTTTGGACTAAAAGTAAATGGTATGGAGGAGAAATGCATGAAGAACGAATCTTCAAAAATATCGACACATCGACTAAAGACTATGCAAAAGACCTTAAAAATGGAAGCATAGATCCGAATAAGCTAGAACCCTATTACTTAGAAATTAGACCAAATTCCGTTTACTATATCGGCACTTGGCATTTTAATACAGGTTTAGTTTCTTTTAGTGATGATAAAACTAATTTAGATGAACACTTAAAGAAAAAGTATAGTAAAATAGATTTCGACCAAGCTACGACTAAACTTCCGGAGTAATAAAACAAAAGGTAACCATAACGGTTGCCTTTCTTATTCGTCACAAGACACTAGCTGTTTGTCCTTGAAAGAAATAAAAATATTTAGATTGGCTTTATTTTAAGTTTAAAAACCTGATTTATTGTAATATAAATAGAATCATTTTTTATTTTCTTTGTAAAAAAAGTCTAACTATGGAATCACAGAACGACGAGTACGAAGAATTAATCTGCGAAGATATAAAGAAATTAGCAGCTATTTTCCGGAAAGAAGCAGGAGAGTTTTATCCTTTTGCAATAGGAATAGATACCTCTAAACAGATATATTCAATAGCTGCTTCAAATGAGGAAGAGTTTCCAGATTCTCAAACCTTAATTGATATATTAGAAAATAATATCCCTTTAGATATTATTGAAGGTAAATATTTATTGGGTGGAATATGTCTCGACATTTTTAAGTATGAAAATATTGACGGTATTCAAGTAAAAAAAGATGCTATCGAAATAAGATTTATTAGGGAGGGGTATTATAAAAGAAAGTATTATGTCTACGAACTAAGATCAAACGGAGATGCTATTTTTATTAAACCGAAATAAAAAATCCGAGCAATTCTGTTCGGATTTTTTAATATTGTTTGATATCTTATTTTTTACTGAGTGTTTCTAAAATATCAATTTTTCCTTTTTCACTAAAAGATGAAACTTTATCATTTTTGTTGATAATTACATTTATGTTATCCGTTTTAGCATCGTAATAAATTATAGTCTGAAAACTAGGGCAATCATGTTGTTTGCATCCAGAAAATTTATAAATACCACTCTCTGACACTATTGGAGTTTCAACATTAAAATTCTTAATAATAGCATCATATTCAGAGCCGGTTATAGTCTTTAGCCTATCATTAAATAATTTGTCTTCAAAAATTTTCACCTCTAAAGGATATTTTCCTTCATTTTTTACGATGATATTATTCGGGTCTAAAATCTTAATTTCTTGAACTGCATTATCAGAAATAGCGGAAGTAATTGAGTCCTTATTTTCTGAGATTTGATTGGATGACTGTTGCTTCTTGCAGGAGGTGGCTCCTAAAGACAATATTAAGGATATTGCCATAAATAATATTGGTTTCATAATTATATAAATTAAAGATTTAAAGCTAAAAATATAAACAGACAAAATCCAAGTGAAATAAAAAAACAAAAATTACAACTCCTTAACAATTTATAAACTACTTCATTATTCCCAACTAAATATTCCGGATACATTTCAAATCGCTTTTAATATTTTCAGCTATCGATTCAAAGAATTCAGCTAGTATTGTCATAATATCTGGTGTATCATCATGAGCATTTCAAGTCCATTTTAATATGAGACTTCTCACTTGATAAAGTTTTTGATTTATAGAACATCACATTTACTGTTTTGTATTCATTGGTTAAACAGGTTTAACTCTCTGTTTAACTTTGCTTGCGCAAACGACCTAAAACCAGACCTCCCACAAACAAAAAAACACCTACAAAAATTATAAGTGCTTCTTCTGTGACATCGTCAGGATTCAAATATGAAACCTTATGATCGATCCGTAGCCTAAGGATAATCCTTTATTTATGCAGCTTTATAAAAAACATCTAAACAGGTTATAAACAATAACCGATTTTAGAAAGACTCTAATTCTATCATCAGCCTCGGATTGCATATTGTCGTAATATGTACTAATGCCGTTTTTTTAATTCATCAAACTTAGCATATATTGGTTTATCATTTTTCTTTTCCATATAATAACTCTCTTGCTCTAAATAATCATAAGGATATAATATTATAGCATCATCATAATCTTTATCTGTAGCAACCAATGTCATAAATCTAGCTGATTCAATAGATGCGTGAACATATCTTTTTATAGTATTAGAGTCATTCCTATTAATGAATTTAAGTGCGCTCATTATTATTGTATCAATTTTATCTTGTCTATGATAAAAAGCTTTATTGGATATATCATTCTTTGTTCAGTTATTTCTATTATCTTCCGAAAAACAACCTTTTAGTAAGAAAAAAGAATAAGAAATATTAAACATCCGATACTCTTATATTTATCATCTTTGCTTAACCTTTTATTATCCATGATAGTTTCTTTTATATTACTTATTTTAAATTCTAACTCATAGATGTATTTCCTAATATAAACCAGAGCTCTCTTTTCTTTACATAAAACCTTTAAACATTGCTATATAAATATTTCTTTAGTCTAAACTATTTCTAAACATTACTCTAAAATAGCTAAAAATTATTAGTTATGTTGTATAAACAAAGAAGCACCTACAAAATTAATTGTAAGTGCTCCTCTTGTGACCACGGCAGGATTCAAACCTGCAACCTTCTGATCCGTAGTCAGATGCTCTATTCAGTTGAGCTACGTAGCCGTTTTCCTTAAATGCGATGCAAAGGTAAAATAGTTTTGTTTATTATGCAAATATATTCTAAAGTATTTTCTCCTCAAAAGTGATTATTGAAGCCAAAAGCAAGCTATAATATTGTTTTAAAGATGCTTATAAATACAAAATAAAATACATAAAATGCTTCGCTCAGCATCTACGATAAGTAAATCTTAATATGCACTCTCAAACTGATCAAGAAAACGTTGATCATTCTCGGAGAACATACGAAGATCCTTAACTCTATATTTAAGATTTGTAATACGCTCCACTCCCATTCCGAGAGCATATCCCGTATATACTTTACTATCTATACCACAGTTTTCCAACACATTCGGGTCTACCATACCACATCCTAATATCTCTACCCAACCGGTGTGCTTACAGAATGGGCAGCCTTTTCCGCCACAAATATTACATGAAATATCCATCTCAGCACTAGGCTCTGTGAAAGGAAAATATGAAGGACGCAAACGTATCTTGGTATCTGCACCAAACAACTCTTTCGCAACGAATAACAAAGCTTGTTTTAGATCAGCAAAAGACACATTCTTGTCTATATACAATGCCTCAACCTGATGAAAGAAACAGTGCGCACGATACGAAATAGCTTCGTTACGATACACTCGGCCGGGACAAATAATGCGTATCGGTGGTTGCTGCTTCTCCATCACTCGGGTCTGGACAGAAGAAGTATGTGTACGCAATACAATTTCAGGGCTTCGTGCAATAAAGAACGTATCCTGCATATCACGAGCCGGATGATCTTCCGCAAAGTTAAGAGAAGAGAAAACATGCCAGTCATCCTCTATCTCAGGACCTTCGGCTATAGAAAAACCTAAACGGCGGAAAATATCACAAATTTCTTTTCTTACAATTGATAGCGGATGGCGAGTACCAAGCTCGATAGGCGCAGCAGTACGAGTAAGGTCGATTGCCTCATCCACAGTCTGAGAATTTTCTAAAGATTCTTTCAACTGATTTATTCGCTCCTGAGCCTTTTCTTTTAGTTCATTTAGTTTTATGCCTACCTCCCGTTTCTGTTCTGCAGCTACAGTGCGAAAATCGTTCATCAAAGCCGATACTTCACCTTTCTTACTAAGATACTTAATACGCAAAACCTCTATCTCATCTGCTTTAGAAGCTTTCAGTCCCTCAATCTCTGCCAACAGCTTATTTATTCTATCAATCATAAACTTCAATAATGAATTATACTTTTATAAGTTTTTCACTTTGGAATACAAAAATACACTTTTCTTTTTATTATCAATCATTTTAACACAGAAGCTACCCCAACTTTTCATCATCTTTACAAAACTAGATTTTCACAATCTCACGTATCCGTTAAATCCAAAAAGGTTATAATTTCTCGCAAAATCAGACAGAATACAAACAACACTATATCAAATACATAAACATCAAAAAGTAACAAAAGTAACAGCTATCCGTAATATTTTAAATTGTCACTTTAATTTATTTATAAACAATAACAAATCTCTTAATACTAGATAATTTAGCCTATAAGAAATAAAACAAATAGAAAATCTTGAATATTAAACTATATTTGTCATAATTAAACTACAGATCACAAAAATGAAGCTTATATACATTTTTATAATATCCATTCTTTTATTTGTCACACATAATCTGCATGCTCAGTCTGATATAGAGCGTATACAAAAACATCTGACTGCTATTACCAAAACAGAAGGATTTCGCAACTTTGAGGATACTGTAACACTCAACAAGGTGGCAGACTATATATTCACAGAATTTAGCCAATATGCAGATACAACATATTATCAAACGTACACTGTAGACAATATTAATTATAAGAATGTTATTTGTCGGTTTGGAACAAAACAACAAAAAGCGTTGGTAGTAATCGGTGCTCACTACGATGTTTGCGGAGAACAAGAAGGTGCTGACGATAATGCATCTGGTGTAACTGCTATACTGGAATTGACTCGGTTATTTAGTCGATCAAACTTAATACGCCCCATAGAACTAGTTGCATATACCCTCGAAGAACCACCCTTCTTTGGTACTCAATCTATGGGTAGCTATATCCATGCCAGTGAACTGAAAAAATCCAATACTCCCGTTTATGGGATGGTGGCCGTAGAAATGATCGGATTCTTCAATGACGCTGAAGATTCACAGAGTTATCCTTTTGCTCCGATGAAGCTTTTTTATGGCAATAAGGGTGACTTTATACTCTTAACGAAGAAAATAGGACATGGACAATTTGTAAAAGATTTCTCCAAACAATTTTACAATGCAAAAACGATTAAAACTAAAAGTCTGACAAGTCCCGGAATGATAAAAGGGGTAGATTTTTCAGATCATCGAAATTATTGGGCACTCGGTTTTGATGCTATGATGATTACCAATAGTGCATTCTATCGCAATCACAATTATCATAAATCGGGAGACAAAATGGATCGTTTGGATTTTAAACGAATGGCAGGAGTTATTGACGCCATTTACTATGCGATTATCAACATCGACAAACCTACATCTGTGAAAAAGAAAAAATAGTGATTGATACCATGACTATAATATGGATAATATCCAAATTCAATTAGGAATAAAAATAGTGGAAAATTTACCAGTGCATACATAGGAGACGAATATAAAGATATCTAGAGACATCGATTAGAAGTCGTTCTGCGAACTCTTTATGATCTCGATAAGGGAAGTACCAGTAAAAAAAACAATCTGATATGATTATGATAAAATTTTGTAATTTGATATATTTCAATCTTTATAAATTAGGGTTATTAATAAATGAAATGTCGGTCTATCCGATAAATAATTTCTTATTTAAAAACAATAAAAAAGGAGAAGAAGTCATTAAAGCAGTAAAAGAGGTCTCGGAAAATAAAAAGAATGGAATAAAGATAACTCTTGCTGGCATGCATTTTTATGCTCTAGTATATCTATTTATATTGGGTTCCATAAATTCTGTTTTAATTTGTTTGCAAGAAGTTAATATTGCAATAAATATAAACGATGATAATTTACTCTTATTATTATGCATTCCTTCAGTTATTTTTGCTTATTTTCTGATAGACTACAAAGATAGATATTTAGATTATTTTAAATATTTTGAGAAGTTTACAACTAAAAAGAAACGGATATGGGCATTTATAAGTCTTCTAACAGTTATCTTTTTATGGTTTTGGGGATTTGGGAGCTTGATACTCAGATTAATTTTGAATAATAATTAAATAAACCATCATCACTTCGAATTTGCAATCCAATGATTAAAATCCTTACAAACTAGTCATGCCGATGTTGTTATTAATTGTATTGACTATCCCAATAGAAAGAATTAAGATTGCAGTTGCCATAAATATACTCTAGCACGATTTCTGAAAGTCTAATTTTCTTTAATCAAAAGAATACCACTAAGAATAGTACTTATCGCATCAGCTTTTTTTACCACCATCAGGTGATCCCCGCCCTCTACAGGAAATGCATTTCGTATATGTTCATAAGAAAAAATCTGATCTTCGGTTCCGTGTATACGATAGAGATGTTTACATTTATTTTCGGGCATCCAACCTACAATTTGCTCAATAGCCCACTTAATATAAACAGGATCAACAAAGGTCATTACCTCAGCCAGCTCTGATGTTGGCACATTATAAACAAAACGGTTAAAAAGATCCGTTATAAGCTCTGTTGAAGCATACACGCGCATCGGAATGCGGTCTGCCACATTTGTTCTTTTAGCTGCACGAAATAAGATTGGGATCTCTTCGTCTCTTTTAAAAGACGAAATAAGTACGGTTTTTATTGGAGATAAGAAATAACTCATCACCTGAACAATAACGCCACCAAAAGAATATCCTATCAGTATATATGGTCTGGAGGTATCAATCTCTTTTGCCATAACAAAGACATATTCCTGCAACGACTGTCCGGGAATGGGAACGTACCATTCAATATATTTCTTCTTATATCCCTCCGGTAATACTATTTTATCAAATACACTACAATTATAGCACATTCCTGAAATAAAGTAGACATTAATATCCTTTTTCCAAAGCTTTTTTACACGCTTCAAAACTTCGAAAATTCTATATATACCTGCCCTTTTCTTCTTGTCCATAATTTATATTAGCGAATGGGTATATAAAGATAACATTTTATTAACTAAAGATATAATATGCACCTCTAGCTTTTCCTGAAACTTTATCTACCTTTTTATAAGACCTATTTTAAATTTTATTTCTATGCACATCCCCATCTATACCTATTACATGGTATATAAATACCATGTAATAGGTATTTACTACTTCGGTCAAGAGGCATACTTTTACATAAATTTATTTACTATGTTTTAAAATATGTAATAATTTGTGTTTTACAGAAACAACCAACAAAACAAGACATTTCAAAATATATCATTTCAAGCTAACAAATCGATATAAAAAATCATTATGAAACAAAATTTAAAAAAAATATTCCATTTTTATTCTTTTTATAAAAATTTAGTTTACATTTGCTCCTAGAAATAAGTTTACTCTCAAAACTTACCTCTAAATAAAAGTAGTGTTCTATAATGAAAATAAAGATAAAGGAAATCAAAGCTAACATAGCTTCAGATTACAGATATACAACTGTAATACCTTCAATTAGCTTTATCATGCCAAAAATATTTATATACAAAAGCTATATAAATATGACACAAGAAGACAATCAAAATCAAAGGAATCACAAAAGGGCTCTTCACCCTTCATTTAAAATGATTCCCCTTCAAAGTTGTATTCTTTAAGTTTATAAGCGACTCTAATAGCTCGCCAACTAGTACCAATAAGTATACGAACGGAAAAAAACAGTGAAAAAGGAAGCTCCGATCGATACTACTCAATAGGTGTATTGTGTTAATATTAATAAATTTATGTGTACAAGTATGAAGAAAAAGTTGTTATTGATTTTATCCTGCTTACTGTTAAGCATAGGGTATATTGCCGCACAAACAACAAAGATTACAGGAACCGTTATTGATACGAATGGTGAGCCTGTAATAAGTGCTTCTGTTGTTGTGAAAGGAACTACAGTCGGAACAGTAACCGATCTGGATGGAACATTTTCAATAAATGTTCCGGATGGTAAAAACACGCTGGTATTCAATCTGGTTGGAATGAAAAGTATTGAAACTAAAGCTACTCAAAATATGCGGGTAGTGATGGAAAACGACGACAAGCTTTTAGATGAAGTCGTTGTAACAGCAATGGGAATTCAGCGCGATCAGAAAATATTAGGGTACGCTGCGACTCAAGTGAAATCGGATGAAATATCAGCTGCAAAATCCGGATCTGTAATGGGCGGATTGAATGGGAAAATAGCCGGAGTAAATATTTCCGCTGCCGGACCGGCTGGTACATCTCAAAAAGTATTAATTCGTGGTATTTCTTCTGTAACAAACAACAATCCACTGTATATTGTTGACGGTGTACCGATAACAAATGAACGCTCAGGAAATGATTATGTCGATTTTGGGAATAGTGCCAATGACATAAACGCTGAAGATGTAGAATCGGTTACTGTATTGAAAGGAGCCTCTGCTACTGCCTTATATGGATCCCGTGCTGCAAATGGAGTTATCATGATAACAACCAAAAGAGCAAAAAATGAAAAGCTTACAATATCATATGATGGAGCATTTACAGCTTCAAATGTTCTTCGCGTAATGCAAACACAAGACTTATTTGGACAAGGTTGGGGTTCTTGGGATAGAGCAGAAAACGGTTCATGGGGTCCTCGTCTGGATGGAACTGTCCATGAATGGGGTTCAGACCAATTAGATCCGGTTATGACTAAACCTTATTCATATGTAAAAAATAACATTCGTAATTTTTATAAAACAGGGTCTGAACTAAACAACACTGTTGCTCTACGTTACGGAACTGATAATCTTGGCCTCTACGCATCCTATGGTAATGTTACAAGTAATGGAACTTTACCTAATGATGGAGACAAATATTCTCGTAATACGATCTCATTACGTGGTAATGCAAAATGGAATAAATTAGCTGTAGACGTGTCTATCAATTATGCACGCAAAGATGTTCGTCGTACAGAGCAAATGGAAATGGAACTTTTACAACATGCTGTTGACGTAGATTATTCAGCAATGAAAAACTATAATGATGAGCGTTATAATCTTGATAACTATTATACTTATTACGCAACAAACCCATATTGGATGATTGATAATAATTATTATTTGTATCAAGATAATCATACATATGGAAAAATAGAAGCTTCTTATGAATTAGTAAAAGGACTAAAAGCTACAGGACGTATAGGAGGAGATTTCCTAAATTATAACAGAGAAAACATTAATGCTAAGACTTCTTTTACTCCAGGTTCATATAGTGACTTAGGAGGTGCTACACCACAAAATGGTTATTATTCAAACTATAGGTTTAACAGAGATCAGTTAGATGCGACAGCCTTCGTTACTGCTGATTATAAAATTTCAGATTTTACCATAGGTGGTACTGCCGGATGGAACTTAAATCAACGTACATACTCTTATAATGGAGGTTATGTAAATGGATTAGATGTCCCAGGATGGTATAACCTTCAGAACACTACATCTGCTGCTGTTTCGGAACAATATACAAACAGAAAACGATTAATAGGATTATTCGGACAAGCAGAAGTAGGCTATAAGGATTTCTTATATTTGAATTTATCAGCGCGTAATGACTGGTCGTCAACTCTACCTTTAGACAAGAACAGCTATTTTTATGGAGGAGCAAATTTATCCTTAATCTTCACTGAGCTTTTTCCAACTCTAAAAAGCAATAAAATAGATTTTCTTAAACTACGTGGTGCTATAGGCCAGACAGGTAATGATACAGACCCTTATTTTACATCCTCTTGGTATACTCCTCTTACTTCAACGACCTTCTACTACACCCGCTTACCAATTGGTGGAGTATCGGGTCTTAGTGAAAATAACAGGTTGCCAAATATAAATTTAAAACCTGAAATCACAACAGAATATGAACTAGGTCTACAAGGTAACTTCTTCGACAACAGAGTGCATATAGACGTTGCTTATTATCATAAACGTACCAAAAATCAGATAATTGGTGCAACTCTAGCACCAGAGGTAGGTTATACCTCTGAGACTAAGAACATAGGTCTTTTAGAAAACAAAGGAGTAGAAATTGCTGCCGGAATAACTCCGATCCGCACAAAGGATTGGCAATGGGATGTGAATGCTACGTTTACAAAAAACAAAAGTAAGGTACTTGATCTTTGGAGTGATGTTAATGGAAATGAAGTCACAGAATATAACATCTATACTTGGCGTGGAATAGAGTATAAAATGAGAGTTGGTGAACAAATCGGTACATTCCAAGTACCAGCCGTTGCTCGTGTGACCGATACAAATAGCCCTTATTATGGATATGCAATTGTTAACAATAACGGATTCCTTACTCAATCAACTACAGAGAAAGAAGTTATCGGATCATCACAACCAGATTTTATTTTAGGGCTAAATACTTCCCTTAAATACAAAAACTGGGGATTCACAATTGTTGGAGATTGGCACAAAGGAGGTTGGATGGCTTCAAACACATCTTATATTACTCACTTCAATGGAAACTCAACTCAAACTGTATACAATGAAAGAAATTCATTTATATGGCCTTACTCTGTAAAAGTAGTAAATGGACAATACGTTGAAAATAACATACCAACTATGGCAAATCAGTTTAGTTATTCTATCGGAAACTATTCATATAATCCATTGGTTAGAAACGAAATTGTAATACCAAAAGATTTCTTCAAAATCCGCGAAATAACGGTTTCTTACGATTTTCCTAAAAAAGTGTTAGCTTCGACACCAATAAGCAAACTTACATTAAGCCTTATAGGACGTAACCTATTCTTGTTTACTCCTAAGAAAAACAACTATGTAGACCCTGAAGTAGCAAATATGGGTAATGATATAACCTCTGAATTTGGCGAAATTACAAGTGCAGCTTCGTATCGCAGTATAGGTGGAGCTATCAAGGTAGAATTTTAATTTATCTAATGAAAAAAATTAATATGAAAAAGAAAAATCTGATATATATTACCTTGTCTCTATTTTTGACAGGCATATCATTTGTATCTTGCGATGATTATCTGGATATAAATAAAAACCCGAACTATCCGACAGAAGCCACTCTAGCCACACTGCTTCCTTCAGCCGGAGCAACAACCGTTGCTCAATGGGGATTCAATGGGCAATTGGTTGGTGACTTATGGAATCAATATGTTACTCAAGGAAATTCAACGAATCAATACAATACTACAGTAAACTATAGTATCACTCAAGATTCGTATAATGCCTTTTGGACGAATGCTTATGCTAATACTTTACCCGATTTGAAAATCCTAATTTCTTTAGCAGAACAAAAAGGAGCTTGGAACTATTGGGTAATCGGTAAAATATTAACAGCATACAATTATCACATGCTTACTGATTTTTATGGAGACATTCCATTTACAGAGGCTTTAAATGCAACAGAGTTTCCAGCACCCAAATACGATGATAGCAAAACAGTTGTTTATCCTGGAATTATTGCAATTTTGGATGAGGCAATAGCAAAAGCTTCGGATGCAAAAGCTTCAACTAACCCGACACTCACCAATGAAGATTTCTTCTTCGGAGGAAAGATTGATAAGTGGGTTTCTTTTGCAAAAAGTTTAAAGCTAAAGCTTTATTTACGAGACTTCGAAGCTAACAAGACTCAAATATCATCTTTACTCAGTGCAGGTGGCTTGTTGACTGAAGATTGTGCCTTCACAGCCTTTGAAGATGCAACTAACAAAGGGAATCCTCTATATGAATACAATATCCGTCAGCTAAACACGAAGGAAAACATACGAGCTTGTCATACTTTCCTCGAATTCTTACTAGCATACAATGACCCTCGGGTTGGAGAATATTATGAATTGACAGCTACAGCTGAAGCTGCTATTAACAAAGGTGAAACTCTTACCGATAGACAAAAATTTGGAGGTCTACCTTGCGGTACTAAACCTCCGACAACAGTTGGTGAAGATGATGCGGTACCTCTTGTAAATTCATCAAGATATAAACAAGCATATTCCGATCCTGCTTATTTGATGAATGCTGCAGAAGCATACTTTCTTGTTGCCGAGGCACAAGCTAGATTAGGAAACACCTCTGCAGCTAAATCGGCGTACGATGAAGGTGTAACCAAAGCCTTCTCTCGTTGGGGATATAGTGCTACAGACTTCATAAAAACAGGTGGTGCTTATGCCTTCAATAGTACATCTTTAGGAACTATGTTAAATAGCATCTTAATCCAAAAATGGGTAGCTGGAGCAAAAGCAAACTCATGGGATTCGTGGATGGATCGTAACCGTACAGGGATTCCGGCAATCAGTGATGCCGAAAAAGTTCGTGTAAGCAATATTACTCCTGGACTTGAAGAAGGATACGTATTAGGTACATTAGTACGCCCGGGAACAACTGTACTACAAGCCAGAGAAATACCTCGTCGTCTTCCGGTACCTAATGCTTCAGCTCTTTATAATAGCAATGCCCCGAAAACGAAGGCTACCCAAGAGCCATTATGGTGGCAAGTAGCTCAAGGGAATTAATTATAATAGAGTCTAAGTTTAACTTAATATTCAGTATTTAAAAGAAAATCATATGAAACAAATAAGATATATTTCAGTCCTGTTTTTATTGCTGCTTGGATTTGCATCTTGCGAAACATACGGTGACTATGAAATAGAATATTCTTCTATTCACCCTTTAGGCGGCAAGTACAGGGTAATCGTTACAGATGAAACTGGAGCCCAGGTATATAAAAATTTCGCAGAGATTTCTAATACTTCTGATGAGTCAACAATTCAATGTTGGATACGTATTGGTAGTTATTCACTAAGTGGAACAAATGCTTACTCTATTAATGGTAAAATCAATTGCGACTAATCAACGCTCAGTTTTTCTGGAAGTAATATCGAAAATCTAGCAGGAAATGTTGCTTCTTCAGCAAATACATTTACATTGACAGATGGTAAAGTTGTGTTGAAAGGTGCAACAGCTCCTTCCGGAACTATTGCGGACGCCATATCTTTCACTTTTACGAATTCTCGTTTTCCTGGAAAAACATATAAAGTTGTAGGTTATCGTTATACAGGATGGTCTGAAGATTGATCGTATAGGTTGAAAGTATTAATTAAAAAGGAGACTGAGCGCGCTCCTTACAATTACGCGCTCATCATACAAACACGCTTTTAATGCAGTGATGCGTCAAACTTTAAAGAGACCGAATTCGGTCTCTTTGCTTTTTTATATACTTACAACTATACAAACCTTAAAAAATTGACTAACGAAGCCTCCATTCAGAGATACTCAATTGCTATTTCTTAATCAAATTTTCCATCTCTTAGTAATAATCTAGACACCTTTTTCAGTACCTTTGCCCCAAATTAAATATAAGATAGATTAAGATATGGCCCACTCGTCATTATTAGAAAGACTTGATGCACTGAATATCCGCTTTGAAGAAATAGGCAAACTTATTACAGACCCTGCCGTAATTGCCGATATGAAAAGATACGTCAAACTGAATAAAGAATATCGCGATTTAGAAAAAATAGATATAGCACGTAGAGAATATAAACAACTACTAGCCACCATAGACGAAGCAAAAGATATCCTTGAAAACGAAAATGACTCTGAATTAAGAGAAATTGCAAAAGAGGAAATGGATGCTGCAAATGAACGTATGCCTAAGTTGGAAGAAGAAATAAAGTTTCTTTTGGTTCCGGCCGATCCTCAAGACAGCAAAAATGCAATCATGGAAATACGCGGAGGAACAGGTGGCGACGAAGCGGCTATTTTTGCGGGAGACCTTTATCGTATGTATCAGAAATACTGTGAAGTAAAAGGCTGGAAAACAGAGATTACAAGCGTTACCGAGGGAACTTCCGGGGGATTCAAGGAAATTATATTTACTGTAACTGGCGAAGGCGTATACGGCATTCTAAAATACGAATCGGGAGTGCATCGCGTTCAACGTGTCCCTGCAACCGAAACTCAAGGGCGCGTACATACATCTGCTGCTACTGTTGCCGTATTACCCGAAGCCGAAGAAGTTGACGTGGAGATAAACCCCGCTGATGTTGAAATGCAGACAGCCCGTTCGAGTGGTGCGGGAGGACAGAATGTAAATAAGGTTGAAACCAAAGTACAGCTAACGCATAAACCATCAGGTCTGGTCGTTGTATGCCAGCAATCAAGATCTCAATTAGCAAATAGAGAGCTTGCTATGCAAATGTTGAGAACAAAGCTTTATGATATAGAGCTATCTAAATATATGGATGCAATCGCTTCGAAACGTAAGACAATGGTATCGACAGGTGACCGCTCGGCTAAGATTAGAACATACAATTATCCGCAAGGAAGAATGACTGATCACAGAATCAATCTAACCTTATATAACTTATCGGCAGTAATGGATGGAGAAATCCAGCCAATTATAGATCAATTGATAATTGCGGAAAATACCGAAAGGCTTAAAGAAAGCGAAATGTAAAAAATAAAAAGGGTTAGAAATAAGACAAAAGCGACTCTAATTTTGAAGATACAAATATGACAAAGCAAGAATTATTTGAGAATATTAAAAGAAAAAAATCTTTCCTCTGCGTGGGGTTAGATACCGATATAAATAAAATCCCTTCTTTTTTATTAGATGAAGAAGATCCTATCTATGCTTTCAACACAGCAATAATAGATGCGACTGCAAAATATTGTGTTGCTTACAAACCAAATGCTGCATTCTATGAAAGCCAAGGTGTAAAAGGGATCGTGGCTTTACACAAAACGATAGAATATATTCGCCTGAGATATCCTGATCAGTTTATTATACTAGACGCTAAACGAGGAGACATAGGCAATACATCGGAGATGTACGCCATGTCTGCATTCGAAGACCTGAAAGCCAGTGCTATCACCGTAGCTCCTTACATGGGAGAAGATAGCGTGAAGCCATTTATTAAATATGCCAACAAATGGGTCATTCTATTAGCTCTTACGTCTAACAAGGGTTCTTATGATTTCCAGTTGACAGAAGACAAGAACGGTGAGCGTCTTTTCGAAAAGGTACTCAAAAAATCTCAGGAATGGGCAACTGACGAGCAATTGATGTATGTAGTGGGAGCTACACAAGGAGAAATGTTCGCTGATATTCGGAAGTATGCACCTAATCATTTCTTACTTGTTCCGGGTGTAGGCGCACAAGGAGGAAGCCTTGCCGATGTCGTAAAGTATGGTATGAATTCGCAATGTGGATTACTCGTAAATTCTTCTCGTGCTATAATTTATGCAGACAATTCTGTAGACTTTGCTTTTGCCGCTACAGCCGAAGCGAAAAAAGTGCAAGAAGAAATGGCTACATACTTAGCGAAATTAGGTTAACCATCTTTTATACGTCGAAAAAAAAAAACTGATACTCTTTATCTCAAAGAAATAAATATAGTAATATATAGACATACAAATAATAGAACTCCGAAGTTGTTTACAGGAACGGCTTCGGAGTTTTTCTATTTAGATACTTAAGAGGCAATTGAACAGAAAAATAAGCCGACTAAAAAATTAACAAACTGAAACTAAAAAAAATTATATTTTTTTATAAAAAAAGATTAATATAGCCCAAAGTGGCTAATAAAGAGTAGTTTACAAGAACCGAAAGTGCTATCGGTAACGATTTAGTAATGGTGCTTACTGCACTCGCTTTCATCTGATTACCTTGTAAATCATTACCGCAAATTTAATAAAAAAAAGGGTTAAGTCGTAGCGTACTTAACCCTTTTTTCTGCTTTTTCCAATATACATCATAAGGCGTTATAAAATAAATCTTCCCCAATATGGGGGCAACCTGTGATATTGGTTCCGATATTATTTCCAAGTTTTGACAAATAAACAAAAATGTAAATCCGAAACGTATGGTGTTAATCTCTAAAAATCTAAGCTATGGAAATCGTGTTGAACAAAATATTATCGGAAATTCAGCGTCAGGAAGATATGCTATCTTCTCAAATGATGCAAACTGCGGATGAGGCTTACCAAATGACCTTATTCCTAAAGGAAATGCTCTTTACTATAAAGATGAAAGCCTTACAAACCGGATTTAAGGATGAACAGCAGGAAATCAATTTTTTCAAGAACATCAAACCGCAGATTTTAGGAAAACTTATTTATTACAATAAGGTATTCCGCATTGAAACTACCTGCCCAGTAAGTACCGGGAGAATACATCAAAGCTATTTTGAAAACCAACTGAAAATCCTGAAATCCGAATACAAGGAAAGCATATCCAATGAGGATTTTTACAGGTACTATCGTGCAGGCAGAACTGACCGTGACCACAGTTATTTCAGGCTCGGAAAAATCAATTACCACGATGGTCTAAAAAGTAGTGTATTTGAAATTGACCTTAGCTTTTCTACTTATTACGATAACAAAGTTGCCCATATTATAGCCAATGAATTACTTTATACTTTCTTGCTTACCAAAATAAACCCTGAAAAAAATCCCGATACCATTTCAATAAACGGTGATGGAAACAAAGACATTTCGTGGACGAACTCGCAAAATGCACTGATAGAATTGATTTACGCCCTGTATGCTTCCAAATCTATTGCA
>ERZ778028.495-NODE-495-length-76889-cov-50.167009_pt1 | contig 76889 bp, 67 predicted proteins | sample MGYA00375758_ERZ778028 | MGnify/ENA primary metagenome ERZ778028 (study PRJEB29350, sample SAMN05389828) | bioreactor metagenome | isolation source: Thiocyanate bioreactor | place: South Africa: University of Cape Town | collected 2014-03-17 ...
CCCCTGAACCTGTAAAGGTAACCACTGGTGAAGTGCCCTGCTGACAAACTGTGGTGCTGCCAGAGATAGAGGCGGTTGAAATGGGAGTTCCCGTCACATCCCACGCACAAGTAGTCGTATTAAATGTAGCTGTTTCATAACAAGCCGTTGTCGGAGTAGGCGGCTGTGTGCCTGTTACATCCCATGTACAGGTAGTTGCATTAAAAGTTGCTGTCTCATAACAAGCCGTTGTTGGAGCAGATGGCTGCGTACCTGTTACATCCCACACACAAGTAGTTGTATTGAATGTAGCCGTTTCATAGCAAGCAATAGTTGGTTGTACAGGCTGCGTTCCTGTTACATCCCATGTACAGGTAGTTGTATTGAAAGTTGCTGTCTCATAACATGCTGTCGTTGGAGCAGGTGGTTGCGTACCTGTTACATCCCACACGCAAGTGGTTGTATTGAAAGTTGCTGTCTCATAGCAAGCAATAGTTGGTTGTACAGGCTGCGTTCCTGTTACATCCCATATACAGGTAGTTGTATTAAACGTTGCTGTCTCATAACATGCTGTTGTCGGAGCTGGTGGTTGCGTACCTGTCACATCCCACGCACAGGTAGTTGTATTGAATGTAGCTGTCTCATAACATGCTGTCGTTGGAGCAGGAGGCTGCGTTCCTGTTACATCCCATGTACAGGTAGTTGTATTAAACGTTGCTGTCTCATAACATGCTGTTGTCGGAGCTGGTGGTTGCGTACCTGTCACATCCCACGCACAGGTAGTTGTATTGAATGTAGCTGTCTCATAACATGCTGTCGTTGGAGCAGGAGGCTGCGTTCCTGTTACATCCCATGTACAGGTAGTTGTATTAAACGTTGCTGTCTCATAGCAAGCTGTTGTTGGAGTAGGTGGTTGCGTACCTGTTACATCCCACACGCAAGTGGTTGTATTGAATGTAGCCGTTTCATAGCAAGCAATAGTTGGTTGTACAGGCTGCGTTCCTGTTACATCCCATGTACAGGTAGTTGTATTAAACGTTGCTGTCTCATAACATGCTGTTGTCGGAGCTGGTGGTTGCGTACCTGTCACATCCCACGCACAAGTAGTCGTATTGAATGTAGCTGTCTCATAACATGCTGTCGTTGGAGCAGGTGGTTGTGTACCTGTTATATCCCACACGCAAGTGGTTGTATTGAAAGTTGCTGTCTCATAACATGCTGTCGTTGGAGCAGGTGGTTGCGTACCTGTCACATCCCACGTACAGGTAGTTGTATTGAATGTAGCTGTCTCATAGCATACTGTCGTTGGGACAGGTGCTTGAGTACCTGTTACATCCCATGTACAGGTAGTTGTATTAAACGTTGCCGTCTCATAACATGCTGTCGTTGGAGTAGGTGGTTGCGTACCTGTTACATCCCATGTACAGGTAGTTGAATTAAATGTAGCTGTCTCATAACATGCTGCCGTTGGGGTAGGTGGCTGCGTACCTGTCACATCCCACACACAAGTAGTTGTATTGAATGTAGCCGTTTCATAGCAAGCAATAGTTGGTTGTACAGGCTGCGTACCTGTTACATCCCATGTACAGGTAGTTGTATTAAACGTTGCCGTCTCATAACATGCTGTTGTCGGAGTAGGTGGTGCAGGAAGCTGGTCATCGATTGTAAACGGATTGGAATCTGCATAACAAGATGATGCAGTGCTTGTTACACGAACCGTGTAAGGGCCTCCTGAGCCTGTAATCGCTCCCGTACTGCTGATTGTTGCACCTGCCGGTGTTATTGTGTAAGTAAACTGAGTATTGTCGTAGCCTGTAATCTGTGCTGAACCTGCTGCCGAACAAGTAGCCGGAGTAGTTGTAACCACAGGTATTGTTGGAGTAGGATTAACGTTTACTGTATAAACTTCAGGATTTCCCGGACACGCACCTAATTGAGGTGTAATTGTATAAACAACTTGCTCTGTAGTGCTTGTCGGGTTAGTTAACGTTTGATGTATCGCATTCCCTGATCCGTCAGATGCCCCTGTTACATTAACTGCTGAATGTGTCCATGTATAGGTTACTCCTCCCCCGTAGCTGGATGATAAGGCTCCTGTTGTCTGACCTCCTGAACAGATATCTTCTATCTGAGGAGTAATAACCACATCTGGCGTCGGTGAAACATTGATAGTTGTATTAGCCGGTGTAGCACAAGTAGAAACACCCGATGTTACCGTATAGGTAACTGTTCCGCCAGTGGTCGTTCCTATCGTTTCCTGAATGGAAGAGGCAGTCGTACCGCCACCGTTATTAAATCCGTTTGTACCTGTGCCTGTAGCTGTCCATGTGAAAGAAGCTCCTGAAGGATTGGATGTCACTACAATATCGGTTGTTTCACCAGAACAAATTGTTGATTTGGCAGGTGTAAGCGTATAAATAATTGCGGGATGAACATTAATCGTAACCATTACAGGATTCCCCGGGCATGAACCTGCAACAGGAGTGATAGTATAGACCACTTGTCCTGTAACATTTGCCGGATTAGATGTTAAAGTCTGGTTGATACTTGAACCGGAACCTCCGGAAGCCCCCGAAACATTGGTCGGTGCAACTGTCCAGTTAAAAGTCGTTCCTGCAACATTGGATGTTAAGGTAATTCCCGTAGCAGATCCCGAACAGATATCATTATCAGCAACTGCTGCCGTTACCACCGGTGTTTTGTTGACGGTTACAGTTGCTGTTGCTGTCGGACTACAACTTACACCGGATTGCATAATTGTATAGACAACACTTCCTGCTCCCGAACCTGTTGCAAGTAACACATCAGTAACTTGCCCACTTGTTGTTCCCGAACCGGAATTCCCACCACTTGCATTCGTTTGTGTTGTTGCAAACCAGTTAAAATTAGCTCCGGAAGGGGTAGATGTTACTGCTAAATTAGCAGGGTTTCCTGAACAAATTGATTTATTTGAAACAGCGAATGTTACTGCACCGTTTACGTTAATTGTAACGACAACAGGCGTACCCGGACAAAGACCGCCAATAGATGGTGTTATCGTATAAGTAACCGTTCCTGCCGCTTGTGTGGTTGAAAGCGTATTTGAAATACTTGTTGTTGAAACATTTGTTCCATTGGCTTGCCCCGTAACACCTCCTGTCACAGAAGTCGTCCATGTGTAAGTGGTGTTTGGTACAGTAGAAGATAAATTAATCGTTGCCGTTTGGCCCGAGCATATTGTAGATGCCATAGGTGTAGCCGTAAGAACAGGAGGAGGAGTTACTGTAACAGCGACTACTACCGGAGTTGTACAAGCTGCTCCTGACGGAGTAATTGTATAAGTAGCCGTTCCCGGAGCAGTAGAGCTTGTTGCGGTCAATGGCTGATTGATAGTCCCTACTGTCGAGCCAGAACCTCCGGATGCTCCGGAAACTCCTGTTTGAGCAACTGTCCATGTATAATTAATTGTTGACGCACCAGACGATGGAGATACTGTAATTCCCGAAGGGCTGCCTGAACAAATTGTGCCTGAAGCTAATGTTGCGGAAATTCCTACTCCGGCATTCACGGTTACGGTATGCGTAAAAGGATTACCTGCACAACCATTTAAAGTAGGTGTGATAGTATATGTTGCCGTTCCCGGAGCAGCCGTTCTTGTCAATGCCTGATTGATACTTGTTCCGGAACCGTTTGTTCCACCTGTAATTCCTGACTGCGCTACTGTCCATGAAAAAGTCGAGCCGGCAGGAGTTGCCGTTAAATTAACATTTGCCGTAGCCCCGGAACAAATAGAAGATGTTGTGTTACTACCAGAAGGCCTAGGCTTTACTGTTATAACCTTAGATACCGGGCAACCCGAAGGACCGTGATACGTGATCGTAGCTGTACCGGGAGAAACTCCTGTAACGTTACCGACAGCATCTACAGTGGCAACAGCTGTATTCGAACTTTCCCAGTAAGAGGTATAGCGAATAATAACAATACCGGCAGCACCGGCACCAGAGCTTCTCATATTATTGCTATATCTTGAACCAGCTGCTCCTCCACTACCTGTATTGGCTGCTCCCGGAGCACCATTTGCATTTCGGGTAAAATTTCCCCCAACGCCGCTACCGCCGTTTGAATTACCATTCCTGCTAGCACCTGCTCCTCCCCCTGCATACCATAAGTTTGTGCCCGATATATTACTTTGCAATCCTGCTCCTCCGGAAGTGCTACCTGATGTTGCCCGAGTTCCTGCTCCTCCGGTACCTCCACCTCCACCTCCATCACCACCGCTACCGCCGGAACCTCCACCATTTTTTCCAGTACCATTACCAGTTCCCCCGGAACTCTCTTGTCCGGCTCCTCCTCCGGAACCTCCGCTTGTCAATCCGTTTCTTCCATTTCCTTGGCTGTAATCTTTTCTTGTATAACCACCTCCGCCACCTCCGCCAGCAGTAATTCCAAAGGCAGAAGATGAACTACCGTCATTACCGAATGTAGCAGTTGTAACTGCTCCTCCTCCGGTTCCCACAGTAATTGTATGATTTCCGGCAGAAACTGTATAACCGGTGGCTGTTAGAAAACCTCCTGCACCACCACCACCAGCTTCTCTGTTTGTACCACCACTATCAGGGCCACCGCCAGAGCCACCACCACCAACAATCAAGTAACTGGCATTCGTAATAGTGTGTCCGTTCGTATTAAAACTACCTGATGAAGTAAAAGTATGAACTCTATCATTTCCAACTTGAGTTATTGTACCGCCTGTCGGCTGGTTTGTCACTAAAGTAATCGTGCTGCCCTGGCAAACCTCATCAGGTCCTGTAATAGCATTTGTAGTATTGCTTGTTAATGTTACAGTTGCTGTACCCGTAGCAGGACAGCCGTTCAGAAGAGCTGTGAATGTATATGTCGCTGTACCTGCCCCTGTCAATGCCTGGTTGACAGATGTACCTGAGCCGGCTTGCGCTCCTGAAACGGTTCCTGTTACTGAAACACTCCAATTGACAGAGGCTCCTGCCGGAGTAACTGATACGGCAATATTCGAATTACCATTACCACAAAGACTTGGTGCGTTATTAGTGATAGTAATAACTGGTGCAGGGTTAACTGTTACTACGGCATTTATCGGGGTACCGGGGCAGCCATCAAAAGACGGTGTTATTGTATAAGTTGCCGTACCCGGATTTGAACCGGTTGCTGTCAGCGCCTGGTTGATGCTTGTTGCGGAAGATACATTTGTTCCGCCCGAAACTCCCGTTTGAGCAACTGCCCATGAATACGTAGGATTTGTTCCGCCATAAGCACTGATAATAGCATTTTGTCCGGAACAAATATTTTGCGCAAGCGGAGTAACTGTAGCATTCTCATCCGTGATTAACGTATAAGTAACTGTAACTACCCACGTATTTGCAACCAACTCCTGATAATCTGTCCGGCAACCTGTCAAATTCATCTGAGCACCACCCGAACCATAGGGCAAAAAGGTCTGATAACCCTGCCAGGTAAATGGAATTGTAGGCCTGTCTCTATAACATCCGTTAGCAATCGTTTGATTGGTCAGGTTGTAATTAATACTGTTATTGGCTATCGTATAATAAGAAGGATTTGTGCTGGAATGGTTGGTTCCCGTTCCCTGCTGAATAGCAGTACATCCGTTTAATGAACACACGCGTGAGCGTTGCTCTACCTTGTCTGCATAAATTTGTGTAGAACCCGCCGAGCCCTGATAGCCTTTTGCCCAGATAGTATAAGAAGTATTTGTTCCGGTTACTTTGTATAACCCCGCAGGCGGAAAATTAAGATTCATTGTCGCCTGGCATGTCGCCTGAAACTGGTTATTTTTGTCTTCCAGACCCTGGCTAGCTGCATATGTGTTTGTTGTTGTTGGATCAATAACTAATGGGTATTTCAAATTCGGATTATTCAGCCAACTGACCGGGATAATCATTTTTATAATGAAATTACCATTGCTTTTTTCAATTTGATACGTTCCTAAAATATCGTGTATGCCGTCATTTTTAAAAGATCCTTTTTCACTGTCGTCATAATATTTCGGAATAGAAATGCCGGATACAATCTGACCAGCCCGGTTTTTAACTACCAAATCTCCCTGCCAACCCAATTCAGTGTTGTACCCGTCACCGTATTCAATCGTCCAACCGACAGGCAATGAAATATTGTCTGTAAACTGGATATAGGCCGTATTTTCAGGAAGCTCCAGCTTTTTATGAATAAAGTAATCCGTTTTTACGCTCCAGTATTCTATACGCTGGTATCTGTCTATTCCATCATATATATTATTTAAAAATAAATCATTGCCTGTAACAGCACTTGAATTATAAGAAGGTGTCAGTTTGTCTGTGATATTACCGTTTTTATCGACAAACTCTATGTTTACATTTTTTCCAAAATGAAATTTCTCGCCTGATTTGGCAAGCGTCATCTCTGTTAACCCTGAATTAATATCAATTTTTATGGGTAATTCCGATTGAAAAATACCGTAAGTATTTCCCTTTTTAGAAATTTTATCCTGAATGGATAACCATTCCCCAGTAGTATTTTTATAGTGGAAAATCCCACCCGTCTGCTGCGTTCTGTATTGACCATCCGCACCATAAAATGTCTTTGAACGCTCTGTCCTAAGATGAATTAGTTCCACATTCTCTACAGGTATATCAAGAGAATATAATCCATATTCAGGATGAGAGGCATAGATGTTGTCTATTTTTTCGAGTAAATATTTGTCTGAAATTTTTCTTTTCACCAATTCCTGAGAAGACAAGTTCGGTGAAAAAAACAAAAGAAACAGCACTGAGAACAGTAAACTACCTTTTAGCATAAGTATTTAGATAAAATTAATCCTCCACATATAATATCTGAAGACCATCTTCAAATAAAATTTATTTAATAACAACAAAAAGCACAAATGCTACTGTACAACAATACATTACCTAATCAAATGGGAAAATACTTATTTATTAGATGAGTAGTAAAATAGCATGGTGGTTGTTCTAAATTTATTTTCAAAAATAAAGACGCCTTTCAATACCAAAAGTTGTCCTGGGGCCTAAAAATAAGTGAATTAATTCTATTTTTTACTAAAAGACTGAAAAAAATGAATAATTAAATATCCATTTTTTTCACTACTTTATTATTCATACCAAAAGACTATTCCGGAAGAATTTCCATCTTTTCCGCAAAATGATAGCAATAATCTCTCAAATCTTCACAGATATTTGTTTCTCCTGTTGCTTTTTCAAATGTATCCGCAATAGTTAATAAGGTCTGATGAACAAATTGTTTCATCTCTTCCACGGACATTTCTTCTACCCATAGATCCATTTTCAGCGTATTATTATCCTTTGCATCCCAAAGCGATAAGAACATTGCTTTTGCTTCCTGATTCTCAATTCCCGCATCATCAGCAGACCACATCATACGCACCGGAATGTTGTTTTCATTTGTTCCTACGTTGACTTTTATCTGAGAAGTCTTCTTTACTTTTTCCTCGCTCATTCTACTTTATATTCTTTTATAATTTCAGTATAAGGTAATTTAATCAGTTCTTTCAGTGTTGTTTTCGGATGTTCATCCAGATAGCTGATAATCATCTGCAGTCCCAGGAACTGTCCCATACGGTCAGGTCCTGTCTCGGGCAATCCCATTGTATAAGGTCCGTCATTCAGAAAATTGGACTGATCTCTTTCGTTGGTGGTGTAGAGCAGCTTCTGTTTCACCAGAAAATCCCAGAAATTCCACTCGTTTTCCCTTGCCCAACGATACTGAACATCATCATAGCGCAAAATTAATGCATCTTTTTCTTTTGGCAAAGCCGCTTTCAGAAGATACAACGCTTTTCCGTGCTGAATCATTTTTTCGGCAAGATTTCCGTTATCAACAGAAACAATGTGTGTTGTAATCCATCCCAGTAAAACATCCCTTACCAGGAATTTCCGGTTAAATTTCTTTTTTACCCAGTCGTAAAACGGATCTGCCGGCAATTCCTGAATAACTTTCACGGAATCGGAAAGATAACGCTCGAGACTGACGCCAATCTCGTGTTCAGTGGAGAATACACTGCTTGAAAATGCTGAATTGATATAGATGACCGACTCAGGGAACTTAAACCCGGAATTGTGATACTTCAGGCGCTTAAAGCCATCTGAAATCTGGGAGTTATACTTTGGTAAATTCGGATATAATTGTTGCTGAACGGCCTTGTTTACCCGCTGGAAATAGGGATCGCCCGTAAACATTTTCAGGTGATGAAATGTTGAATCATCGCTGACTCTCCCTACACTTAAACAATAATTGAACTGATAACTGATGATTTCATCATGTCTGTAATCACCTTTTAGAATCTGTGATTTTAAAAAAGCGGCATTTTCTGTGTTAAATTCAATACTGTCAAGATTATAAAAATTAAGAGGCAGTTTTACGGAAGAGATATTAACGTCCAAATCCCTTTTATTACAACTATTTAACAAAACGGCCAATCCAATGCTTAAAAATCCGAAAATATTTTTCATAGATTTCATTACTTTTGCTCAAAAATAGCTTTTAAATACGTATCACTATGAAAAAAATTATCTATTCTTCCTTATTCGCTCTATTAACAATCGGTGTCTTTGCTCAGGAAGCCGCTGATAAGAAAGTACAGGCAGGTCTTGTCTTCGGATCGGGTATTAATTTCCAGCGAATGAATACTAGAAATATCGATAATGACGGTGTTGGTGCGGACCTGTCCGTAGGAGCGATTGTAAATATCGGGTTCAACAATACGGTTGGTTTTTCTACCGGTTTGGAATTTGATTTTGACGGATCGAATTATAAGACCACAAAAGCAACATACTATGAATTCAATGATACAAAAATTCTTCGTGAGAATGAATCCAGCAGCACATCAAGCATTTATAGATTATCCGAAAGGAATCAGCAGGCGATCTATCTGACTTTGCCAACAATGATGATTTTCAGGACGAACTATATCGGGTATTTCAGATACTTTGGAAAAATCGGTTTAAGAAACAGTTTTCTGTTAAGCTCAAAAGTCAACGATAAAGGAATCGCTTATGATCCGTTAGGGCTGCCGGCAGAAATGGAAAATACCAGCATGAAATTGAACTCAGGGAATGATCTTCTTTTCTACCGCGGTTCAGTTGGCTTAGCAGGCGGAGCTGAATGGAACTTTATCGGATCTACTTGCCTGGCACTGGAAATAGGATATTATTACGGGTTCACACCTTTATTCTATAACACGAAAGAAAGTAAACGTTTCTTGTTTAATCAGGAGCCTCTTGGCGCAAGAGAATATATCAACAATGTTGCAACTCAGTCTCAGTTACTGTTTAAACTTTCAATTTTATTCTAAGTGCAGGGCGAAAAGGTTATCCTTCACATTGTAAGCTGGCTTAAAGAATATGCTGATAATGCCCGTGTCAATGGGTTCATCATCGGTATTTCCGGAGGAGTTGATTCGGCTTTAGTGGCGCATCTGTGCGCCCGAACGGGAAAAGATGTCCTTTTGCTGACGATGCCTATCCGGCAGCATAATGAAGAGCATGAAAGAGCAATCGAGCAGATTCGGTCTTTAAAACAAAAATTTGCAAACGTTCGTTCGGAAGAAGTCGATTTGACGGCTGCTTTTGAATCGCTGGAAAATACATACAGCAAAAAAGTAACTGACAGCCTTCTTTCTATGGCTAACAGCCGTTCAAGGCTGCGTATGGTGACCTTATATGCTTACGGCCAGGCAAACGGGCTTCTGGTTACCGGAACAGGAAACAAAGTCGAAGATTTCGGTATTGGCTTTTATACGAAATACGGGGATGGAGGAGTGGACCTGAGTCCGATCGCGGATTTAACTAAAACGGAAGTTTTTGCGCTGGCAAAAGAAGCAGGCGTTATTGAAACGATTCTTAAAGCAAAACCAACGGATGGTCTCTGGGATAAAAAACAGACGGACGAAGATCAGATCGGAGCTTCTTATCCCGAACTGGAATGGGCAATGGATTTTGATGGAGATGAAACCGGACTTTCCGGACGCCAGAAAGAAGTGTTGGAAATCTACAGACGATTGAACCGCCAGAACAGGCACAAAATGATTCCAATTCCTGTTTGTGTAATTCCTGATGAACTAAAAAAATAGAATCTAAACGTTTCTACCTTATAAAGGATGGAATGAGAGTAAATAATTCAATTCTTGTTTCGTGTTGTCCTTGTTATTCCTTTTCTGGATTAACAGAAACTTGTTTTATTTACTGTTGTTAATCATAAATGACAGTTATTCCCTTTAAATGAGCTTCTCTAATTAAGCGAATTGATTTTTCATCTAAGGGATTTTCGCTTAAATCAACAAATTTTAGTTCTTTTATTTTTAATAGTTTCGGTGGAATGACTTTTATATTATTCTGATTAAGGAACAGTGCTTTTACTCCGTGACGTTTTAGTTGTTTTATATTTGGAATTTCATACAAGAAACAATTTTTCAGGTATAAGACTTTTGAAAATCTCTGCTCTAAAAAAGAAGATATATCCCTGTAAAAAAATGCTTCATCTCTGCTGGTGGTTATAAAGTAATCAAATGAAACCATTTTAAATAAGAAATAATAACCATTTGATATAAATTCTGTGTACCCTCGCTTATATATAACTGGGATTAACGGTGCAGGAACAAGATGATTTACTGTGATCTCACCAATAATTGAAGTATCTGAAATAAATTGAAAATTACCATCATTATCAGAATAAACAGATTCTATGATCGAATCATTACTCAGATTGTAGATATTAATAAGGGCGGCTTTTACAGGTTCATCTGTTTGTTCATAATAAACGAGTCTGCCTTTTGTCTGAGATAAAGAAAAGGACGTAATAATTGTAGCAAATACAAACCACCAATATTTATAATTATTCATCTGTTTTATTTTGTTGTATTTACACTATTACTGCTGCGACAGGGAAAAAAGCATTGCAATAAATATTAATGCTTCTCTCATTGGATTATTTTATTTTTCCGATTCTTCAATTTTTAATATTCTGTATACAGGTGAATTTATACCACCTATTTTATTGTTTTGAACTGACATTCGTATCTTATATAAAGAAAAATAGGCATTATATTCAGGATCATATATCCATTCTATTTGAACCAGTTGCAAATTATATTTTTTTCCTATCATAACATCTCTCAAATTTTCTTTCAGATCTGAAAAGTGTTGTAAAACATCGATCTTCTTATTGCCCTTTTTAAAAGAATAATAGGTATATTCTTTATTTGAAAACGAAGAGGAGTCAAATATTTGAATTAACTTGTATTTTTTAGCTTCAATATTTTGACAATGAGCAATGTTTATCCATGTAAACACTATAAATAATAAACAATTTTTTTTCACAGTTTTTTGCTTTACTCCCCTTTAGGATAGTACTTTTTCACTTCGTCAGCGATATCATCAAAATAAAATACGGCAAAAGGAATAAAGGTATTTAGATTTTCGAACTTAGCCCTGTAAGGTCTTATTGATAAATGTTTGTTGTAAAATTTCACATTGATGATCCCGGTGATAAAATAAGGAACATTTTTTAGTCTGTAGATACTCTTTTTTTTGTCTTGATAAATAAGTTCCCGCTCGGATTGCTTTTCACTTGATCCACATTCCAGATAAGCGTTCCAGATCAATGAATCCAGCTTGGTATTCATTTTTTTTGCCATGAATCTAAAGATGCCAAAATCACAGCCAATCATTCTTAAATAAACAGTTGATTCACTGTTTAGAAAGGAGTTCACATCTTTAATTTTATAAATGTCGTCCTTTTCCGACATGATAAAATTAAACTTTCTTTCCCCCTTTTTTCCCATCGAGATTAAAACGGGATCAACAATGACTACCTGATCTATGTTGAGGATTAATGAATCGTAACGAATGTTTTGTGAAAAAAATGCTGTAGTGCATAAACAAGACAGAATGAATAAATATAGCGTAAGGTATTTTCTCATTATTCCTGATTTTGTGTGACTTTCCCTGAATTGAGTGTTGGTCTTACTCCCCTTTAGGATAGTACTTTTTCACTTCGTCAGCGATATCATCAAAATAAAATACGGCAAAAGGAATAAAGGTATTTAGATTTTCGAACTTAGCCCTGTAAGGTCTTATTGATAAATGTTTGTTGTAAAATTTCACATTGATGATCCCGGTGATAAAATAAGGAACATTTTTTAGTCTGTAGATACTCTTTTTTTTGTCTTGATAAATAAGTTCCCGCTCGGATTGCTTTTCACTTGATCCACATTCCAGATAAGCGTTCCAGATCAATGAATCCAGCTTGGTATTCATTTTTTTTGCCATGAATTTAAAATATCCGAAATCACAGCCGATCATTCTAAAATAAACGGGTGATTCACTGTTTAGAAAGGAGTTCACATCCTTGATTTTATAGATGTCGTCCTTTTCCGACATGATAAAATCAAACTCTCTTTCCCCTTTCTTTTTTTTCATTAAAATCAAAACAGGGTCAGTAATGACCACCTGATCTATATTCAGGATCAATGAATCGTAACGAATGTTTTGTGAAAAAGAGACTGTCGTGCATAAACAAGACAGAATGAATAAATATAGCGTAAAGTATTTTCTCATTATTCCTGATTTTGTGTGACTTTCCCTGAATTGAGTGTTGGTTTTTACTCCTCTTTAGGATAATACTTTTTCATCTCATCGGTGACCTCATCAAAATAAAACACAGCAAAAGGAATAAAGGTATTCAGATTTTCAAACTTAGCCCTGTAAGGCCTTATTGATAAATGTTTATTGTAAAAATTTACATTGATAATTCCGGTGATGAAGTAAGGAACGTTTTTTATACGGTAGATGCTCTTTTTTTTGTCCTGATAGATGAGCTCCCGATCAGATTGTTTTTTTTCGAGTAACCCGCACTCTATATGAGCGTTCCAGATCAATGTATCCAGCTTGGTGTTCATTTTTTTTGCCATGAATTTAAAATATCCGAAATCACAGCCGATTATTCTTAAATAAACGGTAGCTTCGCTATTTAGAAAGGAGTTCACATCCTTGATTTTATAAATGTCGTCCTTTTCCGACATGATAAAATTAAACTTTCTTTCCCCCTTTTTTCCCATCGAGATTAAAACGGGATCAACAATGACTACCTGATCTATGTTGAGGATTAATGAATCGTAACGAATGTTTTGTGAAAAAAATGCTGTAGTGCATAAACAAGACAGAATGAATAAATATAGCGTAAGGTATTTTCTCATTATTCCTGATTTTGTGTGACTTTCCCTGAATTGAGTGTTGGCCTTACTCTCCTTTAGGATAATACTTTTTCATCTCATCGGTGACATCATCAAAATAAAATACAGCAAAAGGAATAAAGGTATTTAGATTTGAAAACTTAGTCCTGTATGGTTTTGTTGATATATACCGATTGTAGAATTGAACATTCATAATTCCGGTAATAAAATAAGGGACATTTTTTATCCGGTAGATGCTCTTTTTTTTGTCCTTGTAGATGAGTTCCAGATTAGAGCGTTTCTCGCTTAATTCGCATTCTAGATAAGCATTCCAGATCAACGTATCCAGTTTTGTATTTATTTGTTTAGCGATAAATTTGAAGCTTCCGAAATCATAACCTTCTATTTTTAGATAAGCAGTCGATTTGCTGCTAACGAATGAACTCTCATCTTTGATTTTATAAATATCATCTTTTTCCGACATGATGATATTGAGCTTTCCTTCACCTTTTTTTTCTATTGAAATCAAAACGGGATCAATAATGACTACCTGATCTATATTCAGGATTAATGAATCGTAACGAATGTTTTGTGAAAAAAATGCTGTCGTGTAAAAACAAGACAGAATGAATAAATATAGCGTAAAATATTTTCTCATTATTCCTGATTTTGTGTGACTTTTCCTGAATTAAAGTTTTTTGGAGCAGAACGGTTTCCTTCTATAACCTGAGTGGCTTTTGCCCTGCTTACTTCTTCAGCTCCTTCATCAACAATCTCATAATCCATTCCCGAGACTTTAAAATTAGAATTTACACCTCCGGTCTGAATGACTTTAAAAATCATATTTTTGGTTATTTCTATTTGGTCATCGGTTCTAAAATTTCCTGATCTCATTAGCTGTTTAGACCAGTGTAAAATGCCTAATGTATGCCCCACCTCATGGGTGCCTGTTTTTCTCTTTTCTTGTGCTCCTGGTCGTACAGTTATTCTGCTTGCCCCTCTGTTTAATGCTGGTTCATCAAATGTTACTCCACTATTTTCTCCTATATACTCATAGTCTCCAACTCTGTAAGTATTTGCTGCTCCTGTTTTGTCTTTTTCGTAGAGTAAGTCAGATGCAGTTCCGCTTATCATGGGGTTTCCTTCATTGTCATTTGATACAACATTCAAATCAAAAACGATTTTATAATCGACCTGATTTTTTCCTGATCCGATCGTATAGTTATATTTTCCCGACTGTTCATTCCAGTTTAAGATTGCATTCTCTGCTTCGCTTTTCATTTGTTCGGGCGTGTAATAAGTCGCTTTAATAGTGATGGTTTTTGTCTCATGATTTATCGAGATGATGTAATCCCGTCCGTCAATCTCCCGGTTCATGATTGGATTGCTGGCGACAAAACCATACGGACTCATTCCCGGATATTTACTTGCCAGCGGGTCAACGGAATACCACCGGGTTGCAACGGTAGGATCAATCCTGTCTTTCTTGTCAATAGAGTCCAGATCCAGCAGCTGGTGGATGGTTCCTGTGTTCATGTTAACGATCACCGACCCGATCCGCTGCAAGCTGTCGTTCAGGTGTGTTTCAACGTATTTGTCGTTTGAAAGGGTAACAACCTTTCCGGGCTTGTTGATGCTGGCAAACGGATTGTGCTGTGCCTGAATGAAACTAACAGGAAAAATCAGAAGCAGTATGTATAGCGTTTTTTTCATTTCGTTGTTGCGTTAAAAGTACGATTAATTTTTTGATTGATGAACTTTTCATCTTCGCTTTTAGCGGATTGTAGCCATACCTGATACATTGCTGCGGGCATGTCCCGATAGCCCATTTTTAGAGCCTGCATATAAAGCTTTTGCATTTGGGAGAAAACCGCTTCCGCTTCTGCGGTGTTGTTTTCTTTCAGCAGGAGGTCGTAATTTTTACGCAACGTTTCTGCTTTGAGAATGATCGCGTTTACATTTTTCGGGTAATGCAGTAATACCAGGTCACAGGCATTGATGATAAAGCCGTCTTCGTAATTACGGGTTTTCATTTCATAGCCTTTCGCCAGATCGTAGGCGCAAAGGGCGACAGATGCCTTCTGTCCCAGCGTGTCCATGTAAATACCGTTGCGGATGGCATCCAGTGTAATATAACCGGATGCTTTGACCCACGCATCGGTTGGAAACCGTCCGCTGGTCAGTTCCGTATTGTACCATCCCAGCCACTTGCTGCGGTGTTTGAGGTAAATATGGTTCGGTGCAAGTGACAGGTAAGCTTCTGCCTGTAATTCGTTGGCAAGGATCTTATACAGGAACGGCAGCGAATGGCAGTTGCCTGTTCCGGTTGCAAGCAGGCTGGAGACAAACTGGTCTGTCCAGTTTTTTTCACCGGAGAAATCACTGAAATTGTAGCCGGGGCGTTCCGGCCAGATTCGATCCCGTAGAAAGAAGACGGAATCTTTCAGCACATGAAAGATTGCGGCGTTTTTCAGGACATTTACACTGTCAGGATAAGGATAATTGTTTAAGCTTGTCTCTGTCATCCATACCTTGCAGAGTCCGGTTAAAAACCTAATATCCGCATTAAAGGCATCATAGCTTAATTGTCCATCCAGATAGGCATTTTCCGTCAGGTATACGGCACGTTTAAAATCCAGCGGTTTGTGTCCGGATAACATGCTGCCGATCTGCTCCAAAGCTTCCTCGTATAGGTCATGAATAGTCGGTGCGGGAGTGTGTTGTATCTGCGGAACAGCCGGTTGGGGCGATGTGTGAAATATTGTCGTTTGTGCCCGCATGAATTCGGATGTATCCTTACGGGTTACTGCCGGATGGCTTTGTTCCTGTTCCGTCACAAATGCCTTCTTCGTCTGGCAGGCACCGGCAAGTAGCAGCAATAGTAATAAATGTAGTTTAACGTAGTGTTTTTGCATCCTTGATAAGTTGATTTTTTAATGATTGCTGTTCGCGTTTCCTGATTTCTGTTTCCAGCGAAGCTAACCATTGTTCGTAAATTTCCTTCGGCATTTCCACATATCCCATCTGGTCTATATAATCGTAGTGCCGGAGTAATGCCGTATAACTGGCCTGTGCTTCGGGATAATTACTGAGCTGTTCGACAGGTGGATTTCCCGCTTTTTGCAGGCTCATTTTTGTTTTTATAGCGAGGATTTCCGCTTTGAACATCTGTCCCTGAAGGCTGTTCGGTGAAAGGGCAAGCAGGTTTTCAACCATCGAAATAACAAAGTTGTCATAGCTGAATTTGTTGGTGTAGCCCATGATCAGATCAGCCAGCAAAGTGGCCATGAGATCTTTTCTGCTCAAGGTGTCAAGGTAAATCCGGTTTTGTATAGCTGTTGTATTTATATAGCCGGATTCCATCAGCCAGTTTTCGCTGACGATCTGCCCGCTGGTTGTTTCGTAATTGTAAAAGCTGCGGTTCTGCTGGTCGCTGAACATGATAAAGGAATGTTCGGGGGCAAGTGAAAGCCATGCCTGTGTTTCGGTTTCTTCCGCAAGGATGAGGTATAATAAGGGCAGGGAGTGGCATTGTCCTTTTCCTGTTTTCAGCAATTTGGTCACAAACATTTTCGACCAGTCCTTTTCGCCCATGTAATCATCGAAATCATACACGAAGGGCTGGTGTATCCGATAAACCGTGTTGTTTCTGTATTCCGTGACTCGTTCGGTCAGCAGCTTTTGAATCAGGTAATTCTTTCCAAGCTGGTTGGAGGGTTCTATACCTTCTGTTTTCATCAGGGCGGTTAAGGCAGCGGTTTTCTGTTCTATGCTGGTAATGTACTCTTCGTAATTCAGGCTGTTATCATGCCATGCGTTTTCAATCAGGAACACGGCTTGTTTCAGGGAAAAGGGCTGTATGCCGTTCTGCATATCTACCAAAGCCTGATACACCTGATGATAGTTCCGTGTGGTGTTTAAGCGTTCGGCATCGACCGGGTAAACAGGAATGTCTTTTTTCAGCAGTTTCTGGACTTCAGGGAGTTGTTGCTGTTCCCTGCTGGTTTTCTGTGCCTGCTGAAGAATAAACTGGTGAGTCAGCACGGGATTTGACGGCGGAATTACGGGCGGTTCATAGCCCATCCGTTTATTTGCTGCGTTTTGATTCTGCTGAAAAACATTGTTTGCCGTTCCGCCCAAAGGCGAGGAATATGGTTTGTTAGACGCGGCCGGAACAACAGGGTTCGGATGCTGCGGTGGTAAAGGATGGCTGATCTGCCCGTAAGAACGTAAGGCTGGCAGGATGAAACCTGCCAGCACTATTGATAGTAGTATGTTAAGCCGGTAGTTTAGCATGAAATGAGGTGTCGATTTGGAACTAAAAATGCTATTTTTAAAATTATCACTAACGCAACGTGCAAATACAGGGCTGTTTTCCGGTTTAACAACAGGTAGTGATAAAAATTATTTTTCATAACCTGATTTTTTCACATTTTTGTAAATTTTTATAGTGTAATATTACATATATTATCCATTTGTGGTATATTTGTTGTAATTTTTAACATTTAAACCTTTTAAACATGAACAAGAAACTCTTTTCGTCCGTCAGCAGGCGGATATGAGTCCGTTGAGTTATCTGTAATGTGTTAAGAGATGTAATTTCGGATGAAGTTCCTTCCTCTTGAAGATTTGAACTTTTTTTCTCTTTTCATTGCTTCTTCTTTTGAATCAAAGCATTCTATGTAAACAGATCCGATCCGTGGTCTGAACTTAATAGTGTGTTCTTTTATCGCGAATTCATTATGATGTGAGAGAAAACGATTTTACAGAAAACAAAAAAGGATTGCAAAACTTGCAATCCTCTATTTCTTTAGTAGCGGGGACACGACTCGAACGTGCGTCCGTCAGCAGACGGATATGAGCCCATTGAGTTATCTGTAATATGTCGTAATGTAATTTCTGATGAAGTTCCTTCCTCTTGAAGATTTGAGTTCTTTTTCTCTTTTCATAGCTTCTGTTTTAGAATCAAAGCCTTCTGTGTAAATAACAATCCATGGCCTGAATTTAATAGTGTGGCCTTTTGTTGCTAATTCATTATGAGAGTGAAAACGATTAATGAGGTCAGAGGTGTAACCGATGTAGATTTGGTCATGTTTTTCAGAGAAAAGGACGTAAGTAACAAACATAAAACAATTTTACATAAAACAAAAAAGGATCACAAAACTTGTGATCCTTTTTTGTTTAGTAGCGGGGACACGACTCGAACGTGCGACCTTCGGGTTATGAGCCCGACGAGCTACCAACTGCTCCACCCCGCGATATCAAACGAATTAAATTCGTGGTGCAAAGATAGGCATAAATTCTAGTTATGCAAGCGAAAAACAAAAAAAAGACCGGATTTTCCGGTCTTTTAACTATTTGATAGTATTTATTACTCTATCCGGAGCACATTTAGCTTCGCTGAATATGCTCGTTTCTTTTTGGAAAACATTTCTTTCGAAATGCAGGGTTCTACCCGGAGCACATTTCACATGAATCAGGATTATCGAGTGAACATGCGATAGCTGCCTGGTTCTCTTCTGCGGATTTTGTATCCTCTTCCACTTTTTGCGAAACAACACTTTTATCAACTGTGAATTTGATAGCATCTGTTGCTGCTTTTGTGCGAAGGTAATACATACCCGTTTTTAATCCTTTTTTCCAGCCGTAGAAATGCATGGATGTCAGTTTTCCGAAATTCGCATTTTCCATAAAGATATTTAGCGATTGCGACTGACAGATATATGCTCCTCGGTCTGCTGCCTGATCAATAACTGCTTTTTGCGAAATTTCCCAGGCTGTTTTGTACAGATCCTTGATGTCCTGAGGAATTTCCTGAATGTTTTGAACTGAGCCGTTAGAAGCCATCAGCTTCTGACGCATTTCCGGGCTCCATAACCCTAATCTTACCAGGTCTTTCAATAAGAACTTATTGACTACGATAAATTCCCCGGACAATACGCGTCTGGTGTAGATATTGGAGGTATAGGGTTCGAAACATTCATTGTTCCCAAGGATTTGAGCTGTAGAAGCCGTTGGCATAGGAGCGAGAAGCAATGAGTTACGGACACCGTTCTTTTTCACTTCTTCTTTCAAAAGGTCCCACTCCCAGCGGCTCGTTGGAGTTACTCCCCACATGTCAAACTGGAAAATACCCTGTGAAACAGGAGAACCTTCATACGTTGAATACGGGCCCTGCTCAATTGCAAGATCTTTAGAAGCCGTCATAGCTGCAAAATAGATCGTTTCGAACACTTCCCGGTTTAATGTTTTTGCCTCTTCCGACTCAAACGGATAACGCATCATGATGAAAGCATCCGCCAAGCCCTGAACGCCAAGCCCGATCGGGCGGTGTCTCAGGTTGGAATTACGTGCTTCTTCTACAGGGTAGTAATTTTCATCGATGATTTTATTCAGATTTTTAGTTGCCTGATAAGTGACTTCAAATAATTTATCGTGATCAAATGTACCTTCTTCAGTAACAAATTTAGGAATCGCAATAGAAGCAAGATTACAAACAGCAATTTCGTCCGGTGCTGTGTATTCGATAATTTCTGTACACAAATTAGACGATTTGATCGTTCCTAAATTCTTCTGGTTCGATTTGTTATTTGCTGCATCCTTGTATAGCATATAAGGCGTGCCTGTTTCAATCTGAGATTCAAGAACTTTGAACCACAAATCTTGTGCTTTTATTGTTTTACGCCCTTTGCCTTCCGCCTCATATTTTGTATAAAGCGCTTCGAATGCTTCTCCGTAAGCCTCGGATAAGCCCGGACATTCGTGAGGGCACATTAACGTCCATTCTTCGTTCGCTTCAACGCGTTTCATGAATAAATCCGGGATCCAGAGCGCATAGAACAGATCTCTTGCGCGTTGCTCTTCTTTTCCGTGATTTTTTTTCAGGTCAAGAAAGTCAAACACATCCGCATGCCATGGTTCCATATACATTGCGAAAGAGCCTTTTCTTTTTCCTCCTCCCTGGTCAACATAACGTGCGGTATCATTGAATACTCTTAGCATCGGAACGATCCCGTTGGAAGTCCCGTTTGTTCCTTTGATATAAGAACCTGTCGCACGAATATCATGGATAGCCAGGCCTATTCCTCCTGCGGACTGTGAAATCTGCGCACATGATTTTAAAGTGTCATAAATTCCTGAAATGCTGTCTTCTTTCATTGTCAGCAGAAAGCAGGAAGACATCTGAGGTTTAGGTGTTCCTGCATTGAACAATGTCGGTGTTGCGTGTGTGAACCACCCTTCAGACATCAGGTTGTACGTTTTGATGGCAGAAGCTACGTCATTCTTATGAATACCGACAGCCACACGCATCAGCATGTGCTGAGGACGCTCCGCGATGTCACCGTTGATTTTCAGTAAATACGAACGTGTTAAAGTCTTAAACCCAAAGTAATCGTAACGGAAGTCACGGTCATAGATAATGCTTGAATCCAGTAGCTCCTTATTTTGCTGAACAGCTTCATAAACATCGTCAGCAATCAGGCTTGCTCTCAGATTTGTTTTCGGATCAACATAATTATAAAGATCTTCTATTACTTCGGAGAATACTTTTTTGGTTTCCTTGTGCATGTTTGACACCGCAATACGTGAAGCCAGCAAGGCATAATCAGGGTGGTCAATCGTTTTAGCAGCAGCTACTTCGGCTGCCAGGTTATCCAGTGCCGTCGTGTGAACCCCGTCGTAAATTCCTTCGATCACTTTCATTGCAACAATCTCCGGTGTTACCAGCGGATCCAGGCCGTAGCACATTTTCGCGATACGAGCGGTAACCTTGTCGAATTTAACCGGCTCTTTTCTTCCATCTCTTTTAATAACGTACATTAAATCAGGTTTTAATTATGTATAAAACAGTTACTTTATATTTTTTAGAAGTCTTCATCTATAGAAAACGACTGCGCATTTTTTCCACCGCCCAAAACACCGGCTTTCTGGTATTCACCAACGCGTTTTTCAAAGAAGTTGGTTTTCCCCTGGATAGAGATCATGTCCATGAAGTCAAACGGATTGGTCGCATTGTACACTTTTTCATTTCCAAGCTCTACCAGCAGCCTGTCAGCGACAAACTCAATATATTGAGACATGGATTCGCTGTTCATCCCGATCAGGCGGACAGGCAGGGCATCAATGATAAATTCTTTTTCAATTTCAACCGCATTCATGATGATTTCACGGATTTGTTCCTTCGGAAGCTTGTTCACCACATGCTGATTGTAAAGTAAGCAGGCAAAATCGCAATGTAATCCTTCGTCTCTGGAAATTAATTCATTCGAGAAAGAAAGTCCCGGCATTAAACCTCTTTTTTTCAACCAGAAAATAGAGCAGAAAGACCCGGAGAAGAAAATCCCTTCTACCGCGGCAAAAGCAATCAGGCGTTCTGCAAAAGTTCCCTGCTCGATCCAGCGCAATGCCCACTGTGCTTTTTTACGAACACAGTCCATGGTGTCAATGGCGTTAAACAGGTAGCGCTTTTCTTTGTCATCTTTTATGTAAGTGTCGATCAATAACGAATACGTTTCAGAGTGAATATTTTCAATAGCTATCTGAAAACCATAGAAAAACTTGGCTTCCGTATATTGAACTTCTGAAAGAAAGTTCTCCGCCAGATTTTCATTTACGATACCGTCTGACGCCGCAAAAAATGCAAGTACATGCTTGATGAAATGGCGTTCATCATCATTCAATTTGGATTCCCAGTCGATAATGTCCAGAGACAAATCGATTTCTTCTGCTGTCCAGAAGCTGGCCTCCGCCTTTTTGTAAAACTGCCAAATATCATCGTGCTGAATTGGAAACAACACAAAACGTCCGTCATTCGGTTCTAAAATTGGTTCTGCCTGACTCATTATTAATATTAATTTTTTAAATACATGCCTGACTATTAATAGATTAACATGTATGTATAGTTTGAATATATAGCGTTAGTTCATTGTCAACGAGAGGTTACAAAAGTTGTGATTTTAAATCCCTTTTTCAAGCGAAGATATCCACAATCGACCTGCGTTATTAACAAAAGCAAGCTCAATCCCAATGCTACCAATCACTAAGCATTTTATCAACAATTGTGTGGAAAACTATTTTTAGATTTCATTCTGATAAAATTGCTTTTTCAAATATTTTTCGCCATCAGAATCAAGTGATTACTTTTGTGACTTAAACTGTTTAAAATTAATTTATTTTGCTATTGATTTTTCTTAAATTTCGCTACGTTTTAAACAGCAGAATGTGGATTTAAAAATTTTAAAAAGTGAAGATTTTCAACTATACAAAACAATACCTTTCCGATTTGTTGCATCTGGTTTACCCGGAGCAATGCTTATGCTGTGAATCTGAACTGCCGTCCGGCGGACAATACTTATGTATGATCTGTAAAAACGAGCTTCATGTGACAAACTTTGAGCATTACGGAAATGCTTCCGCTTTAGATCAGCTGTTTTGGGGAAGAATAAAAGTCAGCAGCGTTTTTTCACTTTTATATTACAGGGAAAATAATCAGTCCAGGAAAATCCTTCATCAGCTGAAATACAGTAACCGGCCTGACCTGGCGCAGTATATGGGAGTTTTGATAGGAGACAGAATTAAAAGCTCGGAAAAGTTTAAAGCAATTGATTTATTAATACCCGTTCCGTTGCACGAAAAGAAACGGTATATTCGCGGTTACAACCAGAGCGAAGAAATCGCAAAGGGAATTAAACAACAGACAGGGATTGAATTTTCATTTCAATTTCTTTCAAGACAGACCCATACGGAGAGTCAGACGAAAAAAAGTAAATTTGATCGCTGGAAAAATGTTCAGGAAGTATTTTCAGTGTCAGACGTATTGCCTGAAAATGTCCGGCATATTGCGCTGGTGGATGATGTAATAACTACCGGCTCAACGCTGGAAGCAGCGATCAGGATGATCAGGGAGAAACACGAGGTGGAAGTGAGTATATTAAGCATTGCTTATGCAGGATGAGAAAAAATATTTAATTATCGGCGGAGGCCTTAGCGGGCTGTCACTGGCTTTGCATTTTTATGAAAATAATATTCCTTTTGAAATTCTTACAAAGGAAGAAAATCACAGTTCCCTTATCGCTGCGGGATTGATTAATCCGATTGTTTTCAGAAGAACTACCAAAAGTTGGGAAGTGGATACTTTACTTCCGTACGCAAAAGCCTTCTATAAGAAAGCGGAGCTGCTGCTTCAGCAAAAAATATGGAATGACCTGGTGATCCGTCGTTCCTTTTCTCATCAGCAGGAATCGGATGAATGGCAGAAGAAAAAGGAAAAACCGGCTTATTCGGACTATTTGGGTGAAGTGAATACTCCCAGCCCGGAAAATTTATACCAGGAATATGGTACAGGACTGGTAAAAAATGCAGCCTGGATCTCAACGAAGGACTTTGTTCTGGGAATGAGGGATTTCTTACTTGCTCAGAAAAAATTACGTTACATAACGAAAGAGGAAGCCGCTCCTGATCGTGCAAAATACAAAGGAATTATTTATTGTGAGGGTTATGAAATGATCCATAATCCGCTGTTTAATCACCTTCCCCTGGATCCGACAAAAGGCCAGATCTTGACGGTGAAATCAGATGAAATCCCGCAGGAGGAATCAATCAATCGTAAATGTTTCGTTTTGCCGACAGGTGATCATCAGTTCAGAGTGGGGGCGACGTATGAGTGGAGTGACAGTTCGCTGAATATCACAGATGAAGCAAAAGAGCTGCTGGAAAATGACCTGAAGAACTTAATTACGGCGAAATACGAGATTGCTGATCAACAGGCAGGTGTAAGGCCCACGGTCAAAGACAGAAGACCGATCCTTGGCGAACATCCCGATCATAAAAATAACTATATCTTTAACGGATTAGGAACAAAGGGTTACCTGATCGCGCCGCTGATGGCGAAATGGATGTATGATTTTTTAATTGATGGCCGGGAAATTCCGGAAGAAGTAACTATTAATCGTTTTTATAAAAAGTGAGAAAGTAAGGATGATTAATAAGCTGAAACTGGCAGATTTAAACAGGATTCTTTTCCAAAGTGAAGGAGGAAGAATAAATCCGTATGAAAAGAAGCATCTGCTGGCTGGTGTAAACCTTATGTTGCTGCTTTTTGTGCCTTATCAGCTGATCAACAGCTTTTTTATTCTTGTTAACGGCTTTTATCTGATCGGCTCTCTGATGGCTGCTTTTACGCTGATCCAATTACTGGCAATTCCGTTCAAAAAATACAATAACCTGATGTTTGCCAATACGATCATCCTGCTTTTTTCAGGTGTTAACTTGTCCTTATACCTGATTTTATTCAACTTCTCCTCTCATACCTATTTATTTGCCATTCCTTTGTTGATGAGCGTTGTTTTTCTCTATCCCTATTCTTGTTATAAGCACATTATCGCATCCATCATATCAATATTGCTCTTTATATGTATCAGCATTTATCTTTCTGTGAGCTATCCGTCTCTCATTTCCAATTATAAATATCCTTATTTTTTTAGTGGCTATAATGATGTCGTGCCGGTGGTTTTATTAATGCTGATCACCATTTATTTCGGTAAAACACGTTATGTGCTGTCCAAAAAATTGTCCCAGATTCAGGAGGAAAATAAAGAGCAGCAACAAAAATTAAAGGAAACGATTGAAGATAAGAACGTCCTGCTTTCGGAAATCCACCACAGAACAAAGAACAACCTGTCGATCGTATATAGCATGATCAACATACAGCGGCATTCCGTCGATGATCCGAAATTAAAGCAGATCCTGCTGGACAGCGCTAACCGGATTCACTCTATGAAGGTGGTCCATCAGAAATTGTACGATAAGGAAGAGTTTCTCAATGTGAACCTTCGTGAATATGTGTATGAGCTGGTATCGGAGCTGACGAGAACATTCTTTGAAAATGAGAACGACATTCATATTTCTTTTGATGTCGATGAGATTTATTTGTTTTCATCACAAGCGATCCCCTGCTCTTTGATTATAAATGAAGTGCTGACGAATTCTATCAAATATGCGTTTCCGAGCGGAAAAGGAAAAATTGCCATCAAAATAAAAGGGCTGGGAAGCCAGATTCTGGTTCAGATTTCTGATAACGGAATAGGGTTTGACATCCAAAATAGATCAAAGTCTTCATTGGGAATGGTGCTGGTAGAGGCATTAAGCAACCAGCTAAATGGAACGTATGAATATTCCATTAATAACGGAACGACCTTTGCTTTGACATTCAAATACAGTACGGAAGAGGTGTGATGGGGGTGAAATGAATACTGAATACTGAATATTGAATTGTGGAATATTGAATGCTGAATGGTTCAATAAAAATCTTAATGTCCTGCTATTTTAATATCTTAAAGTCTCAATTACGATAAATATTCGTCAACGGATTTGCCAATTCCTTCCGAAATGCTGTCCGTAGGCAGATCGTTGTCATCTTCCCCGAAAGGGTCCTCAATTTCTTCTGCCAGCACTTCGATGCTTACCAGCACATAAAAGACAAATATAGAGACAAAGCAAGCGTAGTAACCCATCGAAGGAACAAATGCAAACGGCATTGTCAGGATATAGAGGAAAATAAATTTCTTAAAGAACAGGCTGTACGAAAACGGAATAGGCGTTTTTTTAATACGTTCACATGCGCCGCATACATCCATCAATATTTGTAAGGTGCGGTTGATTTCCAGGTACTGGAAATCATCAATAGCGCCTGATTTTCGCAGGCTGCTGATTTTACGGATCAGCAGATTGGACAGATAGAAAGGCTGGTGTTCTTTCGTTTTTAATGTTTGCTTTTCTTCTTCAGTGAGCTTCAGGTATAAAAAAGCATCCTGATTTCGCAGATGATACATCAGAGCGATTGGGAAATTTTTCAGATGCCTTCCCAGGAACAAGCGATCCTCTTCTGATAACCCGAAAGAAGAAAGCATATTAACAGCAGAACGGGAAGCATTCATTAAAGCACCCCATTGCTTTCTTCCTTCCCACCAGCGGTCATAAGCGGTGTTCGTCCGGAATACCAGTAATAAAGAGATGACAAAGCCGATCAGCTGGTAGATATTTAATATTTTTTCAAAATAGGTAGTGTACTCTTTGAGATAATTTATTTCTATATAAGCTAATGTAAGTGTCAATAGCAGCACATAGAGCATAGGCAGCCATAAAATACGCAGGGTATCACTTTTATGAATTGAAAAAATCAGCGAAATCCAGCTTTTAGGATTGTAATAAATCATATAAAAAGTGTGAAATGAATTTATTTTTTGTAAAAATATCAGAAAAAAATGAATTCACAATAACAGACTTTCCGCTTGGTAATGGGTGTGATACAGAGAATTTTTTTACGGCTTGAGGGGAATAACATAACGTAAAATTCTAAGTAATAATTTTGTTTTTTTAAACTTATATTATTTCTTTGCATGCTGAAACAATCATAAATAAAATAGATATGTCTGATATCAAGTCAAAAGTTATCGCAATTATCGTTGATAAATTGGGAGTTGAAGAGAGTGAAGTAACAAACGAAGCAAGCTTCACAAATGATCTAGGAGCAGACTCTCTAGATACTGTAGAATTGATCATGGAGTTTGAAAAAGAATTTAATATTGCAATTCCGGACGATCAAGCTGAAACTATCCAGACTGTGGGAGACGCTGTTTCCTACATCGAGAAAAACGTGTAATTGCAATTAATGTGAGTTTTCATTTTAAGAAGTATCTATGGAATTAAAAAGAGTTGTAGTGACGGGATTAGGTGCGCTTACACCAATAGGAAACAATGTTAAAGAATATTGGGAAGGCCTTATTGAAGGTCGTAGCGGAGCTGATTTCATTAAACAATTCGATGCTTCTAAATTCAAGACTCAGTTTGCTTGTGAAGTTAAAAATTTCAATGTTGAAGACTTCATTGAAAAAAAAGAGGCTCGCAAATTAGATCAATTTTCTCAATATGCCATGGTTTCAGCTACTGAAGCCATGGCTGATTCCCGGTTAATGGAGTCAGATCCGAATGTGGATCGTATTGGAGTGATCTGGGGTTCAGGTATCGGAGGTCTGAAGACTTTCCAGGACGAAGCCCAGAATTTTTTTGAAGGAGACGGAACACCTCGTTTCAATCCTTTTTTTATTCCCAAAATGATTTCGGACATCGCAGCAGGTCATATTTCTATTAAATATGGTTTGCGGGGCCCGAATTACGTTACTGTTTCTGCCTGTGCATCCGCTACAAATGCGATCATTGACGCATTTAACCTGATCCGCTTGGGGAAAGCCGATGCTATCGTTACCGGTGGTTCTGAAGCAGCAGTAAATGAAATGGGGATGGGCGGTTTCAACGCTTTAAAAGCACTATCAACACGTAACGAAGATCCAAAAACAGCTTCTCGTCCGTTTGATCTGGACAGAGACGGCTTTGTGCTGGGTGAAGGAAGCGGCGCTTTAATTCTGGAAGAGCTAGAGCATGCTTTAAAACGTGGCGCTAAAATCTATGCAGAAGTTGTTGGTGGCGGAATGTCCGGAGACGCTTATCACATGACGGCTCCGCACCCGGAAGGGATTGGTGCCAGAAATGTAATGATTGCCGCTCTGGAAGATGCTTACATGAAACCGGAAGAAATAGACTATGTGAATGTTCACGGGACTTCTACGCCATTAGGTGATGTTGCTGAAACAAAAGCAATAAAAGATGTGTTTGGTGATCACGCCTATAATCTGAACATCAGTTCAACAAAATCAATGACCGGCCATTTATTAGGTGCGGCAGGTGCTATTGAGGCGATTGCCTGTATTCTTTCTGTAAATAATGATATTGTCCCTCCGACAATCAATCACTTTACAGACGATCCCGAAATTGACAATAAATTAAATTTTACGTTCAATAAAGCTCAGAAAAGAGTTGTGAATGCTGCTTTGTCCAATACATTTGGATTCGGTGGTCACAATACTTCCGTAATCGTAAAGAAATTTAACCGTTAAATTGAAATTTAACTTTTTCAATCGAAAACAAAAGCATCACTTATCAGGTGAGGAACTTGATATAAAGAGTTTTATTACCAAAACCCTTGGTTACAGACCAAGAAACGTTTCCTATTTCATGGAAGCTTTGACACACAAATCTTATCAGAACGCTAAAAATCCCATTCTGCCGAATGAACGTCTGGAGTTTCTGGGAGATTCTGTTCTTGATGCGATTGTTGCGGAATATTTGTTCCTGAAGTATCCGGAGCACGAAGAAGGTTCCTTAACACAGATCAAATCCAAGATCGTCAACAGAAAAACACTTTCCGAAATCGGAGAATCGATGGGCATCAGAAATCACCTGAGGTATAACAAAGGCAGAGCGATTAATATTCAGGGGCTGGAAGGAAACTGTCTGGAAGCTATTATCGGAGCTGTTTACCTGGATGGAGGTTATGAAGTTACGAAAGCATGTGTTATCTCACGTATTTTCAGAAATCACCTTGATCTGAACAAGCTGATGGAAGAAGAGATTGATTTTAAATCCAGATTGTTCATCTGGTGCCAGAAAAAGCACCTGGCGCTTGAGTTTGAGGTAACCCGGGAAAACTGTACAAACGGTATCTGGGAATATGAAATAAAAGTCAATGTGAACAACATCAGCTACGGGAAGGGGAAAGGCTCTTCTAAAAAGCAGGCAGAACAGCTTGCATCGAAAGAAACGCTGATGCTTGTGGGCGAAATATAATCATTGCATAACGTTTGTTTCTGATAAAATGAGTACTTTCGTTGTATGGCTAAAACGAAGTCACATAAGTTTATTCTTTCAGAAGAGGACGAGTTTAACTTCGACCTGATCGGGATTTGCTCTCACGCTGCTGACTATAAACTTGCCTGGGATCTGAACAAGACATTTCATTTCGATCTGGAATATTCGCAGAGCATGTTTGCTGTTTATCCTAAAAGAAATCATGCCGCATTCTTTCCTCACTATTACCAGCACGATGAAGAGAATTTACTGTCTGTTTATCTGATCAAGAACAAGCACGAAGGTAAATTTCTGATCCCTGAATTAAGCCAGATGGATTACTTTCTTTTTTTTGTCAATAACCAGATCTACGACATGACAGAAATTAATTCGAAAATAAGAACTATGCAGGATACTATTTTCGCTTCGTACATTTTTGATCCGAACGATTACGATTCTGTTGAAAATATATTATTTGAATAAGTATGAAAAAAACCAAAATTGTTGCAACCATCGGACCTGCCTCTTCTGATAAAGAAGTATTGAGACAGATGTTTCTTGAAGGGGTAAATGTCTGCCGTCTGAATTTTTCCCACGGTGAGCACAGCATACACGAAGGAGTGGTTAAAACTATTCGTGAGCTGAACCAGGAAATGGGGTTAAACGTTGCTATCCTTGCGGATTTGCAGGGACCTAAGATCCGCTGTTATGAGATGGAAAATAACGGCGTGGAGCTGATAAACGGGAAGGAAGTGCTGATCACGACAGAAGAGGGAATAGGAAACGCGAAGAAATTCGGGATTAATTATAAGCAGCTGCCGGCAGAGGTAAAGCCAGGTGAAAAGATCTTGCTGGACGATGGTAAATTAGTGCTGGAAGTAGTAAGAACCGACGGCGCTAAGGTGATTACGGCAAAAGTAGTTCACGGAGGAATCCTTTCATCGAAAAAAGGAGTGAATCTTCCGAATACGAAGATCTCGATTCCTTCACTGACAGAGAAAGACAGAAACGATCTGAACTTTGCACTGGCACAGGATGTTGACTGGATAGGATTATCCTTTGTACGTTCTGCAAGAGATATTATCGAGCTGAAATACCTGATTAAAAATGTACAGGCAAAAGCGAAAGTGATTGCTAAGATCGAAAAGCCGGAAGCTCTGGATGATATAAATGAAATCATCCGGGAAAGTGATGCGATCATGGTGGCGCGGGGAGATCTAGGTGTGGAAGTACCATTTCAGAGCGTTCCGCTGATCCAGAAAATGCTGGTTCAGAAATGTATTCAGCAGGCGAAGCCGGTGATTGTTGCTACGCAGATGATGGAAAGCATGATCACTAATATTTCACCGACGAGAGCGGAAGTAAACGACGTTGCCAATGCGGTGATGGACGGTGCGGATGCAGTAATGCTTTCCGGTGAAACGTCTGTTGGTAAGTTCCCTGTGCAAGTTATAAAAGCGATGACAAATATCATCTATGAAATGGAAAACTTTGATGGCATTTATCACAAAGACACAATGCCGCAAAAAGCGACTATCCGTTATATCTCCGATTCTATTTGCTTTAATGCCTGCCGTTTGGCACAGCGTGTTGAAGCGGATGCGCTGGTGGCAATGTCTTATTCGGGATATACTGCTTACAAGCTGGCGTCACAAAGACCTAAATCCCCGATCTATATTTTTACGGGAAATAAGAATATACTTACCCAGCTAAATCTTGTGTGGGGCGTGAAGGCTTTTTTCTATGATTCGAAAGTAAGTACAGACCATACCATTGCAGATATAAAATATATCCTGAAAAAAGAAGGGTTGATAAAAGAAGGAGATTTGATCATTAATATTGCTTCCATCCCGATTGAAGAGAACGGAAAAACCAATATGTTGAAATTGAGTCAGGTTGACTGATAAAAAGAGAAGAGGCGATAAGCCTCTTTTTTTATTGAGAAAGAATACATAATATTGCTATCTCAAAGCCAATTGAACATGAAAAACTTACACTACATCCTGTTGTTACTTTTCCTGCCTGTTTATTTTATCTCTTCCCAGACATTGAACTGGGACGGATTTCCTGCAGGCGGAACAAGCTATACTACAGGAATAATGACCGTGACAGTTACTTCCTCTTCTCCGGGATTTCAGAATGGAACACCTAAATATTTTCCCGGAAATACTGTGGGTAACGGGCAATGTGGTATAAGCGGAGGATTGTCTCTGGAGCACATGTTCGGAAATATCACGAATGCTCATTCTACGCTCACTATGGATTTTACTTCCGGAGGAACGACAAACGGATTGTGCGGAAATATATCATTCAAGATCAAAGACATCAATGCCGACGAGTCCTATCAGACTTTTGCGGATTGGGTAGAGCTTTCTGCCACAGACGGAAATAATAATCCCGTTCCGGTAGCGAATATAACGGCTTCAGGCGGTTCCAATAAAGTAATTACAACCAGTGGAAACATCCGGATTGTAAAAGGATATAACAGCAGCGCATATGGCAGCAGAAGCTCAGCCTTGTGCGATGAGGTCACCTTTACTGTCACGCCACCTCCGGGAACCACTTTAAAAACGGTTGTTTTAAAGTACCATCCGGATTATACCGCTGCTCCGAACGATTATTACAGCTTTTCAGGACCAAAAAGGCCCGCATACCAATATATTTCAATAAGCCCGCTTACAGTGAATGCGACAGCAGGTCCTACAGCAGTGGGTTTGACGATCACAGATGCTTCCTGTAACCAGAATGACGGATCGGTTACTATTGGAAATGTGACCGGCGGGGCGGCTCCTTACACTTTCAATTTCAACGGTCAGGGGAGCTCATCTCAGACCATCTATACAGGACTTTCAAACGGGACTTATCCGATCATTGTTCAGGATAATAACGGCTGTGTTTACAATACGAATGCACAGGTTGCCACTCAGGCAGGCCCTACGGCGATTTCCGTTTCTACCACACCTGCAGCCTGCGGGCAATCGAATGGAACCATAACTTTAGGAACGGTGACGGGCGGCACCGCACCTTATGAATACAATGTGGACGGGAATGGCTTTTCCACAACAGTCAGCTATGCACAATTAGCTTCCGGTTCTCATCCAATCGAAGTGAAGGATGCGAACGGCTGTACCTTTTCTACATCCGCTACAGTTGGTACTGCTTCTGGCCCGACAGCTATTTCCGTTTCTACCACACCTGCAGCCTGCGGACAATCGAACGGGACCATAACTTTAGGAACGGTCACGGGTGGCACTGCACCTTATGAATACAATGTGGACGGGAATGGCTTTTCTTCAACGATCAGCTATGCACAATTAACTTCCGGTTCTCATTCAATTGAGGTGAAAGACGCGAACAGCTGCACTTATTCCACGTCTGTTACAGTTGGCATAGCTTCCGGCCCGACAGCGGTTTCTGTTTCCACCACACCTGCAGCCTGCGGACAATCGAACGGGACGATAACTTTAGGAACGGTGACGGGTGGCACAGCACCTTATGAATACAATGTGGACGGAAATGGTTTTTCTTCAACGGTCAGCTATGCACTATTAGCTTCCGGTTCCCATTCAGTCGAAGTGAAGGATGCGAACGGCTGTGCTTATTCCACAACTGCTACAGTTGGTACAGCTTCCGGTCCGGTTGCAATCGCTGTTTCTGTTACGGAAACCGCATGCGGGCAGGCTGACGGAACAATGACGGTATTAAATGTAACAGGCGGTACTGCTCCTTATCAATATAGTGTGGACGGAGGCAGCTTTTCCTCAGCATTGGGCTATACGCAGCTAAGTGCAGGATCCCACTCAGTAGAAGTTAAAGATGCAAATGGTTGTACTTTTACAGAAACATTTTCCATCCAAAATTCAAACGGCCCGACTGCTGTAGCAATTAATACTGAAAAAGACTCCTGCGGACAGGGAAAAGGAGCTGTTTATCTGGGAACTGTGACCGGTGGCGTTGCACCTTATGAATACGCGTTTGCTTCCGGAGGATTCTCATCAAATACCACTTATCCTAATTTGAACTCAGGAACTTATACGGTTACTGTAAAAGATGCTGCCGGCTGTATCTATACTACTTCTGCGATAGTAGGAGGAAGTCCGGGAATAACGGATATTTCTGTGACGGCTGTAAATGATACATGCAATAAATCGGCGGGAAGTGTTCATTTAGGAGCAGTAACGGGTGGTACGGCTCCTTATGTGTATGATTTGCATTCCTCAGGGTTTACTTCCGCGACGAGCTATTCCGGACTTGCTGAAGGAACCTACCCGTTAATAGTAGCCGATGCGGAAGGATGCCGGTTGACAAAAACGGTGACTGTCAATAATTTATTCGAACCTCCTTACGATATGGAATATGTTCATACGATTATCGGATGCGGAATTAACGGAACCCTTGAAATAACGAATGTAACAGGCGGCACCGCTCCTTATATCTTTAACTTTAACGGAAACGTGGTTGGTGCGGAAATTCCGGATGTTCCGCCGGGACAGGCTGAAATTACCATAACAGACGCTGCCGGATGTCAGCTAAAAAGAACAGTTGTCATTCCTGACAATTCCGGGATAGAATCATTGTATATACCGAACGTTTTTACTCCTAATGGTGATAATGCCAATGATACATGGTTTATTACGGGTAATTGCGTAAAAGAGCTGGAATGCATTATTTTAAACCGCTGGGGAGAAGTGATGGATACTTTTGATGACATTACAGACCAGTGGGATGGCACCTTTAAAGGCAAAAAAGCAATGTCAGGAGTTTATTTTCACAAGACAAGAGTTACTTTCTATTCAGGGAAAACGGAAGAGCAGCACGGGCATATTACCCTGATTGATTCAAAGAAATAATTAATACAGCGAAATAGTAATTCCCAGGCTGACAGGGATTGTTTTGATATCTGTTTTCCGGAAGAGCGGAAACATATTTGCGGAGATCAGCAATGCCCAGTTCCGGATTCCGACACGGGCATGAACATCAAGATACAGCCACTCGAAATTGCTCATCTTTCCCGTCCGGATCCTGTTTACGGCATCGTCCTGATAGGTTTTGTTGTTTCCAAAACGGTAGCCGATATTGGAACCGATATGAAATTTAAAGTGCTGCCATCCTTGTGTCCGGAAACGTAGCTCGACAGGTACAAAAAAGGTGTGTGTTCTCAGAATGGATTTGTCAAAATAGGCAGAATCAGAAAAATCAAACTGATTTCCATTAAAAGGTAAAACCGCTTTGTTATGTACGAACTTAGAGAACTCATAGCCGATCCCTATTCCGAAAGCAGCGGTATTTCTGAAATTCATCGGAATGTCAAAAACAAACTGTGTATTGAACCCGATAGAGCTTCCTTTGGTGTTGAACAGTTTAATTGAAGAAGGATTGATCAGGTCGTTGTATTTGATATCGATCATCAAACGGTCGAAGCGGGGAGCCCAAACCATGCTTGAAGGTTCCAATCCGGTAAAAAACCACATAATGCCCGGACGGAATTTTGTAGCCGTTTCCACCTTGTTTTTCTGGGCAGATAAATGAACAGAAATAAAAATCAGTACATAAAAAACAAGCTGTTTCTTCTTCATTCCAAACTCTTTTGCCATTCCCAGGCATGAACTATAGCATTATCAACCGTGTATTCCGGAGTCCATTTCAGGTATTCTTTCACCTTTTTATTGTCCGCAAATACTACCGGGACATCACCCGTTCTTCTCGGCCCGAAAGACCAATTTAATGAAACCTTCGTTAATTCTTCAAATTTCGTAACAATTTCTAACACACTGGATCCTTTTCCTGTTCCCACATTGAATACGTCAATAACTCCGTTTTTAGCGAGCAGCCATTCCAGGCTTTTCACATGCGCCTTTGCTAAATCTACCACGTGGATATAATCCCGGATACAGGTTCCGTCCTCCGTATTGTAATCATTTCCGAAAATCGTTAATTCCTCACGGATTCCCGCAGCGGTTTGCGTTATAAAAGGAAGCAGATTGTTCGGGACACCCAGCGGAAGCTCTCCGATTCGGGCACTTTCATGAGCACCTACCGGATTGAAATAACGCAATAAGCAAACATTTGTGTCCGGTTGGTTTACTTTCCAGTCGGTGATGATCTGTTCCCCGATCAGCTTTGTATTTGCATAAGGTGATTGCGGTTTCAGGTCACTAGCTTCTTCTGTTATCCCGTTCCCAAGTTTTGGGTGATCTCCGTAAACGGAGCAGGAAGAGCTGAAAACGAAATTTTTGACCTTATATACTTCCAGGCACCGCAAAATAGATAAAAGAGAACCGATATTGTTTTCGTAATACATCAGAGGGTCTTTAACAGACTCTCCAACGGCTTTATAAGCCGCAAAGTGAATAACACCTGAAATTTCATGCGCTTCGAAAATCATCTGCAGCAGATCAGCGTCCTGACAAGCTCCTTTGTAAAGAATTACTTCATTATTGATAATCTTCTGAATCCGGTCAATGATAAATTCTTCTGAATTTCTGAAATCATCTAAAATGATGGGTTCAAAACCGCTGTTATACAATTCAACAACCGTGTGCGAGCCGATATAGCCGGCACCTCCGGTTACTAAAATTTTCTTTCTTTCAGACATTTGCGTATTTAGTAAGGTCGTTCGTTTCTATTTTCTTTCCAGTTAATGAATGCTTTATTTACCACTTTATTTCCTCCGGGAGTAGGGTAGTTACCTGTAAAATACCAGTCTCCCGAGTTTTTAGGACATGCTTTGTGCAGGTTTTCAATGGACTGATAAACAATCTCGACCTTCGCGTTGATATTGGAAGGAGTCAGTAATTCTGCAATTTTCGCTGAAACTTCTTCGGGTGTAAAAGAAGCATATATTTCTTTAACGTAGTTTTTGATCTGTTCCTTCGGAAAATACTCCTGCTCTTTACATTTACGGTAAACGTTCTCAATTACATGATCTTGTCCCCGTTCTCTCAGAAGAGCGATTGCCGCTTCAAAGGCTATAAAATCGCCCATCCTTGCCATATCTATCCCATAGCAGTCCGGATAGCGGATCTGCGGAGCAGAAGAAACCACTACGATTTTTACCGGATCCAGGCGGTCCAGAATTTGCAGGATACTTTGTTTTAAAGTAGTTCCACGTACAATACTGTCATCAATAACTACCAGGTTGTCTTTACCGCGTACTACCGAGCCATACGTAATATCATATACATTGGAAACAAGGTCGTGGCGGTCTGCGTCCTGCGTGATGAACGTTCTCAGCTTCGCATCCTTAATAGCGATTTTTTCAATACGTGCTCTGCGAAATAATATCTCCTGAAGCTTAGCTGCATCGGGTTTTTCTCCCAACGCTAAGATCTCTTCATATTTACGTTGATTCAAATGATCTTCCAGCCCTTTTATCATTCCGTAAAATGCGGTTTCCGCTGTATTCGGAATGAAAGAGAAAACGGAATTGTCCAGATCATAATCAACCGATTTTAATACCTGCTCTACAACCAGTCTTCCCAGATTTTTCCGTTCATCATAGATCTCATAATCATTTCCTCTTGAGAAATAGATCCGTTCGAATGAACAGGCTTTGAATTCTTTAGGTTCGTTGATCTGAGCTTCATTCACCGATCCGTCCTTTCTGATGATCAGCGCATGCCCGGGAGTCAGCTCTTGTACATCGGCGTATTTCAACCGGAAAGCGGTCTGGATCACAGAACGTTCTGATGCGACAACACATACTTCGTCATTGTCAAACCAGAAAGCAGGGCGGATCCCGGAAGGATCACGCAGCACAAATGCGTCACCGTGACCGAACAGCCCGGCCATTGCATAGCCGCCGTCCCAGTCATCCGAAGCTTTTTTCAGAATTTTTTCAATATCAATATTCTTTGCTATTTTATCGTAAATTTCCTGGTTTCCGAAACCCAGCCTGTTATATTGCTGATATAATTCATCATTTTCAACATCCAGATAATGACCTATTTTTTCCAGCACCGTTACAGTATCGGATTTTTCCTTTGGGTGCTGCCCGATGTTTACCAGGACATCAAACAGCTCATCTACATTCGTCAGATTGAAGTTCCCTGCAACGACTAAATTTCTGGTTACCCAGTTGCTTTGTCTCAGGAACGGGTGACAGCTTTCAATGCTGTTTCTGCCGAAAGTCCCGTAGCGAAGATGTCCCAAAAACAATTCCCCTGTAAATCCGGCATTCTTTTTTAAGTATTCGACATCTTTCAGCTTTTCCGGATCTTCCTGCTCAATCTGGCGGAAACGCTCGTTAATATGCTGGAAGATATCCTGGATAGGCTTGCTGTCGATGGAACGATACCTTGAAATGTATCTTTCTCCGGGACGCATGTCAAATTTGATGTTTGCCACTCCTGCTCCGTCCTGTCCCCGGTTGATCTGCTTTTCCATTAAAAGGTACAGCTTATTCAGTCCGTAAAAGGCAGTTCCGTATTTTTCTAAGTAATAATCTAACGGTTTTTTTAATCGGAGAAGTGCAATTCCACACTCGTGTTTGATAGCGTCGCTCATCTTGAATTTTCTTTGTGCAAATTTACGATTTTTTATCAGCCGAAAACGGATTATTTCCTGATAAAATCAGTTTTTATTTTTGGGATAGCAAACTATTTATAGTAAATTGCGTTCAATAATAGAATCACGAGGGATTGTAAATGAAACAATTGATACTTTTTTTTGTATTTTTTCTCCTTTCCGGTACTGTTTTGTGCCAGGACGGAGACATTTACTTTCATCCCAACCGCGGACAGTGGGATTCACAGATTCTGTACGATGTGGAACTGACAAACGGTCATTTTTTCCTTGATAAGGAAGGCTATACCGTTTCACTCAGTAATTCCAGCCACCATCACGATCTTCAGGAAAAGGAAGCGCACGTGGATTCTAAGATGTATGCCTTTAAGATAAAGTATCTGAATGCTAAAGAGCAAGCTTTTTTTGAAGAAACAGATCCGTCGGGATTTTACAGGAATTACTTTTTAGGAAATAACTCTTCCAGCTGGAAAAGCAAAGTCTATAGCTTCAGACAGCTGACGAGAAAGAATCTTTATCCGGGCATTGATGTACAGACAATCAGTCAGAAAGGAGATCTAAAGATTAATTATTTAGTTGCCGCAAATGCAGCGGTAAACCAGCTGCAGCTGAAATATGAAGGATTTGACCGTATAACAATTGAGAAAGACGGCTCACTGAGAGGTTATCATCCGCTGGGGTACATGGAAGAATCTGCTCCGGAGGCCTGGAATGTCGATGATTCGGGCCGGAAAATAAAGGTAGAAGTGAACTACCGGATCAAAAATAATGTGGTTTCCTTTGAATTTCCGAAAGGATATAATGAAAACCTCCCTTTGGTCATTGACCCGATCCTTTCTTTCTCCACTTATACCGGTTCCACAAAAGACAACTGGGGATTTACTGCCGCACCGGATCCGCAGGGAAATGCCTTTGGCGGCGGGATTGTTTTTGGAGTGGGATATCCCGTGACAACAGGAGCATTTGATAATAGCTTTGGAGGAGGAACAGTTGATGCAGCCATCAGTAAATTTTCTGCCGATGGGACGCAGCTGCTGTATTCTACCTATCTCGGAGGAAATTATTCAGAAACACCTCATAGTATCGTCTGTAATCCAATCGGTGAAATTTATATTTTGGGAATTACGAGCTCACACGACTTCCCGACAACGACAAATGCCTATCAAACCAGCAATAAAACAGGCTCTTCCTTTAGTGCGAATAATATTTCCTTCAATACGGGATCGGATATCTTTGTTGTGAAGATGAGCGCTGACGGAACACATCTTCTGGCCTCCACACTGATAGGAGGAACCAATAACGACGGAATTAATCTGAACACGCTGAATTATAATTATGGAGACCAGTTTCGGGGAGATATCACCCTGGATGCTTCCGGAAATGTTTTTGTAGCTTCTACAACCTATTCGGCTAATTTTCCGGTAGTAAATTCCTCTTCGACCTATGGTGGGGATCAGGATGCCGTCGTTTTCAAGCTTAGCTCTGATCTATCAGCTTTGTTGTGGTCAACCTACCTCGGCGGAACCGGTTATGATGCAGCTTATTCCATTCAGGTGGCAAACGATGGTTCTGTATATATCGCGGGAGGAACGACATCTTCCTCATTAGGATTCCCTGCCGGGATAAAAACCACGCCGAATGGAGGTGTTGACGGATTTGTGGCAAAATTTAACAGCGCTTACCAACTGCAAAAAGGGTCGTTTATAGGAACTTCGCTCTATGATCAGGTTTATTTTATTCAGCTGGACCTGGATCAGAATGTGTACGTTTTAGGGCAATCGCTGGGAGCAATGACTGTTTCTCCGGGAAAATACGGAAACACCAATTCAGGACAGTTCATTAAAAAATACGATCCTTCTTTTTCGACCGAATTGTGGACGACACTTATTGGTTCCGGGCAGAAAAAAGTGGATATCTCACCAACCGCATTTCTTGTTTCTGATTGCTATGATATTTACATTGCCGGCTGGGGTGGAGAAGTGAACAGAAATCACAGCAAGGCGACCCAAAGCTCAACAACAGGTCTTGCCGTAACGCAGGATGGCTATCAGAAAACCACCAATGGCAACAATTTCTATATTGCCGTTTTAGGGCCGGATGCCGGCTCTCTGAAATATGCTACTTTCATTGGAGGGCTGACATCCAGCGCAAACCATGTGGACGGAGGTACCAGCCGGTTTGACAAAGGTGGGAAAATTTATCATGCGGTTTGTGCTGCCTGCGGAGGGAACAGTAACGGTTTCACTTCTACGCCGGGAGTATTCAGCCAGACCAATAAAAGCTCCAATTGTAATATGGCAGTCTTTAAGTTTGAAATCTCATTCATCCAGACAGCCATTAACCAGATCAATCCGGTTATTTGTTATCCCGATGCCGTTACGTTTGATAATATTACGACCACGGGAAACAGCTTTCACTGGAATTTTGGTGACGGAACAACTTCGAATCAATTGAGTCCGACACATATTTTTCCGGGCCCGGGAAATTATACGGTGAGTTTTGTAGTAAAAGATACGATTAACTGCTTTATTTCAGACACGGTGAAATTTGATATCACTGTTAAAGGATTCAAGGCATCAGCCAGCTCTCCTAACGATACCGTTTGCCCCAATGTGCCGAGACAGCTGCAGGTGAGCGGAGGAACCAATTATGTATGGAGTCCCGCCGAGTTTTTAAACAATGCCACTATTGCAAATCCCGTGGCAACCGTTTCTAAAACAACAACTTTTATGGTTGTCGCGACAGATAATGACTGCGGAGTGGATACGGCTTATACGACAGTCATAGTTTTCGAAGACAGTATTTCCATTAATAAGGATACGGTAATCTGTATCGGGAACAGCGTTCCGCTTTCTGCGCACGGTGCGATTGAATATGAATGGACGCCGACCGATTACCTGAATGACCCTTCCGTTTCAAATCCCGTCGCGACACCACAGAATACCATTACTTATACCGTAAAGGGAATTTCTGAAAATTTATGCCCTTTGCAGGCGTCCACTACCATAAATGTAGTGCTGACTCCTCCGCATCCGGTTATTCCCGATTCAGTGTACGTATGTTTCGGGTCGTCAAAGAGCATCACTGTCAGCGGCGCAGATGAATATTATTGGAGTCCCGGAACGGAAATCAATACGACACAAGGAAGTACAGTGATCATTACTCCTTCCCAGGAAAGATATTATTATTGTGATTTTGTGAATGTCTGTGCAACGGAAAGAGACAGCGTATTTGTCAGGCTGATTCACCCTTCAGTTACTGCCTGGAATGACACTATTATTTGTCCGGGAGAAACCGCGGCACTTTTTGCAAGCGGGGCGCTGACGTATGTCTGGTCACCTTCCGTGACTTTTGTTGAAGCATCGGGAAGTATCGTAAGTGTCAAGCCGGACCAGCCGACAATCTACACGGTGACAGGAACAGATAAGTATGGCTGTTCTGCAACCGACAAAGTCACAGTTAACTTATATCCCGAAGCCATAGTGCTGGCGAATCCTGATGTTTACGCTATTTTCGACGAGCCGGTTCAGCTGGGTGTTACCACAAATTATACAGGAACCTATATCTGGTCACCGGCGGAATACCTGAGCTGTACGGAATGCACTTCTCCTTATGCTTCTCCGAACCGGAATTACGAATATACAATTACCTTCATTGACGGAAACGGCTGTACAGATACGGATATTATCCGTGTGGTTTACGAGCCGTTGCTGTATATTCCGAATTCTTTTACTCCGGACGGTTCAGAACACAATGATTATTTCAGAGTGTACGGAGTGAATATTTCAGATATAACACTTGATATCTACGACCGCTGGGGCGAGTTGATCCATACTATCAGAGGTCTCGATGATTATTGGGACGGAACTTACAAAGGTCTTCCCTGTCCGATAGGCACGTATGTCTGGAAAATCGACTATACCGATGTCATCAATGATATTATTTTATCCAAAACAGGTCATGTGAATTTGTTGCGTTGATGTAAATCAATTCGTACTTTTGTAGTTGCTATGACAAAGGTAAAACACATTGATTTAGGACTCATCGATTACAAAGAAGCCTGGGATTACCAGGAGTCATTGTTCGCAAAAAATATTCAGCGGAAAATTGATGCGCGAAATGGTTTTCCGGTTGAGCCAACCGAGAATTTCCTGCTGTCGTGTGAACATCCGCATGTCTTTACCTTGGGAAAAAGCGGCGATGAGAATCATTTGCTTTTCAATGAAACATTTTTATCGAATATCGGCGCTTCCTTTTATAAGATCAACCGGGGCGGAGATATTACCTATCACGGACCGGGACAATTGGTAGTGTACCCGATTTTTGATCTGGACTATTTCTTTACGGATATCCATAAATACATGCGTTTTCTGGAAGAGGCCGTTATCCGGACCCTGGCCGAATATGGAATTAAAGGTGACCGTTACGAAGGTTTTACTGGAGTCTGGTTAGATGTGGATAAGCCGACAGCAAGAAAAATTTGCGCGATGGGCGTAAAATCCAGCCGTTGGGTAACCATGCACGGAATTGGGTTTAATATTAATTCCGATCTGGATTATTTTAATTATATTGTTCCCTGCGGTATCCAGAACAAAGGTGTTACTTCATTGGAGAAGGAGCTGGGAAGGACAGTTGAAATCGCGGAAGTAACCGAAATTTTAAAAACCAAAATGGCGGAGCTGTTTAATTTCGAATTTGAAGCTTGAAAAAGAAATTGATTTTCCTACTTAAATTGCTGGCAGTAATTATTATTGCGCTCAATTTTATCGTTCTTCTGAGCGGGAGATTTTACCTTTATAAAGGTGTCTGGAACACTTATCTGAAAGGCAGGACAGGCCCGGGGATTTATGATCTGACGATATTTGAAAATGCGAAAGTTGGGAAGGCTGCTTCACCGTTTAATTTTACGGTTGTCCCGAACAGCTATGCGCTGACTGCTGAAGAAAAAGCATTTTTTGAAAGACTGGACACACGCTCTTTTTTAGTGATTGAAAACGATTCCATCATTTTTGAAGCTTATTTTAACGGACATACAGATACGACACATTCCAACAGTTTTTCCGCAGCAAAGACCGTTGTCGGGTTGCTGATCGGCTGTGCTTTGGACGAGGGAAAGATCAAATCTATTGATGAACCTGCCGCGAATTATCTTCCCGAATTCAAAAGCGGAGGAAAAGAAAAGATTACCATCCGCCATTTGATTACTATGTCTTCCGGCTTGAATTGGGAAGAAAGCAGCAAGAATCCGTTTTCTGAAAATGCCGAATCGTATTACGGAACTGATTTATACCGGTTGGCAACGCATCAAAAACGGATAACAGAACCCGGGAAAGTATTTAATTACCAGAGTGGAAATTCGCAATTGCTCGGATTCATCCTTGAGAGAGCGACAGGAAAATCCGTCAGCCGGTATGCATCTGAAAAAATCTGGTCGAAAATCGGGACAGAAAGTGACGCATACTGGAGCTTAGATAAGAAAGACGGCGACGAAAAAGCGTTTTGTTGCCTGTATGCAACCACCCGAGATTTCGCAAAGTTAGGACGCCTGATCCTGAACAGAGGAAAATGGGACGGAGAAACAATAATTTCGGAGAAGTACATGAATGATTTCCTTGAGGAAGCTCCTCTTTCGACTTTGGAAGGCATTCCGAACACACGCTACGGTTATCACATCTGGCTGTACCCTACAGAAAAGGATCCTGTTTATTATTGCCGTGGTATTTTGGGACAATATGTCGTTTCCATTCCGTCAAAAAACAGAATCATTATACGGACCGGAATGAAAAGAGATCTGAATATGACAGTAGAAGAAGCGAAAGATGACCTTCTGAAAGTCGGGCATCCGAAAGATTTTTTTGAATATTTAAAAATTGCAGAACGAATTTCACAGAAAAAATGAAGAAAGACATCTTAATTCCGAAAGTAGAAAATGTAGCATTTGTGGTAGCTATGGAACAGGGAGAAAACGAGGAGCCGGCATACAATGTTTATCTTTTGAACCTGCGGGATGATATCATGGAAGGAATTATTGTAACAAGCACCGGCTATGGTAAGAATGAGCAGACCGGAGAAACCATCCGCACTTCTACGCTGAGACACTGCATGGAAATTCTTTTACCCAATGAAGCGGCTAAAATTGAGCCGATTATGCCGGATGTTTTCGGACTTACAAATGAATATTTCCTGAGCTTTTGGGTGAATGATGTAATGTACGACAAAAAATTTCTTTTTCTTCCTGACGCGATTAGTGAAAAAAATATGATTTTCATTGAAAAACTGGGCGTAAAAGGAGTGATGATTGTGTGAGGTTAGGGATAAAACGCGGTTTTTAGGAATAAAATTTTATTTTTGCAATAAATCAGATTGTAGTGATACAAGTTTTAGATAAAAGATTTACAGCATTTTTATCTGCCGGCAGCATCCAGGAACGGATCAGGGAAATGGCAGGGCAGATAAATGCAGACTACAAAGGCAAAGAAGTAACATTTGTAGTTATTCTCAACGGCGCGTTCATGTTCGCCGGGGATTTGCTTAAGCACATACAATTGGATTGTGAAATCGCTTTTGTCAAAGTGAGCTCCTACAAAGGTACGGAAAGTTCCGGCCGTGTAGATGAAATCATCGGGCTTACAAATGATATCGCTGACCGTGATGTAGTGATTGTTGAAGACATTGTCGATACGGGAATTACCATGGATAAGATCGTGAAAATTTTAAATGCGAACGGCTGCAGATCTTTGCAGATCGCTTCATTGTTGTTTAAGCCGGACGCGTTTAACGGAAAAAATCCCCCTCATTATACGGGATTCAGCATAGAAAATAAATTCGTTGTCGGCTACGGATTGGATTATAACGAACATGGTAGAAACTTGGACGCCATCTATCAATTAACAGACTAAAACAATTAATTATGTTTAATATCGTACTATTCGGACCTCCGGGAGCAGGTAAAGGAACTCAATCTGAAAGACTGATTGAAAAATATAATCTTGTTCACCTTTCAACAGGAGATATGTTTCGACTACATATTTCACAAGATACCGAATTGGGACTTAAAGTAAAGAAAATCATTGCGGACGGACTATTAGTTCCGGATTCTATAACGATTGACATGCTGGAAGAAGAAGCGCAGAAATACCCGGATGCGAAAGGGTTTATTTTTGACGGCTTTCCGAGAACGGTTGCCCAGGCGGAAGCGCTGGATGCCTACCTGGAGTCTAAAGGTCAGAAGATCAATTCAGTTCTCCGGCTGGATGTCAATCAGGATGTGATCAAGGAACGTATCGCTGAAAGAAGCAAAATCAGCGGACGCGCGGATGATGATGCGGAAAAATTGCTGAAACGTATTGATGAATATTTTAATAAAACGATTCACGTCCTTCCTTACTACGAAGCACAGGGAAAAGTGACGACTGTGAATGGAATCGGAGCAATTGATGAAGTTTCGGAAAGACTGTATGCAGCTATTGATGCTGTAAAATAATTCTTATAAAATAATGGCATCGGACAATTTTGTTGATTATGTGAAGATTCATTGTACGTCCGGAAATGGCGGTGGTGGCTCAACCCACTACCGCAGGGAAAAATACATCCCCTTAGGTGGTCCGGATGGTGGTGATGGTGGCAGAGGCGGGCATATTATTGTTCGGGGAAATACACAATTATGGACCTTGTTGCATTTGAAGTATCAAAAGCATATCAAAGCCGGTCATGGAGCACATGGTACCGGAAATTTGAAAACAGGTTCTCAGGGAGAAGATAAATTCATTGAAGTGCCGATCGGTACAGTTGCCCGTGATGGAGAAACAGGAGAGATTCTATTTGAAATTTCGCGGGACGGTGAAGAAAAAATATTAGTAAAAGGCGGTCGCGGAGGATTGGGAAATAACCATTTCAAATCTTCTACGAATCAGGCCCCGCAGTATGCGCAACCGGGAGAACCGGGAACGGAAGGCTGGATGATCCTGGAGCTGAAGGTTTTGGCGGATGTCGGTCTGGTAGGCTTTCCGAATGCAGGAAAGAGCACGCTTTTGTCTGTTCTTACAGCTGCCAAGCCGGAAATCGGAGATTATCCCTTCACGACACTTCGCCCTAATCTGGGAATTGTTAATTACAGAGGAAACCGCTCATTTGTAATGGCGGATATTCCGGGTATTATCGAAGGAGCTCATGAAGGAAAAGGTATCGGGCATCGTTTTTTACGGCATATTGAACGGAATTCCCTGTTGCTTTTCATGATTCCTGCTGACAGCAATGACATTGAAAAGGAGTATGAAGTCCTGTTAAATGAACTGGCGGAATACAACCCGGAATTGCTGGATAAAAAACGCCTGCTGGCAATTACCAAAAGTGACATGCTGGATGAGGTCATGACAGAACAGATGAAAGCATTTTTGCCTGAGAATATCCGCACGATCTTTATATCATCTGTTGCCCAGAAAGGTTTGGATGAGCTGAAAGATTTGTTGTGGAAAGAGCTGAACGCTGATGATTGAATATTTAGAGCATCTTGATCAGCAATTGTTATTGTTTCTGAATAGCCTGCATGCTCCGTGGATGGATCAGCCGATGTTCTGGATCAGTAAAATCAAGATATTCATTCCGCTGTTTATAGTCTGGATTTACCAGTTATTTCAGCTTCTGAAGGTAAAAGCATTTGCCTTTTTTCTGATGGGAGTTGCATTATTGATCCTGCTGACGGACCAGAGCGCTACAATTACCAAAAAAACAGTAGAACGCTACCGTCCCACACATCATCTGGAAGTCGGCCCGCAGGTACATACGGTCAATGACTACAGAGGTGGAACGTTCGGATTCTATTCCGGTCATGCTGCTAATACCTTTGGAATCGCCATGTTATTGTTTCTGACATTCAGAAAACGGAGAACATGGATCAAGTACACTTTTTTCCCTTTTGCCATCTTGGCTTCTTATTCAAGGGTCTATCTTGGAGTACATTATCCCAGTGATATTTTTATCGGGATGCTGACGGGAATTTTTTACGGCTTCTTGATTTTCCAGATACTTTCTCTATATTTGTATAAGTTTTTTGGGATACAACTTAAACAAACGGGGGATTAGCTCAGCTGGCTAGAGCACCTGCCTTGCACGCAGGGGGTCAACGGTTCGAATCCGTTATTCTCCACCTTCGCCCTACGTAATTCGATAGAATGGAGTAGGGCTTTTTTATTTAAATCACTCACTTCCTCTCAAACAATTCCTCAATGGGCTTCGGCGGATTCAATCCACAAATTTTACTGAAATTTAAAAACTATTTCATTCTTCACCAATCCAAAGGATAATTTTTACTAACTTAAAATAAGAATAGTTTAATGTTTACCTAAAACACTATTATAAATGCAATACGTTTATTTACTCAAATGCTCCGACGGAACAACTTATACCGGATGTACACAAAACATTGAAGAACGCCTAAAGCGCCACAACAAAGGAGAAGTGCTTTACACTTCTACCCGGCTTCCGTTGGAACTTGTCACTTATATTGCCTTTTCGGATAAATACAAAGCATTTCATTTTGAAAAGTATTTGAAATCGGGTTCCGGAAAGGCCTTTTCTAATAAGCGGTTTCTTTAGGTGTTGTATTTCAGAATTTATTAAAACATGAAATTTTACTACCTTTAGGTAAAGATAAAAAGATGACAGGTTAAATTTTAACCAATAAAATAATTACAATTCATATTATGAAAAGTACCTTACTTTTAAAATTTCTGGCATCCATCATATTGCCGTTAAGTCTGGGGGCAATTGCAGGAATAGCTACGGCTCAATCAATACCTGAATGGTATGCGACATTAAACAAGCCATCGTTTAATCCGCCAAACTGGATATTTGGTCCTGTTTGGACTACCCTGTACATCTTTATGGGAATTTCATTGTTTTTAGTTTGGAAACAAGATCCGGGAAGAGAACGCAACCGTTCAATTTTAATCTTTTTACTTCAATTACTATTAAATTTTGCTTGGAGCTTTATCTTTTTCTATTTCAGGATGATAGACTTCGCTTTGATTGAGATTATTTTATTGTGGATTATTATTGTTGTGATGCTCGTTTTATTTTATAAAATTAAACCGATAGCTTCGTATATCAACATTCCGTATTTATTGTGGGTGACTTTTGCAACCGTGCTTAATGCAAGTTATTATTTTCTCAACTGAAACTAATTGAAACTGAAAAACTGGTTTGAATCCATTATTATTTTCTAATTCTCAAGTTCATTTTTTCTCATCAATAATCTAATTCAAAATAATTTAGTAAATTATATCAACCTTTAAACGTCTTTATTATGATCCAAAATGATTCTTTAGACAATTATTTGTTTATTAGGCATAATTTATACCGAATTTCAGAATCAATCCCAAATGTCCCTCATTCAAAGCAATTAAGAGAATGGACAAAAGCCGCATTAGATAGTGATTTTGGTAAAGATGCCTGGAAAAAAGTCAAATCAATAAAAGATCCCAAAGAATTGAGCACTGAACTGAAGGATTTGTATATACAGCAGCTTGAAATGAAATTATTTCGTTGGGATAAGTTCTAACATTAAACAATGTTCCGAAAAGTATCAGATTTATCAGTTCCTTTGTATATTTGCAAAACGTTCATTCTGATCGCTCGCAGAAATATGAGTGCGAATAATTGATGTTTTGGGGCCTTAGCTCAGCTGGCTAGAGCGCTTGGCTGGCAGCCAAGAGGTCGTGGGTTCGAATCCCATAGGCTCCACTTTAACCCTACGTAGCTCGAACGTTTAGCGAGAGCGAAGTAGGGTTTTTTGTTTTTGAAGTAGGGTTTTCTATTCATATCTGTCTCCGAACCTTTCCCCAAAAAATTCAAAACCATTCCCATTTTACCATTCCCGACCGATAATACCAAACAGTATACTTGAATTTTTTGTGTAATATTGAAACATCCGTCATTATTTGAAATGCATAAAAATGAACAAAGAGCAGAATTATATAGAGATAAACCGGCAATCCTGGAACAACAGAACAGATGCGCATCTGAAATCGGATTTTTATGACCTTGAGGGTTTCCTGAAAGGAAAAACTTCTTTGAATGATATAGAGTTAAACCTGCTTGGAGATATAAAAGGAAAAACAATTTTGCATTTGCAATGTCATTTCGGACAAGATACCATTTCTTTGGAAAGGCTTGGCGTAAAAGGAATTACAGGAGTTGATCTGTCGGATAAGGCTATCGAAAGCGCCAAAAAAATTGCAAAGGACACAGGCTCAATAGCGGATTTCATCTGCTGTGATATTTACGATTTGCCCAATCACTTAGAGAAACAATTTGACATTGTTTTTACGAGCTACGGCACGATTGGCTGGTTACCGGATCTAGACAAATGGGCGAAAGTCATCTCTAAATTTTTAAAGCCGGACGGACAATTCGTATTTGTTGAATTTCACCCCGTTATTTGGATGTTTGATGACAATTTTGAAAAAATCGACTATAATTATTCTAATTCAGGAGCAATTGTAGAAACAGAAAATGGAACGTATGCCGACAGAACCGCAGCTCTGACACAAGAATATGTTATGTGGAACCACGGTTTGAGTGAGGTAATTAACAGCCTGATTCAAAACGGTCTTGAAATAAAATCTCTTGATGAATTTGATTACTCCCCTTATAATTGTTTCAACAGAACCATTGAATTTGAACCGAAAAAATACAGGATAGAACATTTGGATAATAAAATTCCCATGGTTTATTCTATCGTTGCAATGAAGAAATAAAATCGCTGACATTATTAAATTTGCTTTTCTGTACTGATAACTTTTTTGAACGCACATTCAACAAGTCGTGCCTATTTTAGGTACTTTTACAGATAAATAAGCTAAATTCTTTTTATGTCTTTTCTCGAACATCTGCAACAGCGTTTTCCTAAGTCTGATTTTGAAACCCTTGTTGTCGGCGACCGTTTTAACATCATTCGTTTTGATGTTCATTTTCATGGGAAGAAGTATTTCGTTGTTTGCACGGACGGACTTTGGAAATACAGAATGCCCGTAACTCCGAAGTATGAAGGGAAAGAACACATTGAATTAAGTGTTTGTGTGGAAGATGATTGGGATTTCGGGGATGAGAACAATCAGTGGGTCACGGAAAAACTGGAATGGCTCGGAAACTTTTTGCTGGACAGAAAAACATGGTTTGGCGCAGGACATACCATTCCGAACGGGAATCCGCCGAAATCTTTGTCCAGAAGCGTTACACAAGATCATTTTTACTTTGACGAGGCGACTTATATGCACGAAATTTTCAACCCGTTCTATATAGATGAAACACCGGTGAATTTCTTATTTCTTATTCCCGTTTCAAAAGACGAACTGGATTATAAGCATAAAAAAAGCACCTTTGTTTTTAAAAGAAAACTTGCAAATAAAAATGTCCACGAAGTGATAGAAGAATTTCGCCCAAGCGTAATTACACGCCGTTGGAAGCTGTGGTAAAGATGGCTGGATATTAAGTATTATGACTTTAGGATATCAGGACGAAGAGATAAAAGACGAAAGACATTAGAGAGAAGCTCTTTTTTCTCCCCGGTATCATCTTCAATATATTCAATATTCAGTATTCAATATTCCAACATTCATCATTCAAAATCTTCGTTTCTGAAGAAATATAAACAGCAAGGTGCCTGCAAAATACATGAGGACATCCGTTGCGTCAGCAGTTTGTTCCGGTGAATTTCTACAAACAGGCAGGTACCATTCAAACAAGGTGGACATCAGTATAAAATTTACCCATACAAATACTGTTGGCAAAGTGAGCGAATGATTTCTTTTGATATATCTCAGGAAAATCAGTGTGAATGTGAGTTGTACAGGTATGAATAGTAAATCCGTAAGATGAAAACGTATAAAATAAGAATTGGTAAGAGAATAAAAGCGAAGTAGCCGGATGACAATGTATAAAGCTGTTACAAACAGTAAGAAAAAACATGCTTTTCTGCTTTTATCCATTCACACCGATCGTAATATAAGCGAAAAAAAATGCGATGGACATTACAATAGCCCAGATGGTATAAAAGATATGAAAGCTGATCCGGATCAGCAGGAAACGGGAATGTTTCCACTTTTCCAGAAAACGGTCAATGAATGGTTTGGGAGCATTTAATCGTTCCCATTCCAGCTTTTCTTCCCGTTGTGCAACAATGATTTTCGGAGAGAGAACCGCTCCGCAACTGACACAATAGTCCTCTTCGTTATTCCAATAACCACATTCAGGACATTTACGTTCTATGGCCATAAACAATGTTTTTGCAAAATTAGCTAATGTTAGCTAATTTTGCAAATGTGTTTTTTATTATTTTCGGGCAGAAACCCAATGGTGTGAAGACAAAAGACAAAATTTTACTTAAAGCGATACAGTTATTCAATGAGGAAGGAGTTGAAAATGTGACCACACTTTATATTTCCCAACAAATGGGAATAAGTCTGGGAAATCTGCATTATCATTACCCGAACAGAAATGAGCTTTTAAAAGCAGCTATAGACCGGTTTTTGCAAAGCATGGAGGCATTAACAGCTGAGCTTATGAAAACGCAGCTTTCGGATTTTATGCAGAAAGCATTTTATACACAGTTTGTTACCTTTCGTGAAATCTGGAAATACCGTTTTCTCTTCAGAGACCGGTTAATCATTGCCCGTAGAATGGATTATCTGGAACTGCTTTTTAAGGAGATGATTCGTCAAAGAAAGCTGGATTTTGATAAAACAACGGAAGACTTAAAACAAGCAGGACTGATGCGGGAAGATATTTCAGACAAAGTCAGAGATGCTTTTTTTCAGCAGCTTGTCATCGGGAATAACAGCTGGGTGGGATATTGCGATCTGTTTGATTTTGAGGGAGCCCCATATCTTTATTTTGCAGAACAATCCGTTTGGGCATGGAGGTCTTATTTTAACTGTTCAGAGAAAGAAATGGAAGATGCCATCAGTAAAGTGCAGCTGTTGGTTAAAAGTGAGAAATGATGATTTTTCTGGAAAAGTAACTATAACATTTTTCAAGTATTTTACGGAGCGTTTTTGATTTGTATTTCTTTATGAATACTATTGCGTTTGTCTGTTAAAAAATTATTCCAATCTTCTCTTGCTTTTCTTTCTTCAAGTGTCAGTTTATGTTTGGAGAAATATAATTCAAGTTCATTCTTAATTTTCATTCTGTCCTGATGTAACACTTCTACAATACCTGATGGGTAATCACAATTAGTAAAGTTATCTAATTGTGTTTCGAAAATGTCTATTAATGGAACTGTTCGAATGTTACCGATAATAAAAAAAGATATATCGCCTTTTTTTAACTTGAGCCCGTTGCAGAATATGGCATTTGTAGTTTTAGTACTTACAATGCTGTCAATTAATATGTTCTCATATTGTTCATATTTTTTTGAAATTATTTTAAAGGAGTCATCATGTATTAGGGTATGTGTCTTATTGTTCCATTTGACAATAATATTTTTATTTATTTCTACTGAAACAATGGTGTCTTCAAGCTCTGTTGACTCTTCTTTTATAAGCTCATATTCTTGCTGGATAGTTGTATTTTCTAAATTATCACAAGATAGTGTAATTAAGAAATATACAAGTAGAAGAACCAAAGAATGCCACATATATTTCAATACTTAATAAAAATATTTTTTGGTTCCGTAAAGAATCGCAATGCTTCCCAGCCGCCTTCTCTTCCTACTCCTGATTGCTTTACACCGCCGAATGGAGTACGTAAATCTCTTACCAGCCAGGAATTTATCCAGACGATCCCGGCTTCCACTTCGTCGGCAACACGATGTGCCCGTTCCAGATTGCTTGTCCAGATGGTGGCGCTTAGACCATATTTCGTGGAGTTTGCCATTTTCAGCACTTCTTCTTCCGTATCAAAAGGTGTCAGTGTCACTACCGGTCCGAAAATTTCTTCCTGATTGGTACGGCAGTTATAAGGAAGGTTCTCAAGAACTGTCGGAGCCAGATAATAACCGTTTTCATAAGGCGATGGCATTTTTACCTCTTCTCCTCCCGTCAACACAATTCCGCCTTCTTCTTTTGCTAATTCAATATAAGATTTTACTTTTTCCAAATGTGGTTTTGAAACCAGCGCACCCATATTGGCGGAAGAATCTGAAGGTGGAAGTACACGAAGCTTTTTCACTTTTTCTACAAATGCTTCCTTGTATTTGTCGTAAACAGAGCGTTGAACAAAGATCCGGGAACCACAAAGACAGATCTGCCCCTGATTCGCGAAAGAAGCCCTTACCGTTCCGCTGACCGTTTTTTCAAAATCACAGTCATCAAAGATAATAGTCGGGTTTTTTCCTCCGAGTTCCAGAGACATTTTCTTGAACATTGGTCCTGCAACCTTCGCGATATGCGCGCCTGTTGCGGTTCCGCCCGTGAACGAAATAGCTTTGATTTTTGGATGTTCTACAATCTCACCTCCGATGGAAGCACCTGTTCCGTGCAGAATATTTAAAACACCTGCCGGCATTCCTGATTCTTTGATAACTTCACCAAGCAGGTAAGCCGTATAAGGTGTAATTTCCGAAGGTTTCGCAATGACACAGTTTCCAGCTGCCAATGCCGGAGCTATCTTCCAGCTGAACAGGTAAAGCGGAAGATTCCACGGTGAAATACACCCGACAATTCCGATCGGCTTACGTGTCGTGAAGTTGATTCCTTCACCAGCCATATAGTGTGATTCAGAAGCGAAATGCTGGATTCCCGTTCCGAAAAATTTAAAATTGGAAACTGAACGGGGAATGTCCACATGTGCCGCAAGTGTTTCCGGCTTTCCGTTGTCACGGCTTTCCGCTTTCACGAATTCCTCCATTCGTTTTTCGATACCTTCTGCAATTTTTACCAGAATATCTCCGCGTTGCTCAATCGAATATTTTGACCATACCGGGAAAGCTTTTTCAGCCGCAAGAACTGCCAGCTCCAGATCGTCTAACGTTGAGTTGGGAATCTGGGAATACACTTTACCGGTTGCCGGTTCGTAATTATCAATATATTCTCCGAGAACAGGAGCGGTGTAAACACCGTTTATAAAATTTTTCAGTAACTCCATTTTATTTCTTTTTAGATAAAAATGCCCAGTAAGTCGAGCGGTTCAGCGCGTGTAAGCTGGCGTTCGGATAGTAGCTTTTGAAGCTTTCCGGAAATTTAGGCTTTTTGCGTTTGTCCCAAAGAGATTTATAGGCAAAAATCTGATCTCCCGAAATTTCAATAAAGTCGATCTGCTGTCTTGTATGTGTTCTCCAAAAATAATAACTCACATTGTTTTTCAGCAGGTGATTCCATTTTATTTTTTCGGCAATGAGCCAGTTTTTCCATAGCTTGTCAATATCAATGCGTAAATCCGGCTCGTTGAAGTTTTTAATCAGCGCGTTACGTACTCCGTTATCCAGGAAATAGAAAGTATGCGTTTTCTTTAATTCATACTTGTTGCCGTTGTAGTAAGAAGGAATCCGGATCAGGACATACGAGCGTTCCAGCAGATCAACATAGCGTTCTACCGTTTCATTGTCCAGTCCCGCATATTGCCCGATCTCATTGTAAGATAAAGGCTCTCCCAGCTCGAAAGAAATGTATTGCAGCATTTTGCGGAGCTTTCCGCCTTTATTGATACGCTCCGTCGGGTTCAGATGAGTGAAAATTGTTTTTTCGACAATAGACATTAACTCTTCTTCCGGATGTTCAGCATGGATCACCTGCGGGAAATTTCCGTAAATCAGGTGATTTTCCAGCTCTTTTTCAAACTGAACAATACCGCTTTTATTCGCCAGCTCCTGAAATAACAAAGGATACAAGGTGACAATCGCATCTTCTATGCGCAATGCTTCCATCAGCTCTTCTACAAGTACCGGATCGAAAGAGCAGCTCAGGATGATCGCATTTGAAAAATGATTCCCGAATAATACCAGCTCAATGATCTGTTGTAATAATTCGATGGACTGCGCTTCTTTTAAAACAACGTATTTTTCGTTTCCGAAAAGCTCTTTTAAGGTATCGACATCAATCGTTTTGAATGCCTGCTTTATTTTTTTGTCCTCACAATCGATAACTCTGACCGAGGAAAATTGTTCTATCAGTCCGGCCAGATAAGCAGATTTCTGAGAATGTTTCGGGCCTTTTACTATGAGCAGCTTGCTGATTTTCAGTTTTTCAATCAACGATTCATCATAAATACGATTCATCATTTCAGTAATTTTTTTGGCTAAAAATAATTGAATTTTGCGGATTTAGGTACTTTTTCCTGATGATTTTTGGTAGGAAGAATAATAAAAATGCTTAGTTTAGATACATGGAATTAAAATGAGATGGCAAGTAAAAAAATACATACGACAAATTATGTGAATACACTCATTGAAGTAGCGGAAGACACGAAGGCTACGGCAGGAAATTGTCCTCCGGCAAAAGAAAAAAAGACAACGGCGGAGCTGCAGTACGAGCTGATCGCTGAAAATCCGTACAGATATACTTCCGATGATGTGTTGTTTCAGGTATATGCGCAAAGAAATGATTTAACAGAAAATGAGCTGAGCGAAGCAAGAAAACAGTTCTTTTCAAAAGGACAGCCCTGCTTACGGACTTCTCCGCTTACAAAAACGTATGGTTTCGGGATCCACAGCAACGAAGAAGGAAAAATAGCCCTTTACGGAATGGAGTCGGAAGAATATCAGCGATTTTTGTCAGACAATACCATTAAAAAAGTAAAGGCAATGCGTTCTTCAAGATAAGAAAGAGGTATTCCTCAATAAAATTTCAATCCGTTAAAGAAATTAACCGGGCGGTTGGAATTCAAAAAAGGTAAGCCGCCGCTGCAGGTCAGCTTATAAAGATAACCATTACGGATGAAGATCCGTTTCCGGCATAAGCCATATTCTACAATCTCTACAATACCTTCATAAGCTTCCGTGCCATCTTTCAGTGTGATCCGCTCGATAGTGGCGTTTACGGGCTGATAGAAATTCTCATCCAGGAAATAATTGATCAGTAAATTTTCATCCATTATCTTTTCTACTTCCAGAATGTAAACGTTTCCTTGCCCGAGATCCCTTGATTCGAGATGAATAAATTCGTCATCCATGCTGAAGACCGGCTTCATCCCGAATTTCATTTCGAATCTTAAAGCAGTGTCTTTGTAAATGTAAGAATGATGTGCTTTAAAGAACTCTTTGTCGGGCTTTAAATTCTCTGTGTAAGTGGTTCCGACAGGCCTTACTTCGTAACCCTTTTGTTTCAGCAGCGTTAAAATGCCGTATTTCCCGGACATGTGCCCTGCACCGACCGCAACAAAAGTAGAACCTGCTTTCGCTATGGAATCGATCTTATCCGCCATTTTATTGTTTCGTTTCACAATAAGCTCATCATAACCGTTTGAGCCTTTGAATCCTTGATAGATAAGCTGTTGCAGCTGATGGATGTTTCCGGTCAGATAAATATCAATCATATCTTCCTCTGAAAAGGAACGCCGCCCGATATAGTCGGAAAAAACAATGGATTGCATTGCGGAAACCTGATCATCCAGTGATTCGAGCGGAATGACTTTTTTATTGGAATTTACGGCTATCTGGTAAAAATAAGCATCAAGGAACTGAGGCCATCCCGTAGCAGAGCCATAGCCTTTCTTATCCGTCCAGTTGGTTCCTTTGTAAATTTTGTTATTGACGTCCACCAGCAGATTCGTGTTTAAACGCGTGCTGTATAAGTCAAACAGATCGTGAATATCTATTTCCGGAGAGAAAAAGACGGTGTTATTAAAAGCATAATAGACGGAATCTGAAAACTTAAACAGTTTGGGATCATTCAGATGAATGGTTCCGAAGACGTAGGAAGGTTTTTTTTGTCCTTTTTTCTTTACTTCCCACAACAGCTGATTTGTTGTATTGAAGTTGAGCTGTAAGAAAGCTGTCTGGCATACTCCGAAAAAGAAAACAAGTAATAAGTATCTCATATCAATATGGATATTGAAATGCTAAGATAGAAAGATTTTGAAAGTGATTTCCGTAAATGCTCCGGATGGAAAACAAAGTTTCGTTAAAAAAACAATCAGACAATCACTCTTTCAATCAGCTGATCCCCGAAAGAATAAGGAATATACGCTAATGAAGGTACCGGTTTTGTAATCATAACACTTCCTCTTTTTCCCCTGGAGATGGTTCCGATCTCTTTTGAAAGCTCCAGAGCTGCCGCTGCATTAATGGTCATCGCATTAAAAGCTTCTTCCGGTGTCAGGCGCATTTTAATGCAGGCAAGGCTCCATACGACGGACATATTGGAATTCGGCGTTGTTCCCGGGTTGAAATCGGAGGCCAGGGCAACAGGTAATCCTTCATCGATCATTTTTCGGGCGTTTGCATAAGGAATGCTGATAAAATGAGAGCAGGAGGGAAGCAGTGTCGGAATACAATCTGATTTTTTCAGCACTTCAATATCATAATCATCAATTTCTTCCAGGTGATCTACGGAAACAGCGCCCAGCTCTACTGCTTTTTCAATTCCTCCGAGAATGGAAAACTGATTGACGTGCACTTTAGGTTTCAGTCCGTATTGTTGTCCGGCGAGCAGGATGCGCTCCATTTCTTCCACGGAAAAATAATTCCGTTCACAGAAAACATCAATATAATCGGCTAAATTTTCTTCAGCTATTTTTGGCAGCATTTCATCAATAATCTGTGAAATATAGCCTTCGTGATTTTCTTTGAACTCTTTTGGGAAAGCATGTGCTCCCAGAAAAGTTGCTTTAATGGGAATAGCGAAAAATTCCTTTAACCGTTTGATGACGCGCAGCATTTTTAATTCAGCCTCCACGGTCAGCCCGTAACCGGATTTGATCTCCAATGCTCCTGTTCCGTAGGAGATCATTTGTTCGATACGTTTTTTTGCATCTTCAAATAATTCGTCTTCTGTTTTTTCCTGCAGCCGCCGTGCGGAATTTAAAATTCCTCCGCCTTTCAGCGCGATCTCTTCATATGTCAGGCCATTGATCCGGTCCACAAATTCTTCTTCCCGTGGTCTGGCAAAAATCGTATGCGTATGTGCGTCTACAAATGTTGGAAGCACATATTTTCCTGTTGCATCAATTATTTCGCCGATTTTTTCTTCCGGAGGAGCGGTGTATTTTTCCATCGGGCCGAAATCCCTGATTTTTCCGTCCTTCAGAATCAGGAATGCGTTTTCAATGACGGGCAGCTTTTTCATTTCACTTCCTGAAACAGAAGCTGAAAAGCTTTCTCCGGCCTGGACAAGCCCTTTGATGTTTAAGATAACAGTTGTTGCCATGAAGTAATTTTTGACTGACGAAGCGAAGTTACGTTTTTTAAGCGTTTAAAGCGAATATAAAACGTTTGACAAGACATCTTACGTATTCAGATAGAGCGCAAATTTAACGATTTGAGCTCTTTGTATTATATGCCTTTCGAAGCAAATCCGGTAAGGCATATCAATAAATAACTCGTGCTCTTTTAGTCGGATGTATTAAAAAAATACCCATATTTGGCGTTTGAATCAGTTAAAAGCAGATACGGTATAATGGAGGAAAATTACAGTATAGGTGTAATCGGAGGAGGAAGCTGGGCAACCGCTTTGGTAAAAATTCTGTGCAATAATGTTACAAAGCTGAACTGGTATGTTCGTTCCGAGGACTCTGTGAATTACATAAAAAAATACCGCCGTAATCCGAAATATCTGCAAGCTGTTGATCTGAATACAGACAAGATTGAATTAACGAGCTGCTTAAAAACAACGCTGGAAAAGTCAGATGTGATTATTATCGCTACGCCTTCCGCTTTTCTGGTGACACTTTTTGAAGGGATCGATGCTTCCGCTTTTAAGGATAAAATTGTCTTTTCAGCGGTTAAAGGAATTATTCCCGAATATTTATCGATTCCCGCGCGCTTTTTTCATAAATCATTTGATGTCCCTTACAATAAAATAGGCATTATCTGTGGTCCCTGCCATGCGGAGGAAGTCGCGCTGGAGCGCCTTTCTTATCTGACCATTGCCTGTCAGAATGAAACAATTGCGGAGAACATGGCCGATTTATTAGCATGCCGGTACATAAAAACGACGGTTTCTGATGATCTGTTCGGAACAGAATTAAGTGCAGTGCTCAAAAATGTTTATGCGATCGCTTCAGGTATTTGCTCAGGATTAGGTTATGGAGATAATTTTCAGGCGGTTTTGATTTCTAACGCTATTCAGGAAATAGAAGATTTTATAGATGAGGTGAGCCCGATTCACAGAGATGTTAAATCCAGCGCGTACCTGGGTGATTTGCTGGTAACGGCTTATTCTAAATTTTCCCGGAACAGAACGTTCGGCTTCATGATCGGAAAAGGTTATTCCGTAAAAACTGCCCAGATGGAAATGGATATGGTGGCAGAAGGATATTACGCTGTAAAAAGTATTGTTGAGATCAACAAAAAATTTGGTGTGGAAATGCCGGTTGTGGAAGCAGTTTACAATATTCTTTACGAAAAAATTTCACCGGTAATTGAAATGCGGATTTTAACAGATAAGCTCAACTGAAAACCCGCGCTGATTCTTTAAAAAAGTCTGAAATGCTTAATTTAGAATCATTCTTATTAGGCGTATTTTTAGGTATAATTATTTAAAAATCAAAAAAATATATAGTAGAAATAACCCTGTTTGCATTTCAGCATGAAATGCAATTGCCAGCCAACTGTTAATTGGTATTGGATAGATGTTAATATATTTTAATTTTGCTAGTCAATTTTTAGGGAAAGATATGTCTTCAACTGTTGATTATATTCCAGTAATAATTCAGGCCGCAGTAGCGGTCGGGTTTTCTCTTGCGACTGTTTTTCTGGTTCCCAAATTAGGACCGAAATTACATTCGAGAAAAAAAGATATGAATTTTGAATGTGGGCTGGAACCGGAAGGAAATGCCCGTTTTCCGATTTCTATCCGTTATTTTGTTGTAGCGATTTTGTTTGTGCTGTTTGATGTAGAAGTTATTTTCTTCTATCCTTACGCAGTAAATTTTAATGCCTTACAGCTTAACGGGCTGTTTGCCGTACTCATTTTTGTAGGATTCTTCCTTACAGGATTTATCTACATCTTAAAGAAAGGAGCTTTGGAATGGGACAAGTAAAAATTGATGAAAAAGTAGAAACCATCAACTATGAAGGTGGTTTTCAGCTGACGATGCTGGACAAGGTTATTGGTGCAGCACGCGCTAACTCATTGTGGCCGCTTCCGTTTGCGACTTCCTGCTGTGGAATCGAATACATGGCAACGATGGGATCGAACTATGATATTGCCCGTTTTGGTATGGAAAGAATGTCTTTCTCTCCCAGACAGGCTGATTTGCTTATTGTTGCCGGGACAATTTCCAAAAAGCTGGCTCCTGTTTTACGCCAGGTATATGAGCAGATGTCGGAACCCAAATGGGTGCTTTCCGTAGGAGCATGTGCTTCTTCCGGAGGAATTTTTGATACTTACAGCGTATTACAGGGAATCGACCGTGTTATTCCCGTTGATGTGTACGTTCCGGGTTGCCCGCCGCGTCCGGAGCAGATTCTGGATGGTGTTATGAACATTCAGAAGCTGGCTCAAAGTGAATCCCTGCGCAGAAGATATTCTGAAGAATATAAACATTTGTTATCGAAATATAACATTGAAAACGATATCAATGAGTCGAAGTAAAATAACAAACGAAGAGCTTTTAAACCATTTGCAGACTGCATTTGGTGAAGATATACAGGAGCATAACGAGACATACGGTATGCTGAATGTGTATGTTCCTGCTGATAAGGCGAAAGAAGTCGTAAAATGGTTGAAAGAACATGAAGCTGTAAAGATGAGCTTTTTGACCAATATTGCAGCAGTACATTATCCGTTCAACAAAGGAAAAGAAATAGAAGTGGTTTACCAGTTGCATAGCTTGGTGAATAACGTACGTTTACGTGTAAAAACTACTTTGCCGATTGAAAATCCTGAGATAGCATCCATTGTAGATATTTATGCGGGTGCCAACTGGATGGAAAGAGAAACATACGATTTCTTCGGTGTTATCTTTAAAGGCCATCCGAACCTGAAGAAAATCCTGAACATGGAAGATCAGGAATACTTCCCGATGCGGAAAGAATTTCCGCTGGAAGACCAGACGAGAGAAGATAAAGACAACCGTTTCTTTGGAAGATAATCATGGAGGACATCAGAAAATACGACAATCCGATTTTTAAAGCTACACGTGATACGATAGAAGGTGAAATAGCGACGCTGAATTTAGGTCCTACACACCCTGCGACACACGGTATCTTTCAAAATGTGCTGAAAGTAGATGGAGAAATTATTTTATCCTCAGAGCAAACCGTCGGATATATTCACCGCGCTTTTGAAAAGCTGGCGGAAAGAAGGCCGTTTAACCAGATTACGCCGATTACAGACCGTCTGAATTACTGCTCATCACCGATCAATAATATCGGCTGGCATCTGACGGTTGAAAAGCTGATCGGCGCTGAAATGCCTAAGCGTGTGGACTATATGCGGATCATTATTATGGAGCTGGCACGTATCGCCGACCATTTGGTATGCACTTCCGTTATTGGTGTGGATGCAGGAGCCTTAACCGGCTTTACCTGGGTTTTCCAGCTGCGTGAAAAAATTTATGAATTATACGAGGAGATCAGTGGTTCCCGCCTGACAACAAATATTGGCCGTATCGGTGGGTTTGAGCGTGACTTTACTCCCGGTTTCCATAAGAAGCTGCAGGATTTCATTAAAACTTTTCCAAAAGCTTTTGAGGAGTATGACAGCCTGCTTGCCCGTAACCGGATTTTTATGGACCGTACTATCGGAGCCGGTCCTATTTCTGCGGAAAGAGCACTGGAATATTCATTTACGGGACCAAATTTAAGAGCTGCAGGAATTGATTATGACGTGCGTGTTATGGAACCTTACTGTTCTTATGATGACTTCGAGTTTGATATTCCTGTAGGAAAAGACGGTGATACCTATGATCGCTTTATGGTGCGTCAGGAAGAAATTCGCCAAAGCTTTAAGCTGATCAAACAGGCTTATGAAAATCTGCCGGAAGGAAAATACCATGCGGATGTTCCAACCTTCTATCTTCCTCCGAAAGCAGAAGTATATAACAACATGGAAGCCCTTATTTACCACTTTAAGATCGTCATGGGAGAAGCACCGATTCCTGCGGGAGAAGTTTACAACTGCGTGGAAGGCGGAAATGGCGAATTGGGGTATTACCTGATCAGTGACGGAGGAAGAACTCCTTACCGTTTACAATTTAGAAGACCTTGTTTTATTTATTATCAGGCATATCCTGAAATGATTACAGGCCAGTCTATCTCAGATGCCGTACTGGCAATGAGTAGTATGAATGTAATCGCAGGAGAATTGGACGCATAAGCTATGAAAGTAGAAATTGTAAATAAAGAACGCCCTGTTCTGAGTGAAAAAGCGAAAGCGGAAATCCAGACAGTTATCGGCTACTATCCGGAAGGAAAAAGTAAAAGCGCTATCCTTCGTGTGTTGCATATCGTGGAAGAAGAAGCCGGCGGATGGCTGAGCCCTGATACCATGGATATGGTGGCTGAAATTTTAAATATTACAGCGATTGAAGTATATGAAGTGGCTACTTTTTATACCATGTTCAACCTTCATCCGGTAGGAAAATATGTATTTGAGGTATGTCATACGGGACCGTGCATGCTGGTTGGAAGTGATAATATCATTAAATACATCGAAGATAAATTAAATATCAAAGTAGGAGGTACGACTTCTGACGGGATGTTTACCTTGAAAACAGCTGAGTGTTTGGGAGCCTGTGGCTACGGCCCGATGCTGCAATGCGGTAAATTCTATCACGAGCATCTTACTCCTGAAAAAGTGGATGAGCTGATCGAGGCTTGCAGGAGAGATGAAGTAAAAATCTATTAATTCGACATGGGAAGAAAATTACTTTTAGAACATATTGACGTTCCGGGAATTGAAACATTCGAAGTTTATCGTCAGAAAGGAGGTTACCGTTCGGTGGAGAAAGCGCTGAAATCAATGTCTCCTGACGAAGTAGTGGAAGAAGTGAAAAAATCCGGATTGAGAGGTCGTGGAGGAGCAGGTTTCCCTACAGGAATGAAATGGTCGTTTCTTGCGAAACCGGAAGGAGTTCCGAGATATTTACTTTGCAATGCGGATGAATCGGAGCCGGGAACATTTAAGGACCGCTATCTGATGCAATACCTTCCGCACCTGCTGATTGAAGGAATGATCGTTTCCAGCTTTGCATTAGGAACGAATTTATCATATATCTATATCCGTGGTGAATATTTATTTGTTTTGGAGATCCTTGAAAAAGCGATCGCTGAAGCGTATGCCAACGGATTTTTAGGGAAAAATATTTTAGGAACCGGTTACGACCTGGACCTTCGTGTTTCTCCGGGAGGCGGAGCTTATATCTGCGGAGAAGAAACCGCTTTGATTGAATCTCTGGAGGGAAAACGCGGAAATCCACGTATCAAGCCACCGTTTCCTGCCGTAAAAGGCCTGTGGGGCTGCCCGACAGTGGTAAACAACGTGGAAAGTTTAGCGACAGTTGTTCCGATTATCAATATGGGAGCAGACGAATATGTAAAGATCGGAACCGAACAAAGCCGCGGTACGAAATTAATCTCTGCCTGCGGTAACCTGGAAAGGCCGGGTGTTTACGAAATTGATCTGGGACTTTCCGTTGAAGAATTTATTTACGGTGATGACTGGTGTCGTGGAATCAAGAATGGTAAACAGCTGAAAGCGCTGGTTCCGGGCGGATCTTCCGTTCCGATCCTGCCAACACATCTGATTACAAAAACAGCAAACGGCGATACCCGTTTTATGAGCTATGAATCTTTGTCTGACGGAGGTTTTGCTTCCGGTTCCATGCTGGGTTCGGGAGGATTTATTGCATTTGACGAAGATCAGTGTATTGTCAGAAACACCTGGAACTTTACCCGTTTCTATGCCCATGAGTCCTGCGGACAATGCTCTCCTTGTCGTGAAGGTACCGCGTGGATGGAAAAAGTCCTTTGGAGAATTGAAAACGGAGAGGGGACAATGGAAGATATCGCATTGCTGGAAGATATCAATAAGAAGATCGAAGGAAACACGATATGCCCGCTGGGAGATGCGGCTGCATGGCCGGTGGCGTCAGCGATCAGACATTTCAGAGAAGAATTTGAATGGCATATAAAGCATCCGCAGGAAGCGATGTCACGCAACTATGGTTTATTGAAAGGTGCTACAGTATAAAAATATTGAAAAGTAAAAATTATGGTCAAAGTAACCATTGATGGAGTAGAAATTGAAGTGGAGGAAGGAACAACGATCCTCAACGCCGCACGTCAGGTCGGTGGAGATATCGTTCCTCCTGCAATGTGCTATTACAGCAAGCTGGAAGGAAGTGGCGGTAAATGCCGTACTTGCCTTGTGGAAGTTGCTGCGGGCTCAGAAAAAGATCCGCGTCCGATGCCTAAATTAGTGGCTTCCTGTTCTACACAGGTTCAGCATGGAATGATCGTTAAAAACGCGAGCAGTGAACGTGTAAAAACAGGCCGTGCGGGAGTTACCGAATTCTTATTGGCAAACCATCCCTTAGACTGTCCGATCTGTGACCAGGCAGGCGAATGCCATTTGCAGGATCTGGGATTCGAACACGGAAAAGAAGCGACCCGCTACCGTGAAGAGAGAAGAACATTTGACCCTATTGATATCGGCGATAAGATAAAATTGCACATGAACCGTTGTATTTTGTGTTACCGCTGCGTATATACAGCCAACCAGATTACTGATCAGCGTGTTCACGGCGTAATGCATCGCGGAAGTCATGCGGAGATTTCCACATACATAGAAAAGGCAATTGATAATGATTTCTCAGGAAATGTTATTGATGTATGCCCTGTAGGAGCATTGACAGATAAAACATTCCGTTTCAAATCGCGTGTGTGGTTCCTGAAACCAATGGATGCACACAGAGATTGTCCTACTTGTTCAGGGAAAGCAGTAGTGTGGATGTTCGGTAACGAAATTTACCGTGTAACTGCAAGAAAAGACAAGTATGGGGAAATAGAGACAATAGACGGGAAAACTGCCTGGATCTGTAATACATGCCGTTTTGAAACAAAAGAAGTTGATAAATGGAATGTAGAAGGCCCGAGACTGATTAATCGTCATTCTGTGATTTCTCAGAATCATTATACATTACAAAACCCTCTTAATAACAATACTAAAAATATTCAATAATGGATACGGCGTTATTAGTTGAAAAAAGTATTCTCATTCTGATATTATTTGCTTTATCACTGGGTATTGCGGCATATCAGACTTATTTTGAGAGAAAAGTGGCGGCCTGGATGCAGGATCGGATCGGCCCGAACAACGCAGGGCCTTTCGGACTCTTACAGCCGCTTGCAGACGGAGGAAAATTATTCTTTAAAGAAGATTTTGTTCCGGCGAATGCGGATAAATTTTTGTTTATGATCGCTCCGGGGATCGCAATGACCGTTTCATTGCTGACATCCGTAGTAATTCCGTGGGGACCGGATATTGTCGCTTTTGGAAGAACGATCAGCCTTCAGGTGACAGATATCAATATCGGGATCTTGTTTATCATGGGGATTACTTCTATAGGCGTTTACGGGATCATGATCGGTGGCTGGGCATCGAATAACAAATATTCACTGTATTCTGCCATCCGTGCGTCTTCACAAATGATCTCTTATGAGCTGGCAATGGGCTTATCTGTTATTACCGTTGTGCTGATGGGTGGAAGTTTGAGCCTTAGAGAAATTGTGGAAGCACAGCATGGATTTAACTGGAATATCTGGTACCAGCCTGTCGGATTTATCGTGTTCTTTGTATGTTCTGTGGCAGAATGTAACCGTGCGCCGTTTGACATGGCAGAGTGTGAAAGTGAGCTGATTACAGGTTACCATACGGAATACGGTGCGATGAAGATGGGATTCTTCCTGTTTGCAGAGTACGTTAACTTATTCATCGCTTCTACGGTGATCTCCTGCCTGTACTTAGGCGGATATAATTTCCCGGGGATGGATTACTTTGAAGGAAACTTACTATCCGTTATCAGTATTCTGGTATTATTCACAAAGATCGTTCTTGTTATTTTCACATTTATGTGGATTCGCTGGACATTGCCACGTTTCAGATACGACCAGCTGATGGGATTAGGCTGGAAAAAATTAATTCCGATTGCCTTGATAAATATGGTAATAACAGCAGTGGTTATTGCTTTCACAAGAGGTTGGTTTAATTAATAGCACTGGATCAGATTATGGAAAGTTTATCAAATAGAAAGAAAGAGGTTTCCAACAAGGAAATGACATTCCTGGAGAGCATTTACCTTCCGGCAGTTTTTTCCGGGATGAGCAAAACATTGAAACATGCGTTCAGGAAACCTGTAACAATAAGATACCCGGATGAGCAGCGGGAATTCGCTCCTGTTTACCGTGGAATGCACGTGCTGAAACGTGACGAGCAGGGAAGGGAAAATTGTACTGCCTGCGGACTTTGCGCAGTTGCTTGTCCGGCGGAAGCTATTACAATGACGGCCGCTGAGCGTAAAAAAGGAGAAGAACATCTTTACAGAGAGGAAAAATATGCTTCTTCTTACGAAATCAATATGCTGAGATGTATCTTTTGCGGACTGTGTGAAGAAGCCTGCCCGAAAGAAGCTGTTTTCCTGACAGACCGCATTGTTCCGACAAATTTCGAGAGAGATACATTTGTGTACGGAAAAGATAAATTGGTAGAAGACGTAGACAACCGCGTGGATATTACGAAACGCCAGAACACCGGAAAAAGAGGAAATAAATGAGTACAGTAGAATTAATTGCTACAATCCTGGGAGGATTGACAGTAGGATCAGCGCTGATGGTTGTCCTGAGCACACACCCGGTAAGAAGTGTCTTGTTTCTGATTCTTACGTTCTTTATGATTTCAGCGAATTATATTATGCTGAACGCCCAATTCATAGCGATTGTGAATATCATCGTTTATGCCGGCGCGATCATGGTATTGTTCCTGTTTGTACTGATGTTGCTGAATTTAAGTAAAGATACTGAACCAAAAACTTCGGTTTTAATGAAGATAAGCGCAGCAATTGCCGGAGGCGTTCTGGCAACCGTATTAGTGGCGGCTTTAAAAGATGCGGCATTTGAAACTATTGAAAATGCAGATAACACCATTGGTCTGGTGGAACAGCTGGGAATGCTGCTGTTCGACAAATATGTCCTGCCGTTCGAAGTTTCTTCGATCCTGTTCATCTCCGCAATGGTTGGAGCTGTATTGTTGTCTAAAAAAGAAAAACAAATAATCGACTGATGGAAGGTACATTATTAAATTCAGGAGTATCATTACAATTTTATATCATCCTTGCAACGATTATCTTTTGTATCGGTGTGTTAGGTGTAATGATCCGCAGGAACGCCATCATTATTCTGATGTGCGTGGAGCTAATGTTGAATGCTGTAAACCTTTTAATGGTGGCCTTTTCCAATTATCACGGCAAAGGTGACGGACAGATTTTTGTGTTCTTTATCATGGTTGTCGCAGCAGCAGAAGCAACAGTCGGCTTATCGATTCTGGTATTATTATACAGAAATCGAAAAACGGTGGACATAGGATTATTTAATAAACTAAAAGACTAAAAAAGATGTCGATTCAACAGTTATTACCCCTTCTGTTATTGTTTCCGCTTATAGGAGCATTTATCAATGGAACCGCAGGTAAGAAACTTCCGAAGATCGTTGCAGGTTCTTTGGCAACTTTAATGACATTCGTTTCTTTCCTGATCGCGCTTACCATTTTTCTAAACCTTGATCAGCCTGTCCGGTCATTGCTTTTTACAATGATTGATATTGACAGCCTCCATCTGGATGCTGCCTTATATGCAGATAACCTGTCCATGTGGATGACGCTGATTATTACAGGCGTTGGCTCATTGATTCACTTGTTCTCCATGGGTTATATGAGCCATGACAAAGGCTATTATAAATTCTTTACCTATCTGAATCTGTTCATCTTTTCCATGCTGATTCTTGTGTTAGGAAGTAACTATTTCATGCTGTTCTTCGGCTGGGAAGGTGTTGGTATCTGTTCCTACCTGCTGATAGGATTTCATTACGATGATGAGCAGAAAGGCCTGCTTAATGGTCTTGCGGCACGCAAAGCATTCATCATGAACCGTATTGGTGACTTAGGTTTGCTGATAGGGCTTTTCCTGATGCTTTTATCTTTCGGGACACTGGAATATGAGCAGGTGAGCCGGATGGTATTAGTAGATAAAATTCTTCCGAACGGTAATATGTTGTTTGCGATTACTATTTGTTTATTTATCGGAGCAACAGGTAAATCGGCGCAAATTCCGCTCTTTACGTGGCTGCCGGATGCGATGGCCGGACCGACTCCGGTTTCAGCGCTGATCCATGCGGCAACGATGGTAACAGCGGGTATTTTCCTTGTAGTGCGTTCTAACTATCTGTTCCACTATGCACCTTTCACACGGGAAATCATTCTTTATATTGGTTTGGCGACTTCTATTGTCGCGGCATTTATTGCGTTGCGCCAAAATGATATCAAGAAGGTACTGGCTTATTCAACAGTATCACAGCTGGGATTGATTTTCGTCGCTTTAGGCCTGGAAGCTTATACGACGGCTATTTTCCACGTAACGACACATGCTTTCTTCAAAGCATTATTGTTCCTTGGTTCCGGTAGCGTGATTCACGCTATGTCAGGAGAGCAGGATATCCGTAAAATGGGCGGCTTGAAAGATAAAATCCGGATTACCCATATTACATTCTTGATTGGTACACTGGCAATTTCCGGTTTTCCGCTGTTCTCGGGCTTTTATTCAAAAGACGAGATCCTCGGATATGCTTTCGGTCACAGCCTGACGATCTATATTTTACTGGTTATAAGCGTTACCATGACAGCTATTTACATGTTCCGTTTGTATTTTGTTGTTTTCCATGGAACTTTCAGAGATTCTAAAGATGTGGAGCACCATGTTCACGAATCGCCGTTAAGCATGACATTGCCATTGATGGTACTGGCTGTGTTATCTGTTATTGGTGGTGTTCTAAATCTTCCGGGAATCTTTTTACACGGAAGCGGAACGCATTTCCTGAATAACTTGCTGAACAAAAACGTTGCAGGCCTTGATCAGATTCACAATGTGCATCCGGATCATACCACGACATTAATTCTAATGGGAGTTGCAGTTGCTATCTGCTTAACTACCCTGTTTATTTCAAGCATTGTTTATAAGAAAAAAGGCTCCGTTCCTTCCGAAGATGCCCAGTTATCAGCATGGGAAACGTTTTCGAATAAAAAAATGTACTGGGACGAATTGTATGATATATTATTCGTAAAACCGATTGAATGGTTCAGTAAAGTTTTCTACACTATTGTTGATTCATTTATTTTGAGCGGAATTATCGAAGGTGTTGTACGGACAGTAGCTTTTTCCGGTGACATTGTAAGAAAATGGCAGACAGGTAAAGTGAACAGCTATATCCTTTGGATGGTGTTCGGAATTATCGGATTCATAACATATTACTTAATTAAATTATAAGCGCTTTGGAATTACTGATTTTACCATTAGCTTTATCATTGGTATCACTGATTATACCAAAAAGTACCCGCAGGTTTGCAGCACTATTGGGTGCCTTGGCCTCTATTGTAATTGCGGTGGTCCATTTGACAAGTTTTCACGCAGGAGCATTTGTAGAATTGTTTTCAAGCAATCATCAGACTTTTTTCAGAATGACATATCAGATGGGATATGATGGTCTCGGACTTGCTATGATTCTTCTGACCAATGTTATTGTTTTTGTTATTCTGCTGGCGAATTTTGAAAATGTGAATATAGCATCAAATAAGATGTTTAATTCAATGGTATTCCTGATGCAGTTTGCGTTGCTGGGAGTATTCACTTCGTTTGATCTTATTCTTTTTTATATTTTCTGGGAATTATCACTGATCCCTGTTTTTCTTATCGCCTTCTGGTTTGGAGAGAAAGACCGTAAACGTACATTGCTGATCTTCTTCATTTACACATTTATAGGATCGCTGGCGATGCTGTTCTCTATTTTCTACATCGGAACACTGACAACCGGGAATTACGATTATCAGACCCTGGTGGATATAGAGATGAATACAAAAACGGCGTTAGTGGTGTGCATGGGATTTTTCTTCGCTTTCGCTGTCAAAATTCCGTTATTCCCTTTTCATACCTGGCAGCCGGAAACTTATACGAAGTCACCAATGGCAGGAACCATGCTTTTGTCCGGCCTGATGTTGAAAATGGCATTGTTTGGGATCTTGAGATGGATGCTCCCGCTGACTCCTGAAGCTTATCATTGCTACAAATATGTGATCATCGTTTTGGGGTTGATCGGTGTAATTTATGCGGCAGTAATTGCCATGAAGCAAAACGACCTGAAAAAAATCTTTGCCTATGCTTCCATCAGTCACGTTGGTCTGATCGCGGCAGGATTGATGATTCTTTCTATTGACGCGTTTACCGGAGCAGTGGTGCAGATGGTTAATCACGCGTTCGTTGCAGTAGGATTGTTCCTTGCGGCTGATATTATTGACAGACGTTTGGGAAGAAGAGATATCCAGACGCTGGGCGGAATCGCGGTGAAAGCACCTAAGTTTGCTTTCTGGTTTGCAGTAATCTGCTTTGCTGCGGTTTCTGTTCCGCTGACCAGCGGATTCATAGGAGAGTTCTTGTTAATCAAGGAGCTGTTTACTGACAATGCCTGGATAGGAGTGCTGATCGGTACGACCTTGATTTTAGCATGCGTTTATACATTCAGGGCATACCAGTTGAGTATGTACGGCAAAGAAAGCTCGTTCAATTTTAATGATCTGACAATTACGGAAATTATCACGTTTGCGATTATCTCAATAATTGTAGTTGTCTTTGGTATTTACCCGCAATTGCTGATTGATCTGGTAAAGCCAAGCCTCGAAACCATATTAATGACTATTAAAGAAAGTTCAATTTAAAGACTATGATTGCACTAATAACATTATTTGTAACAGGATTAATTACTTTATTCGTTGCATTTACACGTAAGCCATTATTGGTTGGAATAATTGCTACAATCGGTCTTATTGGAGGTTTGTTCGGACTGATGTATGAATCACGATACGGAATCCGGCTGTTTCCGGATTACCACGGATTGAACTTTGATACGACAGCAGTCATGTTTAGCTTTATCTGTATCATCTTTACCACATTATTGGTCTGGACGGGATTTAAACCGCTGACTGAAAATGAAAATCATGCAGGAGATCATATTGCGCTGATGATATTCAGCTTATGCGGAGCGTTGATTATGACTTCATTTACGGATTTTTTCATGTTCTTCTTAGGATTGGAGATCTTATCTATTCCGGTGTACGTTCTTGCGGGGATGAAGAAATCAGATGCTTTGAGCAGTGAAGCTTCATTAAAGTATTTTCTTACAGGTTCATTTGCTACGGGAATTCTGTTATTCGGGATTGCCTGGATTTATGGCTCCACAGGAAGTTTTGACCTGCTGGAAATTAAAAACGCTATCCTGAACAGCACACACAATTCCAGCTTGCTGTATGTAGGAGTCTTGTTAGTGCTGGCATCTTTCCTGTTTAAGATCGGTGCGGTTCCTTATCATTTCTGGAGCCCGGATGTATATGCCGGCTCACCGGCAACGATCATGGGATTTATGGCATCTGTGGTAAAAATAGCAGCCTTTGCCGCGATCCTGAGATTGTTTACAGACACTTTTGATTCTATTTCCGGAGTTTGGGGGCCGCTTGTATTGGGAGTAAGCGTACTTTCGATGTTTGTGGGTAACTTATCTGCGATTAAACAGACACGTGTAAGAAGGCTACTGGCATATTCAAGCATTGCACACGTTGGTTATGCCCTGCTGGCAGTAGTCACATTTGATTCGGTTGAAACAACAACCTATCATTACAATGTTTACTATTACCTGCTAGCTTACGGGCTGGCGACTATCATTTTAATAACAGCGGAAAATATCATTAATGATGAAAGCGATGATATTGAGAACTGGGTGGGCATTGCAAGAAAAAACCCGATTCTGGGATTATTTATTATCATGGCGATTCTTTCCCTCGCAGGCGTTCCGCCAATGATGGGATTCTTTGGGAAATACCTTATTTTCTCACAGGCGATTTATGATTATCCTTATATTGTGGCAATTGCCCTGCTAAATTCAGGAATAGGTATTTACTATTATTTGAAGCTGATTGTTAAAGTATTGAGAAAACCGTATGAAGCACCAAAATTTGATAAGCTGATAATCTGCTCTTTACAATGGATTGTGTTAATTATTTCAGGTGTTTTGCTTTTAATTGGAGGATTTTTATTACTTTTATTCTGATAAGATAGAAAGCATTGCTTTCATATCCAATCATACGTCTTACTTATATTTAAAAACGCCTTGGGAAACCGGGGCGTTTTTATTTGGTTTGAAATATAGTATGTATGGTACGCGGGTGCGGCATACTTAATATGATTTTCTCTTGCCAAGTATTTAAATAATCCCCGCCAAATCTATCTTCAAAAAATCTGCGTAAATCTGCTTTATCCGTGTTATCAGCGTCCTATAAGGAAGAAATTAAAAATAGTCATTTTCAGGTATTAAACTCCGAATTTTTTCCTAATATTGTGATTAATTCGAAATAATAAAAATGGTTTGCCGGGGAAAATGTTTTATGCCTCACAACTTTTTTATTTTGAATACGTCTTCACTATCAGACATTTCTCACTATAATGAATAAAGACTATGAAAACACTTTTACTTTCTGGTTCTTACCGAATACCCGGTTCGCAATTCTTGCGCGGGGGGGTAAGTTTCTTAAATAATAATAAGTTAAATCTATTAATTCTCCTTTTTATAGTATTGTTTTTGCCTCAGAGGCAGGTTTGGGGACAGTGTACGAATAACAGTTCGTTTTCTACGATGGCTGCACCAGCTGCCGGTGCTACAGCATCATCTGGAACAACAAGTTATCAAGAATATAATCCACTTACCGGAGTTGTTGCAGGAACAACATATATTTCCAATCATCTCACTCCTAATAATAATACATACATTACTGTTCACTCGGGTACTTATAACGGACCAGTTGTGGCCCACGGCCCTGCTCCTTTGGTATGGACAGCTGTTGTGCCAGGAAATCATTATGTTCATTATAATATGAATGCTGCTTGTGGTACGAGTAATAGTAATAATTATAATTATGCGGGTTCTACAGGATGCTTACAAGTCAATACAACCTGTAGCATGACCTGGACTGATAATGGAGGCAGTGGTGGTAATTATACAGATAAGGGAACTTTTTTATATACATTCTATCCTGCAACAGCAGGTTATAAAGTTAAAGTAGTTTTTGGTTCTTTTTCTACAGAGGATCGATATGATGGAATGCTTATATATAATGGGAATAATACTTCAGCTCCATTGATTTCATCAGGACGAACAGATGGTTTAAACCCCAATACCTGTAAGAATGGTGCATATAGTGGAACAGGTAGCCCTGGTACAGTTATTTCTACTGCGGCAGATGGTTCTTTAACATTTTTATTTACTTGTGATAATGGAGCTACAGCTGCCGGCTGGAGTGCAACGGTCTCATGTGAGTGTACTACTCCAACCACTTATTCTGTAACTGGTGGTGGTTCTTGTGTTACTTCAGGAACAATAACCTTGAGCGGTTCTCAAACGGGAGTAAATTATCAATTAAAGAAAGATGGAGTAAATGAAGGTAGTGTTGTTGCTGGAACAGGTTCTTCTCTCTCATGGGCAGGACAAACAAATGGTACTTATACCGTAGAGGCTACCGGTACAGGCTCTTATTGTACAACACCTGTTACCATGTCTGGTAGTGCTGCAATTACCGTCAAACCCGCCATAACTTCGGCTACAGGTGTCATGTCGGTTTGTACAGGAGGTACATTAAATCTAAATGCGACAGGCGAGTGGTCCTCATTACCAACAAATGCGACGCTTGTTTCAGGAACAAATCCAAATAATGAATATTATAGTCAATTTAATGCTAGTGGTGTTTTTAATACACCCGTTACATTAAATAATGCGACCGTACTTGTTGTCGCTGGCGGTGGTGGCGGTGGTAGTGGTGCTTGTAATGTAGGAGCTCCATCAGCTGGAGGTGCTGGAGGTTTATTGTATTCAACATTTTCAGTGACTAATGGAACAAGTGTAACTGTTGGAAATGGAGGCGCCACTAATACAAACGGGGGAAATAGTGTCTTTAGTACCTTAACAGCTATTGGTGGAGGCAGAGGAGGATTCGGTGATGGCTCTTGTAATCTTAATGCTTCTTTAAACGGAGCGTCAGGAGGTTCCGGAGGAAGTAATGCGTGTTATTATAATACTGTTACTACAACAGGTGCTGGAACCCCCGGGCAGGGAAATGCAGGAGGAACAAGTCCAAGGTATGCTGGTTATACCAATTATGTTACAGCCGGTGGTGGTGGTGCAGGAGCAGCAGGAACAGCACCTACTGCTGCAGGAACTCCCGGAAACGGAGGGATTGGTTTACAGTACTCTATTACGGGTACTCCGACTTATTATGCAGGTGGTGGTGGTGGTTATGCTGCTCAAAACAACTCTACTGGTTCTGCTGGTTTAGGAACTATTGGACAAGGTGGAACGGCAGGAGGAGCTGGAAATTCCGGAACCGTCATTATACGTTATCGCGTACCAAAATATACGCTTTCGTCAATTACTGCGACAGGAACAACTATCAATGAGCTTACAGGAGTTATAACAGCAGGTTCAACAGCGGGTACAGTTACCGTGACTTATACCAATGAATTTGGTTGTTCAGATTCTAAGGTGATTTCAGTGGTGCCTAACGCGGCAATAACATCAACTGTAACCAATCAGACGTGTCCGTCCTCAAATAATGGTTCGATTTCATCAGTAAACATTATGGGAGGTTTGTCGGGTGTACGTTATATCCGTATCAAACAAAATTTAACTGCCGCACAAGACGGTTGGTTACATCCTGCCGAATTAAAAGCGTATGAGATATTAACAGGTACCGAAGTAGCACAAGGTAAAACAGCAACTTCTTCGGGAGTAAGTTACGGCGGAGGTTCATACCCTGCATCTAATTTAGTGGACGGAAGTACAGGAACGATTTACCATAGTGGTTCTCCAGGGGAAGCAGAATGGGTAGAAGTAGATTTGGGAGCCGCTTACAACTTGGATTATATTCAAATTTGGAGTGGAAATTGTTGTTATACAACACGTTTTTCAGATTTACAATTAATCTTTAAAAACAATGCAGGTACAGAGATTTATTCTAAAAAAATAGATATGTCTTCAGCATCGGCACAAAGTTTTACGTATAATGTATTAGATGTTTCGTGGAGCAACGGAGCTACAACTCTTAATCAGAGTGGTTTAGGGGCCGGAACATATACATTGAACTATGCAGATGTGATGGGTTGTAATACGGTTGCTCATGCTAAAACAGTTGGGACGACAAATGCCAACCCAACGGCAAACAAAGGTACAGATCCAATGACAGCTATTTGTCAAAATGGGATTTCTGCAGTAATGGGTGGTTCTGTTGGTGGCAGCGCAACGGGTGGCACCTGGTCAGGCGGTGCTGGTACATGGACTAATGCGACCAATCCAAGCACAGCTACTTACCAAGCAGGTACAGGAGAAAGTGGTACAATAACGTTAACATTGACAACGAGCGGTGGTTCTTGCGGAACAACTTCAACAAATAAGACAATAACAGTAGATGCTCCCTCCACGCTTCCGAGTTCGATTACAGTAGATAATAATACAAATAATTGCTGGGGCCGTCCCGTAACATTAACAGCTAACGGTGGATCTCTTGCAGGAGCTTCACAATATATTTATGGAACCAGCTCCGGAGGTACACAGGTAAGTGGAGCCACTAATGTGACATCAATTACAACAACCCCAACAGGAACAGCGACGTATTATGTCGGAGTTACAGCCAACGGCGCGTGTCCTGCTCAGAACTTAGCAACAGGAATCACGTATGCCCTTCCAACAAGAAATGCTTTGCTATCCTCGAACAGTTCCGGTACGTGCTACGTGAGTGGTTCCAATCCGATCCATTTCTATGATGCATCAAATAATTATATAGGCTCTCTTAATCCTCAGGGCAGAACAGGAATAGTAACCATGAGCACAAGTGTAGGCTCTCCTGCCATTCAGGGTGCTTGTACTATGCCTTCTAATCCTAAATACAGGACAGCTTATCTGGGCAGAATAGTCCATGTTGATGGCAGCGGCCTGTCCGGCAGTGGTAATGTAGATGTAGTGCTGGCTTACAGTGATGCAGAGCTTTTAGCTTTACAGGTTCAGGCAGGCAATGGTTCAGGTGGCTCAACTCCTGGTAATGTGACAGATGATATCACCAACCTTCTTAATCCTTCTCTTGGGATCACCAAAGTAGGTGGTGACGGTAGCCTTTGCAGCGGCAACAGTGTAAGCTATCTTTCAGCCGGAGGCGGCGTTCTTAGTGTTACACCTTCAATTAGTGCAGCCCGCTATGTGAGCTTTGCAGTCCCAAGCTTCTCCAGCTTCTATATCCATGGAGTGAACGGCGGTTCCCCGTTACCTATCACCTTAACGAGCTTTACCGCTTCCTGTGAAGACAAAGTCAGCTTAATGTGGAAGACAGCTACTGAAACGAATGTGAGCCACTATGAGATCCTTCGTTCCCGTGACGGCCAGTTCTGGGAAGAGGTAGCAACAGTTCCTGCGGTGGGTAATTCCACGACAGAGCAAGTTTACCATGCAACCGATGCAACAGGTCTTGAAACGATGTACTACAAGCTGCGTTCCGTAGACAATGACGGAACAAGCGAGGACTTCCAGCCTGTTTCTGTGACCTGTAACCCTGGAGCACTTTGGAGCATTCATCCTGTACCTGTTTCTGTGAAAGCTACAGTAACAGTAACAGCTACAGAGACGAGCCATGATGTGTTTGTGATTACGGATATCAACGGACGAGTGGTGACTACCCAACAAGTGGAGATCAAAGAAGGCACGAGCATTTTCGAGCTTGATCTACACCGTTTGTCAGAGGGCACTTATTTCATTAGAATGAACCAGAGTGATAAGTATTCACCGTTGAAGTTCATAAAAGTGAATTGATGACTTTATGGGTACGCTGATGATACAGATTTAATATGATTTTGTGTCATCAGCGCCCTATTTAAGGCTTGTTCTGATTTTCGGAATACTACATTATTAACATTCTCCTCAAAAGATCTGTGTCAATCTGCTTCATCTGTGTTATCCGCGTCCTAATTTTAGGGCTTGTTCCGATTTATCGGAATATCGCAGATTTGATATGATTTTTATGATAAGTTGAAATTATACAATTCCTCTCAAGAA